>Ga0214473_10004053_pt1 | contig 17632 bp, 11 predicted proteins | sample RVTome_7_FD_203509 | JGI IMG/M metagenome (GOLD analysis project Ga0214473, IMG submission 203509) | Soil microbial communities from uranium-contaminated site in the Upper Colorado River Basin, Wyoming, United States - RVT98D197 | ecosystem: Environmental > Terrestrial > Soil > Contaminated >... | reverse complement strand
AAAGGCCGTGAACGCCGGCCCGAGCGCGGCAATCTGCTCCGCAGTCATGCAACACCTCCATTCCGTTGGAGGATGACATCGGAACGATCACCGCTTTAGCTTGAGCCGATTCAGCGCTGTAGTGTTAGGTACAGCCCGCCGCCGCGAACGCGCGCGATGTTGCCTGTAATAGTGTTGTTGGCAATCGTTGGAGATGAGTAGAAGCTCAGATACAACCCGCCGCCCAAGGTTGCAGCGCTGTTGTCCGTGATGCTGTTGTTTGCCATCATGGGGTGGGAGGAGTGCAGGTACAGTCCGCCGCCCTGGTAGCTGGCGCTGTTGCCCTTGATGGTGTTGTTCGCAATCGTCGGGGAGGAGAAATACAGGTTTAGCCCGCCGCCGTAGAGGGAGATGTTGCCCGTGATCGTGTTGTTTACGACCGTCGCACGCGAGTCGTGCAGGAACAGCCCTCCGCCGCCATGGACGATGTTACGCGCGATGGTGTTGTTCGCCTTGGTCGGGGACGATGAGGACAGGTCCGCCCCACCTTCGTAGGGGGTGCTGTTGCCTGTCATCGTGTTCTTCGCGATCATCGCGAAGGCGTTCCTGAGGTACAGGCCGCTGCCGTCCGAAGCGCTGTTGCCCGTGATGGTGTTGTTGGCGATCGTGGGAGAACAGTTCCTCAAGTGGAGCCCGCCGCCGTACGTGCGCGAAGACGAGACTGTTCCGGAGCCGTTGGTGATGGTGAAGCCGTCAATCGCGCTCACTCCTTGTCCGGCTTGCACGGTGACCACAGACCCCTGGTGCCGCCCGTCGAGAGTCGTTACGTTGGCGACCCAATCCCGCTGATCCCGCGCGGACTCGTCGCCGGCAAACCCGCCATACACGTACGCGTACGGATGGAGCGTTATGAGTTCCTGGTATGTCCCGGCCTGCACCCACACCTCGCCCCCCAGCGCCGACGCCGCGTCCATGCCGGCTTGCACCGTCCGTTTGCCCAAGAGCCACGACGAGCCATTGTTGGCGTCGTCCCCGGCTGGGCTGACCCGAACGATGGCATAGGGCCCCGCCGGCCACACCGTGCTGTCCGATTCATCGGCGCCAATGTCCACGATTCCGCCTAGGGGCTGGATACGGGCCTGCCCGTCCATGTCCAAGTCGCCAGAGGCGTCAGCGTTGTTGCCTGCGTCGACGCAGGGCGAATCCGGCTGAATGTGCGTGTTGCCGTACCGCGAGTCGGCAAGCCGGGGATCTGCGGAGATGTTGCCGTCGGTCCCGGTAGGATCGCTGAGCCCGGAGTAATGGTACGCGTTGTTGCCGTAGACGCAGTTGTACCGCAGCGTCGGGGTTTCGGACGCATTGTACCGGTAAATCCCGGACGAGTTGAACGCGACAATGGTGTTGGCGATCGTTGGCGACGAGTAATCCAGGTACACCGCTCCACCGTAACCGGCGGCGTTGTCTGTGATGGTGCTGTTGGCGATCGTCGCGGAGGACGAGTTGGACAGCGACAGTCCGCCGCCGAGATCGGCGCCGTTGCCCGTGATGGTGTTGTTGGCAATTGTGGGGGAGGAGGAGTCTAGGTACAGCCCGCCGCCGCGGCCGTAGTCAAGGTTGTTGCCGGTGACGACGTTGCCCGTGATGGTGTTGCTGGCGATTGTGGGGGAGGAGGAGTATAGGTACAGCCCGCCGCCGCGACCGTAGTCAAGGCTGTTGCCGGTGACGACGTTGCCCGAGATGGTGTTGTTTATGATCGTCGGAGCGGAGCGCGCTAGGTACAGCCCGCCGCCGCGAGAGGGAGCGCTGTTGCCCGTGATGGTGTTGTTGGCGATCGTCGGGGAGGAGTTGATTAGGACCAGCCCGCCGCCATACGTGGACCAGGACGACACCATCCCGGAGCCGTTGGTGATCGTGAAGCCATCGATTCGGGTCGACGCGGTCGTTGCGGCTGGCGAGGTAACCACAGCGCCCGTGCGGTTGCCGTCGAGGATGGTGGGGTTGGCGGTCCAGTCGCGCTGGGCCAGCTCGGTTTCCGTCCCTGCGAAGCCGCCGTAAAGCCCGACGCCCATCGCCAGGGTGAAGTTGCCCACGTACCTGCCGGCCGCGACCCAGATCTGGTCGCCGAGCTGGGCGGCCGCCAAAGCGGTGGAGAGCGAGTCGTGGGCCGTCGCCCAGGACAGCCCGTCGCCGCCGGGAGCGGCGCCACCGTTGACGTAGCGCACCACCGCGCCGGCCGGCGTCACCGGGCCGAGACAAACGCATGCGCCGAGAAGCACTAGCAGCGGACCGCGGGGTATCACCATCCGGCATGCCCTTTCGTCGTTCGAGCGGTACCGTGCACTGACCTTCGGCTCATGATCCCCTCACTGGCCAACAGGCAGGCTCGATCAAAGTACGTGATACGGTGGGTTCCGCAGTCGCCAGGATAATGCTGACGGAGCATCCCGTGATCGTACCCGGAACGACCGTGAGATTCAATGCCTTTATTATAAATCTCGGAGGTGTTCTTCCATCTTTGCGGTGCCCGCGACGTGTGCGATAAGCGGGCGCTTGCCTGCCCGCGCACTGGCGGGATGAGCCGCCAGTGCCAACGGAGACCTGCGCCAAGCCGGATCAGCTCTGAGCTATTGGACGCCGTCGGCTCTGTCGGATCGGCAGCCGCGAGGCGTGCCCGGACGTGTTTACATGCACGCCCGGGCGCCTCGCCAAAGCCGGATTCGCGGGGGCATGAACACGCGATGGCTTGCCGGCGCTCGAAACCGGCTCCACAAGCAAACAAGCTTGCCGATGGCACGCGACCGCAAGACTGCCGTGGCCGGCGAACACCTGCGCCTCGGCGAGGGTGTAGCCGCGGACAACCAGCTCAACTGCTGATTTCGAGACCGGCAGATTGTCGAGGCGGTCGTACGATGCGGCACGTTACGCGTCGTCGTTGACCACGTCACGCTTCGTACGTGGCCATGTCACTCGCCATACTTGGCGATGATCTGCTCCTTGCTCTTGCCCAGGATGTCGTACTTCCGCCCGACTTTGGTGAACGCGTCGACCGCCCGATCGATGTGGGCGAACTCGTGAGCGGCGGAGAGCTGGACGCGGATGCGGGCGGCACCCTTGGGCACCACGGGGTGGTAGAAGCCGATGACGTAGATGCCCTCGTTGTAGAGGTCGCGGGCCATGTCCTGGCTCAGCTTGGCGTTGTAGAGCATGATCGGGGTGATGGGGTGCGTGCCGGGGCGGATGTCGAAGCCCGCCTTGCTCATGCCCTGGCGGAAGCGCTTGGTGTTGGCCTCGAGCTTGTCGCGCAGCTCGGTCGATTCGGAGAGCAGATCGATCACCGCCAGCGACGCCTTGACCACCACCGAGGAGACCGTGTTGCTGAAGAGGTACGGCCGGGAGCGCTGCCGCAGCAGCTCGATGATTTCTCTGCGCCCGGAGGTGAATCCGCCCGAAGCCCCGCCGAGGGCCTTGCCGAGTGTCGAGGTGATGACATCAACCCGGCCCATGGCCCCGCAGTGCTCGGCCGAGCCGCGCCCGGTCTTGCCCATGAATCCGGTGCAGTGGCAGTCGTCGACCATGACCAGGGCGTCGTACTTGTCGGCGAGGTCGCAGATCTTGTCGACCTGGGCGACGTCGCCGTCCATGGAGAAGGCCCCGTCGGTGGCGATCATGCGGTAGCGAGCGCCGGCGGTTTCCTTGAGCTTGGCCTCCAGGTCGGCCATGTCGTTGTGGGCGTAGATGTACCGGGTGGCCTTGCAGAGCCGGATGCCGTCGATGATGGAGGCGTGGTTGAGGGCGTCGGTGAGGATGACGTCCTCCTTGCCCAGCAACGGCTCGAAGAGCCCGCCGTTGGCGTCGAAGCAGGCGGCGTAGAGGATGGTGTCGTCCGTACCCAGAAAGGCGCTGATCTTCCGCTCGAGCTGCTTGTGGATGTCCTGCGTGCCGCAGATGAAGCGAACGCTGCTCATGCCGTAGCCGTGGGTCTCCAGGGCCTCGCGGGCCGCGGCGATGACCTTGGGATGCGAGGAGAGGCCCAGATAGTTGTTGGCGCAGAAGTTGATGACCTGTCTTGGCGGGCTGCCTTCGGGAAAAACCACGCGGATGTCCGCGGCCTGGGGCGAGAGGATCTGCCGCTCCTCTTTGTAGAGGCCGGCGTCACGGATGGCGGTGAGTTCCTTCCGGAGGTCTGCTTTCATTCGACCGTACATGGTTGGCTCCTGAGTGAAGTGGACGAGCCCACGCTCGCGGCGCTGTCCGCATGGATTATCCCGCGGGGGATGGCCGGGGCAAGTTACCCCTTCCTCGGGCGGCATCGGGGCGACCGGGCCGTGTGCTCCTGCCGCAAGCGGGCGAGCCTGCCGTGAACGGACACACCCAGCGACGCGCCGCGGCGCTTGACGATCGAGCGATCATCGGCGGCAATCCAGTCCCATGACTCACCTCGAGCCAACAACGCGGGGCGTGGCTCCAAAGGCGACGGAGGGGCGTAGTCCGCACGAGCCTGCCTGCATCGCTCGGGATCCGCGCCCTGGACCGATATCGCGACGGCACGCATGTATCGCCGTCGCCGCCGCGGTGGGGATCGTGATGTTCGGTGGGCTCTTGCGGATCTACCACATCGACCGCGCGCCGATCTGGATCGACGAAGCTTACACGATCCTGACCGCAAGCCAGTCGTTCACCGATATCATCGCTGCGCAGCGGGGCGATTCCAGCCCGCCGCTGTTCTACTTCCTGTTGCACCTTTGGATGCGGCTCGTCGGCGACGGTGAAACGGCCGCACGGCTGTCGTCGGCCGCGGCCGGCACGGCGCTCATCGCCGGGGTGTACGTCGTGGGGCGCCGGTTGATCTCTCACGAAGCAGGACTTGCCGCGGCACTCATAATGGCCGTGTCGCCGATCCAGGTGTACTACGCCCAGCAGGTGCGGATGTACACGTTGCTGCCGTTGCTCGCCCTGGCCTCTGTATACTTCCTGGTGCGATTCATGCACGAGCGGCGGTGGGGTCATTTCTTTCTCTATGAGCTGGCCACCGTGGCATGTCTGTACACGCACAATTACGCGATGTTCCTCCTTGCCGCCGAAGCGGCGCTGGTCGCGGCGTCGGGCGGGTTATGGAAGCGGCGAGGCGACTGGGTGGCGATGGCCGCGGTCGCCGCCGCCGGCTACCTGCCGTGGCTCCCGGTGTTCCTGCAACAGCTCGACAATACCGGTCCGTTTGCGTGGTATGGCGTGTTCTGGCAGCAATGGGGGCCGATCGGGTCGGCGTTGCGGACGCTCCAGTCGTTCGCAATCGGCGGAGCCCAGCCGCCCTACGTAGGCTTGCAGGCCTCCGTTTTGGGTGGGGTCCTGCCGACGTGGACGTTCGGTGTGCTCGCGCTGATGGGTGGCATAAGCATGGCACGGCGTGTTCGGCGCGACGGTGCGATCACTGCGCTGTGGGCTCCGACCATGGTGGTGGTTCCGCTACTTGTGTCCGCACTCTCGTCCCTGGTCCTGTCGCCCAACTACGCCCCCGGTCGCGTGGATCAGATGGTGTTCCCGGCGTACTGCCTTATGGTCGGGGCTGGCGTGAGGAGCGTACGGTGGCGGCCCGCACGCCTTATGGGCGCCGGACTGATCCTGGCTCTTGGAGGGATCACGATGCGCGAACACCACCGCCGGGACTACCGCGGCGAAGACCGGGACCTGGCCCGGTTCGTCGCCCACCAGGCGGCGCCGGGCGAGCCCGTGTTATGCACGTCCCTGACCCGGGCCTCCCTGACCTACTATCTGCGGCGATGGAGCGCGGGCCGGCCGTTGTACTCGTTTCCCCGCCCGACGGCCGGACATCTGGGTTATCAGCACGACGCCGCCTTGCTGGCGGATCCGGCCGGTCTGTACGCGGAGGCCGACACGGTACTGGACGACCTGCGCCAGAGGGTGGGGCCGAACGGGAGCTTCACGGTCGTGCTGGCCTTGCTGGAAGTGAACGGGGCGCTCATGGCCGCGTTGGAACGGGCCGCCGACCTGCAACTCCAGGAGCGGCCGGCCCAGTTCCGGCAGACGGTGACGGGTGTGCCGGTCAACGTGCTGCGGTTCCGGGTGGCCGATGGGCATGGTGCGGCCGGGTCGAACGGGATGCAGGATTGACCGGCGCTCAAACGGCCCGCGGAATCGCCGGGGATTCGCGGGCCGTGAAGCGCCAGCGTCACCGGGCGGCGCTGCGATCACTTGCTCTGAAACTGGAGGTTCATGAGCAGAGGTCCGAGCGCGGCAAGGTCGACGGTTCGCGTGTTGGGGCCGGCCACGCGGTCGGGGTCCAGCAGGGCCGGGTCGATTTCACCGTCGCGCAGGCCCACCGTCACCGTGCCCTTCATCGGACCGAGGTCGGAGATGCTGAACGACCGCACCCGCTCGACGGCGGGGTCGTAGACCAGAGTCACGGCGCAGCCAAGCAACTCGCTCATTTCGTCGCTGAGCTCCAGTTCCACCTCCTGTCGGATCTCCACGCGGCGCCCGGCAGCGTCCTCGTCGCCGCCCACGGCCTCGTCCTCGACCACCGCGGCGATCTGGGCCTCCACGTTGGCCACATCGGTGATCAGGCGGGTGAGCCCTTCGAGCGCCTCCTTATCGTCGATGGACAAGTGGAGCAGTACGGTGCCGTCGCGCTGTGGTTCGACGGTGACACCGTAGGCGGCGTGATTCTCGATGAGCTGCTTCAGCATGCCGATGACGTTCTCCGATCGAAGCTCCGCCAAGGCGTCGCCCAGGTCGACGCCGGCCGTGCCGCCGAGCGGACCGGCAAGGGCGCCGTCGGGAAGCAGCAAGAGGGTCTCGCCGGCCGGCGCCAAAAACATGGACAGAATCGCCCGGGCCTCCGCGTCGGGGATGTCCAACTTGCGGATCAGCACCCAGCCGGACTGCTCGGTCAGCCCCAACGACACATCGACATCGATCCGACCGTCGCGGTCGTCAACCTGTACCTGCACATCCCCCGCGATGCCCTGGCGGGATAGCTGGAGGTGCCCATTCAGCGAGACCTCCTCGACGCGAAGCGCCTCGAGGGTGATCTCCAGCAGCGGGTCCTGCTCGATCTGTTTGTTGAGCTTCTCCACGATCAGAGCGGCATGGACCTCCGGCCCGCCGCCCCAGGGGAACAACATACCAACCACGAAGGCCAACATCGCCGCGGCACCGAACGCGGAAAGCACTGCCGGTTTCTTGATCATCTTCAGGATTCTCCTGTCTTGAGCTCCGGCCGCGGCCTTCAGCGCCACGGCACAGCGCAACCGCACCTCGTCGGCGGGACCGGCGGGCATGGTGATGTTGCCGCCCAGCCTCCGGAGGTTGTCGTGAAACTGCCTGTCGGGATCATGTGACGCCGTCATCGCTCACCTGATCTTCCTATGTGTCGCAACGCGGCGCGAAGACGCCCCCGAGCCCGGTACAACCGGGACTCCACGCTCTTTTCCGTGAGGCCGTTGTCTTGGGCGATGTCCGCCTGGCTGCGATCGTCGAAATAGTGCGCCGCGATCAGATTCTGATCCGCTGCGGATAGGTTGGTCAGGGCCAGCAGCAACTGGCTGACCGCTTCCTCCCGCACCATCGCGTGCTCGGGCAACGGGCCCGATTCGAGGTCTTCCACCAGTTGCCCGGTCGCGGCGGCGTCCTCGAGCCGGATCCACCCGGCCTGTCGCCGCATGCGCCGCCAGTGACGCCGAACGAGGTTGCGTGCGATGCCCCGGAGCCACGCCAAGCACTCGTCGGCCTCCGCCGGGGGTCTGCGATGCCGCGCCGCCTCGTAGCACGTCTGCTGGAGGAGATCGTCGGCCGCATCCCGATCCCCGCGGACCCGGACGAGGATGAACCGGTAGAGCGCGTCGCAGCCCTCGGCGAACGCCCGCCGCAGCGCTGCTCGCCCGTCCGCGGTCTCATCCTTCACCACGGCTTGGTCAAGCCGGGCGGCCGTACCGACAAGCTCCACGCGAGGGTCTCCGAGTTGAAGGCCTTCTATGGTAGTTATGCACCAAGCCGCCCCCGGCCCTCGGCTTTTCGACCGGTTCTTACAATTCCGGGTTGGTGCGATCTCGCCTGGCCGACGCCGATTCGTCCGGCGGTGGGCTTGCCACCCTTGAGGCGGCCGGGGCTGCAGGGCATCGGGGCTGATCCGGAAGTCATTCCATCCGGGAATCGCGCCAACCGGGCCCGGCAAAGGTGCCGACGGAGGTCATGTTCCGGAGTCGGGGCGGCGCTTCGACGCTTGCAGACTGTCGTGAACCACCGGCCACACCGCCGCCGCGGGCAACTCCACCTTCACCGTGGCCGTGCCGCCCTCGAAGGACGCGGGGTCGGCCGCCGCCCCGGCCGATAAGGCGTTGAGCTGCAAGGCCAAGGTCAGTTCCCTGGCGGCCAGCTCGCCGACGGTCGTGTTGGAGTCGGCCGAAAGGGCGTGGATCTGCTCCTTGAGCCGGCGGCGCGCCTCCCGCTCCGCCGCATGGGCCGCACGCAGACGGCCGGACAGCCCGGCGTCGCTGCCGGTGTCACCGGTGCCCGACGCGGTCACCGCCCCGGCCAGCCAATCGGGGACGGACACGCCCCGATCTTTCGCGGCGTGGGTGTATCGGGAGGGTGGAGCGCCGATGCCGGTGGCGCGGAGGGTGCTTCCTTGCAGGCGGCTTTTCAGCCCGGCGATATCGGCGGCCGAGATGCCCCCGCCGCCGTGCTCGGCGTACAGCCTCTCGATGCGTGTCAGAACCGTGTCAGCCGGGATCTCCATGGTGAGCTCCACGAGCGGGGCGTCGTCCCGGAGGTACTCGCCGGCGCGGCGCCCCCCGAGGGAGATGATCCGGGCCTGCCTGGCCGCGGCGTCGGAGCCGTTGATGAAGTCGCGAACCAGGGCGGTCTCGTTGAGTCGCAGCCCCATCGCCTGTTCGAGCAAGGCGCCCACGGCGTCCACTTCGGCGAAGCGCGTCGCCTTCAGCTTGGCCTGCTTGCCGACCCCTTGCCATGCCGCGGGGATTCCCGGCGCCGTCGCTCCGGCGGTTGGCAGCGAAGCGACCAACTCCTCGTAGCCCGGCGGCACATCGGCCCTGGGCAAACCCCAGCCGCGGATGCGTACCAGATCGGTCCCCAGCCGACCCGGGATCTCCTCGAAGTCCGTCGCCTTGATCGTGGTGCCCCGGTAGTACTGGCCATGAGCGAACTTCAGTACCTCCACGAGCCCGGGTACGTCGACGTCGGCGTCCACTTCGCTGCGCCCATCGTCCAGGAAACGCGGCTCGGCGGTCTTGATGCTCTTGACGAACGCGTCCACGGCACCGCGGATCGCCACGTCCTCCGCGGCAAAGTTCAGCACGTAGCCCCCGTCGTTAATGGGGATCCCGGCGACGACCGCGGCGAGCTGTCGATGGCAGTCCACCGTGGCCGCCCGGACCGCGAGCCGCCGGTCCACATCCGCCGGATCGGGGCCTTGCGGCCGGACCGGCGGAGCGATGCCCAGCCAGGCCACCGCCGCAATCGCAAGGCTGGTTCCGGCTCTGGAGGTCATCGATCTGTCCCGTTGGCGGCCGGCAGTTCCGACGCCCCGAGGCGTGCGTCGTCCGCTGCGGCGCATCCGAACTGGCGGTCGGCGACTGCGCCTGCATTCATCGGACGAAGCAGAGCACCTGCGGCGGCGCTCGTCAAGCGGCGGCCCGCCCGTTTGACACTGTCGATCCACGACTTCTACAATCCTCCCCGGGTCTGGGGCTTGGTCATGCTGCCACGAAGGAAAACGCGTCAAGTGACGGTGGGCGGCGTGCCCATCGGCGGCAACGCGCCGATCGTCATCCAGTCGATGACCAGCACCCACACCCACGATGTCGACGCCACGGTGGGGCAGATTCGCCGCCTGGCCGAGGCCGGCTGCGACCTAGTTCGCGTGGCCGTGCCCGAGCGGCGCGATACCGAGGCGCTCCGCTCCATCCTCGATCAATCGCCCGTGCCGATCGTCGCCGACGTGCACTTTCATTTTCAGCGGGCCCTGGAGGCGGTCGAGGCCGGGGTCCACAAGATCCGCCTCAACCCCGGCAACATCAAGGACCGAAAGCAGGTCGATCGGGTCATCGCTGCGTGCCGAGAGCGCGGCATCCCCATCCGCGTCGGGGTCAACGAGGGAAGTGTGGTCGAGCGACAGCACAAAGACCGCCGCGCCGCCCAGCAGCAAAGCCTCCGCGAAGACTTCCGCACCCAGATGATCCGGCTCATGGTCGAGACGCTCGAGGGGTACATGGGCATCTTCGAGGAGAACGACTTTGCCGAGGTGGTGCTCAGCGCCAAGAGCATCGACGCCGGCATGGTCATCGACGCCTACCGGGCGGTCAGTGAGCGGTTCGATCTGCCGCTGCACCTCGGGGTGACCCACGCCGGCCCGCCGGAGACCGGGCGGATCCGTTCGATCGCGGCCCTCGGCTCTTTGCTGTCGCTGGGCATCGGCGACACCATCCGCATCTCCTACGCGGCCGACCCCATCCACGAGGTCGAGGACGCCAAGGAGCTGCTCTGCTCGCTCGGCCTGCGGAACCGGACCGAGCCGGAGTTGATCGCCTGCCCGACTTGCGGCCGGATCGAGATCGACCTGATCAAGCTCACCGCCGCGGTGCGGCAGAAGCTGGCGACGCTCAAGACCCCGGTGAAGGTGGCGGTGATGGGCTGCGTGGTCAACGGGCCCGGCGAGGCGGAGGGCGCCGACGTGGCCGTCTTCGCCGGCAAGGGCCGCGGGATCATCTACGTGCAGGGCGAGCAGAAGCGAACCGTGACCGAGGCGGAGATGCTCGATGCCCTGTACGACGAAACCGTGGCCTTCGCCCGCCGAGTGGAGCGCGGCGAAGCCCGCCTCTCCGCCGCCCGCGTGACCATCGCCCCGCCGGACCCGCTGCCGCGCAAGGACGGGACGGTGCCATTACCTATGGTATGATCGAATTCATGGAGCCGACGACTTTTGCGCGGGAAGGCGTAATATGATTGAGCATATACGTTTCGACGGCTACCGATTGCTGGACGGCTTTGAAGCAGATTTTGGACCGCTTACTGTTGTTGTCGGTGCGAACGCGACAGGCAAGAGTTCGCTTCTGGAGGCGCTGTCTCTTGTTTCGCTGGGCCTCGACTGGCCCATTGAGGATGCAATCGCGTTTCGAGGCGGAATGTGGTCCATAGCGACCTGCGCGCGAGATTGCGACGAGATCGGATGGCAGCTTACACTCTCCAAGTCTGCCGACCACCCGATTTGGTCACACGTGCCAATTGCGCTCGATGCGTCTTGTGTGTACGAAGCGCGGCTAGGGCGAGATCCCTTGGGTAAGGTGCTTCCAAGGTATGAATGCCTTCGATATGCGCACCCACGGCCCGGCCACCGTGAACCGTTCAAAATGCTCGAAGTCGAAGGGCAAAGGGCGAGGGTCTTTGATCCGAAGTCAGGGAAACTAACGCCGTTCGATCAGCCAGAACCTCCGTCGCAGGTGGGCACAACGGTCACTGATCCTATCCCGTCCGCGCTCGAGTCTCGGGTGCAAAAGTCGTCGTTGGTCCTGGCACAAATGCGCTTTGAACATCAGTTCCCGCTCCCTACGTGGATTCGCGCATACCTCGCGAGCTTCTGCTATTACCCCGGTTTTGATGTCAGTCGGACATCGGCGGTAAGAACCACGCCGGCGGAGATTCGTGTTCAAACGGCCCTCAATGCAACGGGTGACAACCTCGGTACGGTGCTCCACGAAATCCTCACGCGACACGATTTCCGTGATGCGGCATCCGAGCTGCGCGACTTCCTCGCGGCTGCATATCCTCAGGTTGAACATATCTCCAGCGAGACGGCGTTCGGCGGTGAACCACGGGTCTTGGTTCGGATCCGTGAAGTAGGCCTTCGCCGCGGGATCGAAATGTGGGAGTTGTCTGACGGGATGCTGCGTTTTCTCCTCCTGTGCACCGCGCTGCTTAATCCTATCGCGCCGGGGCTGATCGCGATTGACGAGCCTGAGGTTGGGCTGCATCCGAAGTTGCTTCCCATTGTCGCCGACGTGATCCGTTCCGCCGCCGAACGAACACAGGTTCTCATCACTACGCACAGTCCACAACTCTTGAACGCTTTCGCTCTGGATAACATCGCCGTTCTAACGCGCGAAGCGGCGCACGCCGCTTGGTATCGCCCGGGAGACCGCGGTTCGCTTGTGCAAATGCTCGAATCGCAACTTGGAGGGACGCTTGGCGAGCTCCACGCCTCCGGTGAATTGGAGGCGCTACCGTGAAGGCATGGCTCTTCGTCGAAGGTACATCGGATAGACTGGGCCTGGAATCGCTCTGGGCAGCTTGGCGCGGTCGTCTCCGAGAGAAGCGACACGGTGTGGCCATCGTTCCGCTGGACAACAAGGCCAATCTGCTGAAGAGACTCGGCCATCGTGGCGCCGAGAAGCTTGTTGGCCACAACAGCGACATTGTTGTCGGCATGCCTGACCTCTATCCCGTCCAGCCATTTGTGGGCACCGAATTTGCACATGAGGACGCGACCAGCCTCAAAGAACTACAGACGCGTTCGGTCAGAAACGCGCTCACATCGACGTTCGGGATTTCACACCGGAGGATCGATGCCTACATGGAGCGGTTCTTACCGGCGGTCTTCAAACATGATTTCGAGATGCTCCTGCTCGCTGCAAAAGACGCTCTGCGCACTACCCTTCGCACGACGGAGCGCCTCGGGCAGTGGCGCCAACCAGTCGAGGACCAGGATATTGAGCGGCCTCCCAAGCGTGTGGTCGAAGAACTGTTTCGAACGAAACTGAAGAAACGGTATCTGGACACCCGGGACGCACCGCGGATTCTGCGGGGCGTCACCGACCCAAGCCCAATGCTCAGGACCGACTTGGGACGTGCAACCTGTCCCGAGTTTATCGAAGTGCTGCGGTGGCTTGGCGAGCGATTCGGTGATCCATTTTGTACGTTGCCTTGAAGCGCCGAGTGGCGATAGATGAGCCGTCAAGGTAATAGTTGCCGAATCTGGCGTCGGGGTGGCGGGCTGCAGGGTCAATGCCAGGGGCGAGGCGGAGGGCGCCGACGCGGCCATCTTGGCCGGCAAAGGCCGCGGCATCATCTTCGTGCAGGGCAAACAGAAGCGAACCGTGACCGAGGCGGAGATGCTCGATGCCCTGTACGACGAGACCGTGGTCTTCGCCTGGCGGGTCGAGTGGGCAGCTGGAGCGGAGTCCGCAGGTAACGGAGCGCAGCCCGCTCGTCCGAGGAAAAGACAACCGACTCTCATCGCGGGTGGTACATAAATAGGGGGCGACTCACCAGCGGCCAGCGTAAACTGTTACCCATTTCCCCGAAAACTTCTTACCCTTGTCTCGGGTCTATACGGGGGGGGGGAGTCCCCTTGGCATGCACTACAAGGCGGAGTGGAAGACCTGAGGCGTTCGCTGCGCGTTGGTCAGATCAACAACGCTTATTCACGGTTCGGAGGGAGCCCCGACGAGGGTCTGGAGGCAGTGTTCGTAGAACGACTGTTCCGCAGTGAGGCCGTAAGTCCGGCAGAAGTCGATTAACTGCCGATACCGGGCGATCGGGTCACACTGCGTTGCCCAGCAAAGCTTGGCCAGGCACTCGGGGCACAAGGCCAGGGGGCCGCGGTCGGACTCGGCGAGGCTCTCGCTGCCACCCATGTTGCATGCATACGCAGTGCAGTGGTCCATGGAGAAGAGGTGTCCGGCTTCGTGGGTCGCGGTCTTGAGGGTGCGAAGCAGGCACAATCGGAAGGCACCCTCGCCGCCGCTGGGGTCTCCGTACCGATGAATCGACCAGACGCCGACCCTGTCCTCGATGGAGGCCTCGCCGAACACGAAGTTCCAGCCCTCGCCCGGCCAGAGGTCGATTGCGGTCAAGGCGAGGTACGCGGCGGCATCGTCCGGAAGCCTCGGCTTGAGCAGGTCGTAGAGGACGAAATCGGTCAGAATCTGCTCCACACCCCAGTCAGGATGCCGGCGACGAGCATCTTCAGGGACGAGAGACTCCGGCCAGTCATTACTGACCCTCAGCGGTAGCTGGAAATACCGCGACAGAAAATCGGCCGTCGCATCAACGACGGCCCGCTGGGATGGTGTGAACGGCCCCAGAGGCTGGACGTAGATGATGCGCCTCAGGCTGTGCGATGTTGTGGGATCCGAAAGGAGATATTCCTCAAAGGTCTGGCCGGGCTCGTCATGAATGTCGAGCCAGTCACCGGGCGGTGGCTCGCCGAGCGGCTGGAAGAGTCGGCGTAGATTGTCCAGGTCCAGGGGAAGATGGTCGGAGATGCGCGCGGAAACGTCAGTCAGCGCCTCTTCGGCGCCGTCTTCGTCCTTCATGGGTGCGTTGTGCGAGGCAGGCCGGCTCTCCTGATCCGTCGTAAGACCGCGATAGACCAGCATTCCGGCAGTTACGACAAGGCCGAGGATCAAACATCCGACGCCGGCAACGTAACTGATAGGAAATTTGATTCGGCGTGGGCATGTTTGGGTAGCCCGGGGGTGAGGGGTTTTGGGAGCGGGGGCGGATTCGAAGCTCATCGGAGCCCTCCAAGATGCCCGTTCCCATCACCCGGGGCACAGCGTTCGGCCCGTTGGCAGAGGCCCGGAGACCGTCCCAAGTCGGTTGAGGACAGTATGACACCCGATCCCGGCCGGGTCAAGGTCGGAAGCGAGCATGTTCCGGGCTGGTTGAGGGCTCCCAGGTCAGTTCGGGCTGGTCGTATGCCTGGTTCTGTACGTGTTCGAGGAAATCGGGATCGACCTCGTAGTTGACGCCGGCGTCGATTTCAGGCATCGTGACAGATCAGCCGGTTGCAATGCAACGCAGGTCGGGGGATGTTGAATAGGCAACGTGCGCGATTGCGCATGTGCGTGTATTGCAACGTACCTGGTGCCAGCGACGTTGCATTGCAAGGCGACGGAGGCTTTGATCGAAGCGGCGCTGCGCGGTGCACTCACCGAAACACAGGCCCGACGGCTGGCCAACGTAGCCCCCGAAGTGCTGGCCCTCGCCCTGCTCGCCGCCAGCAAACGGATTGCGGAGCGAGAAGCTCGCATCGCGGAGTTGCAGGGGGTATCCCCAGGGCAACCAACCTCTCCCTCGACGCCTTGGGGCATGCGCCCGATCCACAGCAAGCCCAACACACCGAAGCGACGCAATAAACCGGGTCCGGGGAACGTCATCCCGGTCAGCGACGCCCACCGCCCACGCGGATCGACCAGCGCGAGACGCACCGCCTGAAACGCTACCCGTGTTGCGGCGGGGCGCAGTCGCGAGGCACCCGCCGGCGTTAAGCTCCACCGGCTCCGTCACGGACCCGGATCGCGTTGCTCAACCGCCACTGCAATACAAAGCCGGGGCCGGCACGTATGATTCCGCCTCGACGGCCGCCGACGAACGGCCGGGGGATTTCGGTTCGGCGAGCCCAGGCATGCACGCGATGGCGGTGATCGGTTCCGGGAAGCGTCCGCTCTCGACCGCCGTGGCCGGGGTGCTTTTCGGGCTGGCCGCGTTCCTGTGGTGGGGGCTGGTCCCGATCTACTTCAAGGCCGTGGCCCACGTCTCCCCGTGGGAGGTGCTGGCCCATCGCATCGTCTGGTCCGTGGTGCTGCTCGCCGTGCTCATGCGGGTGTACCGCCGCTGGCCGGCGGCGGTCGAGGCGGTCCGGTGCCGGCAGACCGTGGTGACGCTGCTGGGCACGACCGTCTTGATCGCCTTGAACTGGTTCGTGTTCATCTGGGCGGTGGGGAACGACCGTCTGCTGGAGGCCAGCCTCGGCTATTTCATCAATCCGCTGGTCAACGTGCTGCTGGGCTTCGTGTTTCTGCGCGAGCGGCTCCGCCGATGGCAGTGGATCAGCGTGGCCCTGGCCGCCGCGGGGGTGATCTACCTCACCTGGCGGCTGGGGACCCTGCCCACCGTCGGACTGCTGCTGGCCGGGTCGTTCGGGTTCTACGGGCTGCTCCGCAAGACCGCCCGCGTCGACGCCCTGGTGGGACTGACCCTAGAGACCACGCTGCTGGCCCCGTTGGCCCTCGCCTACCTGCTCTACCTGGCGTCCCAGGAGGCGTGCGCCTTCGGGTTCCAGTCGCGGCAGACCGACGTGCTGCTGGCACTTGCCGGCGTGATTACCGCGGTGCCGCTGCTGTGGTTCGCCAACGCGGCCCGGCGGCTGCGCCTGGCGACGATCGGGTTCCTCCAGTACCTCGCCCCCAGCCTGCAATTCATGCTGGCGGTCTTGGTCTATGGCGAGCCGTTCAGCACGAGCCATCTGACGGCCTTCGCCTGCATCTGGACGGCGCTGGCGATCTACTCCGTGGATACGGCGCGTTCGCGTCGCCGCGTTGCTCCGGCGGAGCAAGCGTAACGTGCCGAGGTGGCCGTGCCGGGTGGGGCCGCTACAATCGCCGCGGCACGCCCCGCCGGGAGGAGCTGTGGTTCGCTCGACACTCTTGGTCTATGTGGCCGCCGCCGGGCTCGCCTGGCTGCGGGGATACCCCGAGCCGGTCGCGCCCGTTGGTGACGGCGTTGCGTCAACGATAGCGCAGCAGTACCGCCAGTCGGCGGAGCGTATCATCGCCGCGGCGCTGTCCGGCAACGACGCCTACGCCAAGCTGGAGGAGCTCTGCCTGGACATCGGCCGCCGGCTCAGCGGATCGCCGCAGCTCGAGCAGGCCGTGGCCTGGGCGGTCGTGCGGCTGCAGCGCGACTCCCAGGAAAACGTCCGACGCGAGCCGGTCATGGTGCCGCGCTGGGTGCGCGGGGCGGAGTCCGCCCGCATGATCGAGCCGCGGGCCGAGCCCCTGCACGTGCTCGGGCTGGGCGGCTCGGTGGGGACCCCGCCGGAGGGAATCACCGCCCCGGTCGTAGTCGTGGCGGACGAGGAGGAGCTCGCCGCCCGCGCCGCCGAGGTCCCCGGCCGCATCGTGCTCTTCAACAAGAAGATGCCTTCATATCACCCCGAGCGCGGCTCGGGCTACGGCGAGACGGTCAAGTACCGGACGCATGGGGCGCGCCTGGCTGCGGCCCACGGCGCCGTCGCCTGCCTGGTCCGCTCCGTCACCTCTCGAAGTCTGCGCTCGCCGCATACCGGGGCGATGGACTACGGCGAAGCGCTCACGCGGATCCCCGCGGCGGCGGTGGCGGTCGAGGACGCCGAACTGCTCGCCCGTCTCCACGATCGTGGCGAGCGCGTAACCGTCGAACTTCGGATGGAGGCCCAGACCCTACCGGAGGTCGAGTCGGCCAACGTGGTCGCGGAGCTTCGCGGCACCGCTCGGCCGTACGAGATCGTGGTCATCGGGGGCCACCTCGACACCTGGGACGTCGGCCAGGGGGCCCACGACGACGGCGCCGGCGTGGTCATGGCCATGGAGGCGATCAATGTGCTGCGCAAGTTGGGGATGGTCCCGCGGCGGACGATCCGGGTGGTGCTCTGGACCAACGAGGAGAACGGCTTGGCGGGGGCCCGGGCCTACGCCGATCGGCACGCCGACGAGCTGTCCAACCACGTGGCCGCCATCGAAGCGGACAGCGGGGCCTTCGAGCCCATCGGCTATTCCCTGGAATGCCTGGACCAGAGCCGCGAGGCCGCGGCCCGGGGGCAACTGGAAGCGATCGTGGCCCTGCTGTCGCCGCTCGG
>Ga0214473_10004052_pt1 | contig 17637 bp, 16 predicted proteins | sample RVTome_7_FD_203509 | JGI IMG/M metagenome (GOLD analysis project Ga0214473, IMG submission 203509) | Soil microbial communities from uranium-contaminated site in the Upper Colorado River Basin, Wyoming, United States - RVT98D197 | ecosystem: Environmental > Terrestrial > Soil > Contaminated >... | reverse complement strand
GCCCTGCATCACTACACCCGGGTCACGCGCGTGACCATCCAGCGCGGCCCTCTTCGTCTCCCCCGACGTCTCACGGGCCGACCAGGTGAAGGCGATGATCGCCGCCGCCGTCAGGGAGTACGGCGGCCTCGACATCCTCGTCAACAACGCCGGCTTCTCCCACCGCATGATGCCGCTCTGGGAGCTCCCCGAAGAGGACTACGACCGGGTCTTCGCGGTCAACACCAAGGGAGTCTACCTGGGTGCCAAGTACGCGGTCCCGGTCCTCCGCGAGCGCGGCGGCGGGGTGATCGTCAACATCGCGTCGATCGGCGCGGTGGCCCCGCGCCCCCGCGTCACCGCCTACAACGCCACCAAGGGCGCCGTGGTGACCATGACCAGGGGGCTCGCGATGGAGGTCGCTCCCTACAAGATCCGCGTCAACGCCGTGAACCCGGTGGCGTCGGAGACCGGCTTCTTCAAGGGTGCGCTCGGCGTGGACGCCCTGCCCGATCCGATCCGCAAGGGTCTGATCCAGGGGATTCCCCTGGGCCGCCTGGCCGAGCCCCTCGACGTGGCGACCGCGGTGCTGTTCCTCGCCTCGGAGGACGCCGCCTTCCTGACCGGGGTGTGTCTCGACGTCGACGGCGGGCGCAGCATTTCCTAGCCTGGAGATCCTGCAAAGTCGATTCCGTCTGCTCTGTTCCCGTACCGGTCGTAGACGAAGTTCGCCCCCCGCCAGACCCCGCAGGAATCGTCGAAGCGGCCCATCATCGGGAGATAGGAAGGACCAGCGCGGCTCCCCAGCGTCCGATCAGCGCGAACAATCGCTGGGGCCGCAGTACACCTCGAGGAGGACGTGGTGAGCCGCGTGTTTGGAGACGTTCGGCAGAACGGGTACGTCGTGAGGGACATCGAGGCAGCGATGAAGCACTGGACGGAAGTGCTCGGCGTCGGCCCGTTCTTCTACTTCGAGCGAGCGCCGATCCAGAACTTCCGGTATCGGGGCGGACCATCAGGCCTCATCGTGAGCATCGCGCTCGCCAACTCCGGCCCGCTCCAGGTCGAGCTGATCCAGCAGCGGAACGACGCACCGTCAATGTACCGGGACTTCCTCGATGCCGGCCACGAGGGCCTCCAGCACATCGCCTACTGGACGCAACAGTTCGATGCCGAGATGGAGCGCCTGAGCGTCTCAGGCTACCGAGTGGGTCAGTCGGGCGAGGCCGGTGGTCCAGATGGGCGCTTCGTCTACCTCGAGACGGAGGCTCACCCGGGCACGGTGGTCGAATTCTCCGAGATCAGCGGCCCCAAGGGCCGCTTCTTCGAAATGATCGCGATGGCCGCGCGCGAATGGGACGGCACCCAACCGGTCCGGCGGATGGACCTGCGCGGCTAGGAAGCAGGGTGCCCTGACTGGAGGTTTCCATGGTCCACGTCCCGTTGCCCGATGACAGCGAACTGAGCGATGAAATACGCGCGACGCTGGCGTCCGTCCCGCCCTTCAACGTCTTCCGGATGATGGCCAACACGCCCGCGAGCTTCCGTGCGTTTACCGACCTGGCATCGTCCATTCTCCTGCGCTCGGAGTTCAATCCGAGGAAGCGGGAGATCGCGGTCCTGCGTACGGCCCACGTCACGAAGTCCCGGTACGAGTGGACGCAGCATGTCCGGATCGGGCGGAACCTCGGCCTGACCGAGGCCGAGATCGAGGCGGTGCAGGCGGACGGCCCGGCGACTGCGCTGGACGAGGAAAGCAACATGCTCTGCCGCGTGGCCGACGAGATCGCCCGGGACGTGCGACTGAGTGATCAGGCGCTGGAGTGGGCGCTCGGCGCGTACGGTGTCCGGCAGGCCTGCGAGCTGATCCTGTGCTGCAGCTACTTCAACATGCTGAGCCGCTTCCTGGAGTCCACGCGGGTGCAACTCGAAGAAACGGATCTCGTCGGCGGAGCCACGCCCGGGCAGATCGCGGGGGACCAGCGTTGACGGGGCAAGCGAGTCCTGATGCTGATTCGTTGCTGAGGCTGGTGTGACCCAGATCATCGTGCCGGTATTCGTCATCGTCTACGTCGGCATGTTTCTCGGTTGGCTGCCACGCATCCAGCTCGACCGGACCGGCGTCGCACTGCTCGGCGCAATCGCGCTCGTCGCGACACGCGCGGTGACCATCGACAGCGCCGGCCGCGCCATCGACGAGGAGACCATCGCGCTGCTGTTCGCCTTCATGGTGATCTCGGCGCAGCTCCGGCTCGGCGGCTTCTACACTCGCGTCATCCAGCGCGTGACTGCTCTCCCGGTCTCGGAGCGGAGCCTGCTCGGCATCGTGATCTGCGCTACCGCTGTGCTCGCTGCGGTGTTCACCAACGACGTCGTCTGCCTGGCAGCCACCCCGGTCCTGATCCAGGCGTGCGACCGACGCGGCCTGGACCCTGTGCCGTTCCTGCTGGCCCTTGCCTGCGCCGCCAACATCGGCTCGGCGTGGACCTTGATCGGCAACCCGCAGAACATCTTGATCGGCGAGAGCCTCGACCTGTCGTTCGGGGGATACTCGCTGCTGGCCACGGTGCCCGTGATCGCGGGCCTCGCGGTGGTGTGGCTCGTCATCGTCCCGCAGTACCGCTCTCGCTGGACCCGCAGCGACACGGACCGCCGCCTCTCGGAAGCTCCTCGACCCACCGTGCGGCTGCCCGCGTGGAATCCGTGGCAGGCCACGAAGGGGATCACGGTGACCGCACTTCTATTCCTCGCGTTCTTGGTCGCGCCCTGGCCCCGCGCGGCACTCGCGCTCGGCGGCGCAGCGCTGCTGCTCACCAGCAGGAGATTCCACTCCCGTGACATGCTCGGGCTCGTCGACTGGCAGCTGCTGGTGTTGTTCGCCGGTCTGTTCGTCGTGAACCACGCGCTGCAAGCGACGGGGATACCTGAGCGGCTGGTCGCGGAAGTCGCCTCCCGCGGCCTCGATCTCACCCACCCGGCCGCCCTCTTCGCGCAGACAGTTGTGCTGAGCAACGCGGTCTCCAACGTACCGGCAGTCATGCTGCTGCTGCCGCTAGCCGATCATCCGCTCGCCGGTCCGTTGCTCGCCGTCGTCAGCACGTTTGCCGGGAACCTGCTGATCGTGGGCAGCATTGCCAATGTCATCGTGGTGGACATCGCAGCCGCGCACGGGATCGTCATCGATTGGCGCACGCATGCGCGGACCGGAGCCGTGGTGGCGGGCATCACGCTCGTCGTCGCGGGAGCCGCCTTCTGGATCGTGGCAAGGGCGTCCGGGTTGTAGGTACACGTCGCGTCGCCACCGGGTGCCTTGAACCGTATCGGATTTCCCGGAGACCCCGTTACCTGGGTCCGGCCATCAAGGCCGGCGCCTCGTTGTCGGCACGTCCCCACCGATGGCTCACTCCCTGCCTCGAGCAGGAGCTCCGTGTAACGGATCGACAAGCACTCTACGCACCGGTGCACGAGGTGGTCGAGGTCGGGCCCCCCTACGTGATCCCCAGCGACCGCACCCTGCAAGAGATCGCCGCGCTGCGCCCCGCAATCTCCAGGAGCTGCGGTCCGCGCACGGGATCGGACCGGCCGAGCGGAAGGAGTACGGCCGCCCGTATGCTCGATCTCGTCCGACGCACGCGAATTCCCGCGACCCAGTGCGCCGGGCTTCTGCGGATCCTGGGTCGAGCTCCGGACGGCCTCATCTTCGAGCTCGGCCTTCGCCCGGACTCCTCCCCGCTCCTCCGCTACCGCTCCGGCGACATCGCCCTTCCCCAGGACGAGCTTCGCACGGCCCCTTCGACCGGCTTCCTGGAGCGCGCACCGTCGCGAGGCGCTGGGAGCGCCTGCGGCTCGAGTCGGCCGGTTGTGCGATGATCAGGGCGAGACCGCAATGCGGCTGGCGCGCGATGCGGGCCGGCGAGGCCAGTTCCAGGAATTCGAGGAGGATCGGTGGGATGAGCGAGGACGTCTACATTCTCGGGGCGGGGATGATCAAGTTCGGGAAGTTCCTGGAGCGAAGCGTCAAGGACATGACGGGCCTGGTTCTCGAGGAAGTCCTCAAGGATTGCGGTCTCGCCCGGGACGACGTCCAGGCGGCCTGGTTCTCCAACACCATGTGGGGGCTGTACGACTTCCAGCACTCGATTCGCGGACAGGTTGCTCTGACCGCGAACGGGCTGCAGGGAATCCCGGTGACCAACGTGGAGAATGCGTGCGCGAGCGCCAGCACCGCCCTGCACGGCGCCTGGACGGCCGTCAAGGCGGGGCTCTACGACTGCGCCTTGGCGATCGGCGTCGAGAAGCAGTACAACGAAGATCGGGCGAAGGTGATGCAGAGCTTCATCGCCGGCACCGACGTCCAGGAGATGGCGGCGAGAGTCTCCGAGCTGCGAAAGGCCGAGCAGAGGAAGAGGGAGGAAGCCGGACAGGCGGGGAGCGCCCAAGCCCAGGAGGCGAAGGCCGGTGGTCACTCCGCGTTCATGGACTTCTACGCGGCGGGAGCCCGCGCCCACATGGAGACGTACGGGTCCACGCAGAGGCAGCTCGCCGTCGTCGCTTCCAAGAATCACAACAACTCGACGAAGAATCCCCTGGCGCAGTACACGTTTCCGCAGACCGTGGAGGAGGTGTTGAACGACCGGATCGTGGCCTACCCGCTGACCAGGGCGATGTGCGCGCCGATCGGCGACGGCGCTGCCGCAGCCATCATCTGCAGCCAGTCGTTTCTGAGGAAGCACCCTTCCGGGAGGGCGATCCGGATCGCCGCCTCTGTCCTGGAAGGGGGAAAGAGGACCGGGACCGGCGACATCAGCGAGCGCGCCGCGAGCAAGGCATTTGCGATCGCCGGGATCGGGCCCGAAGACGTCGACGTGATGGAGGTTCACGACGCCACCGCCTTCGGCGAGATCTCCGTCATGGAGGCCCTCGGCTTCTGCCCGAGGGGTGAAGGCGGCGTGATCGCGGAGAGGGGCGAGACGGCTCTGGACGGGAGGATTCCGGTCAATCCCAGCGGCGGGCTCATCTCCAGGGGACATCCGATCGGCGCCTCCGGTCTGGCGCAGATCTTCGAGCTGGTGACCCAGCTCCGAGGAGAGGCCGGGGAGCGGCAGGTGAGGAAGCACCGCATCGCCATGACCGAGAACGGCGGAGGAACGGTCGGCGCCGGCGAGGCCGCCATGACCATCCACATCCTGGAGAAGCCCTAGCTCATGACCCGAAGCGCGCTCGTGCGCGATGCGGCGTCGGGCCCCATCGCGGACCATCGCCTGACCTCCGAGCCCTGGTACCTCCCGCTGGGCGACGAGGTCGCGGTCTTCCGCGCCGCGTACCAGGAGCGGCTGCCGGTGCTGCTCAAGGGGCCGACGGGGTGCGGGAAGACGCGCTTCGTCGAGTACGTCACCTGGCACCTGTATCGGGGCCGGGAGGCCGCCGAGCCGCGCAGGCGGCTCGAGACTCCCTTGATCACGGTCGCCTGTCACGAGGACCTGACCGGGACGGACCTGGTGGGGCGCTATCTCCTCGCCGGGGACGAGACGATCTGGATGGACGGGCCGCTCACCCGCGCGGTGCGCGAAGGGGCGATCTGCTACCTGGACGAGATCGTCGAGGCGCGCAAGGACACGACGGTGCTGATCCACTCGCTGACGGATCACCGCCGCATGCTGCCCATCGAGAAGCTCGGCGAGACGCTCGACGCGCACCCGGACTTCCTGCTCGTGATCTCCTACAACCCGGGCTATCAGAGCGTGCTGAAGGACCTGAAGCCGAGCACGCGCCAGCGCTTCGTGAGCCTGGACTTCGACTACCCGGACCTCGAGCGCGAGACGCGAATCATCGTGCACGAGAGCGGCGTGGACGAGGGCTCGGCGGAGCGGCTGAGCGCGGTCGGCGAGCGGGTGCGCAACCTGCGCGAGCACGGCTTCGAGGAGGGAGTCAGCACGCGCCTCCTGATCTACGCCGCGAAGCTGATCGCGCGAGGAATCGAGCCGCGGCGGGCCTGCGAGCTCGCGATCGCGCGCGCGGTCACCGACGACGAAGAGGTCGTCCAGGCGATCACCGAGATCGTCGACGTCCTGCTTCCGTGAGCTTGGGATGGAAGCGGCTTCGCCCGGCGTGAGCCTCGTCGAGGCCGAGCGCCTGCTCTCGCTCTTCGCGGAGGGGATCTCGGGCCGCTACTTCCACCTGCGGGCGCTCTCGGCTCTGAAGGGCGAGTTCCGGCCGCAGACGCCGACCACCGACGGGCGGACGCTCTTCCTGCCCGATCTGGTCGAGGAGTTCTCCGAGCCTCGCCAGAACCTGGGCTTCTACAAGGTCGCGATCATGCACCAGCTCGGATTCTTCGAGTTCGAGACCTGGAGCTTCGCCCTCGCCGAGGCGCGGCGGCGCCTGCCCGGTCTGCCGTCGCGCGAGCCGCCGAGGTGGCGCGCAGAGCCCGGGGAGCTCGAGCGCTTCTTCGCCTGCTTCGATGAGGAGCGGCTGCTGCGCCGGCTCTTCGGAGTCCTCGAAGACCACCGCGTGGACCGCCGGCTGGCCCGCGCCTACCCGGGTCTGCGGGCGGACCTGAAACGGGCGATGGAGCTCGCCCTCGAGCGGCGCGGGGCTCTGCGATCGATCGAGGGAGCGACCGGGCTCCTCGAGGCTCTGGTCCGGTGCACGCTCGATGCCAACGCCCAGGCGCTGCGCGCCGCCGACGCGACCGGTCTCGTCCCGGCCGTGATCGACGCGGCCCGGCGGGTGGGGGAGCCGCACGCCGACGTCTACACCAGCGCCGAGCAGGCGATTCGCTGTCTCGAGCTGATGCAGGCGGCCGGGATCGAGGAAGCGCTCGGGGCGCTCGTCCTCGATCAGGTCGAGAACCTGGTGGACCTCGTCGACTTCCGCGGCAATGCGCCCCTCGATCTCGCGCAGCTTCGCTTGCGGGTCGAGGCGACGGAGCAGGCGCTCGAGACCGCGGATCAGGCGGGGACGACCATCTCGCCCGATCTCCTCGAAGGACTCCGCGAGGACGTCGCCGAGGACGAGCTCGCGAAGGCGCTGAAGCGGCGGATGGACTCGGACCGCGGTCTCCTGCGGCGCGCCTTCGGAGGCGTCAGCCGCGCGGAGCGGAGCTTCCTCTACGACGAGTGGGACTACCACCAGCGCGGCTACCTCCGCGGCTGGTGCCGTCTCCACGAGGAGCCGCTCAGGGGCGAGGACGGGGCCGCGTTCCTGGAGTCGGTGCAGCATCGGCACGGAGCGCTTCTCGCCCGCGTGCGGCGGCAGTTCCAGCACATCAAGCCCGAGTCGACCGAGCGCGTGCGCAAGGTCCCCGACGGCGAGGAGATCGACCTCGACCGCGCCGTCGAGGCGCGGAGCGACATCCGCGCCGGCCTCGCGCCGAGCGAGCGGGTGTACATGCGCCGCGACCGCGCCCGCCGCGAGGTTGCGGCGGCCTTTCTCGTCGATCTCTCGGCCTCGGTGCGAGAGCCCGTCCCCGCCCGGGACGGCGAGCCTGGGAAGGCGCCGGCCCGCGAGACCGACGACCCTCCCTTCTGGGGCATCCGCCCTTCGCTGATCGGGAGCGACGACGAGCGCCGCAGGGTGCTCGACATCCAGAAGGAGGCGCTCGCCCTCATGGTGCAGGCGCTCGAGGCGCTCGGCGACGAGTACGGCATCTACGGGTTCTCGGGGGAGAGCCGCGAGCAGGTCGAGTTCTACGTCGCCAAGGAGCCCGGCGATCGCCTCGGCATCCAGGTCTGGAACGCGATCGCGGCGATGCGCTCCCACCGCTATACGAGAATGGGTACGGCGATCCGCCACACCATCCGCAAGCTCGCGCGCCAGGAGGCGCGCCGCAAGGTGATGCTCGTGATCTCCGACGGCTACCCGCAGGACGTCGACTACGGGCCCGATCGCGACGACCGCGAGTACGGCATCCACGACACCGCACAGGCGCTGCGCGAGGCCGAGCTCGCCCACATCCAGACCTTCTGCGTGACCATCGACCGGGCCGGTCACGACTATCTGAGGAAGATGTGCCCCGAGGGGCGCTACCTCGTCATCAACGAGGTCGAGTCGCTGCCGGTCGAGCTCGGGAAGGTGTACCGCCTTCTGACCCGAAGCTAGACCCGCAGCCGGACCCGCTGGGCGAAGCGTCGAGCGCATCGCGACCGCACCCGCGACTGCTAGAATCGCCCCGCTCTCTCCCGGAGCTGCATCTCACCTGGGCGCTGAATCGGCTTGCTCGAGAAGGGAACCTGATGTCGAACGGATTCTGCGAGGCCCTCGGTATCTCCCACCCCATCATCCTCGGCGGACTCTCGAGGATCGGCCGGGCGCCGCTCGTCGCCGCGGTCAGCAATGCGGGAGGCCTCGGGCTGCTCGGCGCGGGCTCCTGGACCCCAGAGCAGCTCGCAGACCAGATCCGGGAGACGCGCAAGCTCACCGACCGCGTCTTCGGAGCCAACATCCCCGATCACGCGCGAGAGGCCGACGAGCTGGTCGCGACGGCCATTGCCGAAGGCCTCCCGGTGGTGTCCACCTCGGCCGGCAATCCCCGGCGCTTCACCGCCCGGCTCAAGGAGGCGGGCCTCTACGTCATCCACGTCGTCTCGACGGTGGCCCACGCCCTCACCGCCGAGAAGGCCGGTGTCGACGCGATCGTCGCCGAGGGCTCGGAGTCCGGGGGCATGACCAGCATGGAGCAGATCTCGACCCTGGTCCTGGTGCCCCAGGTGGCAGAGGCGGTCCGCTGTCCGGTGATTGCCGCAGGGGGGATCGCCGACGGGCGGGGGCTCGCCGCCGCTCTCGCCCTGGGCGCCGTCGGGGTGCAGGTCGGAACGGTCCTGATGGCGACCAAGGAGTGCGAGATCTCGCCCGCCTTCAAGGAGATGATGGTCAGGGCCAGGGAGACGGATACCTATCTCGAGCCCCGGGGCCGGGCGGCGAGCCGCATGTTCAAGGAGGCCTTCACCAAGAACACGTTGCAGGAGCTCACGGAATCCAGGAGCTCCATCATCCCGGACCTCGATCTCGCGCAGACCGGGGTCGGGCAGGTGACGGGCATGATCCGGGAGGTCCGAAGCGCGGCCGAGGTGATTGCCGGCATGGTGGGGCAGGCGCGGGCGATCCTTCCCGGGCTGACCGCGGAGCTCGGCTGAGAGAGTGCCTGACGCGGATCACAAGAGCGGCGCGGGCTTCTTCGGATGGACGAACGTCGCTCTCCTCTTCTTCATCTACGGAGCGCTCTACGGGTTCGTCTTCTACGGATTCACCGTCGTCTTCCCGGAGATGATCCGGGCCGAGGGCTGGCCTCGGGGCGACGCGGCCATGGCTCACACGCTGAGGGCGGTCTCTCTCGGCGTCTTCGCCCCCCTCGTCGCCGTCGCCCTCGCAAGAGCCGGCGCCAAACGCAGCATGATCGCGGGGCTCTTCCTGGGAGTGGTCGCCCTCGCGATGCTCGGAACCGTCACCAGCGAGCTCTGGCACTGGACGCTTCTCTGGGGAGTCCTGATGCCCGTCTCCTTCTCGTTCGGGGGCGCCATCCCGATCCAGACGACGCTCACCTACTGGTTCAGCGTGAGGCGCGCCACCGCGCTCGGCATCGTCCTCTCCAGCGCATCATTCGGAGGCTTCATCGCAGCGCCGCTCTACACCCTGATGATGCGCGAGGCCGGCACCTGGAAGGCCGGATGGCTGGCGGCAGGTGCCTTCTGCGCGCTCGCCCTCGTCACCTCGCTCTTCGTCAAGAACCAGCCCGCGGACCTCGGCCAGTTCCCGGACGGCCTCGACCCCGAACGCGCGCCCGATGCCGCGGGTGCGGTCACGGCGGAGAGAGCCAGGACCCACCGCACCTCCGAATCGTGGACGCTGAGAGAGATCCTCCGCCAGCCTGTGCTGTACCTGCTCGGCGTCTGCATGATCGCGCAGCTGAGCGCCGTCTATCTGCTGACGACCCACGGCGTCCTCCACCTGACCGACGCTGGATTCAGCAGCATGCAGTCCGCCTCCGCGATCGGCAACCTCGTCCTCTTCAGCGGCTTCGCGCGCCTTCCGATCGGATTCGTCGGAGATCGAATCGAGCCCCGATGGATCGTGACGGTAGCGCTCGCCGGCATGGGAGCGGCGACCATCGGGATCTGGAAGGCACCCGCAGACTTCGCGGTCCTGCTCGCGATCATGTCGGTCTTCGGGTTCTGCTTCGGATCGATCGCTCCCATGTTTCCGGCGATCATCGGGAACTACTTCGGACCGTCGTCCTTCGCGCCGATCACCGGCTTCCTCTCACCCTTCCTGATCCTGATCGGCGCTCCGGTGCCGCTGCTGGCGGGAATCCTCTACGACCGGTTCCAGAGCTATGACATCGCCTTCCTCTACGTCGCGATCCTGACCCTCGTGGCAGCGCTTCTCGCCTCCGCCCTCTCTCCCCCCAGAAAGGCGAATCCCTGCTGATCTTCCCGGATGGGACGCCGTCCAGCAGGAGCGAGCGATCAGGCGACGATGCGGCGGAGATCGGCGCTCGAAATGTTGCCTCCGGAGAGGACGAGGACGACCTTGCGCCCGGCGAGGCGCTCGCGGAGATCGATGGCCGCCGCGAGCGGCGCGGCGCCGGCGTGCTCGGCCACCTCGTGGATCGCCTCCAGGTAGAGGCGGATCGCGTTCTCCATCGCCTCCTCGCTCACCAGCACGAAGTCGTCCAGCCCGAGCGTCGGGTGCCGCATGATGCGCTGGGTGTTCTCGAAGGGAACGCGCGTGGCGAGCCCCTCGGCGCGCGTCTCCATCGGCCCGAGCAGGGGGCGGCCTGCCTTCCAGGTCCGCTGCTGGGTGGGGGCCCTCTCCGCCTGGACGCCGATCACCTCGATCTTCGGGTCCACCGTCTTCGCGACCAGGCAGACGCCGCAGGCCCCGCTCCCCGCGCCGACCGGGACGATGATGGTGTCGACGTCCGGCAGATCCTCGAGGATCTCGATCGCGTAGGTCCCGACGCCGCAGATCAGCTCCGGGTCGGCGGGACCGACGAAGCGCGCGCCCGCTCTCTCCGCCTCCCGCTCGATCCACTCCCGGGCGGCGTCGAAGTCGGGGCCGTGAAAGACGACCTCGGCGCCGAGCGAGCGCATCGAGGCGACCTTCGACGGGTTCGCGCCCTCGGGCACCGCGATGGTGACCGGCGTACCCGTGACTCGTCCCCCGAAGGCGATCGACTGGCCGTGGTTCCCGGTCGATGCCGAGTAGAGGCCGGCCGCGCGCTCCTCCTCTCCGAGCGTCGAGGCGAGGTAGACGCCGCCCCGGACCTTGAAGACACGGACCGCGTGGTGGTTCTCGTGCTTCACGAAGACCCGGGCGCCGAGCTGCTCCGAGAGCAGGGAGTACTCGTGAAGGGGCGTGCGCTCGAGATGCCTGTAGACGGCGGGGCGAGCGGCGAGGATGTCCCGGTAGGTCGGCGCGGGCATCATCCCGGCACTCTAGCCGCCGGGCTCGAGCTCTGCGATCGCGGGCGACGGCGGCCCGTCCCCCTATTCGATCCTGACACCCTGCCGGGTGAGACAGCTCTGCACCTGCGACAGGTCGACCTCCCGGCAGCTCAGACCGCTCTTGAGAGAGACCGCCGCCGCGACTCCCGCGCCCTGGCCGGTGACCGTACAGCACATCATCTGACGCGTCGCCGCATGCGACACCTTGTCCCCGGCGACGCAACGGCCGGCCACCAGGAGGTTCTCCACCTTCTCGGGCACCACCACGCCGTAGGGCACCTGGAAGTACCGGCCGGTGGAGGGCATGATGGCGATGTCGTGCCCGTCGAGGAACTCGGGAAAGATGCCGATCGAGTCCGGGAAGCGGGCCTGATTGAGCACGTCCTGCCCGGTCAGATTGTATCGGCCGACGATCTTCCTCGACTCGCGAACACCGAGAGACGCCCCCATGGTCCGCAGGCGCGCCTTGGCAAAGCCGGGCGTGTACTTCTTCAGGGCGGCCACCGCCCACATCACCTGCTGCCTGCCCTCCATCTCCGCCCTGGTCAGGTCCCGGACGTCGGTGGGATCCAGATTCGGCATATGGATGGCGTTCAACGAGGTGATCTCACCGGCATCGGTGAAGCCGTGCCAGTAGCTCTCGATGCGCGGATACTCGGGAATCTCGCCGGCCTCCTTGGCCCTCTGGAAGGGCTCCACCAGGTAGGTGCTGAATTCGGCTTCCTCCTTCTTGCCGGACGCGTCGCCCCAGTCCGCGACCGAGTGCGGGTTCCTGAGCGTGTAGTCGAAGAACTTCTCGAGATCGACTCCGCTGCAGCCGAAGCTCACGCTCACCTCCTCCAGCGTGTGCTTGGGGTCGATGCGGAACGGAGCGCCGGCCCGGCAGGCGATGTCGGCGTCCCCGGTGGCATCGATGACCCGCTTGGCCAGGATCGCCGCCCTCCCCGACTTGCTCTCCGTGATCACACCCCTGATGGTGTCACCCTCCATGATCGCATCCACGGTGGGGCAGTGGAGGAGGGGCACGATACCGGCCTCCTGCACCAGCCGGTCGGCGATGTGCTTGAAGACCTCGGTATCCAGGATCTCGTGGAAGAACACCCTGGTGCTCGCTCCCATCTCGCTGGCGCGCCGCTCGAACTCGACCCCGATCCCCCCCGCATCCACGACCTGGTTGCTGGAGCGATACCAGGCGATGGTCCCGATCAGGGCCTGGGTGATGACTCCTCCGAAGCAGCCGTAGCGCTCGACGAGCATGGTCTCCACGCCCTCGCGCGCCGCCGCCAGCGCAGCGGAGAGGCCGCCGGGTCCGCCGCCCACCACCAGCACATCGGTCTCGGCCATGACCGGGATCTCTCGGGCCGCCTCCTCGATCCGTCGCACGCGCTCACCTCCCTGGCACGATCATCGCCCCCTGATCCGTCCGATGATAGCCGCGCCGCGCCGAGAAGGGCCCCGCGAGTGGTATGCTGGGCCACGGTCAGCCGATCGGGCGGCGCAACTCCTTCCGCGAGGGCGGCGGGCGAATCGGAATCGGGAGGGATGTCGATGGCATGGGACTACATCATCGCGGGAGGGGGGACGGCTGGATGCGTGCTGGCCAACCGGCTCTCGGCGGACGGAAGGAGCACGGTCCTGATGCTGGAGGCGGGCGGATCGGACCGGACGCCGATCGTCCGGATCCCGGCGGGCGAGATCTTCGCCATCGCCAGCCGCAGGTACAATTGGAACTACGATGCAGAGCCGGATCCCTCCCTGAACGGCCGCGTGACCAAGTGGCCGGGAGGAAGAGTGCTGGGCGGGAGCAGCTCGATCAACGGGATGATCTACTTCCGCGGGCAGCGCGAGGACTACGACGACTGGGCCCGGTTGCTCGGTGATACCGGTCTCTGGAGCCACGCCGACGTCCTTCCCTACTTCAAGCGACTGGAGTCGAACGAGTTCGGCGCGAGCGAATACCACGGCGAGAGCGGCCCCCTCTGCGCCTCCCACATCGCCACGCCCCACCCGCTGGCGAGGGCCTTCATCGAGGCCGGCGTGGAGATCGGCATTCCCCGCAATCCCGACATGAATGGCGAACGGCAGGAGGGAATCGGCCCCATCCAGGGAACCATCCGCCGCGGTCGGCGACACAACACCGGCCTGGCCTATCTGCGGCCGGCCCGCCGCCGCTCCAACCTCACCGTCGTCACGCACGCGAGGGTGGACCGGATCCTCTTCGAGGGCAGCCGCGCCGTCGGAGTGCGATACAAGAGACGGGGGAGGATCGCAGAGGAGCGCGCCTCCGGCGAGGTCATCCTCTCGGCGGGCGCCCTCGCATCACCGACGGTGCTGATGCGCTCGGGACTGGGGCCCGAGGAGCCTCTGCGCCGACTCGGCATCTCCGTCCTCCGTCACCTGCCCGGCGTGGGCAAGAACCTGCAGGAGAACCCGATCGCGTTTCCCGGGGCCTTCGTGAACGTGAGCACGCACAATACCGAGCTCTCGCCCTATCGCTTCGTCAAGAACGGGCTCAACTGGCTGCTCTTCGGCAGGGGACCGGCTGCCGGACCGGTCGCCCATGCCGGCGCCTTCATCCGGACCCGCCCCGATCGGGAGAGCCGCCCCGACGTGCAGCTCCAGTTCTTCCCGGTCGTCTACGCGAACGAGCCGGGCAGGCCGGTTCGGTTCCTGGAACGCCCCGGCGTCCTGGTCGGCGTCAACGCCTGCCGGCCGCGAAGCTCGAGCGAGATCTCGCTTCGCTCACCGGACCCGGAAGATCCTCCCTGCATCCACTCGAATCTCTTCGCCGATCATGACGACGTCGAGCGCACCATCGCCGGCTGTCGCGTGGTGCGCGAGATCTTCGCGGCCAGGGCCTTCGCCCCCTACTTCGAGCAGGAGTTCCTCCCCGGACCCTCCGTGCAGAGCGATGCCGAGTACGAGCAGTTCCTGCGCGTCGGCACCCTTCCCGCCTACCACCCGGTCGGAACCTGCAAGATGGGGATCGGTGAGGACGCCGTGGTGGATGAACGCCTGCGCGTGATCGGTGTCGAGCGGCTCAGGGTGGTCGACGCCTCGGTGATGCCGGTGATCCCGAGCGCCAACACCAACGCCCCCACCATCATGGTCGCGGAGCGGGCCTCCGACTTCATCCTCGAGGACCGGCCCCGCGGCTCAGACTAGTACCGGCTCAGGAAGTCATCCAGGATCCCGACGCTCTTCTTCTCCACCACCTTGTCGAAGATCGCGTCCTTCACGTTCCTCGGCAGGAGCTCGATGCTCTTGGTCGTCGCCGAATCGAACTTCGCGCTGGGAAATGCCTTCAGGATCTTGTCCCTCTGTGCCGCGTTCGCATAGACCCGGATGACCTTCAGGCCGGCCAGCATCTCCTCGCACATGCCAGCGAGTCCGGCGTCTCGCAGCTTGTCGTATCTGTCTTCGTTGACCCAGATATTGATGGGGAACTTCTCCTCGGCCATGACCAGCCTCCTCTCACGCACGGAGCGACGGGATGTTGAAGACGGGGATTCTCTTCTTCAGGTACTCGGGGGTCACGAAGGGTGAACCGAAGCCGTACTTCTCGGCACATTCCATGACCAGGTCGAAGACCTCGGGCCTGAAGATCAGGCGCGGCGGCTTGACGCCGTCCTGGACGATGCTCCTGATCAGCGTGCCGCTGAACTTCTGCCATTCCTTTTGGTGGTTGCACAGGCCCTCGGAGGTGATCTCTCCACAATGCGGGCAGTAGAGCCAGTTCATCGAGTACACGGGAGTGATGTCGAGCTCGTCCTGAACGGTGGCGAGCAGGTGGTGGGCATCATAGGGGCCGTAATAGCTTCCGACGCCCGCGTGGTCCCTGCCGAACATGTGATGGGTCAGCCCCAGGTTGGTCCTGAGCATCGCATGGAACACCGCCTCCTTGGGCCCCGCGTAGCGCATGTCCCAGAAGGTGAGCGAGGTCAGATGGTTGTGATCGCCGAAGTATCCCGCCTTCCGCAGCTCGTCCTGGGTCAGGATGATCGCCTCGTCGATGTAGTCCCCGGTCCGCTTCTCCCCGATGATCGCGTTCACCAGCACCCCCACCAGGGGCTTCTCGATCGGCAGCTCCGCATAGGTCTGGAACCAGGCTCCCTTCATCAGCCACTCGTGCCCGGTGTGGGGCACGTTCCTGGTCTGATGGGCGACGACCCTCTCCCAGCCCTTCTCCTTGAAGATCTTTCGGAGCTCGAGCGGAGGGAAGAAGTACGCGTCATACGGCGGATTGATTCGCGGCCGATTCACCAGGGTGACCTTCCCGCCCAGGAACTTGTCCTTGTACTGGAGGGTTCTCGCGCAGCCCGGGTGCTTGGCGTCGCTGGTGCCGTAGATGGCCTGACACATCTTCTCCTTGTCGTAGTCGTAGATCTCCTCCACCTCGAGGATCGCCATCGGGTTGTCATCGTAGGTGAGGAGGACCGACTCCCCCTTCTTGATGCCGCCGGCGGAAAGCTCTGCTTCCGACAAATCGAAGAGGATGGGGATCGACCAGACGACGCCGTTTGCGAGCCTCATCTTCTTGCAGACGGAATCGAGATCCGCCTTGCCCATGAAGCCCTCGAGAGGCGTGAAGAATCCGTAGGCGATATCGATGACCTCATTGGCGATCTGGCCTCGAATCGGAATCGATTTGAGCCCCTTGATCCGCTTGACGGCCTGTGCGGGCGGCAGGATCCGCTCGACGACTTCTTTCCCACCGTGTCCTATTTCAGCCATGGTCTCTCCCTCTCTCTTGCACCACTGCCAGGGTTTGGTCCAGAAGCTTGCGCTCTCGACGAGATCTCCAGAGCTTCGCGCCTTCGAAGCGTCCGTCCGACGGACGAATCCGAGCGCTCCAGGAGCGACAAGACCTTTGTCTCGCTACCTCGAATTGGATCCGAAGTCAAGCAGAACGCTCGTTGAGCCAGGCAGAGCCCCGCGGGGTCCCTCGGGTGCTTTCGGGGCCTGCGGGCCTGCCGCGAGGCCATTCAAGGGCGACACCGGGAGGGCCGATAGGGAGGCGCATTCGGCTGGGCACCGTGCCCCCTGACGAGCCACCTGCCGAGGCGAGGGATTCCGATGCAGCTCTTCGGTCTCTTCTGCGTCACCGCCTACTGCTTGGCCTCCGTGGTGGTGGGCGTACGTCTGGTCCGCCTGGCGCGCCGAACCAGGGAGATCCCGGAGCTCATGATCGGTTCCGCCTTCCTGAGCGGAGGAGCCGTCGGGTATCCGGCCTCGGTGGCAGTCGTGCGGATGCTCCCCGGATCCCCCGCCGCGGCCCAGCCGATGGCCTGGGCAGCGGCCGTCGGGCTCGGGGCGGCAGCGGCCTGCATGCTGGTGGCCTGGTGGAAGATCTACCATCCCGCCCGCCGCTGGGCGCCCTGGGCCGTCTCCCTCTGGTCGGCTCTGCTCGCAGCGGTCTGCGTCATCCAGATGATCCGGCCGCTCTCCGAGATGGCCATCGGCGTAAGCCCCTGGGAGGCTCTCCGGGTGGTCGCGCAGGGGGGCGCCTATGCAGCCATCGCCTGGTCCGGCTTCCGCTACCACGCGGTCCTCCGGCGCCGGCTGCGCCTCGGCCTCGCCGACCCGGTGGTCGCGAACCGGATCTGGCTCTGGAACATCGCGGCCTCCGCCGTCACCCTCCAGTACGGCTACATCTGGGCCGCTCCCTACCTCGACTCGCTCTTCCACGCGGTGAGCGCGACGCCGGCCTTCGTTGGGACGCTCGGCGTCCTGATGGCCGTCTGTATCATGCACGCCTTCTACCCGCCGCAGGGCTACCTCCGCTGGATCAAGAGGCGGGCGGGAGTGGAGGCCGGCTGAGATGGCGGACTCTCCGGCTTTCGAGTGGGTCAGCGAGGAGCTCGAGCGCATCAGCTCCCTCGACCGTCTGGTCGCTCGCGGCACCCTGCGGCTGGTCCTCAAGAAGGCAGGGCTGGATGCCAGGGCGGTGACCGCGAAGCAGATGGAGGTGGTCCTGCGAGAGCTCCTCCCGGAAGAGCTCGGGAGCCGCGGCGTCGAGGACGGGAAGAGCAGCTGCGAGCGTCTCGCAAGACGCCTCCTGGCGGCGAAGCTCACGGACGCCGATCCGTCGGACGAGTCACCGGAGGCGGTCTTCCAGCGCCTGGGAGGCCTCTGACGCCCTCGCTCCTCGGCCGGCTCACTCTCGATTTCCTGGGTAATGTCTGAGAGGCGGAACCCCCAGCGGCCGGGAGGC
>Ga0214473_10004051_pt1 | contig 17639 bp, 15 predicted proteins | sample RVTome_7_FD_203509 | JGI IMG/M metagenome (GOLD analysis project Ga0214473, IMG submission 203509) | Soil microbial communities from uranium-contaminated site in the Upper Colorado River Basin, Wyoming, United States - RVT98D197 | ecosystem: Environmental > Terrestrial > Soil > Contaminated >... | reverse complement strand
GAGCTCGCGTATGTGCGCCGAGCGGCCGAACTCGCCGATAAGGCGCTCGCCGCCATGCTGGACACCGCGGGGCCCGGCGTCTTCGAGGGCGACATCCAGGCGGCGGGCCAGGCCGCGATCTTCCGCGGCGGCGGCGATCCGGCGGCGTCGGGGCCGGTCCTCGGTTCGGGCGAGCGCGCGCTCTGCATCCGCAATTCGACGGGCCTACGCGCGCTCGATCCGGTCGACCAGCTCACCATGGAATTCGCCGGCGTGTTCCGGCGCTATCACGCCTGCCTCATGCGGACCGTCGCGGTCGGCAGTGCCTCCGACTATCAGCGCCGCATGTTCGCGGCCACCAGAGATGCGCTCGCCGCCATGGCCGAGGCGGCGAAACCGGGGCGGCCGCTCGGCGAGATCGACGAGGCGCATCGGCGGACCTACGACAAGGCCGGGTTCGAGCATGCCCGCATGGCCGCCTGCGGCTATTCGCTCGGCGCCACCTACCGGCCGAACTGGATGGACGTGCCGCCGATGCTCTATGCCGGAAACCCGACCATCGCACGGCCCGGCATGGTCATCTTCATGCATGCCATCCTGATCGATCGGCCGGCCGGCTACGCCATGTCGGCGGGCCATACCGTGATCATCACCGAGACGGGCCGCGAGACGCTGAGCCGGATGCCGGTCGAGTATCGGATCTGCAACGGCACCGGCTGGCGCGGCTGAGGTCGTTCTCCCTCCGCGCTTCGACGGCGGCCGCCGCGAGGACAAGTTCCGGGTCGCGGTCGGCATCGACATCGTCGCCAAGATGCGCTCGTGAGTGGCCCCGCGCATGCGGATGCGCGCATCGGCGAAGGGGCGGCCGCCAGCCTCGCATTGCGCGGCCATCCGGCATGGGATAAGAAGGCCGGCTTTCGAAGCAGGAGGAAGATCGGCGCATGGCCGCCTACCAATACATCTACGTGATGAAGGGCCTGAGCAAGGTCTATCCGGGCGGCCGCAAGGTGCTCGACGACATCTGGCTGAGCTTCCTGCCGGGCGCCAAGATCGGCGTGCTCGGCCTCAACGGCGCCGGCAAATCCACGCTGCTGCGGATCATGGCCGGGCTCGAGACCGACGTCGGCGGCGAGGCCTGGGCCGCGGAGGGCGCCACGGTCGGCTTGCTGCCGCAGGAGCCGGCGCTCGATCCGAAGAAGGACGTCGCCGGCAACGTGCTCGAGGGGTTGGCACCGGTGAAGGCGCTGCTCGACCGGTTCGAGGCGGTGAGCACGAAGCTCGGCGAGGACATCACGCCGGACGAGATGGAGGCGCTGATCGCCGAGCAGGGCGAGCTGCAGGAGAAGATCGACGCGGTCAACGGCTGGGAGCTCGAGCGCACCGTCGAGATCGCGATGGACGCGCTGCGCTGCCCGCCCGGCGACGCCGAGGTCGCGACGCTCTCGGGCGGCGAGCGCCGGCGCGTCGCGCTCTGCCGGCTCCTGCTGCAGAAGCCCGACCTGCTGCTGCTCGACGAGCCGACCAACCATCTCGACGCCGAATCGGTCGCCTGGCTCGAGCGCTTCCTCGCCGAATATGCCGGCACCGTGGTGGCGGTGACGCACGACCGCTATTTCCTCGACAATGTCGCCGGCTGGATCCTCGAGCTCGACCGCGGCCATGGCATCCCCTGGGAGGGCAACTACTCCTCCTGGCTCGAGCAGAAGCAGCAGCGCCTCGTCCTCGAGGAGAAGCAGGAAACCGCGCGCCAGCGCACGCTCGAGCACGAGCTCGAATGGATCCGCGCATCGCCGCGCGCGCGCCAGGCGAAATCGAAGGCCCGCATCACGGCCTACGAATCGCTGCTCGCCGCGGGCGGCGTCGCGCAGTCCGACACGGCGCAGATCGTGATTCCCGCGGGGCCGCGGCTGGGCGATCTGGTGATCGAGGCGGATCATCTGTTCAAGGGATTCGGCGACCGCCTGCTGATCGAGGATCTGAGCTTCAAGCTGCCGCCGGGCGGGATCGTCGGGGTGATCGGTCCGAACGGCGCCGGCAAGACCACGCTCGTGCGCATGATCGTCGGCCAGGAGAAGCCGGACCGCGGAACCCTGCGGATCGGGCCGACGGTCAGGCTCGGCTATGTCGATCAGTCGCGCGACGCGCTCGACGCCAAGAAGTCCGTTTGGGAGGAGATCTCCGGCGGCGTCGACGAGCTCGAGCTCGGCAACCGCAAGGTCGCGAGCCGCGCCTATGTCGCCGCCTTCAATTTCAAGGGCGCCGACCAGCAGAAGAAGGTCGGCCAGCTATCCGGCGGCGAGCGCAACCGCCTCCATCTCGCGATGATGCTGAAATCGGGCGCCAACCTGCTGCTGCTCGACGAGCCGACCAACGATCTCGACGTCGATACGCTGCGCGCGCTCGAGGAGGCGCTGCTCGAGTTCGCCGGCTGCGTCCTGGTGATCAGCCACGACCGCTGGTTCCTCGACCGCGTCGCGACCCACATGCTCGCCTTCGAGGGCGACAGCCATGTCGCCTGGTTCGAGGGCAACTACGCGGACTACGAGGCCGATCGCAAGAAGCGGCTGGGCGCTGAGGCCGACCAACCCCACCGCATCAAATATCACCCGCTGACGCGCGGCTAGAGCAAGATCGGATCAGATTGAATCAATCTGATCCGATCTTGCTCTAGGCCGGATAGAGCGTCTTGACCTTCATGCGCAGCGCGTCGAGCAGGCCGGAGACCTTGCCGCCCGAGCTCTGGATCACCGAGGCGAACTCGGCGCGGTGCGTCTCGCTCATGCTGATGCCCTCGATCTTGAGGTCGAGGATCTTGTAGTTCGTGCCGACGTCGCGGAGCAGCCAATCGAGGCGCGCAGGCTCGCCGCCGTCGGGCGTCTGGATGATGGTCTGCACCGTGAGCAGGTTGCCGCTCTCCGAGCGCACATTCCGCACCTCGAACTTCTGGCCGGTATATTCGGCGAAGCGCTTGGCGTAGTTGGCGACGAGGAAATCCTCGAACAGCGTGAGGTACTCCCCGCGCTCTTCGTCGGTCGCGACCTTCCAATAGCGGCCGAGCACCGTCTTGCCGATCGCCGGCACGTCGAAATTCTGCGCGAGCAGCGAGCGGAAGCGCTCGGCCCGGATCGTCGGCGTGACGTCGGGCCCGGTGAGGGTGTCGATCGCCTGGTCGCCCAGATCCCGGACGAAGGCGGCCGGGTCCGTGCCGGCGCGCGCGACGGCGAAGCCGGCCACGGAACAGGCGGCGACGGCGGTGAGCGTCAGGAAACGGCGGCGGTGCAACATGCGGTCATTGCGCCTCTGTCGTCTGAGGCTCCTCGTCGATGTAATCGAGAACCGACAGCTCGGCGGGCGCCTCGCCGTTGTTGATGGCGTCGTTGCGCTGCTGGCGATAGAGGCTGCGGATCGTGGCGTAGTAGTCGATGGCGCCGGCCTTGATCTCGTCGAGCGTCTTCAGGTTGCGCGCGCGCGTATCGACGATGTCGAGCCCCGCCCGGGCGTAGTTCGCCGTATCGATCCAGTCGTGGCCCCAGGCGAGATAGGTGAGCGGGTCGAGGAAGTGGTCGACCACGCGGCCGCTCGCGTCGCGCGGATTGGACGGGCCGACGAACGGCAGCACGAGGTAGGGGCCTTCGTCGGCGCCCCATACGGCGAGCGTCTGGCCGAAATCCTCGGTGTGGTATTCGAGGCCGAACATGCTGGCGACGTCGATGAGGCCGGCGATGCCGAGCGTCGAATTGATGAGGAACCGCCCCATCGTCGTGCCGGCGCGATCGAGATCGCCCTGGAACAGGTCGTTGGCGAGAACCACGGGCGTCTTCAGGTTGTCCAACGCGTTGCGGATGCCGTCCTGCGCGAAGTTCGGCAGCCCGACGTAGTACCAGCCGGCGAAGGGCTTCAGCACGAGCTCGTCGAGCGCGTTGTTGAGATCGAAGAAATACCGGTTCATCGGCTCGAGCGGGTCGTTCGCTTCGCGATACGCCGCAAGCTCGTTGGGATCGGTCGGCTCGGTCGCGCAAGCGGCAAGGCCGAGCGCGATGCAACCGACCGCCAAGACTGCCTTCATCGAGGCAAAACGCATGGAACGCCCATCCCCCTGAACAGACTTCACGAGCCGTCCTGTTTCCCCGACAACCCGGGCTCGGCTGCGGCGGCGAAGGATGGCGCGGCCGATCAGCGGCCCGCGGACATCCACCCCAGCGCGGTCGTCCCTCTTGCAATATGCCATCGGTCTCTTAACGCACTCTGACCCGAAACGCCGCAGTAGGCTCCCCCGCCCGCCTGCGACCGGATCATGGAACTAAGGTTAACAAGCGCAACATACTAGTTGAGGAAATAGCGTCCCGGCTAGGTGTTTTCCGTGTCCGCCCGGCAGGCTTGACGGCTGCGAAATCAAGGCCCTAGCGGGCGCGCGCCGAACCGTCCCACGACTCGGAATCGAGCCTTCCGCCAGCGCCGTTCCTTACCGGAGTCTGTCAGCCGACTCGTTCGGCGTGATGACAGGCGGCCCGTCGCCCGTCCACCTCGCGCAGCGCCGGCCGCTCGATGGCGCAGATTTCGGTCGCATAGGGGCAGCGCCGGTGGAAGGCGCAGCCGGGCGGCGGGTCGAGCGGCGAGGGGAGCTCGCCCTTGATCGGCACGCGGGTCTTGCGCAGCTGCGGGTCCACCGTCGGCGTGCTGCTGAGCAGCGCCCGGGTATAGGGATGGCGCGGATGATCGAAGATCGTTTCGCGGGCGCCATGCTCGGCGACCCGGCCGAGATACATCACCATGATCTCGTCGGCGATGTGCCGCACGACGCTGAGGTCGTGCGAGATGAAGAGGTAGGCGAGGTTGAACTCGGCCTGCAGGTCCATCATGAGATTGAGGACCTGGGCGCGGATCGAGACGTCGAGCGCCGAAACCGGCTCATCGGCGACCACCACCTTGGGATGGAGCATGAGGGCGCGCGCGATCGCGATGCGCTGGCGCTGGCCGCCGGAGAACATGTGCGGATAGCGGGCGTAGTACTCGGGGCGGAGCCCGACCTTGGCCATCATGTCGCGCGCCGCCGTGCGCCGTGCCGCAGCGTCGAGGTCGGTATTGATCTTGAGCGGCTCCTCGAGGATGTCGCTCACCTTCTTGCGCGGATTGAGCGACGCGTAGGGGTTCTGGAACACCATCTGCACCACCGGCCGGAGCCGCTTCAGCGCGTCGGCGCCGGCGCTCTCGACGGCGACGCCGTCGATCACGAGATGCCCCGAGGTCGGCCGCTCGATCATGGTGACGAGCCGGGCGAGGGTGGATTTGCCGCAGCCCGATTCGCCGACCACCGCGAGCGTACGGCCGGCTTCGATGCGGAAGCTCGCGCCGGCGACCGCTTGCAGCAGGGCCGCGCTCTTGAGGAAGCCGCGGCCGACGCGGTAGTGCCGGGTGACCTCGGTCGCCTCGACGATGAGGGCAGCGGCTAGGTTCATCGGATCGCCCCGTCGCCGAGCGGATAGTGGCAGCGCACGCGCCGCCCCGCGGCGTCGGCGACGAGCGCCGGCAGCTCGCGCCGGCAGCGGTCGTCGGCATAGTTGCAGCGCGGATTGAAGAGACAGCCGCCGGGACGGTCGTCGATGCCGGGCACCATGCCGCGGATCGTCGCCAGGCGCCGCTTGGCGGCGCTGCGCTCGGGCAATGCGTCGAGGAGCGCGGCGGTGTAGGGGTGGCGCGGCAGCGAGAACAGGCGATCGACCGGTTGCTCCTCGACCTGCTGGCCCGCATACATGACCATGACGCGCTTGGCGGTCTCCGCCACCACGCCCATGTCGTGCGTGATCAGCACCAGCGCCATGCCGCGGTCGCGCTGGAGGGCCAGCAGCAGATCGAGGATCTGCGCCTGGATGGTCACGTCGAGCGCCGTCGTCGGCTCGTCGGCGATCAGCAGGCGCGGGTTGCAGGCGATCGCCATGGCGATCATGACGCGCTGGTTCATGCCGCCGGATAGCTGGTGCGGGAAAGCGGAAAGCCGCGTCTCGGGCGCCGGGATGCCGACCTGACCCAGGAGGTCGACCGTGCGCTGGCGCCGCTCGGCCCGGCTGCCGCCCGCATGCACCTTGAGCGTCTCCATGATCTGGAAACCGACGGTGAAGCAGGGGTTGAGGCTGGTGCCCGGCTCCTGGAACACCATGGCGATGTCCTTGCCGACGATGCGCCGGCGATCGGCCGCGTCGAGTCCGAGCAGGTCGGTGCCGGCGAAGCTCATGCGATCGGCGAGCACGCGCCCCGGCCAGGCGATGAGCCCCATCAGCGCCAGCATCGAGACGCTCTTGCCCGAGCCCGATTCGCCGACGATGCCCAGCACCTCGCCGTCCTCGACGGTGAAATCGACCCCGTCCACCGCGCGGAAGGGTCCGCGCGCCGTCTGGAACTCGACCGAAAGATTGCGGACTTCGACCAGCGTCATCGCCGCCTCAGCGCTTCAGCCTGGGATCGAGCGCGTCGCGCAGCCCGTCCCCGGCGAGGTTGAAGGCGAGCACGGTGATGAGCACGGCGAGCCCCGGGAAGGTGACGACCCACCAGGCGCTCTGCACGAACTCGCGCGCCTTCGCCAGCATGGTGCCCCATTCCGGCGTCGGCGGCTGCGCGCCGAGCCCGAGGAAGCCGAGCGCGGCGGCGTCGAGGATGGCGTTGGAAAAATTCAAGGTCGCAAGCACGATCAAGGGCGCCATGCAGTTCGGCAGCACGGTCGCGAACATGAGCCGCAGGCGCCCCGCGCCGGACACGCGCGACGCCGTTACATATTCCTTGGTCATCTCGCCGATCACCGCGGCCCGCGCGATGCGGGTGAAATGCGGCAGGTAGGTGATCGCGACGGCGACCACGGCATTGAGCAGGCCGGGCCCGAGGATGGCGACGATCACGATAGCCAGGAGCAGCGAGGGGATCGACAGCATGATGTCCATGAGCCGCATGATCAGCTCTTCGGCGATGCCGCGGAAAAAGCCGGCAAGGACCCCGAGCAGCACGCCCGAGCTCAAGGAGATCGTGATCACGATGCAACCGATGACGAGCGAGTAGCGCGCGCCGAAGATGAGCCGCGAGAGAATGTCGCGCCCGACGTCGTCGGTCCCGAGGATGAACTCGGACCGGCCGCCTTCGGCCCACATCGGCGGCGTGAGGAACGCGTCGCGATACTGCTCGAGCGGCGCATGCGGCGCGACGAAATCCGCGAAGATCGCGAGCAGGGCGACGATGACGATGATGATGAGGCCGGCGAGCGCGCCGCGGTTCTCGCAGAAGGACAGCCACAGCTCCTTCGCCGGATGGAGCGGCGCCTGATCGGGCCGGTGCGGCGCGAGGCCGGCGGCCGGGATTGTCGCCGGGTCAGCGGGCATGGCGGATCCGCGGATTGATGAGGCCATACATCAGGTCGACGATCAGGTTCACCGTCATGATGACGATCGCCACCATCAGGATTCCGCCCTGCACCGAGGGGTAGTCGCGCCGGCCGATCGAATCGACGAGCCATTTGCCGATGCCAGGCCAGGAGAAGATGGTCTCGGTGAGGATCGCGCCCGCGAGCAGCGTGCCGGTCTGCAGGCCGATTACCGTCACCACCGGGATGAGCGCGTTGCGGAGCGCATGCAGCCCGACCACGCGCAAGGGCGACAATCCCTTGGCGCGAGCGGTGCGGATGTAGTCCTCGCTCAGCACCTCGAGCATCGAGGAGCGCGTCATGCGCGCGATGACCGCAAGCGGGATGGTGCCGAGCACGATCGACGGCAGCACGAGGTGGTGCAGCGCGTCGAGGAACGAGCCCTTCTCGTCGGAGAGCAGCGTGTCGATCAGCATGAAGTTGGTCACCGGATCGATGAAGTAGGCGAAATCGAGCCGGCCCGAGACCGGCGTCCAGCCGAGATTGACCGAGAACAGGATGATGAGCAGCAGGCCCCACCAGAAGATCGGCATGGAGAAGCCGGTGAGCGAGAGCGCCATGACGGTGTGGTCGGCCGGGCGCCCGCGTTTGACCCCGGCGAGGATTCCAACCGGGAGACCGATGAGGAGCGCGAAGATGATGGCGCAGATCGAGAGCTCGATGGTCGCCGGGAACAGCACCAGGAAATCCTCGAGCACCGGCTTCTTGGTGACCAGCGACTTGCCGAGATCGCCCTGCAGCACGTCGAGGATGTAGATGCCGTACTGCACCAGCACCGGCCGATCGTAGCCGAACTGGTGCATGAGCTGGGCGTGGCGGGTCGGGTCGATGCCCCGCTCGCCCGCCAGGATCTCGATCGGATCGCCCGGGATGAGCCGGATCATCGCGAACACGAGCAGCGTCACGCCGAAGAACGTCGGTATCAGGCCGGCGAGCTTGGTGAGGAAGAAACGGAGCATCGGCACCCGCAAAAGCGAACGGGGGAAGCCTGGGTCTCAGGCTTCCCCCGCCGGTGATCGTCGGATCGTCAGGCGCCTTCTATTGGAGGTCCACCGAGTAGAACTGGTGGGTGCCCAGCGGATCCATGATGTAGCCCGTCACTTCCTTGCGCATCGGCATGAACACGACCGAGTGCGCGATGGTGACCCACGGCGCCTCTTCCTTGAAGACCACCTGGGCCTTCTTGTAGAGGTCGGTGCGCTCGTTGACGTCGCTCGTGCGCTTGGCCTGCACGATCAGGTCGTTGAACGACTTGTCGCACCACCGCGCCCGGTTGCCGCCGCTCTTGGCCGCGTCGCAGCCGAGCAGCTGGTTGAGGAAGTTGTCCGGGTCGCCGTTGTCGCCGGTCCAGCCGAGCAGCACGGTCTGGTGCTCGCCCTTCTTCGACCGGTCGAGATACTCGCCCCACTCGAAGGAGACGATCTTCGCGGTCACGCCCACCGCCGCCCAGTCGGCCTGGATCAGCTCGGCCATGCGCTGCGCGTTCGGGTTATAGGGCCGTTGCACCGGCATCGCCCAGATGTCCGTCTCGAAGCCGCTCGGCATGCCGGCCTCGGCCAGCAGCTCCTTCGCCTTCGCCGGATCGTACGCGTAGTCCTGGACGTCGTCGTTGTAGGACCAGATCGTCGGCGGGATCGGATTTTTCGCCGCTTGCCCGGCGCCCTGGAACACGGCGTCGAGGATCGCCTGCTTGTTGATGGCGTAATTCAGCGCCTGCCGCACGAGCTTGTTGTCGAACGGCGGCTTCTCGGTGTTGAAGGCGAGGTAGCCGACGTTGAGACCCTGCTGCTCCTGCACGGTCAACGCCGCGTTCGCCTGCATCGCCTTGATGTCGGCCGGGTTCGGGTACGGCATGATCTGGCACTCGCCGGCGAGCAGCTTCGCATAGCGCACGCTCGCGTCCGTCGTGATCGCGAAGACGAGCTTGTCGATCGCCGCCTTGCCCTCCCAGTAATCCGTGTTGGCGTTGTACCGGATCACCGCGTCTTTCTGGTAGTCGACCAGGACGAACGGCCCGGTGCCCGACGGATTCTGATCGAGCTCTTCCGGAGTGCCGGCCGCGAGATACTGGTCGGCCTGCTCCTTCGAGAAGATCGAGGCGAAGTCCATCGCGAGGTCGGCGAGGAACGGCGCTTCGGGCGCGCTCAGCACGAAGCGCACCGTGTAGTCGTCCAGCTTGTCGATCGACTTCAGGATGTCGGTCATGCCCATGCCTTCGAAGTACTCGTACGTGCCGTTCGAGACGCCATGGTACGCGTTGTCGGCCTTCCATTGCCGCTCGAACGAGAACACCACGTCGTCGGCGTTGACGTCGCGCGAGGGCGTGAAGTCGGCCTTGTTGTGGAACTTGACGCCATGGCGGAGGTGGAAGGTGTAGTTGAGGCCATCGTCGGAGACGTCCCAGGTTTCGGCGAGGCCGGGCCGGATCTCGGTGGTGCCGAGCTTGAACTCGACGAGGCGGTTGAAGATCGTGCGCGACGAGGCGTCGAAGGTGGTGCCGGCGGTATAGAGCGCCGGATTGAAGCCCTCCGGGCTGCCTTCCGAGCAATAGACCAGGGTCTTCGCTTCGGCCCCGGCGACGAAGGCAACGGCCATCGCCAACCCGGCGACAGCGCCGAGAAGTGTGCGTTTCATTGGATGAAACCTCCCCGATAAAGTGACACGGCGGTCACTCGGTTTTTCTCGGTGGACCGCCTTGCGCGCGACCGTAGGAGCGGGCCCCGATCCTGTCAATGCCGGGCTCTCGGAACGCCGCGGGGCGCACAATCTCAGGGCGATCTAAGTCCCCCGGTAACAGCTTGACCGCCTTCGACTTTCGATTAGTTTACGCGGCGCCATGACCGCGCTTCGCACCGAATTCGAAACGCCCTTCGTCGTCGAAGGCCTCGAGGTCCTGCCCGACTGGATCGATTTCAACGGGCATTTCAACATCGCCTTCTATCTGCTCGCCTTCGACAAGGCGTTCGACGCGATTTACGAGCGGCTCGGGTTCGAGACCGACCAGATCCAGAAGCAGGGCGTCTCGACCTTCTCGACCGAGCATCACCTGACTTATCAGGGCGAGATGCTGCTCGGCGATCCGATCCGCATCCATGCCTGGCTGCTCGACCACGACGACAAGCGCTTCCGCGTGTTCTACGAGATGTATCACGCGAAGGACGGCTATCTCGCGGCGACCGACGAGCGCATCGACATCTATGTCGACATGAAATCGCGCCGCGTGATCCCGATGCCGGCGCCGATCCAGGCGCATCTCGCCCGCCTCAAGGCGGCGCATGCGAAGCTCGGCATGCCCTTCGAGGCCGGCCGCGGCATCAGCTTCGCGAACCGCAAGCGCCCGAGCGGCGGGTGAGCGCCGCCTAGAGCAAGATCGGATCAGATTGAATCAATCTGATCCCTTGAATCTTGCTCTACTTCAATAAAGTAGAGGCCGATTCACGTCTCAAGCCGCACCGGCTTGAGACGATCGGACTCTAGTCCTCCAGCAGATAGCCCTGGCGGGTCGCGAGCGGCACCGTGCCGACGATCTTGCCGAGGCTGTCGCCGGGCCTGACCGACTTGTGGAGGGCGCGCGAGAGCAGCAGCCCGTCGGTGCCGGCATGAACGGGCACCCGCGATTTCACCGCATCCGTCGCCATCGGATCGACGATCTCGCAGAGCAGATCGCCCTTCTTGAGCCGCGCGCCGAGCGCCCGGCGGTAGGCGACGATGCCGGCGATCGGGCTCCGCGCCACGTCGGTTGCATCGAACGAGGTCGCCTCGGCCTCGAGCGGCGGCAGCGGTCCCGGATCGCCGGCGACGAGACCGCGCCGCTGCAGGAACCGGAACAGTGCGCGCGCGTCCGGCTCGGCAAGCTCGTCCGACACGTCCGCCTGGCCGCGGAACTCGACGGTCGCGGCGAAGCAGGCGGGCGGGATCGGTGTCTTCGGCCCGAGCGCCGACGCGAGCTTCGTCCAGGGCGTGCTGAAGGTCTCGTCGAAGGAGCCACCGCCGCTGTCGTCGGCGAGGAGCTGCGCCGCGCTGCCGAGCTCGGCCGCGAGGTCGCGCGCCGCCGGCCAATGCGCCGGGATCAGGAACAGATGCAGCAGCGCCTCGCTGTCGCAATGGAGATCGAGCACGATGTCGGCATCGTGGGCGAGGCGCGCGAGCGTCAGCCGCAGGCTCGAGAACTCGGTGCCGGGAGTCATCGCGGCGAGCTTCTCGCCGATCGCGCGCCTTATCGTCGCGACATTGGCGGCCGGGTCGCTGCCGAGCTTGCCTTTGACTTGCTCGGCGATGCCTTCCGAAAGATCGAGCCAGTTGCGGTTGAAATTGCCGCCGCCGCCGATCTCGTAGCGCCCGACATGGTGGAAATTGAGATATTGCCCGAGCCCGATCGGGTTGGCGGCCGGCAGCACCAGGATCTCGCCGCGGATCTCGCCCTTGGCGTCGGCCGCGTCCAGGAGCCGGATGAGGTGATGCTGCACCAGCATGGCCGGCGTCTCGTCGGCATGCAGCGAGGCATGCAGGTAGGCCTTGGGCCGCGCGCCCGGCCGGCCATAGCGGTGCACCAGCAGATGGCGCTCGCTGCCCGGGCTGTTGCTGACCAGCGCGATGCGTTCCACGGTTTTCGACATGGCGGCTCGCTCCCCGATGGCCGGTCGGCTGAACCCGCGCGCGCGGAAGCGCGAGCCGTGCTAAATCCTGCGGTCAGTATGGCCGATGCCTCGCGACAAATCCAAGCGCTGGCGGGTTGGCTCGCCACGCTGCTCGAAGACGCTGCCGAGCCGCCGCCCGCGGCGCGTCGGGCCTTCCAAGCCGCGCTGGCGCGTGTTGCCGGCGCCGATCCGGCTGTCGCCCGTCCTACGGCGCGATCATCGCTTCCGGTGCTGCGCCATTGGCCCCGCTCGCTCGAGCTCGTCGGCGATAGCGCCGCGGCACCGGTCCTGCCCTGGCTTCGCGCGCTCGCGCCCGCGCTCGATTGGATACAGAATCCGAACTACCGGGCGAACCCGCCGAGCCCGGAATTTCTCGAGAACTACGGCTATGCGCAGCTCGCCGGGCCGGCGCAGGTGCCGACGCTCCTCGAAACCGGAGCTTGCGCCTTCGGCCTGCTGCTGCTGGGGCCGGGGCTGCTCTATCCATCCCATCGCCATCCGGCGGTCGAGCTCTATCTCCCACTCACGCCCGGCGAATGGCAGCGTGGACCCGAGCCCTGGCGCGCCGTGCCGGCGGGCACGCCGATCCATCATCCCTCGGGCCTCGCCCATGCGACGCGGGCCGGCGCCGGGCCGCTGCTCGCGCTCTATCTCTGGCAGGGCGATCTCGCGACCCATGCGCGGATCGAAGACTGACCATTGACGCCCGATCGCATTCAAATCTCGTCATGCTCGTGCTTGACACGAGCATCCATCGGGATGCCGGTCTCGAGCGATTGGGGCTTCGGTTCGTGCGGCGGCGCAATGGGCCTTCGGGTCAAGCCCGAAGGCGACGGCGGAAAATTGCCTTCCCGGTCCAAGACTTTGCCATCGGCCGGGGCCGCCCAGCCCGGCCAAAAACGCGCAAGAGGCTGCCCCGGGGATGCTATAAGGCCGGCATGGCTCAATTGAGCAATTCTCCGGCCGCGGCGGGCGCGCCGTCCATGGCCTATCTCGCCTCGCTGAACGAGGCGCAACGCGCCGCGGTCGAGGCGGTGGACGGGCCGCTCCTGGTGCTGGCCGGCGCCGGCACCGGCAAGACCCGCGTGCTGACGACGCGGCTCGCCCATCTGCTGATGACCGGCCGCGCGCGGCCCGCCGAGATTCTTGCCGTCACCTTCACCAACAAGGCCGCGCGCGAGATGCGCGACCGCGTCGCGCGGATCGTCGGGCGCAGCACCGAAGGCTGGTGGCTCGGCACTTTCCATGCGCTCGCCGCGCGCATCCTTCGCCGCCATGCCGAGCTGGTCGGGCTCAAGCCCAATTTCACCATTCTCGACACCGACGACCAGCTCCGCCTCTTGAAGCAGGTGCTGGCGGCGACCGACATCGACGACAAGCGCTGGCCGCCGCGCGCCGTGCTCGCCGTGATCGAGCGCTGGAAGGATCGCGGGCTCGGCCCCGACCGGCTCAAGGCCGAGGACGCGGGCGATATCGCGGGCGGCCATGCGCTTGAGATCTACCGCGACTACCAGGATCGCCTGCGCAGCTTGAACGCCGTCGATTTCGGCGATCTGCTGCTGCACAACCTCACGCTCTTCACCGCCAATCCGGAGGTGCTGGAGCGCTACCAGACGCAGTTCAAATACATCCTGGTGGACGAATACCAGGACACCAACGTCGCGCAGTATCTCTGGCTGCGGCTCTTGGCCCAGCGCCACCGCAATCTCTGCTGCGTCGGCGACGACGACCAGTCGATCTACGGCTGGCGTGGCGCCGAGGTCGGCAACATCCTGCGGTTCGAGAAGGATCTGCCCGGTGCCACGATCGTGCGGCTCGAGCGCAACTACCGCTCGACCCCGAACATCCTCGCCGCCGCCTCCGGCCTCATCGCCTACAATGAGGGCCGGCTCGGCAAGACGCTCTGGACCGAGGGCGATCCCGGCGAGAAGGTCATGCTGCGCGGGCTCTGGGACGGCGAGGCCGAGGCCCGCTTCGTCGCCGACGAGATCGAATCCTTGCAGCGGAAGGGCGCGGCGCTCGGCTCGATCGCCATCCTGGTGCGCGCGGGCTATCAGATCCGTGAGTTTGAGGACCGCTTCTTCATCATTGGGCTGCCTTGTCGCGTCGTCGGCGGCCCGCGCTTCTACGAGCGCCAGGAAATCCGCGATGCGCTCGCCTATTTGCGGCTGGTGCATCAATCGGCCGACAGCCTCGCCTTCGAGCGGATCGTCAATCTGCCGCGCCGCGGCATCGGCGACACCAGCCTGCGGGCGCTGCACCGGCTTGGCCGTCAGCAGACGATCTCGCTGGTCGAATCGGCACGGCGGCTGGTCGAAACCGACGAGCTCAGGCCCGCGGCGCGACGCGCGCTCATCGGGTTCCTCGGCGATCTCGATCGCTGGCGCGGCTTCGCCGAGACGCTCTCGCATGTCGAGCTCACTGAGCGGGTGCTGGATGAATCCGGCTATACCGCGATGTGGCAGGCGGATCGCTCGCCCGACGCGCCCGGCCGGCTCGAGAACCTGAAGGAGCTGGTGGTCGCCATGGCCGAGTTCGAGAATCTCGGCGGCTTCCTCGAGCATGTGAGCCTGGTGATGGAGGCGGCGGAGGACGATTCAGCCGAAAAAGTGAGCCTGATGACCCTCCATAGCGCCAAGGGGCTCGAGTTCGACTATGTGTTCCTGCCGGGCTGGGAGGAGGGCGTCTTCCCGCATCAGCGCGCGCTCGACGAGAGCGGCGGGGCGGGGCTCGAGGAGGAGCGCCGGCTCGCCTATGTGGGCTTGACGCGCGCGCGCCTCCGCGCCTTCGTCTCCTATGCCGCGAACCGGCGCATCCACGGTCTCTGGCAGAGCCTGATCCCGTCGCGCTTCGTCGACGAGCTGCCGAAGGGCGCGGTCGAGCGCTTCGTCGATGCCGGGCTCTATGGCTCCGGGGGTGGGGGCTCGGGCGGCGGCGAATGGCCGCGCGGCCTCGCCGAACCGATGCGCCGGCCGATGCGCGGCTTTTCGCGTGGGCCCGAGCCGCGCCTGGTCACGGCATCCACGAGCAGCGGCGGCCGTTCCTACGCGGTCGGGCAGCGCGTGTTCCATCTCAAGTTCGGCTATGGCAGCGTGACCGCGGCGGAGGGCGACAAGCTCGAGATCGCCTTCGACAAGGCCGGCAGCAAACGCGTGATGGCGAGCTTCGTCATGCCGGCCGAACAGGCCCGATGACGCGATCGCGGCGCGCGCGGCTCTGGCAGATACGGCTCGAGCTCGCGGCGGGGGCGGCGCCGGCGATCGCCGCAGTCGAAGCGATCCTGGAAGCGGCGGCCCTCTCGGTTTCCCGGTTCGAGCGCGCCCGCGGCAAGCGTTGGCGTATCGAGGCGTTGCTCGCAGCGCGGCCGCGCTCCGCATTCATCGCTCGACTGGCCGAGGCGGCGGGCCTGCCGCTTGCGCGAATCCATGCGGCACCGTTGCCGGTGCGCGATTGGGTCGCCGAGAGCCGCGCGAAGCTGCCCGCCATCCGGGCCGGCCGGTTCTTCCTGCATGGGTCGCATTTCCGTGGCCACCCGCCCACCGGCAGCCTCGCGCTTCTGGTGGAGGCCGGTCTCGCCTTCGGCACCGGCCGGCACGAGACGACGCGCGGCTGCCTGCTGGCGCTCGACGCGCTCGCGCGCGGCCGCATCGAGCGCCCGCTCGATCTCGGCTGCGGCAGCGGGGTGCTCGCGCTCGCCATGGCGCGGCTCTGGGGCGTTCCGGTGCTGGCCGCCGACAACGATCCCGCGGCGGTCGCGGTCACCCGCGAGAATGCCGCGAAGAACGGGCTCGCAGAGCTGGTTCGGGCCGTCCGGAGCGAGGGCTATGCCGCGGCCATGCTCCGCCGGCGGGCGCCCTTCGATCTCGTCACCGCCAACATCCTCGCCGATCCGTTAGTCCAGATGGCGCCGGATCTCGCGCGGCACTTAGCGCCCGGCGGTCGCGCGATTCTGTCGGGATTTTTCGTGGATCAGGAGCGCGCGCTCATCGCGGCGCATCGCCAGGCGGGGTTGCGGCTCGAGCGGCGCTGGCGGCTCGGCGAATGGTCCGTGCTGCAATTCCGGCGGCCGGCGCGTGCCGCCCGCAGGCCTCGCCAGGCTCAGTAGTTGTTCGGATTGCCGGGAAGGATCATGCCGGTGCCGTCGATCCGGCGGCCGTTGAGCCACTGGATCTCGTCGCCGGCCTTGCGGACCTGCCGGCACTTCTTCGGGTCGCTGCCATACTGGAAGCACATGCTGTCGGACGAAACCGTCCAGGCACCGGTATAGCCTTTGCCCTTGATGATGCCGTCGGCTTGGTAGAACTCCGTGTAGCTGCCGGATTCGACCATGGCGCCGGTGACGGTGTTGCCGGAGACGAGCGTCTTGATCTCGCTGCCGGTCATTTCATCTTCAGCGTAGCTCGGCGCTGCGCCGGCCAGCGACATAGCGGCCAGCAGCGATAGGCACGCAGCGATGCGGATCATCGGCGAGCTCCTCTTGGGAAGGATGCGGACAGGCATCATAGGCCCTTCGCGCCGGCGCGTGGGGCGTCCGTTGCACCGAATAACCCGAAAGTGAAACGGCGGCTTCCCAAGGAAGCCGCCGTTTTTTTGGACTTCAGAGGTTAACGCCCGCGGACGTTAACACATAGGCTCGCGTTCAGGCCGCGCGGGGCGCGCTGTTCGCGTTCGCCGTGCTGCGGAACGAGCGCACCGCCAGCTCCTCGGCAACCCAGTCGATGTCGCCGCGGACGAAGCCGATATCGGCGAGCATGTGGTTGTCGAGCTGGCCGAGCTCGCGCGCGGTCGCGCGATAGCGGTTCCACACGCCGAAGCTCGGCGCCGTTTCCACGCTCTCCACGGTTTCGGCTTCGGCCTCGATGAGCTGAGGCCGATCGCCGCTGAGCCGCTTCACCAGCGCCGGGATATCTTCCCGGGCGATGCCGATGTCGCGCAGCATGCGGTCGTCGAGCGCCATCAGGCTCGCATAGGCCCGGCGCTTGCGCACGAAACGCACCGCCGGACGGACCAGCAGGTCATAGAGGAACGACCCGATTTCGGCCGCGAGCGAGCGCTCGACGGGCTGCGTCTGGTTCGCCGTGAGCTTGGCCACGCGCTCGATGTCGCTGCGGGTCAGCCCGATGTCGGCCAGCATGCGATCCGACAGGCGCCGCAGGTCGCGAGCAGCCTGCGCCTCGACGGCAGCATGCTTGTAATGGGCGCCAAGCGCCCGGCCGAACGCGGCGATCCGCGCGAAACCCTGAAGGGCGATGGGCCGGGCCGGCGTCTTCGCGCGGCCGAGCAACGCCTTTTCGAACTCCGTGAACCGAGTCATGTTTTGAATCCGATCTTTCTTCTATGTATGGTCGCCGGCGGATCGGGTCCTACCGAGCGCGCCTTCGACAGTTGTTTATATAGGCCGGCGGTGCCTTCCCGGGCAGGGGGAATGCTGCATCGCAGCAATGCATAAATCGAATTGATTAACGAAATATTGCCATATTTTGCATATCACAGCAGGTTTGCGTAATTCGAAAAATTAAACGGTCGAGTAGGTTCGATCCGGTGGGAGCCGAAGCGTGGAAGGAATCGCTGTGACCGCCCAATATGCTGGCGACGAAGCTCTGGATCGGATGCTGCGATCC
>Ga0214473_10004050_pt1 | contig 17640 bp, 11 predicted proteins | sample RVTome_7_FD_203509 | JGI IMG/M metagenome (GOLD analysis project Ga0214473, IMG submission 203509) | Soil microbial communities from uranium-contaminated site in the Upper Colorado River Basin, Wyoming, United States - RVT98D197 | ecosystem: Environmental > Terrestrial > Soil > Contaminated >... | reverse complement strand
CTACCGCGAACCGGGAACCCCTGTTGTTGGCCGGGGCGAGCACGATGATCCGCGGGTCTGGCTCAACCTGGATGGAGCCGTCAAGGACACGACCCGGATTCACGATCTGCTCGTCGCGCGCTACGGCTTCGACTCCAAGGACGTGCATCTGCTCCTCGAAGGGAAAGCTACCCGGAAGGCCATCCTGGACGCCATAAAGACGCATCTCATCGACCCGTCACAGCCAGGCGATCTGGCATTCTTCTACTATGCCGGTCACGGTTCTCGCGTCAAGAACTCCCTGTCGTCGGAGCTGAACAAGCTCGACCAAAGCATCGTTCCGGTCGACGCGGCCATTGGAGTCCGTGACATACGGGACAAGGAGATCCGCGACGAGTTCAACAAGATTCTGGATACCGGGGCCCAGCTGGTCGCCGTTTTCGATAGCTGCCACAGCGGAGGCGTTTCACGGGGCTCCGCTGGAGAAGGTGCGCCCAAAAGCCGCATGATTCCCTTTGATCCCCGCGACGTGAAAGACGGCTCGCAAGCGCCCGCACCTTGGGAGCGCGGCGCCCTGATTCTCTCAGCGGCGCAAGACGACCAGCTGTCAAATGAGGACGTCGATGAGCATGGTATAGAAGGCGGTTTGTTCACCATCTCCATGGCACGAGCCCTTCGGTCGGGCTCACCGGAGGAGCCAGCGCAAAACTTATTCAGGAGAGTCAAGGCTCTGATGAAGGCGAGGGGCTGGACGCAGGAGCCTGCGCTCGAAGGCTCGCCCGCTCGTAAAGGCCAATCACTCCTGGGCACTGCGGTGTCTGGCACAACGGGGCGTGCCGTGACCGCCGTGCAGTCCGTCCGCAACGAGAAGGTCGTCCTCCAGGAAGGAATCGCGGCGGGATTTACGGTGAGCTCGGAGCTTGCCAAAGTAAACGATGCCTTCTCGCGGTTGAGGATTGCATCGGTCGATGGCTTGAGCCAAAGCACTGCGGAAGTCATCTCCGGTGACATCGATGCTGTCCATGCCGGAGACCTCTACGTTGTCGATCGCTGGGCACCGCCGGAAGTTCCGTCGCTTCGCGTTTGGATGCCGAGACCGGACACGACCACGGAGCAGATAAAAAGCTTCGCGCAGGCCCTCGTCGAGCTTTCCAAGGAGAATCATTACACCTGGGTTTCTGACCCGTTTGCCAGCCAGCCTACTCATGTCGTGTTCATGGACGGGAACGGGTGGCACCTCCTGGTTCCTGGAGCGGAAGCTTCGAATCTCGGCCCCGCACCCTCCGCCGAGGAGGTCGGCCGCCGCATTACCGGCTCCAACGTCAAGATTTTCGTGAACCTGCCCCCTTCGCAGGAGTTGCAGGGGCGGATCGCCCTGGGACCCACCACAGAGAACACGGCAATCGAATGGGTCGCCAGGTCGGAAGCGGACTATCATCTCATCGGACGCAGCACCGAAGATGGGGTCTCCTATGCGTGGTCGCGACCTTGGACCTTTGACGCGTCGGGTTCTACCCTTCCCACCGTTACCGACTGGGTCCCCATCGGGGCCGCTATGGATACTGCGGGGAGCCGTCTTGAACGCCTGGCGGTTCGCCTGGGACGAATCAGGGCCTGGCTCGAGCTCGAAGGCCCACCAAACCCGGGTCAGTACAACTATCGACTGGCTTTGAAGCGAGTTGGCGCCGAGGAGTATCTGGAGGAAGGGACCGTGTTCGACAAGGAGGAATACGAGCTCGCCATTCAAAGCGGCGCTCCCATCAAAGGCGAATGGCGCTATGTTTACGTTTTCGCCATCGATCGCGATGGACGCAGCACATTACTGTATCCTCAGCAAGCGGGAGTCCAGAATCGCTTTCCTCCCGAGGAGGATCAGCAGAGTCCCAAGAGCGCCTACGTCCTGCCGGCAAGCAGTTTCAAGGTGTCGACTCCCTTTGGAACGGACACGTTCATTCTCCTCGCGAGTGCCGAACAGCTGCCCGATCCTTCCGTACTGGAGCAGGAGGGAGTCCGGACTCGGGGGCCCACCTCACGGGGCACCGCGCTGCAGGATCTCCTCGCCAACGTCGGCGCGCGCACCCGGGGCTTTCAAAAGGGGGACAGCGCTCCAGCCCTGTGGTCCCTCGACCGGGTCACTATCGAAAGCAAAGGGCGATAGCCCCCGTGGTGACAATGCGCGACAGAAGGCACGGCCTATTCAATCCCGTCACTGCAGTCCTCGCAGCGGTCGTCTTTGCGCTGGCACAGCGGGGTCTCCTTGCGAAACCGCCCGATGGTCAAGAAACGAACGTCTCCGCACGATTCGACACCCGTTACGAATCACTGCCGCCTCGGCTACAGAACCTGGTAGCGGATTGGATCGATCGATACAACCGAACCTACGGCGAGCCCCTCGGCGCCGCGGACGCGTACAACGAGCTTCCGTTATCGACGAAAACAACGTTCGAGGCGGTTAGCCATGCGCTGATGAAAACCAGCCTGACCCGTGAAAACAGCCAACCTCTCACGGCCGACGACGGCCGACCGCTCCGAGACGCGCTCGATTTGATCGACAAATTGGACGCCATCAAAGGGAAGCTGAAGGGGGCGGGCGGAGACCAGCAATTCCGGATTTACGTACAGCTGAAGAGCGACGCCGTCCGACTCTTGGATGAGAGCCGTGAGTTCTCCCGAGGTGCGGATAACCTTGTATATCATCGCGGCTACCCGATGAGCTTTCGCTCGAGCCGCGGGGTGCCGTCGATCCAGTTTTCCCTATCTGCTGCCGGTGAGTTCGCGGATGTCGATGTCGACTACCGATCGTCGCGGTTTCCATTCGCCCTGTTCAATGGTCACCTCACCAGCGCCAACTCCGACGTGCGAGCGGGCGACAACCATCGCCGTCACAACACGGGTTGGGCTGGGTTGGATGAATGGTGGAAAGGCTGGGACGGTCTTGGAGAATGGTGGTCATCCTTGCACGGGGTCCGGGGACCGGTAACGGTCCCAGGTGCGCCTCGGAAGGGTGACGGCAAGGTTGATCTGGCAGTGTTCGATTTTCTGAGTTCGTGGTTGGTGGAGCAGAATCTCGACGTCGCGGTTTCCTACTTCTCAGATCGCGCCTTCGAGTGTCTCCGCGATGACGATGTAAGGCACGCGGACGGCGACTTTCTACCGCAGCGGCTCCTTCGCGAGAATATGGCAGCTGCCAACGACGTGCTCGGCCGCCCAGCCGTTCTTGAAAACGTCGTCCAGGGGGTTGTTCCTCTCGATCTCCGGCTCACCACGTTACCGGACAACGAACACGATGCACTGTTCGTCCTGAGTGAGGTACCCGCCAACCGCGCCGTGGAGTTTCATTGTGCCCTCAGGGGCGTAAGCGTTCCCAGAGCCTATCTAGAGGCCCTCCGTCAGGTCGGAGACTTCAGGCTGTCGACCTTCTTCCTCAGATCAGGCGCCATGAGAGGCGCCACCATGAGCCTGTTGTGGTCCAGGGAAGCCGGCCTGTGGAGAATCATTTCTTACGAGCTCGAAGCTGCGGTAGGGCTGGTTCCTGATCTGCGCTCTCAAGTTCTGGAGCCCCGGTCTCGCGGCGCCGAGACGCTGCAAGGAGATCCCGACTTCGTGGGCACGAACACAGAATTCTTGAACGCGTGGATCGTGGAAAAGGACTATACAAAGGCCCTGGGTTTCGTTTCGACAAAGGGTTACCCATGCGTGGGCCTGTTCGACGACAACGATCCCGCTTCGGGTGGGAGCAACGAATCGGTGCTTCCGCTTCGAAACGGCCTGCAGGGCGTCGCCGAATTCGTCGGCGCCGTTGATAAGCACCGGCTGGGCGATGCGATCGAAGGTGTATTGCCACGTGCTGAGGAATTGAGAATTCTGGCGCAGTCCACAGATGCATATACGCTCTTGAGCATACCCGATGACGTCGCTCAGTCCCTTTCTTGCATGACTCCCCTGGCGGAGCGACAACCAATTGTCTCCCGCGGTGCTCCTCAGTATGACAACTACTATGCGACCAGCTTTCGATTGAGACTCGTCGGCGAGGAGCCGGATGCGGCCTTCTTGGTTTGGGCCAAGGAGAACGGCGAATGGCGAATCGTAGCCTTCGATTTGGTAACCAACTAGTGTAGTGTCCCCAACGCTTCTTTACTTTTGGCGACTTTCGCCAAGATTCGTTCCGCCGATGCCGTCCAAGTGAAGATGCGGGGATTCTGATTATGCCCGTTGAGATACGCTTCGATGGCGGCGACCAACTCGGGTACGCTTGCGAAACTACCACGGCGGATGCGCTTGTCCGTGATCTCGCGGAACCATCGCTCCACCATGTTCAGCCACGAACTCGAAGTTGGGATGAAGTGCAGATGGAAGCGCGGATGCCGCCGCAACCAGGATTTCACGCGCGGGTGTTTGTGGGTTGCGTAGTTGTCGATGATGAGATGCAAGTTGAACTCAGGCGCGGTCTCCGCGTCGATCTTGCCAAGGAACCGAATGAATTCTTGATGCCGGTGGCGTGGCATGCAGTCACCGATGACTTTGCCGTCAAGCATGCTCAGGGCAGCAAACAACGTAGTCGTGCCGTTGCGCTTGTAGTCGTGCGTCATCGTGCCGCAGCGCCCCTTCTTGATTGGCAGGCCCGGCTGGGTGCGATCAAGCGCCTGAATTTGACTTTTCTCGTCGACACACAGGACCAGGGATCGCTCGGGCGGGTTGAGATACAGGCCCACGACATCGTGAAGCTTCTCGACGAACTGCTTGTCGCGGCTGACCTTGAAGGTCCGGATCAGGTGGGGCTTGAGGTTGTGCTGCTTCCAGATTCGCTGGACTGCCATCCTGCTGAGGCCCTGCGCTTGAGCCATGCTTCGCGTACTCCAATGGGTCGCGTTGAGCGGCGTCGTTTGCAAGGTAGCTTTGACGACCGCGCGAACTTTCGTCTCGGGGATGTCAGGAATGCGGCCGGGACGCGGCGCATCTTTCTCCAACCCGTCCAAGCGCAAGGACAGGAACCGCTCTCGCCAAAGTTGCACGGTCGGCCGAGAGACCCTGAGTTCCTCTGCGATGTCCTTGCTCCGGGCACCCTCGGCGGCACGTTGAATGATCCGCGCCCGTTGGACCAGCCGTGCAGGGATGCTCCTGCCCTGCGCCCATTTTGCCAGCGTGGCACTCTCATCGGCGGACAGGATGATCGGCGGGGCGATTCTCATGCCCCAACGATAACGCATATCGCAAGTATAAGCCAATCTATTTATGGGACACTACACTAGAGCAATCGCTCCAGATCGATTGCGTCGAGGCGCCTTCAGGTTCCGTCGTCGGACTCCCTGACCGGGCGGTCGCGAAGCGCCTAGCGCGTGGGTACGCCAAAGATCGTGAAACCTGCCCAATGTGCTGGGTTCTTCGAATCGTTATCGCGCGTGTGTCTCATCGCAGTCTGAAGTGCCTTGTCGGCGGGTTGACCGGCCGAGATCGATTTCACGAATTGCACCATCAGCCGGCCGGTCACCTCATCGTTCACGCTCCATAAGCTCATCACCACTTGAGACGCACCGACATGTTGCCACGCACGCGCCATTCCAATCGTTCCCACATCGAAGTTCTTGCCAAGACCGGTTTCACAGGCGCTGAGAACCACGAGAGGCTGAGCCTTGAGCTTTAGATCGCCGATCGCCCGAGCCGTCCATCGGAGATCGCTCATCAGCAGGAAACTGTCATCGCGGGGGTTGTCTTCGTCCGCGATTCCGTGGGTCGCTATATACACCAGGCTCGTCTCCGGCCGGGCCTCGATCGCCTTGCGGACCGCGGTGCTACTCGCCCTGCCGCCAATGAGGGGGTCCACTCCCAGTAGCTCGGCGACTGCCAACGCTTCCTTGCGTGCTCCTCTGAGAGGCTCGAAGTCTTTGTCTGTGCTCTGGGGATCGCCGACCACAATTCCGTTGGGCCACTGCTTGCGCGTCAGAGGCGGCTGCTCCATGAAAATGAAGAACCCCGGAGCAATCACCACGGACATCCGGTCCACAAGCTGACCATCGCCCAACGGGAGGGCTCCGTAGGGAACGGCTCCGACGGCGAAGACCGGGACGACGATGAGTGTATCGATCTGTTCGAACAGCAGGCCCCTCTCGATGTTGGGAGGTAGGAGCATCCTGCCGATCTTGGACCAAGCGCCGAGGTCCGGCGCCCCCGGTGGGTTCGGCACACTCACTCCTCGGGCATTTTGACTCCGCACAAGGTCGCGAATGTCGGTTGAGAACGCGATACTCGATACGGGAGTAGCCTGGTAGTAGATCTTCCCCGATGGCACCACGAGCCAACTACAAAGCCGGTTCGCGTCCGTGTTCAGTCCGTAGAACAAGACTCCGGTTTTTCTGGGTGCAAGGTCCGCAATGAAGCGCCGCACATCAGCCAAGGTTCCGCCCTGAAAGTCACTGGCAATCTCTTTTTGATAATAGTAGTCCGTGTGAAACTTGTGTTCCAGGCGATAGGTATGCTCTTCGTGCATCTCTATGGAGCTCTCGAGCTCTTTCGCCGACCCAGACCAGCACGCGGAGAAAAACTGCGCTTCCGCCTGACCACCGTCCAACAGGAAGAGCAAGCAAGCGGCGGCGCATGCTTGCGTTAAAAGCGACGGATGGTAAATTCGGACCAAGTTGGGCCATCGAGAGATTCCGTCAGCACTCATGGTTCCTCCCATCGCAGGTACTTTCTGTGGAACACCAAGGCGCCCGCCATCGCCTTAACCCCAGCGTCCGTTTCCTCCAAAGAAACTCAAGACGAGCCCAAGCCCTGCAGCCGGTGCTCGCACCGCCGAGTGTACAGCCGAGACTTAACAACACCGACGCGCCTGCATAGTGGACAAAAAGACTCCTCGCTCGACGGGTTTTCATGAATTCGCCTCTCGGCGGAAATCGAAAACGCTGCTTCGCAGGTCGAACGCGGAACGATTCCGTTTCCTACTTTTGTGGAACGAGACCTGACAGCAGAAGCCATTCCGGATATGAGTACGATTCGGCGATCGAGAGCCTGGGCCCCGGGTAGTCCTCCAGAATCCATGTGAGGCCGGTTACGAGCTTTTCGAAGGGCTTGTCGGCATTGACAACTTCGCAAGCGATCGTCCACCACGATTGCCTACCGGCGCTCACTTCGGTGATTTCCGCCAGGACCCCGCTCGATACGCGACCGACCGTTGGGGTCAGAGCACCGATCTCGTTGAACTGAAAGGCGCGGCGGCGGCGGTTCTTGCCGATTTCGATCCACGAATCCTTCGAGGTCTCTCTCTTGAATCCCGCCACGACCAATCCGTCGAAGTAGCTATCAAAATCGCTCTTGTCGTCCGCGTACTGCCAGCTCCACTTTCTCCAGTGTTCTGCCCTGCCGGCGAAGATCGCTTCCCGCAACTCTCTGGATTCTCCGCGCTCCTTGATCTCGAGATCGCCTTCTCTCAGTTTCGTTCCCAGATGAGGATTGCCGGAGGAGATGAAATACAGGTCCTCTCGTTCGCCTTCGGAAGAAACGGCTTCACCGAGCCTGCCGCCACTGTTGAACCACTCGTGCACGTCGGCGGGCACGGTGCCGGGGAAGAACCAACGGATCTCCGTGCTTTCCTGCAGGTTTCCGGTCTGTGCATCGGCGCGGAACGCACCGCAGGTCAGACACCCAAGAACCAACATTCGTAATAGCATTCAGCCCTCCTACTTTTCGTGCGCCCAGAGCGACGACGGCAGGGGTTGTGCTGAGCGCGATTCCTGCTGTCTCCAAGAGCGGCAGCACGTCATATTCGTCACAGTCTTCGAGTGTTGCCCACTGGCGTTGGTCCGCCCCCTTGGGAACGCACGCCATCCCCGAGAAGAGAAAAACAGGACACTGCGTGGGATCTCCAAGGTCTGGCTCCGACTGGTCCAATCCGTAATCGATAGATTGACAACCCTTCGGGTACTTCCTTTCTAGAGACGGACGCTTCAGCGGATTTCTCGCGTTGACAAGCCTCCACAGGTATCCTCGGATCTCGAGTCGGAGTGACTCCTGGAAACGTCTTGGATTGTCGCCCCAAGATGCCGGGTCTGCTCGAGGATTCGCCAACCGACATGTCTTGACCAATCAGCGAATCGAAGGAGGTGGGAGGCGGTATGCACGCGCGCCCCCAGCAGCGTGCTTCGGGATAAAGAAGGGACGCACCCATTGCAGGGGGAGCGCGTGACGACGTTCGCTTCTCAGGTGAGGCTCACTGAGCTATAAGCGAAAGGCCTCGTTGTTCTTGTAGCGTCTGCCGTCGGTGATGGAGACCTCGACGTGAATCTCTTCGAGAAACTCGGCCCAGTCCAGGAGACCATCGTCGGTGTCGGTCGCGAGCTTGTGGAGCGCTCCGGTGATGGCGAGGAACGTGGTTTTCTCTTCCCCGGGAGGGCCCCACACTTCGCTCGCGCTCTTTCCGCCCAAGGAGCGAAATCGACCTTCGGGCGAGCTCGTGAGCTAGGCCTCGAAAAGTGCCCGTCGCGGCGAGAGGAGTACTCCCGAAAAGGCCCTGGTAGGAGTCCATCTCATACTGGACCGAAAGCGATCTTCCCGTGCGAAGTGACCACCGGAGAACCGTTCCCACCGCGTGCGCAACAGGCGGCGGCCAGCGAAAAGATGCCGCCCCAGCGAATGCCGGGAGAAGTTCGTCGTTTCATGAGGCTCAACGCGGTGGCGCTCACATCGGGAAATCGCACTCGATGTACAGCTCCGTCTCGCGCACGCTGTTCTTGAACCTTTTGGCCTCGCTCTTCGAGAGGACCTTCGCCGCTTCGGTTGTGGCCGCATCTTTCGGGTCGTCCTGGTGGATCACCCGCGAGCGGCATTTCTCCATGAGCCGCTGGAGCAAAGGCGAGAACGGCATCTTCCACTTCTTCTTTTTGGCCATCTCGCGATTCACGGGGATCATTGCCACGAGATCGGGGCTCTTCATGAGCTCCAACCCTTCTGCGCGGTGCGTGGCGTTGTGGCTCCCGTGGTGACCGACCTTATAGAAGACGGTCCGCGCCAGCAGGTCCTTGGAAGTAACCGTTTTGGAGGGCCCTCCGTTCTCGGCCGGCAGAGAGAACTCGACGGTCTTCCAGGATGCCCAGTTGCCAATCTGAGCGTCCCCGGGGAATAGCAGGACCTCTCCCGTCGAGACGATCTCGAAGGCCAGGGCGAGACAGGTATTGTTGGTCTTGTTGTCGAGGTCGAGCGCGAGTTGACCGGACACCGTGAGCCAGTCGTCGTCGATGCGCCGCCAGTCCGTCGCCGGATCCGGCCCGACCCCATAGTGCCTCTTGAAAAAATCGTCTTCCGCTCGATTCAGAGCGACGTCTTTCGGAATCATGTAGTACTCATCGAAGGGGAACGCGAGCCGCTGCTGCTCACTGGACTCCAGAGCTGCCGAGAACGACCGCAGCGGGGTCAACCGGATCTCATAGGCCTCGCCGCTTTCTTTCCGCGGGAGCAGCCTTCGCACGAATTCGGCCTCCGAAGGCGGTCCGAGAACGTACACCCGGATGCCGTCCACGCCGGGGACGGGAAACGGCTTTTGCCCCGGAGTGAGGTAGCGAATTTCTGCGTCTTCCCTGCCCGTGAGGCATTTCAGAGCGTCCGCCGTGGACGCTCCGGCCCCGAGCAGGTCGCCGAAAAACGAGACCACCTCCGTCACGCCCTGGTAGAGGCGCGGCTGGAGGCCCGAGGCTTTCCATCGGCGCACGGCCTCCGTCACCGCTCTTAGCTGGAGCTCGAACTCCTCCTTCAGCTCCTTCGCCCTGGGGTTGCCCGGCTCCTCGGTCCAGCCGAGCCAGACTTCCGTCATCTCGATATCGTTCTCGAAGACGTCCTTCGCCTGGATGAAGCCCGAGAGATGGTCCCAGTGCTCGTGAGTCGCGACCACCACGTCGAGACGGCCGTTCGTCGTCGCCTTGATGTCCTTGGCGATGTCAGTCATCACCTTGGCGGCGTCGGGCGTGCCGAGAAGAGCTCCGCAATCGATGAGCATGTGCACGGGCCCTTCCTCACCGTGGAACCTCAAAAGAAAGCAGTCGCCCAGACCCGCGCGGTACATCCGAACCGTGACCGTAGGCGTGTGCGCGCCGTTAGGAGACATCGAACCCTCCCGCGTCCCGGTGGAGGAGCGCGAACGGCTCTTCGTTCTCTTCTTCCTCATCGAGTGCCACTCCCGCGAAGTAGGTCGCCCGTAGCGAAGTCGTTCGTCCCTCGAGCCGGTAACGCCGCTGGGAGTCGAGACGCTCGTCGCTCGCGATCGGTTTCTGAATGCAATAGCGAAGGTTCAACGTGTCGAGGTCGAAGATCATCGTGCAGCCTCCGCGGAACGCGAAGGTGGGAGCATCCGGCGAAAGATCCTTCGGGTCGAGGCGCACGATGCGCTTCTGGGTGATCGAGATGACGGCCTGGTTGAGCGAGTCACCATCGGGACCGATGCGTTGGGCGGGCTGGATGGAGTGCACCTCGAACGCCGGCTGTCCCTTGCTCATCGTAATGTCTTGCGGAGCTCTGCTCGGGGACAGCGCGAGCCCGGTGACTTTTTCGAACGGACTCCGCTCCACGTCGTCTTCGATCACCTCGTGTAGCTTTTTTCGAGCCCGGTACAAGTTATCGAAGAGATCCTTGCGGGTCGGCGAGTAGTCGGCCGTCTCGCGGAGGATGTCCCGCAGCTTTGCCGCGATCGCGCCAAGGTCCTGTTCGATCTCCCGCTTGGTGGCGCCTCCGGTGAGCTCGCGTACCAGCGGCCATCGCAGGCTGTCCACGGAAAGCGTCCTCACGTCGGTTGGATAGATTCCCCTCCGGCGGAAGGCCTCGATGATCGCCACTCGATAGCGCTGATCGTCGTCGGGGACGAGGTCGGAGTCGGCGGTGATGATGGCGCGAAGATAGTCGCCGAAGTTGATGTCGACCGGCGGGCAGTAATCCAACGCCCGGATGCACATGTTCAGCACGTGCTGAGCGGACTTCGAGGCTTCTGACGCCAGGCGATTGACGAGGTCCGGGTGGAGCGCCCCCGCTTCCAGCACTCCCGTTCCGCGACTCGCGATGCGCATCAGGTCGGCAACCCGACTGCGATAGATGGAGAGAAATGCCTCGAAGATGGCCGCCACCAGGATCGCGCCGCGCGCATGCGGCTCGGTCTCGGTCTGGTACCGGGCGGCATCGGCAGTCTGCCCGATGTAATTGCGCAGCGCGCCGTAGTTGCCGATCGCCTGGCCGAACTGCCTTGCCAACTGTCCCAGGAGGTTCTCGCTGGAAAGGTCGCCTCGGGTCTTCGCGATCTGATGGCGCAGTACCTCGGGGAAGCTGAAGTGCTGGAACAACGCCACGATGTCGGCGAACGCCTCGTGAAAGGCGAGAGCGTCCGGGTGGGTGGGCTCGACGAACCGCCTGTGGAGTCCGTCGAGAAGCGCGTGCGTCGTTTCATGGGCGATGATGTCGTGCGAAAGGCAGGTGAAGACCGTCCCTCCGGGAAGGAGGTTGCCGTCGGCCCGGGGCTCGGCGGGAAAGTAACCGAAGAGCAGCGCCTTCTTGCCCGGGCTGTAGTACGCGTTCGCATCGCGAAGGGCATGGGGGTAGATGCGCAGCCGCTGGACGAATCCATGCTCCGGCGGCTCGGACTCCCCTTTCCCCCACCGCGGCGCCCATAGTGCCGGCCGGCCCAGGGCGCGTTCGAAGTTGCGAATCGTCGTCATGGCAACGGCGTACGTCATCTGCTGATGAAACTGGGGGTTTCCTTCGGAAGGCGCCAGCCCGTCCTGGGCCAGCACGTCAGGCTTGTCCAGATCGACGGGCTCGTAAAAGCAGCCGCTCGCGGGATCGAAGTCGATCACTTCGACATACTCGCCGACGGGACCCCGTGCCAGGCGATCGACCCCCTCGAAATATTCGCCAACTGGACCGCGTTCCGGACGCTCCGGAATGGGAGGGGCCGGCGACGGAGGGCGATCCGGGGACCGCCGGGTGGCGATGGGCTCCCACAAGACCTTGAAGACAACCTCGTTGACCAGGGCGGTCTCCATCTGCATCGAGACGCTCGGGTCGAACGCATAGCCCCGCAAGCGGCGGAAAGCCGGACGAGGACCCGGGCTCTTCTGCGTGCGGGCATCCCACCGAGGGGCTGTTTGGCTGGGGGTCAACATGGAAGGCTACCCTCCTTCCCTCTACTAGACGGACGCCCGCGTGAATTTCTCCGGCAAAAGGATGGGGCAGGATGGATCGGCGCGTTCGCGGGTTTCTCACAACGCCAGGTTGCGAATCAGCATGAGATTGCCCTTCTCACTTCGCATTCGGATGGTTCTCGTCCCCTCGCCGAGTCGGACCCGCCCGCGTTTCTCCAGATCGTTGGGAGCGGTTTCGATCTCGATGGAGTAGTCGGTCGTGATGTAGCCCTTGGTGGACAGCTCCACGACCAGATCGGCTGCCGCCGGAAGCTCCACACGAATGTCGCTCGTTACCGTCTCAACCAGAGTCTCGCCCTGCCATTCGAGAGCGTCGAAGACGATGCGGATGCGCCCATGCTCGGAACGCGCCAGAACCGGGCGCTTGGTGAGAATGTCGATCTCGCCCGTACCGGTCGTCACCTCCAGGTACCGTTCCGCGGCACGTACCTCTATCAACCCTCCTTCGGTGAGCAGTTCGAGCTTCTGACCGGCAGGAACGAGGGCCGCGATATCCGCTCGACATTCTCGGCCGACTTCGCATGCGGTTGCCGCACCCTCCTTTTCAGGGGCGCCGAACGTCATTTCTATACGATGAACGCCGTCGATCTCCGCAGCCCGCAGCTCCGGCCGGAGCGCGCTCCCCTCTTTCTGCTGGACGGTAGCCAGGAGGAACAGCTCGCCGGCCTTGGATGCCCGGACCCTGAGGTCACCGTAAATATTGACGATTTTGGCCGAAAGGGCGTCCGTCGCCGCGAAGCTGCGCTCGATCCTGCTGATTTCCCACCCATCCGATTGCGACTGTGCGCTCGCTTCCATCGATAGGACTGCCACGGACAGACCGAACGCGCCCAGCGCGCCCCTTCGGGGATTCATCATTGCGGCTCGATCCGGAGCACCCTCGCGGTCAGCGTCAGACCATCGAGCTCGACCCGGGTCCACGCCGGCGTCAGGGACGCAAGCGAGACATCGATCGCACTGCTGCTCTTGAGTTTCACAACTACCAGAGGCGTGTCTACGGTTACGATCAAACAAAAGATCGAAATGGCGCCGGCGCCCGGCAGGCGGACGTCGCTCCATCGGGCTTCGCGGGCAACGGTTTCGACCTCGCCCGGCGCGGACCATTGAATGACGACGTCGCGATCCCGAATCTCGATCGGCTTTTCCCTTGCGAATGCGGGAAGCATCGCTGCAATTTCGCGGACCGCTGCGTACGTCTCCGTGACACCGTCGGCGCTCGAAGGAACTTTGGTGAATCCCACGCAGTACGGGGTGTCCGACGAGGCAGAATTCCGAAAGAGGTTTCCATAGAGCGTTCCCGACGGACCGACGGGCGCTCTCATCGAGAACCGCTGCTCCCGCATCCGCGTTCCGGGGATCGAGAACCTCAGCTCACCCTCGACCACGGCCCCGACGGGTTCGGCACCCGGAAAAGGCTCGAGGGACAGGAAAAGAGTTCCAATGCCCGGCTTCGAGAAAGCGAGCAATGAACCGCGGACTTCGTCGCAGCCTAGAACGCTATCGCCGCCGGCGACCCACAGCTCTCCTTGCGACCCACCCGGGACGCTCGCGTCCGAGACCGGAACCAACGCGAACGCGAGAAACAGAGCAACGCCCATTCGCTTCGATGCCGACAGGTGGGATCCCATTGGTTCTCGAATCCATCATAGCCCGGTCGCGATTGACAACGAAAAGCGCTAGGGCATCGACTGGCCCGTGCAGAGCTCCTGGCACAGATCGAACAATTGTCGACAGACGGATGCGCCAAGAGGACCGGTCTCGCATCGAGCTCGGTTCGCGGCGCACGCGCTCGCACATGCCGCAGGCTCTCCGGTCGGCTGCGTCCTGGACACGCGGGCGGTGCAGGTCTTTTCGTCGCCACCCGATAGAAGGATCGAGCCGTCGGCGTTGCAATCGCCTCCGATCTCGATTCCGTAGTCCTCGAGGGACGTGCCGCTTCCGCCGGCGACCCCCACGGTATGGGCGCCCGCGGGCAGCTGGAGAGGTCCGGTCGAGCCGCCGTTGCCAACGTTCGCGACTCGGGAGACCCCGTCTACCTGAAGGTCGAAGACTCCCCGGTCGGCACCTGGAGTAACCGCGACCGCAACCGTCAACCGCGCCGTGCTCAGGCTCGGGGCCTCACCGCAGAACGAGGTGCACGATTGGAATATCTCCACACAGGTATGCGGGTGCAACGTTCCATTTTGCGAACAGTTCTCGCGATCCACGCTGCATTGATTCAAACAGGTATCTCGGTCGAATTCGGCATGTTCGGTTCCCTCGCATGACCCAAAACTGAAGGCGCCGACCCTCGTGGCCCAGCGATCGCTCGGGTTATGCTGCCCGGTAAACCAGAACGTGCAATCGTCATCGGGGTCCACCGAGAGTGCGCTGTAATCTCCGTAGCGACTGCTTCCATTTGCCGCGAGGCCGCCGACGAGAGTGAACTCTCCGTGAGTCAGCGTCCCCTTGGGATCCCCCGCTTCCCTTCCCGCATATCGGAGGCCGGGGAAAGTGAAGCGGCTGGTGATGTTGTACCCAATTGCCAAATTTCCTCTGCCGTCCATCGCGATGCTGCCCATGAAGCGATTGTCGTCGTCCGGCGAAAAGGTGCCCTCTTGAAACAACGTCCAACCCGCGTTTTGCTTTCTCAGCTCGAACCAGCGAATGCCGCCCCGATCCGCGCCATTGACATCCGTGACGAAGTTGCCCACGAGCGTCTGGTGCGAGCCGTTGTTCCGGTACTGAAGCCGCTGCATCACGACTTCTCGCAACGGATCCAGCCGCTGGGAGGAGGCGCCCGGCTGAGGAAAACAGTCGAAAGAGCTCAGGCCGCAGAGGGTGGAATCGAACTCCGCCAGCGCGACCACATGGGGTCCGGAAACCGTCGACCTCGACGCATCGGCGAAGTCGACGGAGAGCTCCCACAGTTCCAGGAAATCCTTCTGAGGATCGCTGGCGCTCAGATTGTGCACTTCATCATCCCGGTGCCTGATGAAGTACCCCGGCGCTCCGGAAGGCGGCGCCGTCGGGCCATCCAGGTCCGCGGGCGTCAGCGCCTGGAATCCGAAGCCATCCAGGACTGGGACCGAGAATCGCTGCATCTTCGCCGGCTGCCCGGTGAGCATCTGAGCTCGCTCGAGGGCGTAGAGCGCGGGCCCGGTCGCCTCGTTCGTCGACACGAGGTAAGCCGACGGCCAGACCCCGTATTTCGGATAATCCGGGAACCTCGGGGCGCGAAAGTCGTAGTTGAACCAGCCGCCGGAAACCGGGTCGGAGGTCTTGGACACGTACACGCACATCCGGTCGCCGGCGCTCGAGAACTCACTGAGGAGCCACCGCTCCGCCATCGCGTCGTAGAGAACGATCGGGTCGCCGTGTCCGTTCGCACACTCGCCGGAGCCCATCGTATCGAGGGAGATCGGACCGGCGGCGGTGCTGCCATCGGACTTGTTGTAAATCGTCAGCTCGGAGCCCGAGCTGCTGTTGATCATTTGCACGTAGAACTGCGGACCCACGTCGCCCACGGTGTCGGGCGGATTCACACCGCTGAACACCTGTCCCTCGAAGTCGCGGACGGGAGTGGTCAGAGCTCGGATCTCCCGGCCTCTTGCCGCTCTTGATTGGATATTCAGCAGCGTGTCCGGGCCGGCAGCCGCCCGGGCACGCCCACGGCTGTCTTCGTCGGGAACTCGTCGATACGAACGCCTGGGAATTTCCTTGATCGGGTCGCCAAAGCTCCAGAGCGCGGCCCTGCGCATGTTGCGGAGGCTTCCATCGAAGACGTAGGGCGTAACGATCTCGACCTCTTCCCCGCCCCGGGTGGCTGCCTGCTCTTGCGTTCCAGGTGAACCTTCCACAGAGATAAAAAGTGCGAACGGGATGAATCTGGCAACTGCGAAAAAATGGAGTTGCATTGTTGAACCTCCCTCGACACATGCCCTTGCGAGCGATCGACGTGGGAACGCTTACAACGGAGAACTGTGAGACGGGCGCATACCTTCGCCCCATTCATCCGATAAAGACGGACCAGCCGGCGGTTTTTCCCTACCGAGTCCCATCGGGGCTATCGGATCACGAGAGAGAGTCGTTCTGCCTGCATGCGAGCCGTCACCGGCCGCGGCGGTTGCCCCTGGGGCGGCACCGGGCCTCTCGGCACGAAGGTAAGCGCGAGATCCGTTCCCCCGATCAGGCCCTGGGCTTGCAAGCGAGCGAGCGCCGGACGAACGTTCACACGCAGCGCGTGCCCCGCGTGCTTCGGATCCACGAATGGGGCGATCACACCCGCGAAATGGGGCCCGTCGCTCCGGGCCTCGGCGGGATCACCCGGCAGGTTGATAAAGATCTCGTAATAGGACCCCGGCTCGTAGTCGACTCCCTCGAAAACCAGTTGGACCGACGTCAGGCCTTCAGCACGCTCGAGAGCCTCCCGTAGATTCGCCGCGGGATCCGCTTCCATGCGCAAGGTAACCGTTGTCGGCGCCTGACCCAGCGAAAGTCTCGTGTTCTCGGCGATGCGCTGTTCTCTCCGCTCCTGCACCGCTCGTCGCGTCTCGGGCGCGCTCGTTGCTCGAGTCGGCGAGGGGCTGGGACGCGGAGGAAGACTATCGTAGCGGTATCGAAGCTGCCGGCGTGTGTTCAGTATCTGTCGGCCCGTCAGGCTTACTTGCTGAGCGTTCTCATCGTAGAACGTGTAGGTCTGGTCGAGCCACGGATGCGGCTCTTCAGGATTGTGCCTGCCCTCTCCCCAGCCGAGCCATCCCTCCCACAGACGATCGATGTTCGCATGATGCAACCAGAAGATTGGGTCGTTCGCTGCCGTGGGTACGCTGCCCATGAGGCCGCCAACTTGTACGTGAACGGCCGCATGAGGCGTCCCCTCCAGCGAAAACGAAAAATCGAACACGTCCAGCTGGCTGAACGCCGTCCCATAGTCCACGGCCGACGCTGGCAGTGACGACCCATCGTTGATGAATCGTCCGGGGACGAAGAGCGGGTTACTGGGATCGCCGGGATTCCGAAACGGCAAAGGGAGCACGCGATTTGCGGGCGCATCGGAGTAGTTCCAATACGGGAGGCTCAACTTTCTGTTACCCGAAGCCTTCCGGAGTATTCGCTCGAAGTAGTAGAGATACATCCGATGCCACGAGAGGAAGAACTGCGTGCCGTGCTCGCATTGACTCCAAAGAGGCTGAGCAGGAGTGTCCGAGGTCCCGTGGATGTTCGCTTGATACCGCCAGCTCGTGGGGTCCGTCACCGGGCGGGCTTTCATCGCCGCTACGCCGTCCCGGAGCGCCTGGAGCTCCGTCGGTGAGAACGTGTTGACGTTCTTCCGAACGCTGACGCAGGCATTCCCCAGCGCGGTCAGGATTGCGAGCGTCAAAAGGGTCAGCATCTGTCTCCGTATCCAACACCTCCACTTTACTTCAAGAAAACTCCGCAGGCTCCGTCCGGGCTCTCTCGACAACCTTCGCGAGAAGCAGGATTCGTTCCAGGCATCGCTCCTCGCGGG
>Ga0214473_10004049_pt1 | contig 17641 bp, 13 predicted proteins | sample RVTome_7_FD_203509 | JGI IMG/M metagenome (GOLD analysis project Ga0214473, IMG submission 203509) | Soil microbial communities from uranium-contaminated site in the Upper Colorado River Basin, Wyoming, United States - RVT98D197 | ecosystem: Environmental > Terrestrial > Soil > Contaminated >... | reverse complement strand
ACGTTTCCCGGAGTGCTCCAGCCGGGGCAGTTTCGCAGCGACCCAGTGCTGGAGGCCGACGCCGACGGCAACATCTACTACTACAGCCTGAGCACGGTCACCTCGGCGGAGATGTTCAAGTCCGAGGACGGCGGCCTCTCCTGGATCGGGCCTATTCCCGGCTTCGGTGGAGACAAGGCCTGGATGACCATCGACCGCACCGAGGGGATCGGTCGGGGCAACATCTACGCCAACTGGAACCTCACCTACAGTTGCTGCTCGGGAGACTTCACCCGCTCCACCGACGGCGGTTTCACCTACCTCCAGCCGATCAACATTCCCGGCAGCCCGTTCTGGGGCACCCTCTCCGTCGGGCCTGACGGCACGCTGTTCGCCTCCGGCGCGGGCGGATTCCTCGCCCGCTCCAGCAATGCCCAGAACCCGGCGGTGATCCCGGTCTTCGACTTCGCCCGTTCGGTCGATCTGGGCGGCTTCATCGAGGTCGCCGCCGGCCCGAATCCAGGGGGACTGTTGGGGCAGATGTGGGTCGCCACCGACCATTCCGACGGGCCCACCGGCGGCAACGTCTATCTGCTGGCCTCGGTCGATCCCCCTGGAACGGGCGATCCGCTCGACGTCATGTTCGCCCGCAGCACCGACGGCGGCTTTACCTGGAGCCCGCCGGTGCGGATCAACGACGACCCGCTCGACAACGGCGCGTGGCAGTGGTTCGGCACCATGTCGGTGGCGCCGAACGGGCGGATCGACGTCATCTGGAACGATACCCGCAACGGACCCGACCTCCGCTTCTCCGAAGTGTTCTACGCCTTCTCGAACGACGGCGGGCTCACCTGGTCGCAAAACGTGCCCGTCAGTCCGCTGTTCAACAGCTTCGTCGGCTGGCCGCAGCAGAACAAGCTTGGCGACTATTACGACATGATCTCCGACGACGCCGCGGCCAACCTGGCCTACGCGGCGACATTCAACGGGGAGCAGGACGTGTACTTCGTCCGAATCTACACCGACTGCAACGGCAACGGCACGCCGGACAACGTGGACATCGCCGGGGGAGGCAGCGGGGACTGCAACCTCAACGAGATCCCCGACGAGTGCGAACTGTACCAGGACTGCAACGGCAACGGTACACAGGACCTCTGCGAGATCGCCGCCGGCACCAGCTTCGACTGCAACGTCAACGACGTCCCCGACGAGTGTGAACCGGACTGCCAACCCAACGGCATCGCCGACGAGTGCGACCTCCGCGACGGAACCAGCGACGACTGCGACGCCGACGGCGTTCCCGACGAATGCCGGCTCGCCGACGGCAGCGATCGCGACTGCAACGGCAATGGGCAGCTCGACCGCTGCGACATCGCCCAAGACGTGAGCCGCGACTGCAACGACAACACCATCCCGGACGAATGCGAGCTGCGCGACTGCGCCGGCGATTCCGCCTGCGCCGACTGCAACGGCAACGCCCAACCCGACGTCTGCGACGTACACGTCGCCCTCCGCTCGGGCATGCTGTCTCCGTTCGGCAACGGGTTCCCCCAGACGATCACCTTCGTCGGCCCTCCACCAGCGACCGGCCCGGTGGCGTTCGAGTTCACCGCCTCCGCCGACCTGGAGGCCTCGAACGAGATCGTTTACGTGGAGTTGAACGCGGAGCGCCTGGGCATCCTGTTTCAGACCGACGGCGCCGCATGCCCTCAGGTCTCGTCGGCGACCGTGACCCTATCGGCGGCACGATTCAACCAACTCGTTGCGGGCGGCGACGCCGTTGTCCAGCTCGTCCCCTCGGAACCGGTGGACAGCGGACAGTGCGACGCCGGCGTCATCAGCTTCGTGGGCCGCTATTCGGCCCCGGACTGCGACGCCGACGGCGTTCCCGACGAGTGCCAGTCCGACACAGACGGAGACGAGGTGATCGACGTCTGTGACAACTGTCCGGCACTGAGCAACTCCGAGCAGGGCGACGGCGACGGTGACGGGACCGGCGACGCCTGCGACGCGTGCCCCGCGGATCCCCAGAAGACCGAGCCGGGCCTGTGCGGCTGCGGCGACTCCGACCGCGACTCCGACGGCGACGGCACGCCGGACTGCCACGACGAGTGCCCCGACGATCCCGCCAAGACCCTGGCGGGCGCCTGCGGATGCGGTCAGGCCGACCAGGACGGCGACGGCGACACCGTGGCCGACTGCCTGGATCAGTGTCCCGGCGTGGACGATCGCATCTTCGGCCCCGAATGCGCGGACGCCATCCCGGCCGCATCTGCGTGGGGACTCTTGGTGCTCACGCTGCTCTTGCTTTCCGCAGCGAAGATCGGCTTTGGTTTGCGCCGAGCCGCGGGATGACGCCTGCGGTCGGGTGCGGGGACCCCCGCTCAGAGCGTGTTTGAAAAGTGCTATCCGAGCCGCGCGCGGACCGACGCGCTTCCCCCCTTCGTTCAAGGGGGGACTGAGGGGGGTCATCCGCGCCGCGTCGGTGAGGAAGCGCTGGCGTATCGATGCCGAAAACCGCTTCCTTACGGTCGCGTCTCGGTTCGCCCCGGCCCTTCTTATACACGCTCTCAGAAGCGCCCGTGGAGAGGAATCGCGCTGATCGCGATGCCGCCGTCGCGGATCACGCTGTAGTCGCTCGGCCCGTCGACCTCGCGCCGCCAATAGGCGGCATCGTAGTCGAACTCCATGAGCCGCCCGTCCGGGCGATTCGTGCGGACGAAGCCCAGGGGCGTGGGCTGGATCGATACGGGGACGCGATGCACGTGGTTCCTGGGCTCGTTTGGAATGCGCGGCGGCAGGTTGACGCTCCAGAAACCCGGTCCGGGCAACGCCTCCTTCAACAACTCGCGGATGATCATCCCGCTCACGCGGGTGGCCGCCGACCAGTCGGTCTCGAGGCCTTGCCGCAAGCCTTGCGAAATGGCGATGGCACGAATGCCTAGGATGGCCCCCTCGCGGGCCGCGGCCACCGTGCCCGAATAAAACACATCGACGCCAGAATTGGCCCCGGCGTTGATCCCGGAAATAAGCAGGTCGACGGGCTCCTCGAGCAGGGCGGCGACGGCGAGCCGCACGCAGTCCGCCGGGGTCCCGTCGACCGCATGGACCGGTCCGAGCGTAGCGTGCTGCATGGGCTCCACGGCGATGGTCCGCGACAGCGTGATCGTATGGCTGCACGCGGAGCGCTGGGTGCGCGGAGCGATAACGTGAACCTGGCCGAGACCCGCCAAGGCCTCCTGAGCCGCCAGGATGCCCGGGGCGTCTATGCCGTCGTCGTTGGTCAGAAGGATGTTCATCATGCCTTCGGCAAGAACCGGCGCGAGTCCGATAGGGCCGACTCGGGCGAGCGACCGGGCGAATCCTTTGACGCGGCGCCCGGCCGAATCGTAAAGTCCTCTAGGGTGCAAACACCCCAGATTGCGCAGGCCCTATCGCAAGAATCGCGGCATGTGCAGGTCGTTCCGCCGGCCTCGCCGCCGAAATCCGCGCGGAACGCCACGAACTGCCGGGGCCAGTTGGCCGTGCCCTCAAACAGACGATCGTGGTTGAGGACACGGAGGGGGGAACAACTATGACAACCGCCACGCCACCACTGGGCGCCGCCGCCATTGAACTACCCGCAACTGCGCCCCAGGTCCGCATCACGGCGGGCGCCGGCTCGCCCGGCCAGAAAACCTGGAACCTCCGCCGGCCGGTCACCCTCCTCGGGTCCAGGCGGCCCGCGCAGATTATCTTGCACGACCGTAACGTGAGCAAGGCCCACTGCGTCATCGTCAACACCGGCTCCGACGTGCTCCTCAAGGACCTGCACACGGCCGGAGGCACGTTTCGCAACAACGCCCAGGTCGACCTGGCCGCGCTGCAGGACGGAGACGTAATCCGTATCGGGACCATGAACATCCAAGTCGCCATCCAGACGCCGCCGAACCAGAACGAGGATTCCGGCTGCGGAATGGCCTGCGCGGACCCCACCAAGCTCGCCTCGCCGATGTTGCTGCGGCTGGAGCACACCGACCGCGAATGGACGATCAGCGACGCCGTGGTGCTGGTCGGTAAACACATTGACGCGGCCGTCTCCCTCGACCACCCGGTGGTGGCACGGAGGCACGCCCTGCTGTTCAAGTTCAACAACGGCCCCGCCGTCTTCGATGTGGGTTCGCCTGGCGGCGTGGTCGTCAACGGCAGTCTCTGCACGATTGCTGCCTTGCGCGGGGGCGAGCGCGTGGGCATCGGACCGTGTACCCTGGTGGTGAACCCTCCGCCACGCGCCCCCGCCGACACCACCGCCGACCAGATCGAGGAGGTCTGCACCGCCGATCCGGCCAGCACAGGGTCCAACAACGGACCAGCGACGTCGGACACTGACCGGCCTCAGTCGTCGACGGGCCACCTGGAGGGGTTGGAAGTCGACATCACCGATTCCTGGGATCGGATCAACCGCTGGGGCGACATGGGACAGAGAGACAAAGCGATGATCGATGCCGAGAAAGACCTGACGTCTCTTGGAGCCGAACTCGACGCCCGTGACGCCTCGCTGAGGGGTATCCTCCACGATCTCACGCGGTACCAGCAGCAGATCGGCGACCGCGAACGGGAACTCGGCACCCTCCGTGACCAGATCGAGGGCGAACGCGGTAAGCTGGCCGCGGTGGAAGCCGAGTGCGTGCGGCGCGAGGCAGAAATCGCCCGCCGGACCGCCGAGCTGAAACGCCGCGAGCACGTGCTGGCCCAGCGCTGGACACGCCTGCTCAATGCCAACTGCCCGCATTGCGGGCAGCCCGTGCGGGTCGAGAACGCGACAGCCGCCGACGCCCCAATGCCGCCGTGACCCCGGGCCCGCCTGCGGCTGGAACGGCCCTCAGGTCGGCATGGTCAATCCGGTAATCTCCGCTTCGAATACGATGCGATCGTCGGCGACCCCCTGGATCTGCGAGACGATCCGGCGTTTTCGAAAATCCGTGCCGACGGTCAAAAGATACAGCCGCGTCCCCGGATACACGGCCTCGCGAAACTTGCAGTGGTCCACCCCGCCGTAGCCGACGAAGTCGTCATACTCGCCGGTCAGCTTGGCCCCCAGCGCCGCGGCTTGGGCCGCCATCTCCAGCATGAGGACGCCCGGCAGAATGGGCCGTCCCGGAACGTGGCCGCGGACCCACCACGCCCCGGCGTCAAGGTCGCAGCAGGCAATCAACTCTCTTTTCTGCTGGTCGGCGTGGCAGACGCGATCGAGCAACATGAACTCGTGGCGGTGCGGCAGATATTCGTAGATCTGCTCCCGCGTCAGGACCACCCCGTTGAGATCGACGCCGGCAAGATCGATCAACAGAGGCGGCGGCATCGGGACTCGACTCCAACGGCACCAAGCCCCCGGGCGGCTCATTCGGCGGCAAAGCGCCTGGGCAGGCCTGTGCGCGATAATGAGGTCACCGGGTCTCTTGGGAACGGACCTCCAGAATGCGTTTGCGCACCAACTGGGCGGTCTCCTTGACCTCCTGCATTGTCTTGCGAACGCGCGTTCCCGCCGCTTTGTTGCCGCCGGTGGCCTTCTGCACGTCGTCAGCAGCGGACTCGACAAGCTCTCGTAAGCGCTCGTAATCCTCCATGTCGGCCCTTCTCCGTTGTCTGCCGGTGAATCTGCGGCCTCCACAATGGGGCCGTCGGATCGCGGGCGGAGTGTATCAAACCGCCGGCGACCCCGTAAAGTGAGTCATGGTACGGATATCGGCCGCAACAGGCCAAAAACGCCGGTTCCCCCTACCGCCATTGCCAATGTTGACGAGCCCGATCTCAACCACCGCACAGCCCTGGATCTGATATAACCTAGTGCAAGGTATGAGTTTACGATGATCTTCTTTGCATGCGCCCAAGGATCGAGCTTTTTTATGGAATGCCGGCTGGATAACCGCCACCAGCACTGGAAGCCAGGTCGCACGGCGTCAGGGATGCAATATCCGGGACCTCCTCCGAAGAAGCAGCATTCGGTGTAGGCGTGCTCACCGCCGGCCCGATACTTGCCTGCGTGCCGTTCGGGGATCGATCGGCTTCGCCGCAACCGACCCGGGTATGGGCGTTCGATGACCAGCCGAATCACAGGGCATGGAGGCCCGCTATCACTTCTCATCGTCGTCGCCCTGGCTACGGCTGCCCGCGGCGATGACCCGGTCCGCGTGCCGACGCGCATCATCGACATCGAGTATACCGTAGCGGACTCGGCTCAGCCGCTGGACGCGGTACAACTCTGGTATACACAGGACGGCGGCCAGACCTGGCACCTCTACGGGGTTGACGAGGATCGGCAGCCGCCGATCACATTTCATGCCCCCGCGGAGGGGGAGTTCGCGTTTTTCTTCGTGCTCAGCAATTCCACGGGTGCGTCAAGCTCCCCGCCGGATGCCTCCATCGCGCCGCACCTGCATGCGTTCATCGACTTCACGCCTCCGGTGGTGCAACTGCATGAACTGCGGCAAACCACCGCTCTTGGCCAGCGGATCCTTCAGCTTCGATGGAGCGCCATCGACTCGAATCTGGTCACCCGCCCGGTTGAAATCGAGTACCGCCAGGCGCCCGACACCACTTGGCTACCGGCCACATCCGAGCCACTTTCCAACACCGGTCGTTTCGACTGGCGACTGCCCGAGTCGTTGGCCGGCGCGATCGGGGTGCGCCTGGCGGTCTTCGATCGCGGCGGGCATCGCGTCTCGAGTGAAATCCAGGAGATCGAGCTCCTGCCGCGCCCCGCGGCCGCGGCACAGCACGTCGATCTCGCCGACACGGCGAAACCGGTGCTGGCTGGCCTGGCGCTGGACGCGCCCGCGGTTTCGGCCGCCACCCGCGCTCGCGCCGTGCAGCTCCAGGCCGAAGCCGCTGAGCTGGGCGAGCTGGGTGACTATCGCGAGGGCGTCGCGCGGCTGCGGGAGGCCGTCCGGCTGCATCCTCAGTTGACCGAGGCGTTTGCCGAAATGGGCGGACTGCTCTACCTTCTCGGCGACTTGGATCGGGCGCAGCAGGCCTACGAAATCGCCCTGAACCAACAGCCTCGCCTGCGCCAGGCGCTCCAGGGGGTCGCTCGGGTCTACCGGCAGCAACACCGCTACCCGGAAGCCGCCGACAGTCTTCGCTCCATACTGCGGTACGACCCGATGGACGCGGAGATTTGGATGAACCTCGGCGACATCGCCGTTTACCAGGGTGACGAGCTGTTGGCTCGAGATTGTTACCAGCGCGCCGCCGACGCCGATCCTACGGCGGTAGAGATCGCTGATCGGGCGCGGCAGCGGCTGGCCCTGATGGCCGAGGTATCGCGTCGTTACCGAGGGGAGGAACCGTAACCCCGTGCACGCCGGCGGAAAGGACACCCGAGCGGTCTATGCCGTCGTGGGCCAGGACCGACTGCTGCGCAACGACGCCGTCGGAACCATCCTGGCCCAACTCGAAAACGAAATCGACGAGCTGGGCCCAACCCGACTCGACGGATCGGAAGCGAACCTGGCCGAGGTGCTCGACGAGGTGCGGACGTTTTCGCTGCTGGGCAGTCGGCGCATGGTGATCGTGGACGACGCCGATCCGTTCATCACCGAACACCGCCAAGCCCTGGAGCGGTACTGCGCGGATCCCTGGGAGGGCAACTCGCTCCTTCTGCTGTGCGGATCCCTGCCCCGGAACACCCGGCTCTACAAGATCATCGCCGGCCACGGCCAAGTAATCCCCTGCGATCCGCCCAAGCCTAAGGCCCTCGTCGCATGGGTCCGAGACCGTTCCAGGAACAAGCACGGGAAGCGTCTTTCCGCAGACGCCGCCCAGCGGCTCCGAGAGCAAGTGGGCGACACCCTCGGCCTGCTTGACGCGGAGCTGGCCAAGCTCGCGACCTTCGTCGGGGACCGGCCGGACATCACCTCCACGGACATTGAGGCGCTGACGGGACACCACCGCGAAGAGAAGGTCTTCGCGATCATTGACGCCGTATCGTCGGGCGACACCTCAGCGGCACTAGAGCAATGGGAGCAGGTCCTGGCCACGGATCGCGCCGCCCCCGCCCGGGCGATCGGCGGGCTGGCCTGGGCGGTCCGAGGCCTGCTGGAGGCCCGGCCCAAGTGGGTCCAGGGCGCCGACCTTTACGAGCTGTCCCGGCGCCTGTACGTGGATACAGACGTGCTCCAGCGCCGCCTGGAGCGACTGTCCGTCCCGCGACTGGAGCAGTTCCAGCGCGATCTGCTCGCCGCCGACCTTGAGTGCAAGACCGGCGTTTCCAAGGTCGAACTTGCCGTAGAGAAGTTGATCGTGAAGAACAGCACGGGCGCCGCGGCGCCGGGCTGATCGCTTTCAGGAAGCTCCATTATGACACGGATGTCGCCACCTGCCTTGATCGTCGTGGGCATCGCCGCGGCCGCCTCGTGCGTCGGCTCCGGCTGTGCAAGCCTGCGGAACCCCGCGGCGCGGTCCGCCGGCGCGGAGCCCGCCCGCATCATCCCCATGACCACTCTGACCGTCGAGACTCCGGTGGAGCAGGAGGAGGCCGGGCTCGCCGCGGTCGAGGAGTTTCTCCGGCGGACCGAGGGGTACGACCAGTCCAGCGAAGAAGCCTCCGCCGCGAGGACGGCCGCCGCGCCCTCCCCACCGTCCGACCCGCTCCGGCGAGACACCGTTCGGCCGCCCGTCGCGTCGCAAGCTCCGTCCGAACCGGTCCCGGACGAAGTGGTCACGAACGCCCAGGTAACGCTACAGGGTGGGCCCATCGAGCGCCCGGAACTGACCATCCCGGCGCTGCAGGCCGTAAGAGTCCGCCCGGCCTCGGTCGATGAGGCGCCCGACGCTCGGCCCGTGCCGACCACCATCGCCAACCAGCCGCTGGCGATGGAGTCGGGCCGTTCCGGTGCGCCGGGAACGACGGACCAATTCTTGAAACTGCTGCAATCGCAGGCGGCCGAAAAGGGCGACTTCGACGCCGAATGGCGGCTGCGCCTCGTTCAGCTCGCCCTGAATCACCCGGCCGATCCTGAGGAATACTCGTCCAAGCTTTCCGCCGACGCCCGCGACCTGCTGGCGGCCCTGGTCGGAGCGGGTCATGCCGTTCGCGCCGCGGCCCGCGATCCGCTGGATTTCGGTGACGAGGCCCTCAGGCGGGTGGAGGGCCTGCGCGAAGTGCTTGCCGACCGGGCGGACCCCATCGTGGCGGTGGTGGCCTTCTGCCGCACGGTGGTCACCTTCGGCGTGTACGAGGAAATGCCGGACACGAGCTTCATTGCCGGGCGCAGTATCCGGGCCATCGTCTACAGCGAGATCGAGAATCTCCGCTCCGAACTCACCCCCGAAGGGCAGTATCGCACCTCGTTGTCCACGCGGATCGAGGTGCTCACCGAAGACGGCGCCCCGGTGTGGGAACGGGAGGAGCCGGAGATCGTGGACGTCTGCCGTCGGCGACGCTCCGACTTCTTCGTCGCCCAGCGGATCACCCTCCCGCCGACCCTCGCGGCGGGCGAGTACGTGCTCAAGGTCATGGTCCAGGACCAGCTCTCGGGCAAGGCTCATGAGTCGTCCCTGCGTTTCCCGATCCACTCGCCGACATCGGTGGCCGCTTCGCGCTGAAAGCGCTCGGGGCGCATCGGGCGGCGCGAGGCAGCGGAACCCGGTGCCCGCGAGCCGGCCCCGCCGCTGAACGGAGGGCCGGTCGCTCCGCAGACATGAAGCTCGGCATCCTCACCAGCATCGAGACGCGGCATCGCTATTTCGCCAACGCCCTGCGGGCCGGTTTCGACGTCGTGGCCATCGGCTACGAGGAGGTCGGCTACCGGCCGGCGGCGGTTTCGACCGCAGGTCTGTCGGCCGAGGAGGCGGAAATCTTCGAACGGCACTTTTCGGAACGCGACTGCCAGGAGCAGCGTTACTTCGGGCACGACAGCGCGTTCGTCAACAGCGACGGACGATGCCGCATACGACACATCCCACCGGGCACGCTGAACACGGACGAAACTCTGGCTTTTCTCAGGGGCGGAGGCCCGACGGGCGAAGCCCGGTCCGACCCAGTCGACGCCGTGGCGGTGTACGGTACGAGTCTCATCAAGGCTCCCCTGCTGGGGTGCTGGCCCGGCAGGATGCTCAACCTCCACCTGGGGCTGTCACCGTATTACCGCGGCACGGCGACGAACTTCTACCCGCTGCTGTACGACGAGCCTGAGTATGTTGGCGCCACCGTCCACCTGATTGACGCGGGAGTCGACAGCGGCCCGATCCTCCGCCACGCCCGACCGGATATCGTCGGGGACGACACCCCGCACACCATCGGCTGTAAAGCCATCCTCGCGGGCACCGCGGCGATGATCCGCGTCCTCGGGGAACTGGACGCGGGAACGATCACGCCGGTACCGCAGTGGCACGTACCCGACGCGAGGGTGTGCCTGCGGAAGGACTATCATCCCCGACAGGTCATCGAACTGTACAGCAGAATCGACGAGGGAATGATCCCGAGATACGTGGACCGCGCCCCTCGGGTGGCCGGTCGGGTGCGCCTGGTGCTGTAGCATTCCAATGCTGACTTGCTCCGCTGCATATGCGAGCAAGCCGGTCGCGACGGGTTGACCCGAGCTTCGGCGGCCGACGCCCTACCAGCCGTAAAGGCTGACCGGCGGGCGTCACCATGGCCGGGGGCCTATCTCGGGCGCCCGTCGGCCGGAGTATTGGCGAGGGTCCGGCAGATGCGGTCCTGAATGTCCTTGTACGGCGCGCTGGGGCCTTTGTACCCGTTGAAGAGGATAGCGAAGGCATACTGGCTCCCGTCGCTTCCGTCCACGTATCCCGCCAGCGTTCGCACCCCGCGCATGGTGCCAGTCTTGGCCCGCACCGACTCGGGAAGATCTTTCAGGCGTTTCCGCAGTGACCCGTCTACGCCGGCCACGGATAGGCTCTCGCGGAACAGGGGTCCGTACGGCTGGGCGTGCATCCAGGCAAGCACGTCGGTCAACTGGCGGGCGGAGCAACGGCTCTCCCGGCTGAGGCCCGATCCGTCCGCGACCACGAGACCGGTGACGTCGATGCCCCGCTCCGTCAGGATCGCGGGCACGGCTCGGGCGGCGACCTCCCAGCTTCCCTGGGGGCGGTCGACCCCCTGCCGGCGGGCCCACTCGTACCCCAGTCGTTTCAGCAGGCATTCGGCGAAAAGATTCTGGCTGTCCTTGCCGATCCGCTGGAGGACGCCGGCCAGCGGCGTGCGGTGCGTGCCCACGACGGAGAGTGCCGGGGGCAGCCGGCCATCGGAAAGCCGAACGCGCTCCCGGCGGATCTGCCCGGCTACCATCACGCCCTGGGCGCGCAGCGCCGTGCGGAGCGCGTCGGCCGCCAGCAGCCCCGGATCGGGGAACGACACCGGGGCGAACGGCCAAGTCTTCCGGCACGCCCCGCTGATGACGTAGTCCATGGTGCCCGCCGGATGGTGGAGGAGCGGGTCGCCGGTGCCGCCGCTACGGCACCGGTTGATGAGGTTGACCAAGGTGGTTTCGGGGCGGACGGACAGCCGGACGGGGCCACCGGGGCCCGAGGCCGGTGACACGGTAATGTCCACGCAGTTGTCATTGAAGTTCAAGCCGGCCAACGGGGCGGCGTACCACTTGCCCAGGTCCTCCGCCTCCCAGGTGGGGTTGATCCCCTGGTCATCGAAGATCGCGTCGTCGATGAGGAGGTCGCCGGGGATGGAGGTCAGGCCCATGCCCCGCAGAGCCTCAGCCCAGCGGTCAAAGTCGCTGGTGATCGTCTCCCCGCGTTCCCGATACAGCTTCTCGTCGCCGAAACCGGGATCGCCGTCTCCGACCAGGATGAGGTTGGCGCCGTCGGTGGCGAGCACCGTCTCGAAGGCAAAGTCAGGGCCCAGCAGAGCCAGGGCGGCAGCCATGACGAACACCTTCATGTTGCTCGCGGGGATGAGGCCGTGGTCTCCCTGCCGCTCGTAGAGCAGGCCGTTGGTGGTCAGGTCCACCACGGACACGCCGGCTACGGCCTGACCGTGCGGCACGGACGCCAGGGCCGAAGACAAGCGCTCCTGCAGCCCAGTACCGGCCAGGGCGTACGGCGCAGGCAGAGACCAGATGAACAGCAGAGAAAAGGAACGCCGCCTCATGAAAGCCAATCCTCCCTGATTCCACCGTCACAGCGCGCTGAAACCGATCCTGCACTTGATTCTACGTCGGGAGCGTGGTGGTTCAAGCCGCCTCCGGAAAAAGCGGCGAGGCCGTCAGGGCCCGCCTGGGTCCTTCCGCCCCATGGTTCCTTCATGCCTTCGTACCCTCGCGCCCTCGCACCTTCTATTCTTCGTCGGTGCCAGACTCCGATGGCTAGTGGTTAGGCGCACCCTATTCTCCGGGGCGGAGGGGTCCGCGGGCTTGCGCCCGCGGCTCGTTTCTTGTGCCCGCCGCTCCGAAGCGCGGAGGCTCGCCCCCGAAACCCAGTGAGCGACCCACTACCAGAGCCATCGGTGCGCCCGACGGGCCGGCCCGGGCACGCGGGCGGGCATGGGCACGGCGGACCTGCGGCCGGTATAATGCCCGTGCAGGAGGGCCGGAACCATGACGAATCGACGAAGAACCGCTCTATTATGTCGTTGCGGCCTCGCCGCCGGCTTGGCCGTGGCCACGTCATCCGCTACGGAGCTGATGGTCACGTCGGTGACACCCGCTGCCCGAACGCTGGACGGGCCCGTCCAAGGGCCGATCGTGATCCGCTTTGATAGAGCGGTGGATCGAACCACGATCGAAGGAGGCGAGCATTTCTGGGCATTCGGCCGATGGAGCGGGACGGCCGCCGGCAGCCTCAGCTACGCGGATGGTGACAAAACGGTGACACTTACGCCCGACCGGCGGTTCTCCGCGGGAGAGAGCGTCATGGTGATCCTCTCCCATCACCTGCTGGCCGCCGACGGCTCGCCCTTGCGCCCCGCCGGCTACTCCTATCAGTTCTGGACGGCGGCCCGACCGACTCCCATGACCTTTGCCGAGGTCGATCGGCTGACCACCCGAACGACCCCGTCGGTATCGACGCGGGCCTACGGCGGCATTGCCTCCGACGTGGACGGCGACGGCTTTCTCGATCTCACCATCGTCAACGAGGACACCGCGGACCTGCGCGTTTTGCTCAACCGGGCCGACGGCTCCGGGACGTTCGACGCCGTCCTCCAGCCGACTTTCGCGGTCGGCGACCGGGCCAGTCCGTCCGAGCCGGCGGACTTCAATCGAGACGGTCAAGTGGATATCTGCGTCGCCAACATCAACGCCAACACCGTGTCGGTTCTGCTCGGCAACGGCGACGGCACCTTCGGCCCCCAGCAGTTCATCCCGGTCGGCCTGGCCCCCCGCGGCATCGCCGTGCTGGACGCCGACGGGGATGGTGACGTCGACATCGTGAACACGAACAGCGACAGCGACAACCTGTCGTTGATGCTCAACGACGGCACCGGGCTGTTCGGCGCGCCGGCGTTTTTCGAGGGGGGCGGGGGCGCCGAGTGGGCCTTGGCCGCCGCCGACATGAACAACGATGGCGTCCTGGATCTCGTCGTCGGCGCCCGGGACTCCCAGACGGTGGTGGTCAACCTGAACGACGGCGACGGGACCTTCACCCCGGTGTCCTCCCAGAGCAGCGCCGGGGCGGTGTGGATGCTGGTGTGCGGCGATCTCAACGGCGACGGCGCCGAAGACCTCACCGTCGCGAACAGCTCAACCGACAACGGAACGGTGCTCTTCGGCGACGGCACCGGCCAGCTCAGCGCTCCGCAGACCTACCCGACGGATCCGTTCACCCTGGCCACCGACCTGGGTGACCTGGACGGAGACGGCGACCTGGACTGGCTCAACGCGAGCTTCAGTCTCCCCCATCGCTGGTTTCTGTACCGCAACGATGGGGCGGGAGCGTTCACCCTCGAAGATACCTTCACAGCGCCTCGGGCGGCCTCGTGTTCGCTGATGCTGGACGTCGACAATGATCTCGATCTCGACCTGGCCCTGATCGACGAGTTGCAGGACGAGGTGATCATCCTGCAGAACAGCGGCTTCACCCCGCCGCCGGTCCCGGCGGTGTCCGCTTGGGCGATGCTGGTCATGGCGCTGGGCAGCCTGACGGCCGGAACGGTGATCCTCCGCCGGAGGACTTCCTTCACCCGGTCACGATGCCCGCCCTGCCGTCGCTCGATCCCGCGCCCCGGTGGGCCCACCTGACGGTGCCACGCCCCCGCCGGCTCCTCGCTTGATCGGTTGTACCTGGGCATTTCGCCGGGTATGTATGAAGCGGACGAATCGTGACAACCACCCGGTGCGAGGATCCGGTCATGCAATACCTGGTCGCCCTGTTTATGGCGCTGACGCTCAACGCGGCGGCCAACCTCCTGATGAAAGTCGGCATGAAGTCGGTGCAGGAGTCCGGGGGCATCCTCTCCAACGGCGTGCTCGCCGCGGTGGAGACCGTCCTGCGCAGCAAGCCGCTCATGATCGGGCTGCTGTGTTTCGCGGCCAACGCGGTGTTCTACATGTACGCCCTGCAAAGCAAGGCCCTGAAGATCAGCATCGCCTACCCGATCATGGTCGGCGGCGGTTTTGCCCTGATTGCGGTGATCGCGAGGTTTCATCCCGCCCTCGCGGAAACGCTCACCTGGGGCCAGATGTTCGGCATCGGCCTGGTCCTGGTGGGCATCGCGCTGATCGCGTCGCCGATGGGCGCCGGAAACGCCTAGCAGCCTGTTGATAGAATGGGCGTGCGCTGGTGCGGTGTCGACCCCGTTACGGCCGCCACGGGGGGCGGCCGCTCCATTGTTCAACAGGCAGTTCGGCCGCCCGGGGCCGAGGCGCCGGAAATGAAGGAGCCAGTCATGCCGGATCCCGGCGATCGCCATCCGACCGGTACGGTGCGGGGCATCGCCTATCGGCGGACGGACAGCGAGCCGATGTCGGTCATCGAGGAGTGCACCGTGCTGGCCGGCCGCGGGCTCGATGTCGAGAACCGCCCCCCGGGCAAGCGAGAGGTGACGCTGCTTTCGCTTGAATCGTGGGTCGAGACGTGCCGTGATCTCGGCGCCGAATTGCCCTGGCACGCTCGGCGGGCCAACTTCCTGGTCGAAGGCATCGATCTGGCCGTGCTCATTGGCCGAACGATCACGATCGGCGGCGCCCGGGTCCGTCTTCACGGAGAGACCAGGCCCTGCCGCATCATGGATGACGCCCGCGACGGCCTCCGCACCGCCCTGGTCCCGGACTTCCGTGGCGGCGTCTACGGCCAAGTCCTCACCGGCGGAGTCGTCCGCGTCGGCGACCGAGTGGCGCGGGAGGCCGATCCGATAGCGTAGCACCCTTGCCGCAGAGTCGTCTCCCGACGAGCGGCGTGACTGCACGGGTTGATGCAGCACCACAAACGACAAGGCCGCCCGCGCCGACCTGTTCGTCTGGACAGCTCCCTCGCGGGGCTCGCTGTGGCGACAGTCCCTACAGGCTCGCCTTGATGAGCTGGTAGATCGCCCGGGTGGCCGTCGAGCGGTTCAGGGTGTAGAAGTGAATGCCCCGGACCTGCTCTTCCAGCAGGGCCAGGCACTGCTGGGTCGAGTGGTACATACCCACGTGCCGGACGGCCTCGTTGTCGTCCTCCACCGCCTCGATCATCCGCAGCAGCCGCCGGGGGATGGTCGCCCCGCACATCTGGGTGAACCGCTTGACCTGCCGCACGCTGAGGATGGGCATGATCCCGGCGAGAATCGGCACGGTGATCCCCGCCCGCTGGGCCCACTCCCTGAATGACAGGAACTTGTCATTGTCGAAAAAAAGCTGGGTGATGAGGAACTGGGCCCCGGCGTCCACCTTCCGCTTGAGGTTGTCCAGATCGGCCGCCGGGCTGGGGGCCTCGGGGTGGCCCTCCGGATAGCAGGCCCCGCCGATGCACAGGTCGCAGCGGTCGCGGATGAACGCGGTCAGCTCGCTGGCGTAGCGAAAGCCGCCCTCGGTCGGGACGAATCGCGGCTCCCCGTCCGGCGGGTCGCCGCGGAGGGCCAGCACGTTCTCCATGCCGTGGCCGCGGAGGTCGTCGAGCACATGGCCCAGTTCGGCCCGCGTGGCCCCCACACAGGTGAGGTGGGCCATGGCCTCGAGGCCGATGTCCGTCTTGATCCGCTCGACCAGGTCGATGGTCTTTCCCCGGGTGGCGCCGGCGGCCCCGTAGGTCACCGACACGTAGGTGGGCGCCAGCGGCTTGAGCGACTCAATGGTGCGGTAGAGGTCCCAGAAGCCGATGTCGTCCTTGGGCGGGAAGAACTCGAAGGAGAGCGCCGGACGATTGAGTTCGAGCAGCTCGCAGATGCGCATGGGACCAGCGTCGACTGGGCGCGGCAGGATTCGAACCTGCGTAGGCTAACGCCAACGGGTTTACAGCCCGTCCCCTTTGGCCAACTCGGGCACACGCCCGCGCTCCGACGCCGGGCCGCTGACTGCCTTGCCGGCAGCGTCGGAAAACCGCCTCAGGGTTCTACCGTAAGCCGACCCGCCTGACAAGCCGCCGCCTGGCGGATGGGCGCCGCGCCATCTCCCGCACACAGGGGCCGCATGCCTCAGACGACGGGACGTAATCGACCGGACTGGGCCGGGCGTGGAACCGCAGCGGCGGCCGGCCCCGGCCACACCGACGATCGGTGCCGCCGGGCGAACCGCTGCCAGGCAATACGGGCGCGGCCCTCCTGAGCGTGTGGCTCCGCAACCTCACCGTCGCGGCTGGGAACAACCGCGCCGAATCGCGGGCCGCAGTTCGGCTATATAACAGGCTGTTGAAGAACTCGACACGATCCACGAGCAGCAGAGTTCTTCGGTGTTCGACGGCCGCCACGGGGGGCGGCCGCTACATTCTTCAACAGCCAGATAACGGTGCGCAATCTTGCGACGCCGTCGACTCCGCAAGATCGCGCAGGCTGAAGCCTGCGGCTCAGGGAGTTTGCAGCATCGCGCACGGTCATTGAGTCTGAATCAGGAAATCGATCAGACCAAAGACCACCGCAAGCAAGACTGCGACGAAAGCGATAAAGGGAATCGACATAGCGGGTCCACTCCGATTCTAGGTTCTTCCTGTCGTTTGCCCGTGCCGGCGCGCTACGATCAGGCCGTTCGGATGAGCCCGAGCAGAATGGCCAGGTAGATCGAGCCGAAGAACACGAAGCCGCCGATGATCAGTTCCATGCGTTGCCCTTTAAGACTCCGTGCCCCTCACGTCGTGGGCCGGGCACACCGGCCAGGCAGGGGACGCCAGCCCCGGTGGGGCGCGGATGCCATAATATCGGCACGTCATTGACCGATCTTTTCGTATTATCGGAGTTGCTTGGGCCGGCCGCCCTGCGGGATGTACCGCCCCTGCGCCAGAGAATCCCGGAGTCGCGCCGGTGGACGGCGCTCGGTGGGCGTCGCCCGGCACGGTGCTCAGCCCCCGCCAGCCGGGCGGGCGCCGTAAACCTGAAAAAGCAGGAGATACACGACAACTCCGGTGATCGACACGTAGAGCCAGATCGGCAACGTCCACCTCGCCAGCCGCCGGTGCCGCTCCACCCGTCCGCGCCAGCCCAGGTACAGGGTCCACGAGGCGAGTACGGGGACTGTCGCGGCCAACGAGACGTGCGTGACCAAAATGAAGAAGTACACTGGGCGAATCCTCCCCTGCCCGCCGA
>Ga0214473_10004048_pt1 | contig 17643 bp, 29 predicted proteins | sample RVTome_7_FD_203509 | JGI IMG/M metagenome (GOLD analysis project Ga0214473, IMG submission 203509) | Soil microbial communities from uranium-contaminated site in the Upper Colorado River Basin, Wyoming, United States - RVT98D197 | ecosystem: Environmental > Terrestrial > Soil > Contaminated >... | reverse complement strand
CTCCGGAACGAATTACGAAAAGCTATACGAATGGGACCCTGATCGGTATCATGTTATCTTCAGCAATGTACCCGGGTGTGCAGGCATAGGGAAAGCAAGAAATCACGGTGCCCCGGTCGTTTTGCTTGATTCTAAGAGATACTTCCAAGAGATGTGGGGACTTGAAAAGATTCCCAGGCATGGGGTTGAAAGAGACAGCTATGAGAGGGCAATCATGACGCTTGTAGAGCAAGTGCTCGATGGTCAACCCGATCTCATCTGCCTGGCTGGATATGACCTGTGGATCGGAAACTGGATGGTGAAAAGATACTATCCAAGGATTCTCAACGTTCATCCAGGCGATGCGAGAAAACACACTGGCCTCGGGTGGATACCTGTTGCCAAAGCCATATTGTCCGAAGAGAGCTGCGTCAAATCGACCGTGTTTTTTGTTGACCCGAGCGATGATGGCGGGCCCGTATTGATCCAATCAGCATCCTTGAGGCTCTCAAGATGGGATGCTGAGCTACGTGATGCTAGAAGGTTTGCAGAACGGACAGGGGCAAGAACGCTCGGACAATTCAGGGAAGCGGCACAAAGAGAAGGGAACAATCTGTACAGATCACTCGAAGAGGTCTCTACCCGTATTCAAGAAATTCTCAAAGTAGAAGGAGATTGGCGGATCTATCCTTTTGCTGTGCATGAGCTGATTGCAAAAGGGAGAGTTACGGTTGATGGCAGAACAGTCTATATTGATGGCGTGCAGATGCCGGAGGAAGGGTGGCAGGTTGATAGGTATGGATTTGCTGACAGGATACGTTAAAGACCAATTACTAATGAGATCATAATTGTCTGGACGTCCGGTTTTATTTCTTCAAAGGTCACTGGACTCCGGCTTTCGCCGGAGAGACGAATTTTAGATGCTTGTCCCTTTTCGTCATTCCGGCAAAAGCCGGAATCCAGACGTCGTCCCCGCGAAGGCGGGGAACCAGGGAAGAACAAATCCACTGGTTTCCCCCGTATCAAGTACCCCGTGTCAAGCACGGGGCAAGCTAAGGCAGGCTAAGTCAAGCCCGGAATGAAAATTCATGCAGGCTTTACTTTACTTCACTTTCGTTTTGGTTGGGGCTTTTTTTTCTTCCTTCTTTTTTGACTTCTTCTCTTTTTTCTCTTCCCCTTCTTTTTTCGCTCTCTTTTTGGGGGCCACCTTCCTGAGAACCTCTTTTGCCTTTGCTACCGTCGATTTCTTTTTCTCTTCAGGAGGAGCATAGGTAACGAGCTGAACCAGAGAGAGGGGAGCTCCGTCTCCCTTCCGCCATCCCGTCTTTAAGATTCGGGTATACCCTCCCTCGCGGTCCTTCACCTGGGGAGCAATCTCGTCGAAAAGCTTCTTCACCACATTCCGATCCCGAAGAAGGGCAAAAGCCTGCCTCCGGGCATGAAGGTTTCCCTTCTTTCCCAGGGTGATGATCTTGTCTGCCCAGCTCCGGAGCTCTTTTCCCTTTGCAAGAGTGGTAGTAATCCGTTCGTGTTGAAGCAAAGAAACCACCATGTTGCGGAACATCAGTTTCCGATGTTGGGTATGGCGACTTAGTTTTCTGCCAGCGACTCGATGCCTCATCCATCCCTCCTATTCGACGGCCTCTGATTCAACTTGCTCCTGGGCCGCTTTTGGAGGCCAGTTTTCCAGATTCATCCCGAGGCTGAGCCCCATGTCGGCCAAAATGTCTTTGATCTCGTTGAGGGATTTCCGACCGAAATTCTTCGTGGCCAGAATCTCCGCTTCTGTTTTCTGAACGAGATCTCCGATCAACTTGATATTCGCATGCTTTAAACAGTTTGCAGATCGGACGGAGAGCTCCAGCTCATCCACGCTCCGAAAGAGATTCTCGTTCAGTGTCCCGCTCTCCTCTTGTTCGGCGGAAACCGCCGTTTCCTCCTCTTCTTCCTCCTCAAAGGAGATGAAGATGGAAAGCTGATCTTTCAGGATCTTGGCTGCATGGGCCACCGCCTCCTCCGGCTCAAGACTTCCGTCCGTCCAGACCTCCAGAATCAGCTTGTCATAGTCCGTAATCTGCCCCACCCGTGCATTGGTGACCGTGTAGTTCACCTTCTTGACAGGAGAAAAGATGGCATCGATCGGAATGGTCCCGAGCGGCTGGCCTTCCTCCTTGTTCCGCTCGGCAGGAACATACCCCCTACCCGCCTTTACCACCATTTCCATGGAAAGTTTGGCGTCCTTGGAGAGGGTGGCAACGTAGTTTTCCGGATTGAGGACTTCCACCGCATCACCGGTAATGATATCCTTCGCTTTCAAAACTTTGGGACCTTCTGCCTTCACCCGGATCGTCTTGGGACCCTCGGTATGAAGTTTCAGCCTCACTTCTTTAAGATTGAGGATGATTTCGGTGACATCCTCTTTGACACCTGGAATCGTTGAAAACTCGTGTAATACTCCGTCTATCTTAACGGATGTGATCGCTGCTCCTTGAAGGGCAGCAAGAAGGATCCGCCGAAGAGAGTTTCCAATCGTGATCCCGAAACCCCTTTCAAAGGGCTCCGCAGTAAACTTACCGTAAAAGGGACTTGACGGCTCTTTTTCCGCTTCCAACCGTTTGGGTCGAATAAGGTCTCTCCAACTTTTTTGATGCATAGCGCCTCCTCTAGAGTAGAGGGTTAAACATATTATTTTGAATAGAGCTCGACGATCAGATTCTCTTGAATCGGGATCGTGATTTCCTCCCGGACGGGCAGGGCTTTCACGTTTCCTCTCAGCTGTTCCTTATCCAAATCCAGCCATGAAGGAACTCCCCGCCGGGCAACACCTTCCAAGGCCTCATGGATGCGGACGATCTTGTTGCTCTTCTCCCGCAATTGAACGACATCCCCGGGTTTCACCAGATAGGAGGGAATGCTCACCTTGGACTGATTGACCGAAAAGTGGTTGTGCTTTACAAGCTGTCGCGCTTCATTCCTCGAATTGGCAAAACCTAGCCGGTAGATCACATTGTCCAATCGCCGCTCCAGAAGCATGAGGAGAACTTCTCCTGTGATGCCTTTCTGACGGTCCGCCTTTTTAAAGGTGTTATGGAATTGGTTCTCCAAGACGCCATACAGCCTTTTGACTTTCTGTTTCTCCCGAAGCTGTGTCCCGTAAGCCGAGACCTTTTTTCGGCCCTGGCCATGCTGACCCGGGGCGTAACTCCTTCGGTCAACGGCGCATTTCTCCGTGTAACATCTCTCCCCTTTCAGAAAGAGCTTAAGGGTTTCCCTCCGACACAGACGACAAACCGATTTCGTATGTCTTGCCAACGCTATTCCTCCTGCTTTAATGAATTAAAGCTGATTACACAGATTGAAAACCTAAATTACACCGATTAAAACACAACCCGTTCTACCTGACAACTTCTATTGCCGAAATTTATCAACAATCCACCGTGAAGACCAGAAGCCTTCAAGTATGAAAGCAATTGATGTTCAAAAATAGTTGGAATGTTGCCTGATAAAGATTTTATTTCCACAATCACCTTGTCTTCAACCACTAGATCCGCTCTAAAACTTCCAACCTTTCTATCCGAGTAAGAGATTTCAAAACCCTTTTCTGTCTCGTATTTGAGCCCGTTTTGATCAAACAATAACCTTAGCGCGTTATGGTAAATTCTTTCATTAAAACCGGGACCCAACTCTCTGTGAACCTCAAAACAACACCCGATGATACGTTCTGTAATTGAATCTTTATCTCCTCTCTGCATTGTTTGTCTTGAATCGGTGTAATTTCGCTCCGTAATCTGTGTAATCAGCCGCAGTCTTACACGCGTCTCCGTTTGGGGGCGCGACATCCATTGTGGGGAATGGGTGTGATGTCCTTGATCAGGTGAACCTTCAATCCGGTTGCCTGCAGCGACCGGAGTGCCGATTCCCTCCCCGATCCAGGACCCTTGACGTAGACATCGATGGATCGTAGTCCAACCTCGATCGCCTTTTTGGCCGCATCCTCCGCTGCCATTTGAGCAGCAAAAGGGGTACTTTTCCGAGAACCTTTGAAGCCCTGGGTTCCCGCGCTGGACCAACAAATCACGTTCCCTTCAGGGTCCGTTATGGTGATGATCGTATTGTTAAACGTTGCCTGAATATGGGCAATGCCTGCCGGGATATTCCTCCTTACCTTCTTCTTCTTCGTCGGTCCTTTGGCCATATTTCCTCCTTATTCCTTTTCTTTCTTCTTCCCGACAATGGCCCGGCGAGGTCCTTTTCGTGTTCTGGCATTGGTATGCGTTCGTTGACCATGAAGGGGCAAGGACTTGCGGTGACGGAGTCCCCGGTAAGAGCCGATATCCATCAACCGCTTGATATTGGTGGCGACCTCCCGTCTCAGATCGCCTTCCACCTTATATTCCCGTTCAATAATATCCCGGATACGGACCACCTCTGCTTCGGTGAGTTGATTGGTTTGGGTATCCTTGTTGACAGTTGCTTTTTCGAGAATTTTACTGGAAGAAGGTCTTCCAATTCCGTAGATATAGGTCAGAGCAATCTCAACCCGTTTATCCTTCGGAAGATCAACTCCTGCAATTCGCGCCATAGTAAAGCTCCTTCGTCGCTGTTTGAGGATCGAGGATCGCTACGCTTGAGGCTTGAGGCAAAAGATCCTTAGCCTTCGACCTCAAGTCCCCGATTTATCGGGGACGCTCCTTCCTCCTTTATCTATCGTTACCCTTGCCTCTGTTTATGTTTGGGGTTTTCGCAGATTACGCGGATAACCCTTTTTCGTTTCACGATCTTGCACTTATCACAGATTTTCTTGACGGAGGCCCTAACCTTCATTCTCTTTACCCCAAATCCCCCCCCCCCTTTGCTAAAGGGAGGTGAAAGGGTTATCTATTTCTCCCGGAAAATAATCCTCCCCCGGGTCAGATCGTAAGGCGACAACTCAACAGTCACTTTGTCCCCGGGGAGGATCTTGATAAAGTGCATCCTCATCTTTCCTGAAATATGGGCCAACACTCTGTGCCCATTTTCCAGCTCCACCCGGAACATAGCGTTGGGAAGGGTTTCAAGAACCCTCCCTTCCACCTGAATTGCCTCTTCCTTCGGCATAATTCAAATACCTCTAAATTCCAACCATCCTCTACCCAGGCGTCCCGCTTAAGAGACCGGCAATCCGCCCGTAAATCTGCTCCGGTCCGCCAATCCCCTGGATCGAGCGAAGGGTGCTCTTAAGTTGATAGTACTGAATGAGCGGAGCGGTCTGTCTCTCATATTCCTTTAGACGGGTTCGGATGGTTTCCTCTTTGTCATCTTCTCGTTGATAAAGTGTCCCTCCGCACCGATCACAGATTCCTTCTCGCTGGGTGGGTTGGAAAACGATGTGGAACATGGCCCCGCAGTCTTTGCAGGTCCTCCTCCCGGTAAGCCGGCGTACCAGTTCTTCCGGGTCAACTTCAATGTTGATGACGTGATCGATCAATTTCCCGATTTTGACGAGGATGGGCTGCAGAGCCTCTGCCTGGGAAATCGTCCTTGGAAATCCGTCAAGAATGAACCCCGGCCCGCAATCCGATTCCCTCAACCGTTCGTCAATAATCCCAATAACCACCTTGTCCGGCACGAGTTGACCCTGGTCCATGAAGGCCTTGGCCTCCTTTCCCAAGGGTGCCCCTTCCTTCACCGCTTTTCTCAGGATATCCCCGGTAGAGATTTGAGGGATGCGGAACCGTTCGACGATCATCTGTGCCTGAGTACCTTTTCCAGCCCCAGGAGGACCCAGTAATATAAGATTCATTCAAACCCTCATTATCTTCATTGACCATTGATCATTGACCATTGATCATTGACCATTGATCATTGTCAATTGAATTCTTTATCCTCGTCTTCCTTTCAGTCTGCCTTTTTTCATCAACCCTTCGTAGTGCCTTGTGAGCATGTGGGCTTCAATCTGCTGAACCGTATCCAGGGCCACCCCGACCACGATGAGGAGAGCCGTCCCTCCGAAATAGAAGGGCACGTTAAATCTCCCGATCAGGATGGTAGGCAGAACACAGACGACCGAAACATAAATCGCCCCTCCCAGCGTGATTCGGGTGAGTACTTTATCGATGTATTCAGACGTCTTCTGCCCCGGTCGGATCCCCGGAATATAGCCGCCAAACTTCTTCATGTTCTCCGCTACATCGTTCGGATTGAAGGTGACCGCAGTATAAAAATAGCAAAAGAAGATAATGAATCCTACGTAGAAAAGATTGTAAAGGAGCGCGCCCGGTCCCAGGCTACTCAGGATCGTCTGAACCCAGGGATGGGCATCCACCCAGGGCTTGGGCATAAAGTTGGCAATCGTCAAAGGGAACATCAGGATCGAAGAGGCGAAGATGGGGGGAATGACGCCTGAAGTGTTCAGCTTGAGAGGGAGATGCGTGCTCTGTCCACCATAGACCTTTCTTCCCACGATCCGCTTGGCGTACTGGACAGGAAGCCTCCGTTGGCCCGTTTCGAAAAAGATGATCACTGCTACCACCAGGACCATGACAATGATCAAGGCCAGAATAGTAATAATCCCCATCTGGCCCACCCTGAAAAGTTCATAGGTGCTGGCAATGGCATTGGGCATTCGCGCGACGATGCCTGCGAAAATGATCAAAGAGATGCCGTTCCCGATACCCCTCTCCGTGATTTGCTCACCCAACCACATGATGAAGGCGGTGCCAGCGGTCAGCGTGATGACGGTCATGAGGCGGAAAGACCATCCCGGATTCAGGACGATCATCTCACCCGCTGCCCCCCTCATGGCTTCAAGACCCACCGCGATTCCGAAGCCCTGGATAATGCTCAGGACGACAGTTCCGTACCGCGTATACTGGATGATCTTCTTCCTGCCGATCTCTCCCTCTTTCTGGAGGCGCTCGAGATACGGAATCACTACGGTGAGAAGCTGAAGGATGATGGAGGCACTGATATAAGGCATGATGCCCAGTGCGAAGACAGAGAGCCTCTCCAAAGCCCCTCCTGAGAACATATCGATAAGGCTGAAGAGGGTACCTTTTGCCTGGGCGAAGAAGGATGCCAGCGCATCCCCGTTGATCCCTGGCGTAGGAATGTGAACTCCAATGCGGTAAATCGCCAGGAAAAGGAAGCTGATCAGGATCCTTCGTTTCAGTTCGGGTATCTTAAAGATGTTCTGAGCGCCGGCAATCATGAGGTGATGACCTCCACTCTCCCCGCAGCATCCTCAATCTTCTTCAGCGCAGCCTTGCTCACACGGTGGACGTGGATCGTTAACGGGTGCTCCAGTTCTCCGTCCGAGAGAAGCTTTATGGCCTCCCCTTTCTTGGTAAGGCCTGATTGGAAAAGGAGATCGGGCTCCACCACGGCGTCCTTCGGAAAACGGTTGAGATCACCGACATGGATCAGGCTGTAGCGTTTCTTGAAGGGCGAGCGAAATCCCCTTTTTGGAAGGCGCCGCTGAAGAGGCATTTGCCCTCCCTCAAAACCCGCCTTTGTTCCTCCTCCGGTGCGGGCATTCTGCCCTTTTGATCCTCGGCAAGCAGTCTTCCCGTGGCCCGATCCGATCCCTCGCCCTACCCGTTTTCTCTTCTTCCTTGCCCCTTCGGAAGGTTTCAATCCGTCTAGTTTCATCCGCGATTCCTTTTCGATGAGATTTCTGTGAAAACCAGGAATCTCTGATACCACCGATTAAGAACTGATTTACAAAAATATCAAGAGAACATAACATCGTTTCTCAGAGATTTTTCAATCAATCACTTCCACCAGATGGTTTACCCGTCCAATCATCCCCCGGATCTCCGGACGATCGAGGAGGGTAACCGTTTGATGCAAGCGTCTGAACCCAAGACCCCGGATCGTCTTCCTCTGGTTTTCTGGCTGGCCGATCACGCTTCTGATCCATTTGACCTTAATTTTCTTCTCCATATCGAACTTAAGCCTCCGTAACTTTGTCCTGCCTCTTTTCGAAAACTTCCTCGGGAACTTTCAATTGGCTAATCCCCTGCAGGGTGGCTTGGACAAGGTTGTAAGGATTGTTCGATCCAAGAGATTTGGTCAGGATGTTCTGAATTCCCGATATCTCGGCAATGGCCCTGACCGCGGCGCCGGCGATGACCCCCGTTCCTTCGGAAGCAGGTTTCAATAGAACCTTCGCAGCCCCGAATTTTCCCATCACCTCATAGGGGATCGTTTTGTGAACGATAGGAACTTCGATCAGGTTCCGCTTTGCATGTTCAACCCCTTTTCGGATAGCCTCAGGAACTTCATTGGCCTTACCCATTCCGGTTCCCACATGGCCCTTTCCGTCCCCTACCACCACCAGGGCGCTGAAGCTGAACCTTCGACCTCCTTTCACTACCTTGGCCACCCGGTTGATATGAACCACCCGGTCAGTTAATTCTAATGTGCTCGGATCGATCTTTGGCAATGTCCGTTCCTCCTGGAGAGATCTCTCGAAAAATACCTTACGCTCTCTTGAGATTTCTGGACTTTTTTCAGAAATCTCTTAAAAGATCAAGCCCCCTGCTCTGGCCCCTTCAGCCAACGCCTTGACTCTTCCATGATAAAGATATCCATTCCGGTCAAAGATCACCTTCTGGACTCCCATGGCAAGGCATTTTTTGGCAATAAGGTCCCCCACCCTCTTTGCCGATTCTACATTCCCTGTATAGCCGGAACTCTCCTTGAGATCAGGGTTCAAGGTGGAGGCGCTGACCAGGGTTTTCCCGGTCGCATCCATAATGACTTGAGCATAGATATGTCTCAGGCTTCTAAAAACGTTTAGGCGAGGCCTTTCGGATGTCCCCTGGACGCGGCTCCTCACCCTTCTCTTCCTTTTTTCTCGGGCCACCTCTTTTCTGTTCTTCAACTCCTTCTTCCTCCCCGGTTATGCCTTTAGAGGATTACACAAATTTTACTTATGTTTCATAAATTCTCAATCTGTGTAATCGGTTTTTAATCGGTGTAATCAGAGATTTCTGGGGGTTTTCAGAAATCTCTTTAAGCTTTGGTCTTTCCAACCTTCTTGCGAATCCGCTCTCCGAGATAACGTATCCCTTTCCCCTTATAAGGTTCGGGAGGCTTGATGGAACGAAGCTTCGCGGCAACGGTTCCCACCAGCTGTTTATCGATCCCTTTAAGGGTAAGCAGGGTTTGCTTTTCCACCTCGACCTTTATCCCTTCCGGGATTGGGTAGAGGACCGGATGAGAGAAGCCCAGCGTAAGCTTGAGGGTATCTCCTTGAAGATCTGCCCGGAAGCCGATTCCGATAATCTCAAGCCGTTTCTCAAACCCCCGGGTCACCCCTGTAACCATATTGGCGATAGAACTTCTTGCCAGGCCGTGAAGGGCCTTCGAAGTTCGCTCGTCATCCTCACGATGAACAAGTACTTTCCCATCATCGACCATGAGCGAAATCCCCTGGGGCAAATTGTAGAACAGCCGGCCCTTGGGTCCAGCCACTTCTACCCTGGAGACCTCCCGGGAGATCTTCACTTCCTTTGACATTTGGATCGGCATCTTTCCAATACGAGACATAGTTAGAACCTCTGAGAGTGGAAAGTCGAATGGGGATGATGGTTAAAACCACCATTCACTCTCCACCTTCCACTTTCTATTGTGTTACCATACCTGACAGAGGACTTCCCCGCCGATATGGGCCTTGCGGGCAGCTCTATCCGTCAGGAGTCCTTGGGCGGTGGAGAGGATTGAAATCCCGAATCCGCTCATGACGGAAGGGATGTCGTCACTCCCTGCATAGACTCTTCGCCCGGGTCTACTGACCCGCCTGATATGGATAACCCCTTTCCGGTTCGCATCATATTTGAGAAAAACTCGGATCATCTCAAACTGACCTTCGGTAACCACCTTAAAATTCTTGATGAACCCTTCCTCTTTCAAAACCTTCGCAATTTCCCGTTTCAGTTTGGAAGAGGGAAGGTCTACTTTTTCAAATCTCGCTTTAGACCCGTTCCGAATTCGTGTCAACATGTCGGCTAATGGATCGGTCATGGACATATGGACTCCCTACTCTCACCAGCTGGCTTTGATTACCCCGGGAATCTCGCCCCGGGAGGCATACTTTCTAAAACAGAGCCGGCACATGTTAAATTTCCGATAATAAGCTCTCGGCCTTCCGCAGAGAGGACATCGATGGTATGCGCGAACCTTAAACTTCTGAGGTCTCTGTGCTTTAATCATCAAAGATAGTTTCGCCAATTTCCTCCTCCCATCTCAAAAAAAACCGCTATGCGCAGAGCGCTAAGCGCTTAGCGTCAATCCCTGAAGGGCATTCCCAGCAATTTCAGCAATTCCTTTCCTTCTTCATCAGTCTTGGCAGTCGTCACAATAACGATGTTCATTCCCTTCACCTTATCAATCTTATCGTAACGAATCTCCGGAAAGATCAGTTGTTCCCGGATCCCCAAAGCATAGTTTCCCCTTCCATCAAAGGACTTCCCGGAGACGCCCTTGAAGTCTCTCACCCTTGGAAGGGCAGCATTGACAAGACGACTGAAGAATTCGTACATTCTCTCTTTCCGGAGAGTGACCATGCATCCGATGGGCATCCCGGTCCTCAATTTGAACTGGGCGATCGATTTCTTGGCCTTTGTGATGACAGGCTTCTGTCCCGCGATATCACTCAGCTCTTGAGCCGCAGAATCGAGGATTTTTATATTCTGGATGGCCTCTCCCAGTCCCATATTAATGACAATCTTTTCGAGTTTAGGAACCTCCATCTTGTTCTGGTAGTTGAATCGCTTCATCAGTGCCGGGATAACTCTCTCTTCATAAATTTCTTTCATTCTGGCCATCACGTTCACCTATTGAGATTTCTAAAAAGTCTAGAAATCTCTGATTACACCGATTAAGAGGCGATTACATGGATTGGAAATTCATTGCAAATAATCAGTAATCTGTGTAATCATTTTTTTGGAATCTGGGTAATCAGAGAGCGTGAAGTAGTTTTTCAGAGCTCTCTTATTTGTCAAAAATCTCCCCGCATTTCCGACAGAACCGCGCCTTTTTGCCGCCTTCCAGGACGCGGTGCCCCGTCCGGACGGGTTTATTGCACTTCTCACACAGGAGGGCCACTTTGGAGGCATAAAGAGGCGCTTCTTTCTCTACAATCCCTCCTCGCCTCTGTTGACCATGGGGACGAGTATGTTTCTTGATAAAATTAATCTTCTCAATGATCACTTTCTCCTTCTCCGGAAGGACCTTCAAAACTCGGCCGCTCTTGCCCTGTTCCTTTCCGCTGATCACCATTACCAGATCATTCTTTTTGATGTGTAATTTTGGGAGACTCATTTCAAATTCCATTCCCCCTGTCAGACAGGGTTTTTAGAAAGATATATATCTCTCTCTTTGTAATCGTTCCATAATCCGTGTAATCAGAGATTTCTACACTTTTTCAGAAGTCCCTTTAAAGGACCTCCGGAGCCAAAGAGATGATCTTCATGAACCGTTTGGCCCTCAATTCCCTGGCCACTGGGCCAAAAATTCGGGTTCCAATCGGCTCTCCCTGGGGGTTGATGAGGACGGCGGAGTTCTCATCGAACTTGATGTAGGAACCATCGAGACGCATCACCTCTTTCTTCGTCCGGACGATGACTGCCCGTACGACATCCCCTTTTCTGATCTTGGAATTGGGCAGGGCGTCTTTCACCGAAACGACCACGACATCTCCAAGAGTCGCATATCTCCGGCGTGTCCCGCCGAGGACTTTAATGCAACCCAGTTTTTTCGCTCCTGAATTATCAGCGACTTCGAGGATCGTGCGCATCTGAATCATCGTAAACTCCGTGGGTGGATCGTGGAGAGTAGAGAGTGGTTTATACACGGCGGCATAAATGTTATGCAGTCTGCTCCGGCACCCCCGTACTCGTATTGATCCGGTGCACCTTTCCACATTCCACGTTCCACTTTCCAATCAGGCGGCACGCTCAAGGATCTCCTTGACACGCCACCGTTTCTCTTTACTCAGCGGACGGGTTTCGATTAACAAAACCTTATCACCCATATGACATTCGTTTCTTTCATCATGGGCCTTCACCCTTTTCTTCTTCCGGATGTACTTCTTATAAACTGGGTGGAGGACCAGACGATTGACCATGACGACCACGGTCTTGTCCATCTTATCGCTCGCCACCAAGCCCGTTAATGTCTTCCTTTTTCCTCTCTCTCCCATAGGTTATCTCATTTCCCTTTGTTCAGAGCCTTTTCCCTCAGAATCGTCTTCACCCGCGCGATGTCTCGCTTCACCTGGGGGATGCGCATCAGATTCTCCAACTGCCCGGTGGCCTGTTGAAACCGGAGGTTGAAGATCTCCTCGTTCAATTCCCGTTCCTTCTCAACCAATTCCCCTTCGCTCTGGAACCGAAGATCTTTTGCTTTCATAAATGGCTTCCCCTCATGATGAACTTCGTGCGGATAGGCAATTTATGAGACGCCAGAAGAAACGCCTCCCGGGCACTTTCTTCCGGAACGCCTTCCATCTCATAAAGAATGCGGCCCGGCCGGATGACAGCTACCCAGTCTTCCGGGGCTCCCTTGCCTTTTCCCATCCGGGTTTCCGCAGCCTTTTTGGTAATGGGCTTGTCGGGGAAAATACGGATCCAGATTCGCCCGGTACGTTTGATGAACCGGGTCATAGCAATTCGTGCGGCCTCGATCTGGCGGGTGGTCAACCACCCGCATTCGGCAGCCTGAAGTCCGAAATCACCAAAATTGAGCTGATTCCCACGGGAGGCCATGCCTCTCATTTTACCTGTCTGTTGCTTTCGATATTTTGTCTTCTTCGGCATCAACATAACGACACATCCTTCTGGGAAGAATGGAATGATGGAACACTGGAATATTGGGTCCAATATTCCATTATCCTGATTTATCTAAGCGGCTTTTTCTTCCCCTTCTTTTGTTGGAAAGACTTCTCCTTTGAAGATCCAGACCTTGACGCCGATTAATCCGTAAGTCGTCTTGGCTTCAGCCAGACCATACTGGATGTCCGCTCGAAGCGTATGGAGAGGAACCCGCCCTTCCCGGTACCATTCCCTCCGGGCGATCTCTGCCCCTCCAAGCCTTCCGGCACAAGAAATCTTGATCCCCTTTGCCCCCAGCTTGAGCGCGGAGCCAACGGCCTTTTTCATCACCCTCCGAAATCCAACCCGCCGCTCGAGCTGAAGGGCCACATTCTCGGCCACCAGCTGGGCATCGACCTCTGCCCTCTTGACCTCCTGGATATTGATGTAGATCTCCTTCTGGGTCATCTCCTGGAGTTCCCGCTTCAGGTTCTCCACCTCTACTCCCTTTTTCCCGATAATGATGCCCGGGCGAGCCGTATAGATCGTCACTTTTGCTTTCTTAGCCTTGCTGGCGGCACGTTCAATCTCGATCTTTGAGACGCCGGCATGATAAAGCTTCTTCTTTAAATACTCACGAATCCTGATATCTTCAACGAGAAGTTGAGGGTAATCTTTCTCCGCATACCACCTGGAATCCCAGGTCTTGATGTATCCCAACCGAAAACCAATCGGATGAACTTTCTGTCCCAAGTTTTTTCCTCCTTAACGATGATCCTCCCTTGCCCTCAGAAGCTTTAGCGCAGGAGGGTTATCCTTCGTCCAAGACGATGTTGATATGACTGGTCTTCTTTTGGATCATGGTCGCACGGCCCATGGCCCGGGGCTGAAACCGTTTCATCGTCGGCCCTTGATCCACCGTGATCTGTTTCACATAAAGACGATCGACATCGACCTTTTTCTGGGTGGCATTGGCAATGGCCGATTTGAGCAATTTGATAACGATCTCGGAAGCCCCTCTCTTTGTGAAGGTCAGGATGTTCAAAGCTTCTTCAGACCTTTTCCCCCTGATCAAGTCCGCTACGAGTCGAGCCTTTCTAGGTGCGATCCGAACAAACCTCAACTTTGCTCTTACTTCCATTTCAATCCTCGCGATTCATACAAACGCAATAAATAATTAGCTAGAAAATAAAGTTTCGTCTAGCGGTAAGGGTATGGTTCGACAGGCTCACCATGGTCGGGGAAAAAACCGTTCGTCCTGAGCCCTTCGACTCACCGTTCGTCCTGAGCTTGTCGAAGGATGAACGGTTCGCTCAGGACAGGCTTGTCGAAGGATGTCCGTATCGTTACGACGATGAACAGTACATTACCTTATTTTGTCCATGGTTCATTGTTCTAAACGGGCTTCCTTGCCGTAACCGTAACCTTAACCCAAGACCGGAGGACATTTTTCCTGCCCTGGCGGGATTTGAGGGCACCCTCCGGGCATGGGGCATTAATCCGAAATCCTCCACTTCTGAATTATGCGGCCTTCCCTTTAACTTTCGTCTTCCGGTCCCCGGCGTGGCCATGGAAGGTCCGAGTAGGCGAGAATTCTCCGAGCTTGTGTCCTACCATCTCTTCCGTAACAAAAACCGGGATAAACTTCTTTCCGTTATGGACAGCGAAGGTCACCCCGACCATTTCAGGTACGATCGTTGAACGCCTGGACCAGGTTTTGATCACCTTTCCTTCTTTCGTCCTTCCGGCCTCCTCCGCTTTCTTCATCAAATGGAGATCCACAAAAGGCCCTTTTTTGAGCGAACGAGCCATCAATCTCTCCTCTTCAGAATATACTTATCGGTTCTCTTATTCTTCCGGGTCTTTCTCTCGGGCACTCCCCAAGGTGAGCAGGGATGCCTCCCTCCCGAGCTCTTTCCCTCACCTCCGCCGAGAGGATGGTCAATGGGATTCATGGCCACTCCTCGAACGACGGGCCTCCGAGCGAGCCATCGATTTCTTCCAGCTTTCCCCAGCGAAATATTTTCATGTTCGATATTGCTCACCTGACCGATGGTGGCGTAACAATCCTGGAGGACCAACCGAACCTCGCCCGAAGGAAGCTTAATATGGGCATATTTCCCCTCTTTCGCCATCAGCTGAGCATTGGCTCCTGCGCTACGGACGATTTGGCCACCTTTTCCGATTTTCAACTCGATGTTGTGAATCAGCGTTCCAGTGGGGATATTTCGCAGAGGAAGGGCGTTGCCCGGTTTGATATCCGCTGCCGGGCTTGCAATCACTTGATCGGCCACTTTGAGCTGAGAAGGGGCGAGGATATATCGCTTTTCGCCATCAGCATAGTGAAGCAAGGCGATCCGAGCGGATCGATTCGGGTCGTATTCAATGGAGGCTACCTTGGCACGTATCTCTCTCTTGTCCCGCTTGAAGTCAATCAGCCGGTACATTCGTTTATGGCCCCCACCCCGATGCCAAGCCGTGACCCTTCCGTAAGAGTTCCTTCCTCCCGTCTTCTTCAGGGGGACAAGGAGGCTCCTCTCAGGCGCAACAGATGTGATCTCCTCAAACGTAGACACCGTTTGGAACCGCCGTCCCGGCGATGTGGGATTGAATTTTTTGATACCCATACTCCAACTCCTTCAAATTCCAAAATCCAAGCTCCAAATCCCAAATAAATTCCAACTTCCAATACCAAAATTCCAGACTTTTTCTTTGAAAATTTGAAATTAGCGCTTAATTGGAATTTGGTGCTTGGGATTTGGTATTTCCCTATCAGGCTCCTTCGAAGAACTCGATGCGATCCCCTTCTCTCAGGGTGACGATCGCCTTCTTCCAATCGGAGCGCTTTCCAAATTTTTTTCCCAGCCGTTTCACTTTGCCCAGGACGTTAGAAGTGCGAACCTTGAGGACCTTCACCTTGAAGAGTTGTTCGACCGCTTTTTGAATCTCAATCTTATTGGCATCCCCGGCAACTTCGAATGCGTACTGACGCCCGTCTTCTTTCTGCCGGGTCGTTTTTTCGGTAACTAAAGGTTTCCGGATGATGTTCTGTCCTTCCTTCATGATGCCAGTACTCCCTGAATCCTCTGGACCGCTGAACTGAGCAGGATCAAATGTTCATGGTTTAAGATATCATAGACCTTCAAACCCTCCCAAGGAACGACCATGACGCCGGGGATATTCCGGGCCGACCGCGCCAGGAAAGCGTTTTTCAAGTCCGTTACAATAAGAGCATGCTCAACCTCGAATCTTCCCAGGATTTCAAGAACCTGACGCGTTTTGAACCCTTCCAGCGTAAAATCCTCCAGAAGAATCAATTTCCCATCCTGGCGTTTCAGACTGAGAGCAGCCCTCAGGGCGGCCCTTCTCACTTTTTGGGGAAGGTTGAAGGAATAGTCCCTGGGCATGGGGCCGAACATCGTTCCTCCGCCTCTCCAGAGAGGAGATCGTCGTGAGCCAGCCCGAGCCCTCCCGGTCCCTTTCTGTCTCCACGGTTTTGCTCCGCCTCCTCGAACAAGGGCCTTATTCTTGGTCGCCGCAGTCCCTTTTCTTTCAGAGGCCAACTGCCTTCGGACGACATCGTGGAAGAGGGACGGCTCGATCTCCGCAGCGAAGATGCTGTCTTCCAGCTCGATATCGCTCACCTTTTGATTTCCAATGTTATAGACAGGTAATATGGTCATCCGGCCCTCCCTAATACCGATGCGGCAGCCTTCTTCTTGGTAGCGCTCCGGATGAGAACCCACCCATTGGGGCTCCCGGGGATCCCTCCTCTCAGAAAGATAAGGTTCTGATCTTCTCTGACTTCCAGGACCTTGATATTCTGGATGGTCACTTTCTGGTTTCCGTGGTGTCCCGGCATCCTCTTGCCCTTAAAAACGTGATGAGGAAAGGTTGCTGAACTGACAGAGCCTCCGTGGCGGAAATATTCATGCGTACCGTGAGACCCAGGGGAGCCATGAAATCCATGGCGCTTCATCACTCCGGTAAACCCCTTCCCTTTGCTCAAGCCAGTAACATCCACGATGTCTCCGGACTTAAAAAGAGTGACGTCCACCCTCTGACCCGGTTCATACCCTTCGATCTCTTCTTCTACCCGGAACTCCTTCAAAAGATAAAAAGCTCCTGTCCCCGCCTTTTTGAAATGGCCAGAGAGGGGCTTGTTCACCCGCTGTTCTTTCTTCGCAAAGAAACCGAGTTGAAGGGCATTATAGCCGTCCTTTTTCTTCGTCTTTTTCTGGACCACCGGGCAAGGACCGGCTTCAACAACGGTGACCGGAACGACGGAACCGTCTTCAAGAAAGATCTGGGTCATTCCCAGTTTTTTTCCAACGAGTCCTAGCGTCTTTTCCATTACGTCTCATCCTCATCCCCTCCCTTTCCATAAGGGAGAAGGGGATTATAGCTTGATCTCCACATCGATTCCGGCAGCCAGGTCCAGCTTCATCAGAGCGTCGACGGTTTGCTGGGTCGGCTCTAGGATATCGAGAACGCGCTTGTGGGTGCGGATTTCAAACTGTTCCCGAGATTTCTTGTCCACGTGAGGAGACCGGAGCACCGTGAATCGGTTGATCTTTGTCGGAAGAGGGATAGGACCTGCCACGGTCGCACCGGTTCGTCGGACCGTATCGACGATCTCAGACGCCGACTTGTCCAGGAGTTTGTGGTCGTAAGATTTTAAGCAGACCCTGATCTTCTGAGTTGTCATTCTTGAACCCTTTCCATTTTGAGAGCTCTGAAACCCCTTTCGCTCTCTTTTATTCAACCACATCGCTGACGACGCCAGCTCCAACGGTTCGTCCGCCTTCCCGAATCGCAAACCGCAACTCCTTCTCCAACGCAATCGGCGTGATCAGTTCTATGCTCG
>Ga0214473_10004046_pt1 | contig 17645 bp, 22 predicted proteins | sample RVTome_7_FD_203509 | JGI IMG/M metagenome (GOLD analysis project Ga0214473, IMG submission 203509) | Soil microbial communities from uranium-contaminated site in the Upper Colorado River Basin, Wyoming, United States - RVT98D197 | ecosystem: Environmental > Terrestrial > Soil > Contaminated >... | reverse complement strand
GTCGGCGAATTTGCCCTATGCGCGCCGGCGCACAGAGAGGGTCCTGGGAAAAGGTGACAATTGCCGTAATCATAACTGAAATTTGAGAAAGAGGTACTACTATGAAGACGATGCAAAGATTTGCAGCCAGTGCGGTTGCCGTGGCAGTGCTGCTCGGATTGGGTGGTTGTAGCGGGATGTCGACGCGGGACAGGGACACCGCGATCGGAGCCGGCATCGGCGGCGTCGCGGGTGCCGTCCTTACGGATGGCAGCGCTGTCGGAACGATCGGCGGTGCGGCAGTCGGCGGTCTGATAGGCAACCAGATCGGCAAGGACAAATAATAGCCTGGCAGTAACACGCACGAACGTTTTGCCTCACGCCGGGCGCGTGAGGATACTCGTGAAAAAAGCCGGCTGTTTTAGCCGGCCTTTTCCTGTTGTGGGATTTGAGCTGCGCCTTGGGCGCTGTGGCGTTCCGCGAGGCATTTACCGTGCTTCACCCGGTAAACGGCTCCCTACGCCCGACCCTCGGATGGCCTCCCCGGCAGCAAATCTTCGATCCGCATCGGTAGTGGCGTGTCTAAAATATAAGGCCATTTAGATCCTTACGCCTACTGCCCGGATGTACGCCAGCGCACAGTGCGTTTCGTGCGGGGCGCCTAGAATCCCCCAGACGTGAGCGTTGTCCGGCGCGGCGATTCCCGAGCGGGAAGCGAGTTGCCGGATTGTGAAAGGAGAATGACATGAACTGGGATCGCATTGAAGACAACTGGACAAGAATCAAGGGCAACGTCATCGAGCAATGGGACGATCTCACCGAGGACCAGCTCGCCAGCCGGATCCAGGAAACGTATGGAATCGCGGATGACGAGGCAGAGCCCGAACTCACGGACTGGCAGCTACGTCTGAATGAGATCAATCGCGCTGCGTGACGACGCTGGCGCGAACGGCGACTCATCAGAAACGAAATTTATCGGCGCCGAAGAGTCCGATCAGTCCGATGACGATCAGGTAAAGGGCGACGATATAGTTCAGCAGCCGAGGAATGATGAGAATGAGAATTCCGGCGATCAGTGATACCAGGGGAGCAAGACTCAGGGTGATATTCATGGACGCGCCCTTTCTTTGTGGGAGGGGATGAGAGAAATGTCGCCATGCAACATGTAGGATTTACGCCGAAAGCGATGCCGGCTCTGTGCGGTATCGCATATAGGATCGTTGATTTCACGGTAGGTGCGTCAACGCACAGAACGGCGTGATGGGAGAGATGACAATTGCCGCAACGATCGTCCGGGCGCAGCGGCGATGTGAGGAGGGGTGCGATGAAGACTATGGGGTTTTGTGTGCTGTCGGTTTTATTATCGATGGCCGCCCACGGCGGAATCCCGGACGCGCTGAGCGCCTCCGAGCCGCCGCCACCTCAAAAAACGCCGGTATCGCCATCCAGCGCGGCGAACCCGCCCGCGCCGGAAATGCCTGACGGAGGAACGGTCCCCAATGGTCCCGCCGGCAGTCCGCTGAACCCGAACTCAGCGCCTATGCCGGCACCGGTGTCAACGGACCACTTCGCCGGCTCGGCGGGAAACCCTTTCGAGCCGGTAACAATATGAGGGGTCGTATCGTTCATCTTGTTACGGCCCCCAAGCGTCAGGCGGCTATTCTTTCGGGGAGCAGACGGTCCATTTCTTTTTTCACCACCGCGTAGCACTCGCATACCCGTTTCTCCAGCTTCGGGCGGTCGAGAACGGTGATGTGGCCGCGGGTGTAATGAATCAGTCTGGCTTCTTGCAGTTTTCCGGCGGCTTCCGTGACGCCCTCGCGGCGCACCCCCAGCATGTTGGCGATCAATTCCTGCGTCATGGCCAATTCGTTCGAGGGCAACCGGTCCAGGCTTAACAGGAGCCAGCGGCACAGTTGCTGCTCCACCGAATGGTGCCGGTTGCACACCGCGGTCTGCGCCATTTGCGTAATCAGCGCCTGCGTGTAGCGCAGCGCCAGATGCTGCAGCGCGCCGCCCTGAACAAATTCCTTTTTCAGCACCACCGCTTGGAGCCGATAACCGTAGCCGGCGCTTTGCACCACCGCCCGGCTCGGCGTGGTTTCGCCACCCATGAATAGCGCGATGCCGACCAGGCCATCGTGTCCGGTGACCGCGATTTCCGCCGAGGACCCATCTTCCATGACGTAAAGCAGCGAAATAATGCTGGTGGTGGGGAAGTACACGTAGCCTAATTTGCCGCCGGCCTCGTAGACCGCCCACCCAAGCGGCAACGGCACGAGTTCCAGGTCGGGCAGCAAGCGGTCGTAGTCCGCCGCGGGGAGGGCGGCAAGCAAATGATTCTGGCTGGGGCTGTGTTTTCCGGACAGGGCGGGCGTATTTTGCATGGGCGCATAGCCTCGCGGTGGACATGACAATCTTCAAACCCGAATCCTGCTTGAGCCTTGTATCAAGCCCGGTTTACGCCTTCTGTACGCTAACGTACAGAAGAGAATGGAGCGGGTGGGAATAATTCGATTTCCCCTACCCGCCGATTAGCTCCTCCCAGAGGCGGGTTCTGGCTCCCGGGCAGCTCATGTCCGGGGGCTTTTTTTGGGGGTGCGCATCCGCTCGCCGCATTTCGCCCGTTTATCGAGCGCAACCGGAAAGTCATCCGGTTTTGCAATGATCGACAGGGTGTGTACGCCAGCGAACGGAGAATTCCGGGGTGCGAGGGGACAATGTCCCAGCCAATAAACAGGAGTCACGATCATGACCGCAACCCGAACGCTGATCTTCGCCGGCAACGCTGCCGCTTTACTGCCTGGCCTGTCCCTCGCGCAGGATTGGATGCAGGATTCGAAGAACCAGGGCTACCTGGTCGATTCGTACGGTAACAGCATCACGACCAGTTCCAACACGGGCCTGTGCTGGCGCGACAGCGACTGGACGCCCGCGCGCTCGGTCGAACCCTGCGATCCGGTCGCCCGCAAGGCGGAAGCGCCTGCGCCCAGGATGATAGCCGCGGCCCCCGCGCCCGAGAAACGCGCTGCAGCGCCGCCGCCGGCAAGGACGGCGCCGCAGAGCTTCGTTTTCTCGGCCGACGCGCTGTTCGCCTTTGACAAGTCCGTGCTCAAGCCCGAAGGCAAGGCAGCGCTGGACGACTTTGCGCGCCAGCTCGGCGGTTCGCAGTATGACGTGGTCTTCGTGACCGGGCACACCGACCGCTTCGGCAGCAATGACTACAACCAGACCCCATGAATTCTCACAGCCGCCAAGTTCGGAATATCGTGTGGAGAATCTGCGCGGCAGCGTTTCTTTGCGCCGCGGCGGGAGTATCAGCTCAAACGGTCTACAAGCAGGTCGATGCCGCGGGGCACATAACGTACACCGATCGGCCCGACACGGCACCGTCACCGCCAACCGTGGAGGTCCCGGCGTTGGAGGTGGCGAACGCACTGGCCAGCAACTCCGCCATGTCCTCGCGAAGCGCCGCCATCATTAACGCGAATGAAGCGGCGCGCAGGCTTCGACAGGCGGAGCGCGAGCGCGAGCAAGGCGCGGAACGGCTGCCCGGCGAGCAGGCCCACGGCGCCGACGTAAACGAAATGAACCGGCGCTATTGGCAGCGCCAGGATGAACTGCGGCGAGCGGTTGAGCAGGCACAGCGCCGGTCCGGCGAAACGGGCCGGGTGCTACGCGTCGCCCCTCAAAATTTTGCGCCGGACCGCCTTGCCTGGGGTCGCTCGCGCACCCCGTAAGAGAGTCCGCTTCGCTCAAGCCGTCGCCGGCACTCGGTGGTCGCGCGGCACCATTGCCTCCAGCCCAAGGGATCATCATGGCCAAGTCTTTGCATTCCTGCTTGCTGCTCGTGCTCGTCGCCGCCGGCCTGTCTGCGTGTGGCGATGTGGCGCGGTTACCGTTCGAAGCGGGTATCGGCCCCCAGCCGACGCTGCCGCCGCCGAATTCCACGTTACTGCCCACCCTCCACATCGCCCCGGCAAAGGGCTGGCCCGCCGGCGCAACGCCGGTGGCTGCAGCGGGCCTTTCGGTGCAGGCATTGGCGACCGGCCTCGACCATCCGCGCTGGCTGCATGTGCTGCCCAACGGCGATGTGCTCGTCGCCGAGTCCAATGCGCCGCCCCGGCCCGAGCAAGGCAAAGGCATCAAGGGCTGGATCAAGAAACTGTTCATGAAACGCGCGGGTGCCGGCGTTGCCAGCGCCAACCGCATCACGCTGCTGCGCGACGCCGACGGTGACGGCACGGCGGAAACACGAACCGTCTTCCTGCAGGGGCTGAATTCGCCCTTCGGCATGGCGCTCGTCGGCCGCAATCTCTACGTCGCTAACTCCGATGCCGTTGTGCGCTTCGCCTATAACGACGGCGCAACGCAGATCACAGAGCCTGGCGTAAAGATCGCCGATCTGCCCGCAGGCCCGCTCAACCATCACTGGACCAAGAATGTCATCGCGAGCCGCGACGGTTCGCGCCTGTATGTGACGGTCGGCTCGAACAGCAATGCGGGTGAAAACGGTGTGGAGAAGGAGGAGGGCCGCGCCGCCATCCTCGAAGTGGATATCCGGAACGGAAGCAAGCGCATTTTCGCGTCCGGGCTGCGCAATCCGAACGGTCTGGCTTGGGAGCCCGCCAGCGGCGTACTGTGGACCGTGGTGAACGAACGCGACGAGCTCGGGAGCGATCTCGTCCCCGACTATCTGACTTCGGTGAAAGACGGCGCCTTCTACGGCTGGCCGTACAGTTACTTCGGCCAACACGTGGACGAGCGCGTGCAGCCGCCGCGGCCCGATCTCGTGGCCAGGGCCATCGCGCCGGACTACGCGCTGGGAGCCCACGTCGCTCCGCTGGGCCTCGCCGCTGACGAAGGCAGTGCGTTGCCTGCGCCGTTTCGCAGCGGGATGTTCGTCGGCCAGCACGGCTCGTGGAACCGCAAGCCGCGCAGCGGCTATAACGTCGTCTTCGTGCCGTTCGCCGGCGGCAAGCCGTCGGGCCGACCGATGGAGGTGCTGTCCGGCTTCGTCAGCGCCGACGGCGAGGCGTACGGCCGGCCGGTCGGCGTGGCGCTCGACAAGCGCGGCGCGCTGCTGGTGGCGGATGACGTGGGCAACATCATCTGGCGCGTCAGCGCCGCGGCTCGTTAGCAGCGGCCATCAACGCCTGGCACCCGCGTCATTTCTGTCCGGGCTGCTGTTCCACGTCCGGTATGCCGGCGTGCGATCGGCCTTAGCTCCACGTATTGCCAGGCACAGAGCAGTCAACACAGGCCATGCGCGGAGCATTCAACACAGCAAGATTAGTCACAATGTTCGATGACGCACAGACGCCCTAGTTGGGCTTATGGAAAGCTGGCCCATCGATTTGTGCCGCGGTTCAACGACGAAAAATGGAGTAATGCGAAATGAATAACTATCTGGCGATCGGATTTGCTTTGGCAGTGATTGCGGGCTGCGGGAATCAGGAGCAACCGAAGACCGCTGCTCCCGCGCCGCCCGCGGCACGACAGGACGCCCCGCCCGCTCAGGTGACGCCGCCGCCGGCGCCAGCGAACGCTGTCGCCGACGGCGTGCAACGGCCCACACCGGGCCAGGCCAACGATCATTCAAACCCGGAATTCAAGGCGGGTGGGAAAGCGGATACCAAGAAATAACGGGAAATTCAATCCTTCATGCCCTCGAGGAGGGACGACAGGTCGTCGGCATGCTCTTCTTCGCTGGCGAGTATTTTCTCCAGCATGCGGTGAGTAGTCGGATCCCGATCTCCGAGGCAGGCGATCATCTCGCGAGCGTCAAGAGGATTGAAGGGGCCGGGCTCGATCAGGCCCCACCCGGTTTGCACTCCATAGACCAGAAAAGGCGGGAGCGAGCATGCAACTAGGCGACCAGCGGGCCAGCGGCAACGTCGAGGATCGGCGGGGGATCGGCATGGTCGGGGGCGGGCTGGGCGCCGGCGGAATCGTGATCGCCCTGATCGCCTACTTCCTCGGCTTCGACCCCGGCGCCGTGATGAATGTGGCCGAGCAGGTCGCCCCCCAGCGCGAAACGCGCAAGGCGCCCAAGGGCGCGCCCGCGGACGAGATGGGGCAGTTCGTCTCCAAGGTCCTCGGCAGCACCGAAGACGTCTGGGGCAAGATTTTCCAGCAGTCGGGGAGCCAGTACCGCCCCCCGACGCTGGTCCTCTTTGACGGGCAAGTGCGCTCCGCCTGCGGCATGGGGCAGTCGGCCATGGGCCCCTTCTACTGTCCTGGCGACGAGAAGCTCTACATCGACCTCGCGTTCTTCCGCGACCTGCAAACGCGCTTCCGCGCTCCAGGCGATTTCGCCCAGGCCTACGTGATCGCCCACGAGGTGGGCCACCACGTGCAGAATCTCCCCGGCGCCTTCCAGAAGATGGAAGCCGCGGGCGGGCGCGCCTCCCAGGCCGAAGACAATCAGGCTTCAGTGCGCAGGGAGTTGCAGGCCGACTGCTACGCGGGCGTGTGGGGACACCACGCAGGCACCCTGAATCAGCTGGACTCCGGCGACATCGCCGAAGCGCTCAACGCCGCGACGGCGATCGGGGACGACCGCCTGCAGAAGCAGACCCAGGGCCGCGTCGTGCCCGAGTCGTTCACCCACGGCTCATCGGAGCAGCGCGTGCGCTGGTTCAAGCGGGGCATGGACGCGGGCCGCCCGAAGGACTGCGACACGTTCTCGACCAGCGCGCCTTAAGAGTCCTAAGGAAGCTCTGCAAAAGTCGTTTTTCGTCATTCCCGCGAAGGCGGGAATCCAGGTAAAACCGATGTTTACTGGATCCCCGCCTTCGCGGGGATGACTTATGCAGAGGTTCGCTAAATGCCCCGGTGGGTGCCGGGCGGTCAGTTCGCTACCGAACAGACGGCGCCCTGGCGGACGGATAGATTGTATGCATGAACCAGAGCCTACCCATGCGTGTTAGTTCCCGTCGAGTGGATCCTGATCCGCGCGCAGCGGCGCAGGAATTCGGGGATCTGTCCGTGAGGCCGATACCCGCGCCAGGTCGGGAGGAAAACGCCTGTTCATCCGGCGAGCCCGGGACAGAATGAACCAGTTCGCAATCAGGCTGAAGGCCTGCGTCCGGTGGATAAAGCAGTTTCTGCATGGCGCCAAGTGAACGGCGCCACGATCAGGCCTTGTTCAGGACTTGTGTTGAAAAAATGATGCCCGTCATGCGCGCCATCGGGATTCTCCTCTTCGCCCTGGGGGCTGGTTGCACCGTGGAACAGCCAGCGTCGCCGGGCACGGTAACGCAAACAATCTCTCCGATGGTCGATCCATCCCGGGCCGGGTCGCACCGGGACGGGGCCGTCGCGCCCGAGCCGCCGCTGGACGTGTCGGCTCTGAAGACACGGCTGCGGGATACCCATGCCCTGGGCGCGTTCACCCGGCTCGCGCTCGAGAACCAGGCGGATGACCTGCTGCAACAGTTCCGGGCGCATTACCAGAGCGGCCAGAAAATCCGCGACGCCCCGCTGCGGCAAACTTACAACATGCTGGTTCTCAAAGTCCTCTGCCTCGTCCAGGACGGCGATCCTCCGCTGGCCCGCTCGATCTCCGGGGCGCGCGAAGCGATCTGGGACCTCCTCGCCGATCCGGTGAAATTCAGCTCGGTCACGTGACCGATCAGTTGACCGTTGACCTGACCGATAACTTGACTGAGGGAGAAGCGACTTGATCACACGTGCCCGGACCGCGGCCTGGATCTTTCCGCTCGCGGCGCTCTTCGCAGGGCCGTCGCCGGCCGCGGAAGGCGTTACCCTGCTCAAGGACCTGACATCCGTCATCATGCTGCTGGGCGTGCCATGCGGCCAGGTCGTGAGCGCCAAACGGCAAACAGACACCGACCACACCGCGACGTGCAGGAACGGCGATCGCTACCGGGTGTTCGTGAGCGCCCAAGGCCGGGTCGTCGCGCAGAAACTATGAACCCGGGCGCTGCCAGGGTCGCGGCGTCATGGCGTGCGCACGCGTGAAAGGGAAAATGTGCCGATTGAGTGCGCCAACGTACAGAAAAGCGTCGACCATCCGCGTATCTTTCGAATCGTGACAGAGGTGTTCGAGCGATTTGTTTTCGCATCCGCTGCCTGGCGCCTGCGACGGGAATAACAGGCGACATCCACTCAACACAACAGGAGTATCGATCATGGGAAAGTATTTTCTGGGCTGGATCCTGGGCGTGCCGGTCGTCGTTCTGGTGATTATTTATCTCATTTTCAACTAGTACGGCTGGACGCGGATCAACCTCTCGCCAGATCGTTTTTTTGTCCAAACCACAGGAGAATCACATGGAAACCACAATTCGCGGCAACACTCCCCTGACTTCCGGAAATTCGGGCGGCAACGAAGGCGTCTTGAACAAAACATCCTCGAGCACTCACGCCGCCGTCAATTCGACCGCCGGGGCGGCAGACGAGGCGGCGCGCAAAGCCAAGCCTGCCATCGACCGGGTCGCGTCAATGGCTCACCAGGCGGTGGACTCGGCGGCCGGCGCTGCCGCGCCCACGGCCGACTGGCTGGTCGAACAGGGCGAAAGCCTGAACGCCGCGCAGAAGAAACTGGTTGCGGACACGTGCAATTACGTTTCAGCCCACCCGCTGAAATCAGTCGGCATCGCGATCGTCGCGGGCTTTCTGCTCAGCCGCTTCATCCGCTGACGATGTTACCCGGGACGGGCGACGCGTCGCCCCCCCGTCGTTCCCCTGGCGGCGTGCCGGCAGGGGCCGGCGCGACGACTGCGGGCGTGCTCGATGAGTTGTCGGGCGCGTTTGCGTCGGCACGCGCCGCGCTCTCGAATTTCCTCGACCTGATATCGCTCGAAGCGCGTCGCGCGGGCCTCGCGCTCGTCTGGATGATCGCATTCGGGCTGGTTGCGGCTGTTTGCATTTTCACGGCATGGCTGGGGTTGATGGCCGCACTCGCGATGTGGGCTGTTGCACTGGGTTTTTCTCCGATAGCGGTGGCAATCGTATTCGCGCTGATCAATCTGGTTGCCGCGGCCGTTTTGATCCACGTTTGCATCGGCATCAGCGGCGATCTGCTGTTCTCCGCAACCCGGCGGCAAGTGGCGGGGCACTCCCCCGTCCAGCCACCCGCGCCATGATGCGGGCACCCAGTCTGGCTGCAATCCATGCAGCCGAATCGAGGATCGCTCAATCCGGGCGGGACGCCCGTGACGGCTTGCGCCGTGCGCGGGTGGCTTTTCGCGCCAATCTCACACGGCCTTCCACGTTGGCGCTGGTTGTGGGGGTGGCGGGCTTGTTGAGTTTCTGGCTCGCGCGCAAGCCGCAGCCGCCGGCGACATCGTCGCCCGCCGGCGTCAGCGTCGCCACCACGGCCTCCGTCACGGGTCTCGCGGGAGCATTCATCGTGCGCTACGCGATGAAGCACTTGCCGTTTGTTCTGCAGCAAGCGTGGGCGGTGCGGCAGAAACACGCGGCGCGTACCGGCCGCGAATTGTCGAAATGGCCGGCCACGGGTTATTCCGCGACCGGCGTGCGTCACTGAATCTGATATTCATCGCAATAACTCATGGAGCGTACGATGCCCAAGGCAAAACCGAAAACCGCACGAAAAAGCGCGCACGACGCCATCGCGTTGCTTACCGAAGATCACAGGAAAGTCAAAAAGATGTTCAAGGATTTCGAGAAGCTCAAGAAGGGAGAAGGCAACGACGGCGCCAAGGCCGCGCTCGTGGACCGGATTTGCACCGAGCTGACTGTCCACGTCCAGGTCGAAGAGGAAATTTTCTATCCGGCCGTGCGCGCGGCCATCGACGATAACGATCTGATGGACGAAGCGGACGTGGAACATGCGGGAGCCAAGGACCTGATCGCGCAACTGGCGGCCATGAAGCCGGGGGACGATCATTACGACGCGAAGGTTACGGTGCTCGGCGAATACATCGAGCACCACGTCAAGGAAGAACACGACGAATTATTTCCGCAGGCGAGAAAAGCCAGGGTGGATACCGGGGGCCTGGGCGCGCAGATCCTGCAGCGAAAGCAGGAATTGCAGCAACGCGGCGGCGCATCCGCCCCACCGAAGAATGCAAGCGTGTATTCACGCGGGCGCAGAAAACAATTGACCGATGCCGGAAACGACCGCGATACCGGATCTCACGCCGGCCTCCAGTTTGCGGGATGACGATGCGTTGTTCCGCCTGGGTGCGTGGTTGCATCGGAGCGGCTATCGCTTCGTGACCGTGACCCCGGCCACGCATGCCCGGGTGAACGTGCGGACGGGGACCGACGACGCGAAATCACTGCAGGACGTTTTCGGCTGGAGCAGGCCGTTTCGCCGGTCACTGTTGCCGCGGCAGGTGCTGGGATGGCTTGAACAGGGCGATGGCCTCGAATATGAGGGCGGGCTGTTGCGCAGCAAGTTTCGTTTTTCAACGCTCGGCGATTCCGTGTATATGCATTCGGCCTATCCGACGGCGGACCCGGACGCCGTCTTTTTCGGTCCGGACACCTACCGGTTCGCGGCACTGATACAGCGAACGCTGGCCACGCCCGGCGGGGCCCGCGTCGACCGCGTGGTCGACGTCGGGTGTGGAGCGGGCGCCGGAGGCATCGTTGCCGTGAAGGCGCTGAAAGAACCGGTATCGCACTTGATCCTGGCCGACATCAATCCGGCGGCGCTGCGCCACGCGCGTATCAATGCCGCACTCGCGGGTATTCAGGAGGCCAATTTTCGCCAAGGCGACCTTTTTCACGTCATCGATCAGCCCATCGATCTGATCGTTGCCAACCCGCCCTATATGCTCGATCCGGCGGCAAGACTCTATCGTCACGGCGGGGGCGAGTTCGGCTCGGGCCTGTCGACGCGGATCGTCGTTGAAGGACTGCCGCGTCTCGCCGCCGGCGGGATACTGATCCTGTACACGGGTGCTCCCATCGTCGATGGCAGGGATACTTTCTGGGACTCCGTCGCACCCGTCGTGCACGCCGCGAATGTTGGCTACGACTACGTGGAACTGGACCCGGACGTCTTCGGCGAAGAACTCGAATGTCCCGCTTATTCGAAAGTCGAACGTATCGCCGCCGTCGCACTGGTCATCCGGGCGTCGCGGTCTGCCGCGGAAATGCGTGGCGCGGGCAGCGCGCGCTCAGCTGCGCGCGCTTGAGTTCATGCTGTGTAATTTTTTCCGGGGCCCCGCGCGATGAGATTTCTCGGTATCGGCGAATATTGCGACCTGGGCGATATGTACCGCCGCCTCGAAGCGGAGGGGCACGACGTGCGGGTCTACGTCGAATCTCCCGCAGCGCACGACGTGTTCGGCGGCATGCTGAGCTTCACGCCGGATTGGCGAGCCGAGTTGCAGTGGGTGCGCGAAGCGGGCGAGGACGGCATCGTGCTGTTCGAGTCGGCGATGAAGGGCGAGCTGCAGGACCAGCTGCGCCGCGAGTGCTACCAGGTCATCGGCGGCAGCGGCTTCGGCGACCGGCTCGAGAGCGACCGGCAATTCGGCCAGGACTTGCTGCGCAGCCTCGGGCTATGCACCGCGCGCACAGAGCGCTTCACCGACTTTGGCGACGCCATCGACTTCGTGCGCGCATCGCGCGCGCGTTGCGTGTTCAAAAACAACGGGGGCGACACGCTGCGCACGCGAAACTACGTCGGCGAGCTCGAAGACGGAACGGACATGATCGCGCTGCTGTCGCTGTATCGCTCGCAGTGGCGGCAACCCGGCAAGCCGGATTTCGTGCTGATGGAGCATGTGGAGGGTGTGGAAGTCGGCGTCGGCGCGTATTTCAACGGCCGGTCTTTCCTCAAGCCGGCCTGCCTGGACTGGGAGCACAAGCGGCTGTTCCCGGGCGAGCTCGGCGAACTCACGGGTGAAATGGGAACGATCGTCACCTATCGCGGAGCCGAATGCCTGTTCGACGCCACGCTCGCGCGCATGGCGGACCCGCTGCGCGAAAGCGGTTATTGCGGCTACATCAACCTCAATCTCATTGCGAACGAGCAGGGTCTCTGGCCCCTCGAATTCACCAGCCGCTTCGGCTATCCGGGCTATGCGATCTGCGAGGCGCTTCATATCGAGCCATGGGACGCCCTCTTTCGCAAAATGGTGCGGGGGGACAGTCTCGAGTTCGCGACTGCCGCCGGCTTTGCGGCCGGCGTCGTCCTGACCGTCCCGCCGTTCCCGTACAGCCACGGCTATGCCGAGTTGTCGAAAGGCGCCCCGATCTCGTTTCGCGCGTCCATGTCCAGCGCCGATTACGACCGCGTACACCTCGCCGAAGTCGCGTTGCAGGGCGGCCAGCTCGTCACCAGCGGCACGACCGGTTATGTCGGCGTGTCCACCGGCGCGGGAGACTCGGTGGAGCAGGCGCGCGACCGTGCCTACGCGCTTGCGCGCAAAGTAGTGGTTCCCAATCTTCGCTACCGCGTGGACATCGGCGAGCGGTTGGCCAGGCATGACCTCCCGCGGCTCGAAGCGCTCGGTTATCTGGCACAGCCCGAAGCCACGCGCGCGCGCTTCACCCCGCTGCAGGCTCCTGCCCGAGGCCGAAGTGCGCACGGTAGCGCCGGAAGCAGCGCGCCCCGCTGGCAAGCCGCATCAGCGCGCCCTCGGCGATAGGCCTGGCGGTGCGGGCGTCCGCCTGCACCAGCGGCAAGAGCACCTCCTTGTTCCACGCCTTCGAGTGCTTCACGTCCAGCGCCGCATGCAACTGAAAATAGGCGCGCGCGGTCGCGGCAACGCCGAGGCGCTTCAAACCGGCGTTCACTTGCGCGACCCTGGCGGGCGCCGTCATCTCGATCGCGCCCAATGCCCCGACGGCCTGATAGGCATAGCGGCGGTTGGATGCCAGCCCGGCCATCAGGTTGGACAGCGCCAGTGTTTCCCACACCGTGTCCTCGATCGAAGGTTCGAGACCGAGTTCGCGGACGGCGGCTGCCAGCATGAGTCCATGCATGCCGCGCTCGTGCCCGCGTCCCATCTCGTCCCAGTAGTTGCGCGCCATCTCGAGCTTGGCGCGAACGGGAAACCTTACCTGCGTCAGCGCGACCAGGTCGTCGAAGCCCGCCTCGCCCGCCGCTTCCTGGGTCAGGAACCAGCGCATCTCCGCCAGTGTCGCTTTGTCTGCAAGCCACGCAAACAGGGGATCACCCTGGCCGGGCCCTCGGTCGCGTAAGTTCTCGAACCAGCGCAGAAAGGCGCCGGATTCCTCCGGCGCTTCCTCCGCGGCGCGCTGAACCAGCAACCGCTCGCACTCGAGGAAATGCCCTTCCTCCACGCGCATTTCATGTTCCGCCTCGAGGTCGGCCTGCCAGCTCGGGCGCAACTGAGCGGGTATCAGGCGGGAGGAATTGAAGTGGTTGACGCGGGCATGAAACGGATGCTGCCGTTCCCGCGCAGTTGGGTGGTATGTCAGCGCTGGTGTTGTCATCAGTCCGCCTGCTGGCTGATAAAAGGCCAAGTCTAATGACGGACGCGCCGGCGTTCTGTGCGTCACCGCACCTGCAAGAGGGTGAAAGCGGGGAGAAAATCGGAAACATTCGACAAGCGTGCCAGTCATCCATCGCATGCCACCCAAAGGAAAACAATGCCCCGAAACCGGCGAACTTCGACTTCCCGCGGTCGTCAGCCAGCGGTTGCTCAAATGCGCGGCGAACCGGAGCCTCCCTTCCCCAAACAGCACCAGGAGGCGCCTGGCCTGGAATCCAGGCTGACGCCGCGGCCGCGCTACCGGGCGGCGGGCAAGCTCAAAGGCAAGGTGGCGCTGATTACGGGGGGAGACTCCGGAATCGGCCGCGCGATAGCCGTGCTGTATGCCCGGGAAGGGGCCAACGTCGCGATTGCTTACTTGCCGTCGGAACACCCTGATGCCGGGGAAACGAGCCGCGCAGTGAAATCGCACGGCCGCCGTTGTCTGCTCATTCCGGGAGATCTCACCGACACCGCGGCCTGCGACAGCGCGGTCGAGCAGACGGTGAAGCAGTTTGGCAAGCTCGATATCCTGGTATCCAACGCGGCGCACCAGACCCGGAAAAAAACGCTCGAAGCGATTACGGACGCAGAGTTCGATCTGACTTTCCAAACCAATATCTACGCCTGTTTTCGTCTTTCGCGCGCGGCGCTGCGCTACATGAAACCGGGAAGCGCGATCATTGTCACGAGTTCGGAAACCGGCATTTTCGGTTCCAAATATTTACCGGACTATGCATCGACCAAGGGAGCCATCAACGCGTTTACCAAGAGCCTGGCGTCGCTCCTGATCGACAAGGGGATACGCGTCAACGCGGTGGCGCCGGGCCCGGTCTGGACGCCTCTGAACCCGTCGGATCGGGGAATGACGCCCGCCAGGGTAGCCCAGTTCGGCAAATCCAATCCGATGGGCAGGCCGGCGCAGCCCGAGGAAATTGCGCCTGCTTATGTGTTCTTGGCATCTGACGCGGACTCTTCCTGCATCACCGGCATCGTGTTGCCTGTGATGGGCGGAGAAACCAGCGGCGGATAGGGTTGGGTTGCGTCAACAAACATGGCGCTTGGGGAAAGCCGAGACCGGGTCTCATTCGCGGCTTGACGCGGCGGATCATTCACCGCATGTGCGGTAGCGTACGGACGCGTGGCAACGTCTTTCGCGAAAATCTCCGGAATCGATTCCAAAGGCCAATCATGGCCATTTCCGAAATCCGGAAGTCAGGTTCTTCCAGAAAACGGCTGACGCTTTAAAAACGACTCAACCTTTCGAAGGAACCGCCATGCCCGGCAACAAAGAAACGACCCGATCCCCGCGCTCGACGACAAACGCCAAAGCCAGGAGTCCGGGCGCGCCGCGCCGCACTGGGGCAGCGTCTGATGGCGTGCTTCGAACCAACGACGTGGCGGCAGAGCAGGCGCGCGCGGCCAATGACCTGGCTGCCGCCATGCCGTTCAACGCCACCAAGGCATCCGAATACGGCCGCGACAACGCGGTTTCGCCCCCGGCGGGGGCTGTCGTGGAACCTGCGGCCGCGGCGTTGACGGCAAGCACGCAGACGGAGAAAACCGGCACGGCAAAAACGGGCGGAGCGGCGGTCCCTGGGGAGAACGCGACGATCACATCGCTCGACCGCGTACGGGTGGATGCGGGTGGCCAGGCGATGACGACCAACCAGGGCGTGCGCATCGGCGACAACCAGAGTTCCGTGAAGGCCGGGTTGCGGGGACCCGCGTTGCTGGAAGATTTCATCCTGCGCGAAAAGATCACCCACTTCGATCACGAACGCACCCCCGAGCGCATCGTGCACGCGCGCGGGTCGGGAGCGCATGGATTTTTCGAAGCCTACGACGCCCTGACCAAATACACGCGCGCGGCGCCTTTTTCCGCGAAGGGCAAGACCACGCCGGTGTTCGTCCGGTTTTCCACGGTCGCGGGCGAACGCGGCTCCAAGGACACGGCCCGCGATGTGCGCGGTTTCGCGGTCAAGTTCTACACCGACGAGGGCAACTGGGACCTGGTGGGCAACAACATCCCGGTGTTCTTCATCCAGGACGCAATGAAGTTTCCCGATCTGGTGCACGCGGTGAAGCCGGAGCCGCATCACGGAATGCCCCAGGCGGCGTCTGCCCACGACACCTTCTGGGATTTCGCGTCGTTGATGCCCGAATCGACCCATATGCTGATGTGGGTCATGTCGGATCGGGCCATTCCGCGCAGCCTGCGGATGATGCAGGGTTTCGGCGTTCACACGTTCCGGCTGGTCAACGACAGGGGCGAATCCGTCTTCTGCAAGTTTCACTGGAAGCCGCGCTTCGGCACGCATTCCCTGGTGTGGGACGAAGCCGTGAAGATTTCCGGCGCCGACCCCGATTTTCACCGGCGCGACCTGTGGGAGGCCATCGAGTCCGGAGATTTCCCGGAATGGGAGCTCGGGCTGCAGATATTCACCGAGAAGCAAAGCGACGGATTCAGCTTCGATGTTCTCGACGCCACGAAACTCGTTCCCGAGGAACTGGTGCCGGTCGTCCCGGTCGGGCGCATGGTGCTCAACCGCAATCCGGACAATTTCTTTGCCGAGACCGAGCAGGTTGCGTTTTGCGCGGCGCACATTATCCCGGGAATCGACTTCAGCAACGACCCGCTTCTTGCCGGCCGCCTGCATTCGTACATCGATACGCAGATCACCCGGCTCGGCGGCCCGAATTTTCATGAGATTCCCATCAACGCGCCGGTCGCGACGGTGCAGAACAACCAGCGCGACGGCATGCACCGCCAGGCGCTGCACCGGGGACGCGTGTCGTACGAGCCGAATTCACTTGGCGGGGGTTGCCCTTTTCAGGCGGGGGCCGCGGGTTTCGTGTCCTTTCCGGCGCCCGTTCGCGAGGACAAGGTTCGCGGCAAGCCGGAAAAATTCGCCGAACACTACGCTCAGGCCACGTTGTTTTTCAACAGCCAGACCGACTTTGAAAAGGCGCACATCGTTGCCGCGTTCCGTTTCGAACTCAGCAAAGTGGGCGTTCCGGCGATCCGCGAACGCATGCTCGCATCGCTGGTGAACGTGTCGCCCGTGCTTGCCAAAGCCGTCGCGGCAGGGTTGGGGATGGAGGTGCCGGACGCCCTGCCAAAGGCGCTCGCCAAAGCGCCTGTGCCGGAGGTGCGGATTTCTCCAGCACTGTCGTTGATGGCGCTTCCAGGCGAATGCGGCATACGCACGCGACAGATCGCGATAGTGGTTGCCGATGGCGTGCACCATGCATCGATTGCCGCCATACAGGCTGCGATCGTGGCAGAGGGAGCCGTGGGGCATTTTGTCGGCCCGCGCATTGGAAGATTCGTCGCGGAAGGCGGTGCGGTGATCGAAGCCGGCAAATCAATGGAAAATTCGCCCTCGGTGCTGTTCGATGCGCTGGTGCTGCCCGACGGCGCCAAGGCAGTCGCGACGTTGGCGAGCGACGGCCACACGATGGAGTACCTGAAGGACCAGTTCAGGCACTGCAAGCCCATTCTCGCCCTCGGCGCTTCGCGCAAACTGCTCGAGATGGCGGGAATTCCGGCTTCCCCGGGAAAAGACCCCGGGATACTGCTGGCAGAGCGGGACGAGATTACCGGCGCGGCGCCGGCCTTCATCGCAGCCATCGCAGCCCATCGGCACCCATCCCGCGACAGCGACCCGCCCAGAATATAGGCGGGGCGGGACCACGGGCCTCGGACAGAAGCATCACTTGCCGGAGCAGGCGAAATGAAGATCGCGATATCGGCCGGCCACCTCAAACGCTACAAGGAGATCTGCCTGCTGCTGTAGAGGTACGGGCGCTCCGACCTCGTGCAGGAGATGGGCGAGGATTCCATCGATGCCGCGGAAGTGAAGGCGGCGAGCCCCGGCGAAGTCGCGTCGGCGCAACTGGCGGACGACCTGGAAGCGATGGGCCCCACCTACGTGAAGGTGGGACAGAGACTCGCGAGCCGTCCCGACCTGCTTCCCGGCGCGTATTTGAAGGCGCTCGCCCGGCTGCAGGACAAGGTCAAGCCATTCTCCTTCGCCGAAGTGGAACAGATCGTCACGGCCGAACTGGGCGTCAGGATTTCAAAGGCATTCTCGCGTTTCGATCCCACGCCCATTGCGGCGGCCTTGCTCGGCCAGGTTCATTCGGCGATCCGCAGCAACGGCGTGATGGTCGAGTCGCAGTGCTGGTCAGCAGCCTCTCAGCATGCAATAGGAA
>Ga0214473_10004045_pt1 | contig 17650 bp, 16 predicted proteins | sample RVTome_7_FD_203509 | JGI IMG/M metagenome (GOLD analysis project Ga0214473, IMG submission 203509) | Soil microbial communities from uranium-contaminated site in the Upper Colorado River Basin, Wyoming, United States - RVT98D197 | ecosystem: Environmental > Terrestrial > Soil > Contaminated >... | reverse complement strand
GTCAGCAATGCTTTTTTCATATGATATCCTCGATAAATGCCCCCTATTTTTCCTTACCCGGATGCGGAATGTCAAGAGAGAAACCGCTCGGCTCTTTTTGTCTTCTCGGTGGACGGCGACCGAGGAGAGACGCAGCCGATGGTCTCGACCATTCCTTGAAAAGGAATCGCGACTCGGCTCGATTCCCGTACGCCCCGGAGAACAAATCCGGACCTGGGCTATTCCATTTGCGAGGCGAGTCTCACCTCAGCCCAGAATGAGTATTTCGGAGGCGTGGCCCTCCCTCTTGCCGAGCCGAGAATGTCGGAGGTCGTTGTGCCAATCCCCTCATTGGCGATATTGGTGCCGCTCGCCTCGCGCGAGGCCATTTTCTTCATCGCTTCGGTCTGCCCGCCCCACTCGAAGCCGACCGTCACCGTTTTTCCAGGCTCAACGCCCACTCCGGCCGCCATCTCGTGGACGCGCGAGAGGGGGATGGCGAATTCATAGACGAACGTCTGCTGCTGCGGCGCGTATTTGAAAAACGCCGTTTGAGTCCGCATTCCCGCGGGGAGCTGCTTGACCTTGGCGTCCTTATTGAGGACTTCGTACTGATAGACATTCCAGGCCGGCTTGGCTCGGAGCTGGCTCTTCTGCTCCTCGGAAAGCTGAGTTTCCTTTTCCAGAATGGCGATGGCCTCCTCGGTCGGGACGGTCTTTTTCTGGAAGAGAATGGAATAATCCTTTTTCTTTTTTCCCTCGGCGTTGATATAAAGGTTGATGCCCGTCTGTTCGATCGTGCTCCGGAACTTGGGATTCTTGAAGACGAAAAGGATATAGAGGTTTTCGGCGTCGTTCCGGAAGGAATATTGGACATCTCCCTTTTCCCAGATGGTATACTCTGCGCCTCGCCAGTCGTCTTCGGCCCCGTCGATCTTGACCGGGATGTTCGTCCACGAGCTCGAGATCACCTGATCCTCAGCCGCGGTTCGCAACGGCCCCAGCAGCCCCAGGAAGAGGACTCCCAGGGTGATAAGAATGCGATTTTTCATGGTATCCCTCGTATTAAAAATTTATTATATCATATTAAGCTTCAGGCTTTTCATCACCGGCGCCATCCGGCTCCTTCCGTGCGACCCAGGCGTAGATTGCCGGCAAAACGACGAGCGTCATCAACGTCGACGTCACCAGGCCGCCGACGACGACCACAGCGAGCGGCCGCTGCACTTCCGACCCGGGTCCCCGGGCCGAAAGAAGTGGGATCAGGCTGAAAATCGTAATCGTCGCGGTCATCAGGACGGGACGGAGCCTGTTGGAACATCCCTGGAGAATGGCCTCCCGAAGGGGAGTTCCACCCTCGCGGAGCTGGGTGATGTAGGAGAGGAGGACGATGCCGTTGAGGACGGCGATGCCGAAGAGAGCGATGAATCCCACCGAGGCGGGGACCGAAAGATAGAGACCGGAGATAAAGAGAGAAAGAATCCCGCCGATGAGGGCAAAGGGGAGGTTCAGGATGACGAGAGCGGCCAGGCGGAGAGAATCGAAGGTTATGAACAACAGGAGAAGGATAAATCCTATGGTCATGGGAAGGATGAATGCCAGCCGGCGCATCGCGCGCTGTTGGTTCTCGAACTGACCGCCGAAGGTCACGTGCATGCCCGGCGGGAACTTGACGTTCTGCCGGATCGACCTCTGCGCCTCGGCGACGAATCCCCCCAGGTCGCGGCCTGAGATATTGCACTCTACGCCGATCCGCCGCTCGCCCGATTCCCGGCTGATCTGGACGGGACCTTCGGACGAGGAGATCTCGGCGACCTGGCTCAACGGGATATTCGCGCCTTGGGGAGCGCGGACAAGAATATCTCTGATGGCCTCGATGGAATTCCTTCGTTCCTCGGGAAAACGGAGCTGGACGTCGAACGATTTCTCTCCCTCGTAGAGCTTGGTCACGGTTTTGCCGCCGATCGCCGTTTCGACGATCGTCTGGACGTCCTCGACCGAAATGCCATACCGCGCGATCTTGGCCCTGTCGGGCCTGATCGAAATGTAAGGCTGGCCTGCGACTCTCTCCACGACCAGGTCTTGGATTCCCCGGATCCTGCGGAGAAGCGCTCCGATCTCGTTGGCTTTTTCCTTCAAGGTGTCCAGGTCCTCGCCGAAGATCTTGATGATGAGCTGGGCCCGCGTGCCGGCGACGATTTCGTCGATGCGGCAGGCGATCGGCTGGCTGAAGGAGAAGGCCATTCCCGGGAAGGCGGCGATCGCCTCGCGCATCTTGTTCGTTAATTCCTCACGCGTCTTGGCTGTCGTCCATTCCGCTCGCGGCCGGAGCATCCCGACATAGCCGGTTTTTTCGACGCCCCGCGCCTCGAGGGCGATCCCGGTCTGGCCGGTCTTGCCGACAATCGTGACGAGCTCGGGAAATTCCATGAGCCGCGCTTCCACCCTGCGGCTCATTTCGAGAGAGTCCGGGAGGGAAATGCCGGGCAGGAACTGGAAGTCCATGTCGAAGGCCCCTTCGTCCATGATGGGCATAAACTCCGTCCCGAGGCGGGGGACGAGCGCTACGGCACCGCCGAGGAGGGCGAGCGAAACGGCGATGAGCACCGTTTTATGGCCGAGCCCCCAGCGCAAAATCGGCAGGTAGATTTTTTTTGCCGCGTCGATGACGATGATCCTTTTTTCTTTTTTGGCCTTGAGAAACAATAAGCAGAATGCGGGAATGGCGAAGAGAGAGAGGACGAGAGAGGCGAACAAAGCGATGACATGGGTGAAGGCCAGAGGAAGGAACATCTTGCCTTCGATCCCCTGTAAGGCGATGATCGGGATGAAGGTCAGGGCGATAATCAACTCGCCAAAGATGGACGGCTTCCGGACTTCCAGGACCGCGCGGTGAACCGTCGCGAGCTTCCTCTGCCCCGCCTTCGATTCGGAAAGATGGCGCTGGACGTTTTCCACTTGGATAATGGTCGCGTCGATGATCATCCCGATGGAAATAGCCAGGCCGCCGAGAGACATGAGGTTCGCGGAAAGGCCGGCGAGGCGCATGGTGATGAATGTGAACAAAACCGATAAAGGAAGAGCAAGAATGACGATGAACGCCCCGCGGAAGTTGCGAAGGAACAGGTACAGGACAAAAATGACGAAGAGCGAGCCGATGACCAAGGCTTCGGACACGGTATGGATGCTTTTGGCCACGATCTCCGAGCGGCGGTAATACGGTTTGACGGTCAAGTCCTTGGGAAGGATTCCAGTCGCGTTGATTTCGGCGACGCGCTTTTCGACGGCCGTGACGACCTCGCGGCTGTTGGCCCCGCGGAGCATCATCACCACACCGCCGACGCATTCATGCTTTCCGTCTTTGACGGATGCCCCCTGGCGGACGGCCTGACCGGATGTCGCTTCGGCTACGTCGCGAAGAAGAACGGGGGTCCCGCCCTCGGATTTGAGGACGATCGTTCCGATGTCCGAGACGGACTGCAAAAGCCCGATCCCGCGGACGAGAGATTGCTGGGAATGGCTCTGGATGACGTTTCCCCCGACGTTGAGGTTGTTCTTTTTCAACGCGTCGGCCAGGTCGTCGAGGGTCAGGTCGTATTTGAGCAGCTTGTCGGGATCGGCGGTAACCTGGTACTGCTTGATGTAGCCGCCGAAGGAGTTGATTTCGTTGACGCCGGGAACGGATTTGAGAAGCGGCGCGAGGATCCAATCCTGGACCGTCCGCAGCTCAGTCAAATACGCGATCCTTTCTTTGCCGTCTTCGGGCATGGACCCTTCGATCGTATATTGGTAGATCTCCCCCATGGCCGTGGAAACGGGCCCCAGGGCGATCGTGATCCCCGGCGGGACCCTGTCCTTGGCCTCGATCAGCCGCTCCAGGACGACGTGGCGGGCGAAGTAGATTTCCGTGCCGTCTTCAAAAACCGCGGTGATGACGGACAGGCCGAATTTCGAGATCGACCGGAGCTGGGTCAACCGCGGCATCCCGCGCAGGGTCATTTCCACGGGATAGGTGACGAACTTCTCGACTTCGAGCGGAGACAGCCCGGGCGCGTTCGACAGCACTTCGACCTGGATGTTGGTCACATCGGGAAAGGCATCAATCGGAATCCTGACGAAAGACCAGACGCCGAGGCCGATGAGGATGACGACTCCGACGATGACCAGGAGACGGTGGCGGAGCGAGGAATCGATGAGGCGCTCGATCAGGCTCATCTCAATCTCCAAGGCTTTTTTTCAGCATCTCGGATTTGATGAGGAAACTCCCGGACGTCACGACTTTCTCGCCTTCCTTCAGTCCTTGGGCGATTTCGACGATCCCGCCGGTGTGTTCTCCCGTCTCGACCGGGCGAAGAACAAAAGAGGTCGGGCCGGCCTGGACGAAGACCACCGTCCGGGCCTGAAATTCCTGGACCGCTGATTCGGGAACGACAAGAACCCTGCGTTCCTCGGGCGTTTCGAGCGACGCTTCGATATACATTCCGGGCTTGAGGCGCCGCGTCGGATTGGGAACTTCGATGCGTCCTTCGACCGTCCTGGTCTTGGCGTCCATGGTTTCTCCGACGAGGACGAGCCGGCCGCGAAATTCTTCTCCGCGGTAAGCTTGAGTATGAAGGACGGCCTTCATGCCGGGGCGAATGACGGCCAAATCCTTCTCGTAAATATTGATGCACGCCCAGAGGATGGAAGGATCGGCGATCTTGAAAAGAGATGCGCCTGACGCGACGTGACTGCCGGCGATGGCGTTCGATTCGATGATAACACCGGCGATGGCCGCCCGGACCGGGAGGAACGGACGGACGGATTTTTCCGCGACCAAGGCATCGATCTCGGCGTCAGTCAGGCCCAGCGGAATCAACTTTTTCCGGGCGGCGCCCAGCATCGCCAGCGCGCCCGGCTCGTCCTTGTCGCCTCGGACGCGCTCGAGCTGGCGGGAAGATTGAATGACCTCGGCTTGAAGAGCGAGGTAGTCTTGACTGAATATCTCGGCCAGGATCTGGCCGGCGGCCGCCGGGTCGCCAAGATAAGCTCCGATCCGCTCGAGACGTCCCTCCGTGCGGGCGGTGACGATGGCCAGCCGTCTGGCGTCGAATTCGATCTCGCCCAAAGCCCGGACCAAGCCGGCGACATTGATCATTCGGGAGGATGCGACGGCGATTCCTCCGGCGGCGATAGATTCCGGCGTTAAAATTACGGTTCCCGCCGGCGGTGATTCCGTTACCGGCAGTCCGGCCTCTCCAAAGGTTCCCTCGGATGCCCGGCGGCAGCCGCCGGCCAAGCCGGCCAAGAAAATTGTCATGGCTATGATGGATAAGCTATGTTTCGTCAATGTCATCCTCCGCTATTCGCCGTCTTCGCCGGCGACCTCGAGATCGGCCATGGCGACGGCGTAAAAGTATAAGGCCCGCAGGTGCTCGATTTGAGCTTCGGTCCCGGATCGGAAAAGATCGAGGAGCGCGTACGCCTCCATCTTTCCGTATTGATAATATTCGAGGCTGATCTTGAGCTCGTCCCGGATCTCGGCCAGCAGCTTCTGCTCAAAGATTTTAACCTGATCCTCCGCGGCCCGGACGGAGGCATAGGCCGTGTCGATCATGGCCGTCAGCCTTTTCTCGACCGCATCGACGGCGATGAGGCTGGTCTCCCGGGCGGCGTCGGCTTCGGCCCGCACCCCGGCCCAACGCTTTTGGGAGACGGGGAGGCTCAAGCTAAGGACGAATCCCCAGCTTTTGACGTCTTTGCTGGGCAAAAACAAACCGGCGGAAAGATCGGGTTTCCGGCTGAGAGTAGCGAGCTTCATTTCGATTTCCGTTTGTTGCGAACGGACGGCGGCCATTTTGAGGGAGGGCCGCGTCCCCCGCGCCGCGTCCAGAACCTGAAGCGCCGTCTTGTCGAACGGCAGGTAGGCCAGGTCGGTCAAGAAGCGGACCGTGTCGCGGCTCGAACGACCGAGGAGGTGGAGGAGGTCCGTCCGCGCGGCGTCCAACTCGCGGCGTTCTTCGATGATCCGGTTTTGGAGGCGGGCTTTCTCGATGCGGCTCCGCAGAATATCGCCGTAGACGGCTTTCCCGCCTTCATATCGGATTTCGATGTTCTCGATGAATCTGTCGAGAAGTCCCACACTCGGCTCTAAAGCGGCAACGATGCGCTCCGCCAGGACAGCCCGGTAGTAAGCCTTTTTAACGCGGGCCGCAAGCGCAAGTCGGACGCGCTCGAGCTCAAGAACGGCCATATCTTCGCCCAGCCGGCCGATTTCGGCGCGCAGAGCCCGTTTTCCGGGGAATTCGAAGGTCTGTTCCAGGCCGAGGTTGATTTCGGTCGATTGACCCCCTTCTGTTTTTAAGGTGAAGGGAATCCCTTCTGTGCTGAGCGTGAGCGCCGGTTCGGGGCGGGCTTCGGCTTGAAGCTTCCGGGCCGCCGCGGACCGCACGGCCTGCTGCGCGCTTAAAACATCGGGATGGCGGGACAAGGCGATTTCTACGGCCTTATCAAGCGTCAGGTTCGATTCCTGGGCTTGGACGAACACAGCGATGACCAGCAGGGCCATGGCGAGGCCTGGAATTTTCGAAAACGCCCCGCGGCGCTTCGTCTTTCCGACGGTCCGACCTATTTCATGAGTCATGCCCAACTCCTTTGACGTTCTGAGATGCAGGGAAGAATTACGGACTTCCGAGGCTTCCTGCCGCCGACCGCGGCGAAAAAACCCGGAAGAAAGACGAAGGCGGGGATATTAGCAGCGAAGAACGACCCGCTCCGAAAAAAGGCCGGGCGGGCCGGCTTCGCGGCCGGTGAAGAGGAAAGCCGGGAGGAATAATCCGCTCCGCTTGAGAAGATTCGCAGCCGCCGGAAGCGAGCTCAAACAGGAGTTTTCCCGTTTTTTTTCGGGGACGAGGGCCGGGCTTTCCGTCTCCGAGGAGATGGTGTCGTGGAGGCAATGGGACGCTTTCCAACGGTGCGTCCGGTCTTGGCCGGGAACAGGTTCCGGTCGCTGTCTTTCCCGGCACAGTTCGCATGTGTCGCAGTGACATGGGGACTCGACGATTTCAAACTCCAGAGCGATTTTGCCGTCCGCCTGGTGACACCAGACCATCATCGGCAAAACGATTTCGATGGAGAAGACGACCAGGACGCAGACCAGGAAAGACGAAAGAACTCTTCGAAAAATCGGCACTCGCTTTTTCACAAGGCTTTTATTATCAGGGAGATGGCCGCCGTTGTCAAGACCCCGATAACGCGCTACAATAGTTTTTTCATGCAGATCCGTTTCGCCCGCCATTCCCTTCTTCTTCTTGTCCCCTTTTTTGTCTCGGTTTGTTCCTCGGCTTCCAGGGGCGTCATTGTCATCTGCGCCGGGGACAGCATCACGGCCGAGGCCTATCCCCACTTTCTCCAGCGACTGTTCAACACGGCGGGGATTCGGGCCAGAGTCCTCAACTTCGGCCGGAGCGGAAACACCTCGGGCGAATACCTCGGCTTTCTTGGGCGGAATAAGGAACGATTGAAATCGGGGCGGCCGGATTTTGTCCTTCTTCAACTCGGGACAAATGATGTCCGCGTGGACGCCGATTCGACGGAAACCCCGATTTTCGCGGACAACATGATCCGGATCATCGAGATTTTTCGGACGTTTCGGAGCCGCTCGGGAAAAGCCCCGCGGCTCTTGCTGGGCACGGTTCCTCCCGCGCCTTCCGGCCCACTGCCGTTTAGCCCCGAGTCGGCGAGGCGCGTTTCCGAGGAAATCAACCCCGCCCTCCGCGCCATCGCGGACAAAGAACGGATTTCGCTTGTCGATCATTACACTCTTTTCTTTCGGGAGCCGGATTTACTTTCGGGTGTCCACCCCTCTCGGGAGGGCTACAAGCGCCTTGCCGAAAGCTGGTTTCTCGCTATAAAACCGATCCTTCCCTGAAAGGTTTTTCCTCAACCGGCTTCGTTTTCCGGGCGGGAAGGAACCATCGGTTTTTCCTTGATATCGCCCGAGATTCGTGCTATGCTTGCTCTCAAGTAGGGCACCTATTTTACGCAAATCAAAGACTAGGGAGAATTCCCATGAACAGAAGACTCATCAGACCCAATTTCTCGGAAATCAAGGATAAGATCAAATCCGGAGAAGCCGCGGCCAAACAGCAACAACAGCAGCAGCAACAACAGCCGAAACGCATCCATCCGCCGACGGACACTTTCGCCGAAAACTACTACTACCTCAAGCAGATGAGCAAAAAAACCCCGATGGCGGTTGTTTTTGCCGACGGCCAAGTGATCGAAGGGTATATTGAATGGTACGACCGCAATTGCATCAAGCTCAATCGCGACAACGAGCCGAATCTGCTGATTTTCAAGAGCAATATCAAATATATCCATAAGCTCAACGAGGGGAAGGAAAGCACCGAGGCCGAGACCGACGAAAAGAAATGAGTTTGCCCCGGATCGGGATTACGCTCGGCGACCCCGGGGGAATCGGTCCCGAGATTGTTGTCAAAGCACTTGCTGACGGATCGTCACTTCCCGATGCCCGTTATCTCCTTTTCGCCAACGCGTTCGTTTTGGAGGACCAGGAGAGATCCCTCGGCTTAAAGCTGGACCGGACGAGGGTCTTCATTCGCGAAGTCGAGACGCCGCTCAGAGGGTTGAAGCAGGGGGCGCCCGATAAAGGGAATGGGGCCGCGTCTTTTCTCTATTTCCAGATTGCGGTCCAGGCTGCCCAAGCCGGGGAAATCCATTCCCTCGTCACAGCCCCGGTATCCAAAACATCCTGGTCTCTGGCCGGCATTTCCTGGCGGGGACATACGGAATTTCTCGCTCGGCTCTATCCCGGAGCGATCATGACCTTCTGGTCCGAAAAGATGACGGTCGCCTTGTTCAGCCATCATCTCCCTTTGCGGGAAGCAGTCTCGAAAATCACACGGCAAAATCTTGTAGATTTTTTTCGCGCTCTTTATCATGGCGTTGAACGGCTCAAGGCGGGAGCGCATCGGTTTCTCGTCGCGGGAGTGAATCCTCATGCCGGCGAGGATGGCCTCATGGGTCGCGAGGAGATGGACGAAATCCTACCGGCCATCGAGGATGCTCGACGCGAGGGGATGAACATCGACGGGCCGTTCCCTCCGGATACCGTCTTCCGCCGGGCTTTGGGGCGACCCGGAGACATTGTCGTCGCTCTTTATCACGACCAGGGATTGATCCCGTTCAAGCTGGCCGCGTTTGATTCGGGGGTCAATGTCACTCTGGGGATGCCCTTTATCCGGACATCTCCCGACCATGGCCCGGCCTATGACATTGCCGGGAAGAATCTGGCCGATGCGAGAAGCCTGCGCGAGGCGATCCGCCTCGCCTTTGAGTTAGCGCCGCGAGCGCTTTAGCTCCGCCCGCAATTCGCGATTGCGGTCGCGCTCCTTGATCGCCTCTTTCTTCTCGTATGTTTTTTTCCCTCGGGCCAGGCCCATTTCGATCTTGATCCGGCCCTTGTCGTTGACCAGGACCTTGAGCGGGACGAGGGTCAGGCCTTTTTCCTTGATTTTGCCCGTCATCCTTTTAATTTCCTGGCGATGGAGGAGCAGTTTTTTCGGCCGGAGGGGGTCATGGTTGAATCGGTTGGCCGGTTCATAAGGAGAGACATGACTATTCTGCAGGAACGCTTCCCCGTTCTTGATTTCGGCATAGCTTTCTTTGAGACTGATCCGGCCCTCTTTGATGGATTTCACTTCGCTTCCCACAAGCTCGATCCCGGCCTCGAGGTTTTCGATGATTTCGTAATGAAAATAGGCGGGCTTATTGACGGCGATCGTCTTCATTTTTTTTTGTTCGGTGCGCTCAGCGGCTCGACGCGGATCAAGCTGATATGTCTCTTGGTCATCCGTTCAACAAGAAATCGATGACCGCCGTGGACGAGGACGTCCTTTTCGCCGGGAATCCGGCCGAATTTATCGAGGAAAAACCCGGCGAGGGTTGTGTATTCCCCGCTCTCCGGAATCTGGAAAGGAAGTCTTTGATTGATGTTTTTGATGCCCGCCGCTCCTTTGATGAGGAAGGCGTTTTCCCCGGCGGGCGTGACCCATTCCTCTTCGGCCGCGTCGTATTCGTCCTGGATCTCGCCGACGATTTCCTCGATGATATCTTCAAGAGTGACGATACCTTCCATGTTCCCGAATTCGTCGACGACAAAGGCCAGGTGGACCGCATTTTCCTGCATCTGGATCAGGACCTTTTCGACCGAAGCCGATTCGGGAACGAAGAAAGGCTTGCGTATAAATTTCGTGAGGTCCAGGTCTTGATGAGCGATGAGATAGGGGATGGTATCCTTGGTATGGATCAGCCCTTCGATCTGATCCAGGCGACCCCGATAAACGGGAAAGCGCGAGAATTCCTCGGATTGAATGATCTCCAAAATCTGAGCTGCGGTTGCCCCGATCTCGATCGCCTTGATCCGGGGCCGGGGCGTCATGATCTCCTTGACCGGACGGGAGGCGATGTCCAGGATTTCGGCGATCATCTTTTTACGGAAGGCCGACATCCCCTTGAGACCGGTCGTGAGCAGGGCTTTGGTCTCGTCCGCCGTGATCGAGCGGTGGGTGCCCGGTGCCTGTTTCTGGGTGAAGGGAAAAATCAGACTGGAAAGGAAGGTGAAGGCTTTGACGAAGGGATAGAAAAGGACCATGAATCCGCGGACGAGAGGAGCGAACCGGACGGAGACTTTGAGAGGGTGATAGGCGGCGTAGATTTTGGGGTTAATTTCGGAAAAAACAAGAAGGAAGAGGGTCGTGGCGATCGTCGCATATAAGACCGCCCGCTCTCTATCAGGGACGAAAGAGACGAAGATATAGGTCGCCACGGACGCCGAGGCGACGTTCGCCAAGGTGTTGCCGATCAGGATTGTGGCCAGGAAATCATCGACGCGATTCAGGATTTTTTTTACCGCCCCCGCTTTTTTCGAACCCTTTTTTTCCAGATATTCGATGGTGTAGGGATTCGAGCTGATGAAAGCGGTTTCCGCCGAGGAAAAGAAGGCGCTGAAGACGATAAACAAGACAAAGAGAAGAATTGCCGGCAAGAGCATGGCGAAGGAAATCAAAATTCCAGGCTGGGCTTGAGGTCTTTAAAGCACGCGGCAAGAATATGCGTGATTTTCCTCTCGATCTGCGAGGAGGGCAGCGAAGCCGCCGTCGAAATCTCCGTGACGACGAGTTCCTTGGCCTTTTCCATCATCTTCTTTTCGCGGAACGAGAGCGGCTTGATCAGGCTCAGGTAGTAGAGGCTCTTCAAGACTGAAACCATGTCCAGGATCGTACCCGACTTCATCAGGTTGGCGTGTTCCTTGTAGCGGCCTTTCCAATTCATGCTCACTTCGACTTCGCCGTTTTTCATGTAGCTGAAAATTTCTTTGACGGCCCGTTCGGAGATGAGCTTGCGGATTCCGATTTCGTCCGCGGAGCTCGAGGGGACAAGAACGAGAGTGTTGTTGGCGATAATCCTCAGATGGAGGATTCTGAAGCTCTGCCCGTCGAAGGCTTCCTGCTGGATATCTTCGATGACCCCAAGGCCCTGATTGGGATAAATGATCCTATCGCCAATCTTAAATGAGTTCATGGAAAGATCTATTATACACAACTCCCCGGGGGAGAGTCAACCTCCGCTTGACAGAAAAGCCAAGGTTTATTAACATACACCCCTTAAAGGACCGTACCGATGAAACCAACGTTTCGCCCGAACAACAGAAAAAGGAAGAAAGACCATGGATTTTTAGTCCGCATGAGCACCCCCGGCGGACAAAAAGTGATCAAGCGAAGACGTCTGAAAGGCCGGAAACGCCTGGCCGTTTAATGCCCGAATGCTATAGCCCTTGCGAAAGAATTCGCAAGAAAAAGGATTTCATCAACCTTTATAAAAAAGGCGTATGCGCCCGAGGAAGATATTTTAATCTCATCATCCTGCGCAACGATCTCACCCATTCCCGGATGGCCGTGGTCACGAGTCGAAAAATCGGGAACGCCGTTGAGAGAAACAGGGCGAGACGCCGGGCGAGAGAGCTCTTCAGAAGGAATAAAGCCCACTTGGCTTTTGAGATGGATATACTCCTGATCGCCAAGAAAGACGTTCATTCCGCCACGGCGGGGGATCTGCGCGAGCGATACCTCGAGGCCCTTCAAGCGATCAGCGAATAAAGTTGAATTCATGAACGCGGCTTTTCTTCTTTTAATCCGGACGTACAAGAGGATTCTGTCCCCCATTCTCGGCCGCCATTGTCGTTTTTATCCGACCTGCTCGGATTATATGCAGCAGGCGGTCGAGAAGTTCGGCGCGGCGAAAGGCATTTGGCTCGGATTGAAAAGATTGCTTAAGTGCCATCCCTTTCACGCGGGCGGACTTGATCCCATTCCTTAAGAGGTCATTTTATGGACACACGAAGACTGATCCTGGCTATCGCCCTTTCGTTTCTTGTCTTGCTGGGCTACAATCTCCTTTTCGTAAAGAAGGCCCCCGAAACCCAATTGCCCGTGGGGCAGCCGACTCCGATCGAGCCGGGTCCCGTAAAACAAGCGCAGGAAGAAAAACCCGCTCCCATTTCGGCTCCCGCCGGGGTTCAGAAAAATGATCCTAAGTCATTGATATTAAATCAAATAACATCAAGAGGAATCGAGCAGATCAAGGTTTCGACCTCGCTCTACGAGGCCACTTGGAGCAATAAAGGCGGCGTCCTGACGAGCTGGAAATTACGCAAACACAAAGACGACAAGAAGGGCGATTTGGATTTGGTCGCGAAAGCTTCGAAAGAAAACGGCGTTTTTCCTTTTTCTCTTCTGGACGAGAGCGCCCAAGCCGCGAAGAACGGCATCACCGGAATTTCCTCGAATGTTTATAACAGCCCGTTCTATAAGGTGACCAACTCCGGATTGGATCTCAAGGACGGGGAGAAAGCGGAGCTCAAGTTCCAATATTCGGACGGAAAAGAGGTGGAAGTCGAGAAAATCTTCAGCTTTTACGGCGGGAAATATGAGTTCGATGTCGCCGTCACAGTCCGGAGGAACGGACAGTCGGTCGAGCCGCGGGTTCTCTGGGGTCCCGGTATCGGAAGCACGAGCGAAGCCGAGATGAAGCAGAGGTTCGGCGGCGGCGGGGGCGCTTCGGTCCTTGCCTCCGGCAAAGTCTATCGGCTGAACGAAAACGCCAAAAACTATAAGCCTGAAGCAAGCGCTTTCAATTTCGTGAACTGGGCGGCGTACGACGATAATTATTTTGCCGCCCTTCTCGTTCCAACTGGGGAAAGCGGGACGGCTGCATTTCTCAAACTAGAGGGGACGCCGGTATCGTTTTATCTTCTCTCCGTTTCCAATCCCGGGAAAGCATTCGTCGGGCCGAAGGAATACGACAAGCTGAGCGAATTCGGGCATAGCGCCAAGAAAATCGTCCGGTTCGGATTTTTCGGCTTCTTCTCCGAAGTGCTTTTTTACGCGATTAAATTCATCTACAAGTCCGTCCCGAATTGGGGTTTTGCCATCATTATCCTGACCCTCATTATCAAGGTTCTCTTCTTCCCGCTGACGATCAGTCAGACTAAATCCCAGGCGAAGATGATGGAGCTCCAGCCCAAGCTGAAATCCATCAAAGCGAAGTATAAGAAAGCCAAAACCGATATCGCCCAGCGCCGCGCCATGCAGGAAGAGACGATGAAGCTCTATAAAGAACACGGCGTCAATCCGGCCGGAGGCTGCCTTCCCCTTCTTATTCAGATTCCCTTTTTCTTCGGCTTGTTCTCGATGCTGCGCGTCGTCATCGAGTTCCGGCAAAGCCCTTGGATTCTCTGGATCGGGGATCTTTCGGCCCATGATCCTTTCTATGTCACTCCGATCCTGGTCGGCATCACCCAATTCATCAGCCAAAAAATGACCCCGACCGCGGGCGATTCAACCCAACAGAGGATGATGCTGATGATGCCCGTTATCATGACTTTTCTCTTTCTTCAGCTGCAGAGCGGTTTGGTCCTTTATATGCTGACCCAAAACGTTCTTCAAATCGTGCAGCAGTACATCATGAACCGAACAATGTTATCGAAAAAGAGTGTATCTCATGGACAACGAAGAAAAAACTGAGCCAATCCAGGAATTCAAGGGCAAAAATCTGGAAGAGGCGATCGGGCACGCCGAACACAAGCTCAAAATCGCCCGGACCGAGCTCAACTACGAAATTGTAACGGAGAAAACGAAACTTTTCGGTATAAGCAAAGAAATCGTCATCCGCGCCTGGCCGAAAGTCGAGGCCGAGGAGAATGCGGTCGCCAATTTCCTGGAAAAATTGAAGGCCGTGTTTCCTCTTGAAATCTCCTATGATATCAAGAAGAAGAACGGCATAATCTTCGTCGTTTTCGACGGACTGGACAAACAGCTCCTTCTCTGGAATGACGGCTCCCTTCTCCTGGCTATACAACACGTTCTGAACAAAGTCGCGGACCAAAAAGTCCAGGTGGATTGCGAATTTTTTAGGAAAAGAAAAGAAAGAAATCTGCGCGAATACGCCCAACAGATCGCTCGGCGAGTCCACGATTCCGGGAAAAACGAGATCCTCGACCTGATGAATCCCTATGAAAGACGGATCGTTCACATTGCCGTCAACCAAATCCCCGGAATTACGAGCGAAAGCCTCGGGGAGGGGTTCTTGAAACGAGTCAAGGTTTTTCCGGTGGAAAGATTACCCAGGCAGGGCTGATCCCGAACCGATTATCGGTTAATCCGGTTTATGCTGTCCGATTTCCTCCCTCTCTTTACTATTTCGCCGGGCTCAATTAAAATTTGATCCGTTATGCTGGATCGTTCCCTTGGAGATACGATTATCGCCGTTTCGACGCCTCCCGGATATGGGGGCGTGGGAATCCTCCGGCTGAGCGGAAGAAAGTCACGGCAAATCTCAAAAAAAATATTCAGGCCCGCAAACCCCGGGATTAAAATCATCCCCCGGCTCGCGACATTCGGAAATCTCATCGATTCGGAGAGCGGAGAGCATCTGGACGAGGGCTACCTCATTTTTTTCCCCGGGCCGCACTCCTACACCCGAGAAAATATCGTAGAAATCAGTCTTCACGGGAGCCCTGCCGTTCTTGAAGAAGGCCTTCGTCAAGGCATGAAGGCGGGGGCGAGGTTGGCCCGGCCTGGCGAATTCACGCTGAGAGCCTTCCTCCACGGCCGAATCGACATGATCCAGGCTGCGGCAGTCAATGATCTTATTCGTTCGTCTTCGATAAAGACAGCGAGAGCTGCTTTTAGCCAGGTCGCGGGAAAGCTTTCGAGAAGAATTTCCCTGTTGAGGAAGCAAGCAGTCGAACTCCTGGCCGACCTCGAGTCCTCGATCGAATTCCCCGACGATAAAATCGGGATATCTCCCGAAAAAATCTCTCTTTCTCTCGAGGGGATGGCGCTGAATTTAACCAGCCTGATTTCGAGCTATGATGCGGGGCAAGCGCTTCTCAACGGAGTCACTCTGGCTATCGCCGGCCGGACAAACGTCGGGAAATCCACTCTGTTCAACGCAATCCTCGAGGATGAACGGGCTATCGTCACGTCCTCTCCCGGAACAACCAGGGACTTTTTGAGAGAGCGGATTAAAATTGGCGACCTGGACTTCTTTCTCGTTGATATGGCTGGGCTTGGCAAGGCTTCTTCGCCTGTCGAGAAGGAAGGCATCAAGAGGGGGAATCGCATTGCTGCGGCGGCCGATGGGCTCCTTCTTCTCCTGGATGTGGCGAGAAAAGAAAATACGGAAGATTTTCGCCTCATCGAAAGATTCATGGACAAAAAGGCCCTGCTTCTATTCAACAAGATCGATCTTCCGAAAAAAATGGATCTGGCAAAAATTAGAAGACGTTATCCGGACTTGCCCTTGCTCGAAATTTCGGCGCTCAGGGGAACCAACCTGAATCGTTTAAAAGGAAAAATATATGAGATTTTTGCCCCGGCGGTGAGTGAGCGAGAAGACATTATTTTCCACCTTTGGCAAAAATTGAGTTTGGAAGAGGCACTTCGCCACGTGCGAAAAACAGAGAAGCTCCTCGGCGCCGGCCATTCGGAGGAAATCGGGGCCGAAGAAATCCGAAAGATCATACCCGTTATCGGAAGGCTTACGGGGGAAATCAAGCCCGACGATGTGATCGAGGATATATTCAACCGGTTTTGCGTAGGAAAATGAGCCGACAATGACCGCGGGGAGCGCCTATGACACGGTGGTCGTCGGAGCCGGTCATGCCGGCTGCGAAGCCGCTTTTGCCTCAAGCACGATGGGGCATCGAACCTGCCTTATTACGATTCATTTGGAGACGATTGCTCAGATGTCCTGCAATCCGGCCATCGGCGGCCTAGCCAAGGGGCATCTGGTCAGAGAAATAGACGCCCTGGGCGGAATCATGGGCCTTTTGGCCGACGAGACAGGCATTCAGTTCAGGCTGCTTAATCGCAGTCGGGGTGGAGCGGTTCAGGCGCCACGGGCTCAATGCGATAAAGCTCTCTACCGGCTGACCATGAAGAAATGGCTTGAAAATCTCCCTAATCTCACGGTTTTTCAGGGGATCGTTAAGGAAGTCATTACCGAAAACGGCAGGGTTAGGGGCGTTTTGACCCTGGACGGGACGCGAATTCATTCCGAGGCTGTGGTTGTGACACCCGGGACGTTTCTGAACGGGCTGATTCATCTCGGCCTTACGAGCTATCCCGCGGGCCGGGCAAATGAGCTGGCCTCGCACGAATTGAGTGAAAATCTCAAATCCCTCGGCTTCAAGACGTTCCGCCTTAAAACGGGAACACCCATGAGGCTTGATAAGCACACGATCGATTGGTCAAAGTTCGAACCCCAGCCTGGCGACGACGATCCTGTACCTTTTTCGTTCAGGACGAAAAAAAAGCTCGAAAACAGGGTTGTCTGTTTCGTCGGCTACACCAACGAAAAAACGCATGAGCTCATCCGGAAAAACCTCGATAAATCGCCTCTTTATTGCGGAAAAATCAGCGGGATCGGGGCCCGCTATTGCCCTTCTATCGAGGACAAGGTCGTCAAGTTCCCGGATCATGCCCGCCATCAATTTTTCCTCGAACCCGAAGGTTTGGACACTTCCGAAATTTATGTCAACGGCGTTTCCTCAAGCCTCCCGTTTGAAACGCAGAAAGAAATATTGATGAGCATCCCTGGCCTCGATAAGGCCAAAATTTTAAGGCCTGCCTATGGAATTGAATATGACGCCGTCGCTCCGATTCAACTTCATCCCACCTTGGAAACGAAAATTCTCGAAAACCTTTATCTGGCCGGACAGATCAACGGAACTTCTGGCTATGAGGAAGCCGCCGCGCAGGGATTAATGGCCGGGATTAATGCCTCTTTAAAAATTGAAAACAGGGCGCCTTTTGCCCTTCGCCGGGATGAGGCCTATATCGGCGTTCTCATCGATGATTTGATTTCGAAGGGGGTTGAGGAGCCCTATAGGCTGTTCACATCCCGGGCGGAACACCGGTTGATGCTCAGGATCGACAATGCCGACAAACGCTTGACGAAATATGGATATGAGCTCGGTTTAATCTCGAAAAAAGACTTTGAGGCATATGAGGAAAAGCAAGCCCGGATGAGCTCCACGGTCTTTCTCCTGAAAAAGAAGAAAATTGTCCTTGAAAGTAAAGAAAAAATATCTCTGGCTGACTATCTA
>Ga0214473_10004044_pt1 | contig 17650 bp, 14 predicted proteins | sample RVTome_7_FD_203509 | JGI IMG/M metagenome (GOLD analysis project Ga0214473, IMG submission 203509) | Soil microbial communities from uranium-contaminated site in the Upper Colorado River Basin, Wyoming, United States - RVT98D197 | ecosystem: Environmental > Terrestrial > Soil > Contaminated >... | reverse complement strand
TTGGATCCGGTGTCATTGAGAAACTTCAGTGCGGCATCGATATCCAGCAGAGTGTCATCGAAGATCCCCTTTCCAGTAAACTGTCCGGCAAAAGCAAGCCTGGTGTTTAAAGACATAGAGCTAAACCCTCGCTCGAGCAGGGCATGAGGCAGAAGGCGAGGAGTTCCCCTCGCCAGAAAGTGACCTAACAAGCCATGAATTTGAAGTAAAATCGGCGTGTCAAGAATTTCCTCTATTCCGGTGTAATCCTTGGTTACTAAAAGGCTGCTAAGCAAAGTCCGATCTGAAGCTCGAAGCCTTATCAATCTCTGTCTTTCGCGGATTTTTGGCTCAGCCATCTTTCCGTTATACCAAGAACTTGTATGATGCCTTCATATTTAGAACCTATCGTTTAACCAGTTAATAATTGCTTGTGCTAGTTCATCATGCCTTCCATCAAATGAATGGTTAGCATCAATATTCACATGTGTCACATCTTTATTGCCATTACTCTTTGCTATTTCGCAAAGGTCCTCAGAGTCTCGACCCTCGATTATTTCATCCTTCGATGCATGAACTAGGAGAACAGGAATATCTTTAATGTTTCCAATTTGTTTGTAAGCCTTGGCACCTTCGGCCTCAGGTCCAGAAAGCGCCCACCACGTTTTAAGTGTGTATATCTCGGTATGTTCGGGGAGGTTTGTAGGTCCATGGGCCTTCTTTACTATTATCGTCTCGTCATGAGCGGGTTCTGCTTTATCCTCAGGGTTGAAAATTCTTTTTGCCCTTTCATAAACCTCATCATAACTTGGTTCACTCCCAAAACGTTCCCATCTTCTGCGAATTGTATCGGGCATTGAAAATGGAGTTGCGATCACAATAACTCCATTTAAATCGGGATACCTTTTAATATCGTTTCTCAGCGCACAGTATCTCAGTGCAATAGATCCTCCAAGCCCATGACCGGCAATGATAATTTTCCTGAAACCGATATTTCTAAGATAGTCGCACACTGCATCAATTTGAGGAATAGTATCGTCGAATATTCCAAAACCAAAAAATAGTCCTAGATTTGCAAGAATTGTGTTCATAGTAACAGAAGAGAAATCATTATCTGCAAGTATGCTTGGAAGGTAATGTTCTGTCTCATCTAGAATGTTTCCAAGGACTCCATGAAGACGAACAATTACAGGTTTATGTTCCCGGTGATTTGAATGAGTATCTATATGGTAGTGAAGAGCATCAATTTTATGAGAGTTAAAAGGTATTGATATGATCGTGCCTGAGTATTCTTCTACTTCGTTAAAATTCACTTATTTTTGTCCTCGTTGTGTCTATGCTTTTCCATAAACAGGAATACCGGCACCGTTTATAGGCCTTGAATCATCCGAAGAGAGAAAGACTATGACCCTGGCGATCTCTTCGGGTCTTACCCATTTTGAAAAATCGGCTTCAGGCATATCCCTTCTGTTTGCAGGGGTATCTATCGTACTTGGAAGGACTGCGTTCACATTGATGTTGTAATCTTTGACCTCATCGGCAATAGTTTCAGTCAGGTTTAAAACCCCTGCCTTTGAAGCCGAATACGCGCCGACTCCGGCCGAGCCTTTCAGGGCGGGTCGAGAAGATATATTAACTATCTTCCCGTAATTTTGCTCAATCATTCGTGGGAGCACATTTTTCGAGCATAGAAATGCAGATTTTAAATTTAAATTTATCATAAGGTCCCAGGTTTTCTCCTCCGTGTCCTTTATATAGGAGTAAGCAAATCCACCGACGACATTGACCAGGATATCAACACTTTTGAATTTCCTGATTGTATTTGTAATCAGGTTCAACACCTCCTTCTCTTTTGTCACATCAGCTCTAGCAAAAACAATTTTGTCTTTATGATTCTTGGTTAATGGAAGACATTCTTTTTTCTCTTTATCAACAATGTAAGTACACACGACCTTTGCTCCTTCCTCAAGAAATGCTATAGTGATCGCTTTTCCCAATGCGCCAGTTCCACCGGTGACGATTGCGATCTTATTTTTAAGAGCATTCATTGGCATCTCCTTGAACTATTCAGGTTTTTTCAGACATATCAGAAATTCGTAAAATTGAATTAAATTAAAAGATTTATTTTAAACGAATAATAAGAAGTCACAACGGCTTAGATAACCAAAAGGGAAATTTTAAATACGTATAAAACACGCTTGGCACCTTACTTGGACTTGCTGCTCGTACTGTTGCTCTAGCAGCCTAAACTTTAACAGCTTAGAGAAAAAATTAAGTTTCTTCCTCCCCATTATTTCAAAAAGGTGTGTCATTGCGAGAAACTTAGTTTCCAACCAATCTCATCAGTTGCAATAATCGTATTCATTTACCAGAAATCCGATTGGCTGTCTGCGAGGAGTACCCAGTAGCGGGGGACTTTAGTCCTCCACTTATCTTCAATTTGATAATGACAAGAAAAGGACAAAACATAAATCTCATGATGGCGCTAAGTAAAAAAGAAAACTTAAAAAATAGGAGGAGATGAACAAAAAGAAAAATAACTCATATATTCACGCCTGACCCCACATATTCATATACTATCTCTCGAGGAGAATACTGATGTGTTCTCTTTACTGGGCTCATACCCGGTTTTAAACCCTTTATTGCCCAAAGGTCAAACCTGTTTTCGCCCCCGTGGCTTCACCACGGGGCATTCAACAGGTATTTTAATAAAACTCACAGCACAAGCGATTTCACATTACGAAATTTAAGACTTAGGCTAAATGTTATGATTCCCAGATAGAAAGGAGCAATTCTAATGTCGAGACAATATGAAAGGACGATTACTAGTCCAAGGGGCGGTGTCCTAGACCCTCAAGTAAAACAATTTCTGGAGAATTTGGAGAAGGCAAATCTTCCAACACTCGGATCAATGACTCCGGTCCAAGCACGTGATTTCGCAATTAAATCGTGTGAACAACTCGGCCTTCCCTTAGAAAAAGTCGCAAGCATTGAGAACATAATCATTCCGGGTCCCGCAGGAGAAATTCCAATACGTATTTACACACCTGAGTGTGAAAAACATTTCCCAGTACTTGTATATTTCCACGGCGGGGGATGGGTTATTGACAACCTCGATACCCACGACAATGTATGTAGGTCATTATGTAAAGGGGCAGGCTGTGTTGTAGTTTCCGTTGATTACCGTCTCGCCCCAGAGAATAAATTTCCTGCCGCAGTCGAGGACTGTTATTCCGCTACAAAGTGGGTGGCAGACAATGCTATCGTATTTAACGGGGATCCTTCCCGTATTGCCGTTGGCGGAGATAGTGCTGGAGGGAATTTAGCGGCTGTAGTATCACTTATGTCGAGGGATAAGGGCAGCCCGTTTTTGATATATCAGTTGCTTATATATCCGGTAACGAATCTTTCTACATTTCACACAGAATCTTATCGTAGTTACGCTGCCGGTTATTTTCTTACAAAGGCTGATATGGCGTGGTTCCGTGGTCTTTATTTAAATAAGAAGAGAGATGCGTTTAATCCTCAGGTATCGCCATTGCTTGCGAAGGATCTTAGTAGGTCAGTCCCTGCCCTTGTAATAACATGTGAATTAGATGTCTTAAGGGATGAGGGAGAATCCTATGCTCGAAGACTGGGGGAAGCTAGCGTAAAAGTAAAATTGGTGCGCTATAACGGAATGATTCACGCTTTCTTTAACTTTGTAGGGATGTTTGATCAATCTAGAATTGCGATGGCTGCAACATGTTCGTCTCTTCGCGAAGCCTTTAGGAAATGACTTTTTCTGGGGCGTTAATAAATGAGTTATTTTTCTTTTTGTTGTTCTTCCCGGTACTTTTTTAAAGCGTCTTTGGTACTTTTCTCATCGAGAACGTCCTCTTACTTTTCATTATCAATTAAAAGATAAGTGGAGGACTGAAGTCCTCCGCTACGTGTGTATTCGCCGGTTGCTCTCCGATTGAATTAGTACAGGCGCATGGAACCTTCGATTAGAGTTAGGGCTCAGTGTGAATGGATTTAGAGGTACAGAGAGGGAAAAGGAAACCTCGCTGTTGATGGATTCCCGATTACTGCGTCCGAGAATGACAAGGGCGGTTCGGGCGAGGCGGAAATTTTCTTGAAAAAAGTGAAGAGAAGGGTAGGCAAGCATAATTTTGTCGGCTTAGTCTCTTTGGTGGGTTAACAAAAACCCCAAAAAAATCCCTGATTGTTACCTATAAATATATCTTCAATACCCTGCTTGACATCCACACTTACCTGGTCTTAAAATAAAAACCTGATAAAATCTATCCAAAGGAATAGGATGGACATTCTCATTTCAATGAAGGCAGAAACGATTCAGAAGGGACTCTACATGAATTGCAACATAATGCAGATGCCAACGGCTCAAACAAAACCCTATTTTATTATGGAGCTGCGAGAAGATGATGAAGGTAAGCTTAAACTTATCAAACAATATGCTGAAATTCTTCAAAAAAAAATTGATGGAGATGAGGAATTTTTGATCGAGCATACAAGCATCGGTATCATACTTAAGAAAAAGGTCGATGAAGGCATGGAATACATGGAAGCATGGGAAAATTGGGTTGCATTTTCGAGAAGAGTGTATGAAGAACTAGTGGAAATAGTAGGAGAATAATTAACCAAACTTATCTTCAATATTAACCTTTAACTCCGCTTGCATTTCCATCTATCTTGACTAATATTCTTTTCACTTTAAGAAGAAACCACGAACCAACCATTAACGCTTTGACCAATCTAATATAGCCGGAGAAAAATCACCATATGGCCGATGAAAAGAGCATAGATTATAAAGACACCCTAAATCTTCCAAGAACCGATCTCAAAATGAAGGGGAACCTTAATCAGATGGAGCCCGAAATTCTGAAAGCTTGGGACCAGAATGAACTTTATAAAAAGGTCAGACAAACATCGAAGGGGAGGCCTAAATTTATTCTGCACGATGGACCTCCCTATGCGAATGGGCACATACACCTTGGTCACTGTTTGAATAAGATACTAAAGGACATTATCGTAAAATCGAAGACAATGACCGGGATGGATTCTTATTTTGTTCCAGGCTGGGATTGTCATGGCCTTCCGATTGAATATCAAGTCACGAAAGGTCTGGGACCCGGTAAGCGATCCACAACTATAGATGAAATAAGAAACCTGTGTAGGGAATATGCCGACAGATTTGTGAAGATTCAACGCGATGAGTTTATACGCATAGGGGTTTTTGGAGATTGGGAGAATCCCTATCTGACTATGGATTTTGATTACGAGGCCACTATAGCCAGTGAGCTTGGAAACTTTATTAAAGCGGGAAACCTGTATCGAGGGAAAAAACCGGTGTACTGGTGTTATGATTGTCAGACCGCGCTGGCAGAGGCTGAGGTTGAATATGACAATAAGGTATCACCGTCAATTTATGTTAAGTTTCCCGTCGAACCTGATACATTGATTTCAAAATTTCCTTCACTCAAAGATAAGAAAGTATATGCTTTGATCTGGACTACAACTCCCTGGACTCTTCCAGCAAATCTGGCTCTTGCATTTAATCCTGATTATACATACGTTGCGGTTGCCTATAAAGATGAAGTCTTGATTTTGGCAGAAGCCCTTGTCGAAAAGGTCTTAGGAAACGAGACTCAAATAATTGAGACGTTTAAAGGAGACGAAATACAGGGAATAGAGGTTAGACACCCTTTTTATAACAGAAACTCCATTGTTACCCTCGGAACCTTTGTCACGCTTGATGCTGGCACCGGAATCGTTCATATAGCCCCGGGACATGGACAGGATGACTATGAAATTGGCGTGAAACTCAATCTTGATATTTATGCCCCCGTGGATAAAAGGGGTGTATTTACTGGGGACGTTGAGTATTTTGGCGGCACATTTGTTTACGACGCAAATAAAAGCATTATCGAAAAATTAAAGGAGGTAGGAAATCTTCTCGATGAGGGTGAGTTGACTCACTCATACCCCCACTGCTGGAGATGCAAAAATCCGATTATCTTCCGGGCAACCCCCCAGTGGTTTATCTCAATGGAGAATAACGGACTAAGATCGAAGTCACTTCGGGAAATTGATAAAGTGAAATGGATCCCTCACTGGGGTAGGGAAAGAATATACAACATGGTTCAGAATCGCCCTGATTGGTGTGTCTCAAGGCAGAGGGCCTGGGGTGTGCCAATAGTCATTTTCTACTGCTCAGAATGCGACCATGCGTTGATGGATCCAGAGATTGTCTATCATGTCTCTGAAATTTTTAGGGAGCATGGTTCGGATGTTTGGTTTACACTCGATGTGCATGAACTTATTCCTACAGGGACAAAATGCCCGGAGTGCGGCAGTGATAAATTCGTAAAGGAAACCGATATTCTCGATGTCTGGTTTGATTCAGGCGTAAGCTTTGCTGCCGTTCTGGAAAGGAATTCTGAGCTATATATGCCGGCTGATATGTACCTCGAGGGAAGCGATCAGCACAGGGGATGGTTTCACTCGAGTCTGCTCGTGTCTGTGGGAACCAGGGATAAGGCTCCTTATAGATCAGTACTAACGCACGGTTTTGTCGTGGATAAGGAAGGCGAAAAGATGTCAAAATCAAAGGGTAATGTAATTTCTCCCTCTGACATTCTCAGTAAGTACGGAGCAGAAATACTGAGGTTATGGGTAGCAGCGGAGGATTACAGGGGAGATATTAGAATCTCCAATGAGATACTGGACAGGCTTATTGAATCATACAGAAAGATAAGAAATACATTTCGATACCTCCTTGGAAACCTCTTCGATTTTGATCCTTCGAAAGATCGACTGGGTTATGAGAACCTCGATGAAATCGACAAATGGATGCTTCACAAGCTGGCAATATCAACCAGCGTGATACTAAGAGCATACGATCGATATGAATTCCATGTCGTATACCATGAATTGCAAAGGTTTTGCATTGTTGATTTGAGCTCGGTGTATTTGGATGTTCAAAAGGAACTTCTGTACACTTACTATCCAAATTCACGGAAGAGAAGATCCTCTCAGACTGCAATGTATATAGTCTTGAGCTGGCTTACCAAACTATCTGCACCAATCCTTACGTTTACAACAGATGAGATTTGGAGATATATTCCCGGAAAAGTGGAAGAAAGTGTCCATCTCACCACATTCCCTGAAGTTGACTTTATTGATAATAATATTGAAGAAAAGTGGAATAAATTGATAGTCATCAGAGACGAGATCTTAAAAGCGCTGGAGATAGCAAGAAATGGTAAATTTATCAGAAGTTCACTTGAGGCCGGCGTTGAGATATACGGCGATGCTGAAACTATCTCATTTATATCCGATAATCTTGAGCAATTAAGGGTACTCGCTATTGTATCGCATACAGAGCTTTTAAATAAGCCCCCTGAAGGGGCCGATTTCATATTTAAGAGCGATGAACTACAGCGACTTATTGTAAAGGTTATTAAAGCGCCCGGAGAGAAATGCGAAAGGTGCTGGACTTATAGAATCTCTGTAGGCGACAACCCGGATCATCCAACAATTTGCGATAGATGCGTGGCTAATCTTGAGAAAAGGGATATTTGAGATAGTGGACCATCCCCTAACTGAATCTATGACCCATTTTATAGATAAACATGAACAGGATTTGATATTGAACTTTAAGTAATTGCCAGCTATTCTAGACCTGGCCAGCTTGCTATTGGCTCTGTTGAGCTTACAATATGCATCCCGGCATCTTCAAATCTTTTAAAGGCCATATCAGCTTCGTCCGTATAGTCTATAATCCCGGGAATCACCACCGGCGATGTGCAATCCTCCAATAGATAGACCTTTTCTACCAGGCTCTTATCGACTTTCATTACTACATCCAGTAAGTCAGATATTGTCCATGCAACACAATGACTCTTTGCCTGACCAGCTATTACAATTGCGTCAAAGGCTGTCAATTCGTAAGATAATTCCTCTGACTGTGAAGTTTTCTGAAACAGTGATTCTGCCCTTAATCCTATGGGGTTGCCGTCTGGACCCGATTTCACTTCTGGGCCTAAAACCGAGTAATGCTCGGTCAAAGGATTATCTCCCTTAACATGAATATATGGCTGACTGTGCCTTGCCATCGTATGGAAAAAAATCGCCTCTTCGATAGATGAGACCAAAGCGTGACCGATGCCACCCAACATTGCATGATACGGCCAAATCGTGAGTTCATACTTGCCTGTTTTTTTTAACTCCTCCGTGTAATGCAGCAGATAACTGTTAATGTACTGCGGATTTCGTTTCAAATCATGGCTGAGTAATTCATTAAATCGCCAGCGACCATCTCTGATATCTTCATGTGAGATGAGAGTAAAAGGGGAGGGGTGCTCTCCCTTCTCATCCACGAGAAATATACTATGGAAAATTTGCATTGCCTGGTGTGTGTCCATTGTGGGCATGATCTGGGTAATTAGGTGCAGGTTTCGGTATATGAAATCGCATAATTTTTGATTGTCATGTACTGCTCCTTTTCCAGACCTGCCACCAACAAAAAGCTCAAAATCCGGGATGCAAAAGGTATTCTGAGCATCGACAATCATGAGACAAAGCTTGAAGCTTTCATTACCTGAAGGCTGAATATTATGCTTCTTAGACCAGTCGCTTGCGGTCTTAGCAATTTTTTGATAATCCACCTTCCATACCTTGGATACCATGTCTGGATCGAAATGGGGAGGAATCGCAAGCTCATGTCGGTTCGGATTAATCATAGAATTGATATTTTACATATCGCCTGTAGAAACGTAAATATTATTTCCCGGTGGCGAAGGGGAATAGTAGGTTTAATGTGATTGATTATTTCACCGCAGACGTTAGATCCTTGGGAAGCCAGAATCTATAGGTAGTTATTTCAGATTAATTAAAACTTTTACAATATTTACTTTGTCTTGATACAAAGTAACAATCCTTCGACCTAGCTCAGGACAGGGCTAACAAAAAACGCTTGCGTATCGAGCGAATGCGAGATATCTATTGCGATAATTAATTAGTTCTCTCAGTCACTTTGTTCCTTCGAGATCACACTAATGATTGTCACTTTTTCTAACGCTTCCGGAATTGATTTTGGCAATTTTTTGAATGCCCATTTAAACCAATTCAATTGGGCAAAGGTTTAGGAAATAGCACGTTAAAAATTAAGAGATTATCCATAAATAATATGCCATCTCGAGCAATAACTGCGGGGTCGGACGCGATTGACAGCGGAAACACTATACCAATTTAGAGGAAATTGGCTACTTAAATAAATCTTGTACAACGACCGTTTCGATAATATCACGGTTCGTAGTATCTGAAAAACCGCTTCGGGTGATCATCTATTTTTCAGCAAGGAGTTTATCAATTTCTGCCTTAAAGACTTGGAATGGTTGTGCTCCCCTGATGTATACACCAGTCATTTCATTCTTGTTATCGTCGGTTTTTCCAACAAAGAAACTTGGGGTACCTCTTACACCGTATAACTGACCTTCCTGAAAATCTTTATTAATCTCAGCTTCCTTTGTCTTATCATTAACACATTTCTCAAGTGTTTCACGATTGAGATTTAACTCTTCTGTAGAGCTTAGTATACTAGCAGTATCGAGCTTATTCGGGTTTTCAAACAAGAAGTTATGAACTTCCCAGTATTTTCCCTGTTCCCCAGCACAGTTGGCAGCAATGGCAGCAGGAAGAGCATTTTTATGAAAATCCAGTGGATAATCTCTGAAGACAAGTCTCACCTTGCCTTTGCTAATGTACTCATTCTCCAAAGATGGTAAGACCTGATCATAAAACCTCTTACAGAATGGACATTGATAATCACTAAACTCAATCACTGTAACAGGTGCCTTAGGATCCCCCTTCACAGGGTCATCGTCTATACTCACTGTAACATTTTGAGGACTGGCAGGGGTGGGAGAAGCGGGACGTGCGTCAGGCCTCGACGCAGCTAACTTCTTTAAGTCTTCCATGGCGCTAGATATTTCTTGATTCCTGACACTAATATCGCTCTTAACTGATTCCAATTCTAGAAGTATCCATGCACTAAGCGCGATGCTTATTAAAACACCAACGGTAATCAATCCTAAAAATATCTTCATAAATGGTGTCTCCTTAGATAGTGTTAAGACATGATATTCTAATTTATCTGTACATAATATCAATAAAGGTAAAAGACCCGGTAGTTCTTGACATGGGAATTTCTAATGGAAATAATCAAGAGGGGACCGACAATCAATCGGCGCATTTTAAATTGCTCTCAAAAAGGAAGGCACTGAAATAAAAGCCTACATATTTATAACTTGCCTAGTCGATACCTTTTTTCCTCATGTCGGCGAAAGCATGGTAGAGGTTCTCAGAAGAATTGGTGTAGATTTAGATTTTCTTGGAGACCAAACCTGCTGCGGACAACCTGCCTTTAATAGCGGTTATCATTCCGATGCCAAAATACTTGCAAAGAGGTTTCTTTCTCTATTTGATCGTGATGACTATATCGTCTGTCCTTCAGGCTCATGTACAAGTATGGTAAAGATTTTTTATAAGGAACTATTTAAGAACAATCCGGAAATGCATGAAATCATCGAGAGGGTATCATTGAGGACTCATGAGTTTTCTGATTTCATTGTAAACGTATTGAAAATGAAAGACGTAGGAGCTTATTATGCTGGTAAGGTTACGTATCACGACTCCTGTCATCTATTAAGAGAGTTGAAAATTAAGGATGAGCCCAGAAAACTCATTAATTCCGTCAAGGGGATCGATTTTATTGAGATGAACAATAGCGATTCATGCTGTGGTTTCGGAGGAACATTCTCAATAAAGTTTCCAGACGTATCTGTTTCCATATTAGACGAAAAGCTAGAAAATATTATAAACACGGGTGCCGAAGCGGTAGTATCAGCGGATATGGGATGTCTTATGCAGATTGGCGGAGCACTAAAAAGAAGAAAAATCCCTATCGAGACCATGCATTTGGCAGAACTCCTCGCTTCGGATCGAGGCTAATCATCAGTAATTAGTTTTCAAAATGGGGTTATATAGACACGATTTTAATAAAGAATCAGACAAGGCCTTGAAAGATGAAAACCTTCAGAAGGCTTTGAGATTTACAACAGATCGCTTTAGAGAAAGAAGAAAAACTGCAATTGCGGAAGTAGATAATTGGGAAGATTTAAGATCTATAGCGAGAGAAATAAAAAAGGAAACAATTTCAAGGCTTGACACATACCTGGAGCTGCTAGAAGAAAACATCGTTAAAAATGGAGGAATAGTTCATTGGGCTAAGGATGCTGATGAGGCGACGAAGATAATTCTAGAGATTGCTTTGAATGGAAAAGTGAAGTCAGTCGTAAAGAGTAAGTCGATGGCAACAGAAGAAATTGAGCTCAACCATGCGCTTAACAATGCGGGAATAGAGGCCATTGAAACAGATCTTGGTGAATATATTATTCAACTTGCCGGTGAAACACCGTCACATATAATCGCTCCGGCTATTCACAAAACTAAAGAAGATATTTCAAAACTTTTTTCAGAAAAGTTGAAGATCCCTTATTACACCGAACCCGAAGACCTCACAAGGATAGCTAGGGATAAACTAAGACAGAAGTTTCTGATGGCAGACATGGGAGTATCAGGTGCAAACTTTGCTGTGGCAGAGACCGGTACTATTGTAATCGTTGAAAATGAAGGGAATGCTAGGTTGACAACTACTCTACCAAGGATACATGTTGCCCTCATGGGTCTAGAAAAGGTAATTCCTCGCTTCGAGGATTTAGCGCTGTTTCTGAGCATACTGGCAAGAAGCGCTACGGGTCAAAAGATGTCTTCATACGTGTCCCTTATAAGTGGTCCAAAGAGAAAAAGCGAAAAAGATGGCCCTGAAGAATTTCATCTCGTATTACTGGATAATGGAAGATCAAATATTCTGGCCTCTGATGAAACCAGGGAATCCCTTTATTGTATAAGGTGTGGTGCCTGTCTTAACATCTGTCCTGTTTACAGAAAGGTCGGAGGACATTCATATGGTTGGGTCTATTCCGGTCCTATTGGTGCGATCATATCTCCGCAACTCCTGGGGTTTGATAAAGCACCTGACCTTCCATTTGCTTCCTCTCTTTGTGGAGCGTGTAAAGATGTTTGTCCCCTGAAAATCGATATACCGAAGGTTCTATTGGAACTCAGGAATAGGGTCATTGAAGAAAACAGAAAAATGAATAGGGTAGGGGTTAGGACATTCGAGAGCCTGGGAATCAAACTCTGGCGCCTATCGATGCAGAGTCCAAGGGTTTATATGGCATTAATCACATTAGCCTATTATGTTCAAAAACTGTGGAATCGTGGAAATGGACATAATATAACCTTGCTGCCCCCACCGTTCTCACAATGGGCGAAAAACAGAGATCTACCAGTCTTTGCGAAAAAACCCTTCAGGAAACGATGGGATGAAATAAAGGATGAACAAGTATGGGAATAAGTTCCAGGGATAAGATATTAAATACGATAAAAAGAGGAATTTATAGGCCTGGTGATGAAAAGACGGATGCTCCAGAATCCATATTCCATAAAGAAGCTGATTTACATAACTACAGACGAGAAACACGAACTGCTCAGAACCTGGTACAGGAAAGCGAGAACCTCATTGAAAATTTCATGAATGAGCTAACTAAGGTAAATGGGATCGCTAAAGTAATAAATAACGAGGATCAAATCAAGGAGTATCTTTCTAACTTAACTGCTGAATCTAATTCAAAATCATTCCTGGTATGGGAAACGGCTTTAATCAAGAAATTGAAGGTTATTGAATATCTTGAAAGTAATGGGCTAAGGCTAATTAAGTCACATGATAAAGAGCAACTTGCAAAAGCAGATATAGGTATTACCGAAGCGGATTATGCAATTGCTGATTCAGGAACCTTGGTTTTATTCTCAAATCCGAAGAAACCACGGTTAGTATCACTTATAGCTCCAGTACATATAGCTATTTTAGAGTCAAAAAAGATCGTTCACAATATTTTTCAGTTATTTCAGATAGTTAAGCATGAATATCATCAGGAAATGCGTGGTAAAAATCCCATGCGTTGTCTCACATTTATCACAGGTCCTAGCCGAACTGCGGATATCGAGTTAAATCTAACTTTAGGAGTACATGGACCGAAGGAAGTACATATTTTGATATACAATAAATAATTGCTGAACCCTAGGCCAACATTAATATAATGGTTCAGGTAGGTTATAACTATTTGTTAATCCCATACCTTACTTCATGACCTCAGATCGTGAATAGATATATTACTGCATAATGAAATAGTTATACCAAAACTATAATCTAATCCATTATATTATTTGCCTATCATCCTAAGACTATTGCATACTTTGCTGTTCACGCATCCAATCTCTCGCATTGAAGGCTTCACCGGTCACACTGATTGAATCATCGGATGCTAGATATACGAAAATTGGCGCTATATCATCCGGGGTCGGAAGGGTTTCAGGATCTTCCTCCGGATAAGCCTCCGCACGCATCTCTGTCCTTGTACCGCCAGGATTAACAGAATTAACTCGTACGTTTGACTTCAATTCATCTGCAAGCACCTGTGTTAGGCCCTCAAGTCCGAATTTTGATGCAGCATAGGCTCCCCATCCACCTTTACCGCGTCTTCCAACGCTTGAACTAACGTTAATTATTGAAGGATTATTTGCATTCATTAATAGCGGGAGCAGCGCCTTGGTCACGAAAAATTGAGCATTCAGGTTTATATGAATTGTCTCTTGCCAAATATCCTCGTCATAATCCATTATAGGTTTACGAAGTCCAAGTACACTGGCATTGTTCACCAAGACATCCAGCTTACCAAACATCCGTTCTATCTTATTTTTCAGTGATTTAACCTGATTCCTTTTAGATATATCGGCTTTGATATATGAGATATTCCCATATTTGCTCAAATCGTCGCGGGTTCTTTTCAAATCTCTTTCATTTCTTCCACAAATTATAACAATAGCCCCTTCCTTTAGAAAGGCTTTGGCAATACCTTTGCCAATGCCTTTGCTACCTCCGGTAATGAGAGCGGTCTTATCTTTAAGCTTCATATAACAGAATATACCAGGGATTATGTAATCATATTATGTCCGATAAGATATATTATGTAAACTAATATTAGTGGATTTCCCAAGGCATCACCCTGCTTCAATTAGCTGAGATTTCAAAATATAACATATAATTGATGAATAATTGTAGTACATTCGATGTAATTTCTTGTTACGGGATATAGTTATTTTTTTCAATAAGTTATGCAGGTTACAGCAATTCTTGCGCGAATGATAGTCTAAATCCTTTTCAAATTCTCCATACTTCAACTGGTTTTAGAAGACTTATCATTGACCATTCTAATGATAGGCACATTAGCTTTAAACCACTTTTATCAACGCAAGTTCTTAGAAAAGTGCAAATTCTTAAACGATAATGACTCATATTGTAGAATTATATAGGTATGTTAGGTACAGGACTTTATGTTATGGTTTAGATATTCTAAGAAAATAAATTAAATCTAGGATATAAGTCCGAATGACAATTGAATATTCGATCAATATCTTTGTCGATTTTCTCTACGGTGTTTTAAATAAAATCTATCAATCTTGAAGAGACTTAATTTAAAATATTCCCCTACCCTTTCAGAATAAAAAATTTAAGTATTTAGAAATTCGGCGGTTTTTGGTTAATCTAATATAGGATGTGAGATCGATGATTAAGTTTTGGTTGAAGGTATGATAAACATTATTGGAATTGATGCGGGTGGTTCAAAAACTAGAGTTGTCCACGCTTCTGTCGCAGATACCAGTAAAATAGGGTTTGGATTAATAAGAGAAACCTACTTCAATTCATATAATTATAGACAAGATGGGATTATCGGTCTGAATCAGCTTATTAAAGAAATCCTATGCACTTTTCAGATCAAGGACATAGAGAATACCCTTCTGCTTGGTGGATTTGCCGGTGCTGGAACAGACAAATCTCATAGAGATATTCAAAGAGGATTTGAGAAACATGGCTTTCGTAAGAACTTGAGCAATATTACCAGTGACGCCAGCCTGCTTTTAATGGCAATCGGAAATATCGGGATAGTTTTAATCGCTGGAACAGGCTCCGTATGTATAGGTAGGAGAAAGGCATCAGAGGACGGGAAAGAGATATATGTCCGGGCGGGCGGTTATGGATTTCGGACATACTCAGAACCAGGGGGGTACCAATTGGGAATGAGGGCGATTGATGCTGCCCTCAAGATAGAAGATGGGAGAGGACAAATACCTACTGTTCTATATCACAGAATAAGGGATCATTTTAATGTTACGAATCTTGGCCAGATAATTCCGCTAATCTATCCGCCATCAGGTATAAAAAGCAATGTTAACAGCCAGATAGCAGGTCTTTCTAAAGTTGTACTTAAAGCCGCTCACGAAGGTGACAGATTAGCAATTCATTTCGTTAAGGATATAGTTGATAATTTTGCTGATCATATTCATGCCGTGCACAGCAAACTGGGATTAAAAAACGCTTTAATTGGGCTCCATGGTGGACTATTTGCGGACCCATATGGGGAAGAGCTCCTCATAAGACCATTGACACAACATGCGCTTTTGAATAAGCATGATCTAAAACTCATTACCTTAGGAATAAAAAAGGGCGATACCGATCCCCTGATCGAGGCAATGAAGCACGAAATCCTCAAGAAGCAACAATAACTAGACGTGTGAGCAATATCCTTTATGCAATATTAAAAAAAGGTAATTGCATGGATAGAGGCAGAATAATATTCTCCAATATTCTGCCCTACCCTTCTAAATACATTGGCCATAATACGATAGGTTCTTCTAATTTATTTTCAAATCAATTAATCTGAGAGCTTGAAAAATAAGGTTTATCCATTATATTAAAACTATTTTAGAATCCACAAGATCAAAATCAGAGGTTCTTAACATGCCGATATATGAATATGAGTGCACTAAATGTGGCGAGATAACCGAAGCACTCCAGGGCTTTAATGACAAGCCACTTAAAAGATGCAAGATTTGTAAGGGAAAACTACAAAGAATAGTATCTCTCTCTTCCTTTCATTTAAAGGGCAATGGCTGGTATTCAACCGATTATGCAAAGAATGTTGGAATCCCCCCCAGGGCCGAAGCCCAGGATAATCCGGCAATTTCCGACAGCACGAAGGGGACTAAACCGAGCGGGGATGGCGATAAGAAAACGGCTGTCGAGCCAAAACCTGCCGGATCATCCAGAAGGGTTATCGAAAAAAACGGTATACAAAGGTCTGAATAGTATCTTTAAGACAGCCCAGGTCTTCTATTTCATTTCAAAAGAATTCCATTACACGAACTTCTTTAAATCGGATTTATCGAAGTAGTCTGAATGTTTTAATGTATTCTTGATATATTCTTTCCTGATATCCTTTTTTTGCATTTTCGACTTATACTTTAATACAAGCAAAGGGGGAAAAATCGGAAAATGGATCTTGGAATAAAAAATAAGGTCGCAATAGTAGCAGCATCCAGTAAAGGCTTGGGTAAAGGCGTTGCATTGGGACTTGCTGAGGAAGGGGTGAATTTAACCATCTGTGCAAGGGGCATAGAGGCATTAGAAGACACTGCCGAAGAAATAAGGTCCAAAGCCGGCGTAGGTGTTTTACCAATCCAAGCCGACGTCTCAAATGCTGATGACATTAAACGCGTGGTTTCCGAAACGTTGCATAAGTACTCCAAGCTTCACATTCTGATAAACAATGCAGGGGGACCTCCCTTGGGATATTTTGCCGATTTCTCTCTTGAGGATTGGAAGCGAGCCTTAGGACTTAACCTATTGAGCACTATAAGCTTCATCAAGGAATCAATTCCACACATGAGAAAACAAAAATGGGGAAGGATTGTAAACATTACTTCAGTAGCCGTTAAGCAGCCCATCGAAGGGCTAATCCTCTCGAATACTTCAAGGGCTGGAGTAATAGGCCTCACCAAAACATTATCCAATGAATATGCTAAGGATAATATCTTATTCAACAATGTTTGCCCTGGCAGAATACTTACCGACAGGATAATCCACCTGGCCGAAACCAGAGCCAAGAATGCCAATATGAGCGTTGAAGAAGTGTTATCGTCCATGGAAAAAGACATACCGATAGGAAGAATTGGTAAGCCGAAAGAATTAGCTGACCTTGTTGTATTCCTTTCATCGGAAAGGGCAAGTTATATAACCGGAACGACTATACAGGTAGACGGAGGAGCTGTGAAAGGAATATATTAGATCCATAGCTTGATTTAGGATGAACGACAATTATGATTTCGCAAAATCATACAACAGATCAATTTTACTGCTGTCTTTGTTCATAACGGTCTTTTATTCACTGAATACCTACATTCAAAAAATCAGTTCTCCTAAAGAAAAAACCCCGATTTCCAAACCTGTTTATCTTGAAATAGCAAAAGAAAATCAGTCCCCATATATTGTTGAATTAAATGGCGATTATGAAGCCAATAGATTTGTCGAATCGTATCGACTCCATAGGCTCCCAAAGAATGGTGATAAGTTGATTATCACTGCGGAAAATAAGGTAATATTCTCTAGAATGAACGGTAGAAAGAGCCTAGTCCTCGGAGTTCCTAT
>Ga0214473_10004043_pt1 | contig 17653 bp, 16 predicted proteins | sample RVTome_7_FD_203509 | JGI IMG/M metagenome (GOLD analysis project Ga0214473, IMG submission 203509) | Soil microbial communities from uranium-contaminated site in the Upper Colorado River Basin, Wyoming, United States - RVT98D197 | ecosystem: Environmental > Terrestrial > Soil > Contaminated >... | reverse complement strand
CTATCCTTGTCCCCCAAGACAGGGGGAAGAGAAAAATCAATCTTCGCCGTGAGGGAGATCCGCTTGGCCTGAGCCTCTCCCTCCATCAGCTCCATCACCTTGCGCGCTACCTCCTCCAGCTGCAGGGTTCCCTTACGCTGTATGGCCATGCCGGCTTCTATCTTGGAGATCTCCAGGAGGTCGCCGATGAGATCAATGAGGCCCTTGGAACGCTCCTTGGCCCTCAAAAGGAGGTTGCGCTGCTTTTCAGTGGTTTTCCCGACCAGGCCTTCCAGGATCAGGTTGATGTTCTGGGCGATGGCCGAGATGGGGGAACGGAGTTCATGGGAGACCATGGCGATAAAATCCCCCTTCATGCGGTCGAGTTCCAGGAGATAGGTCATATCCTCCAAAACCGTTACCGTCCCGAGCACGTCTCCCTCTTCGCTCGTGACCGCGGCGGTGTGGGCCCTGATGAGGGAATCTCTAATCCGCATTTCTTGGGAAATGATGGTCACCTCGGGTTTCGTCAGCTCCAGGACTCCCTCCACGGCCTCAATGAGCTTTTTATGACCCACGGCCTCTCGCAGGGGTTTTGCCAGGCTCGCAATCGTCTCGATGCCAAGCATCCTCCCTGCTGCCGGGTTGGTGAGGACGACCCGACCATCTTTATCCGTCACCAAGATCCCGTCTGCCATACAGTTAACGATGGTCCTCACCTTGCCCTTTTCCATCGCCACATCCCTGAGGCTGCGCGCCGCCTCTGCCCGCAGCTCTTCCGCCACCAGCTCGAGCCTCTTCTTCTCTAAGGCCCTTTTGACCACCAGGCGGAGTTGATCAGGCGCAAAGGGCTTGGCGATGAAGTCATAGGCCCCCTTCTTCATGGCCTCGACAGCCGCGTCGACGGTAGCGTAGCCGGTGATGACGACGATCAGGAGGGCGGGGTTGACCTCCCTCGCCTGCTCCAACACCGCCATCCCGCCCATCCCCGGCATCTTCAGGTCCAGGAGCACCACGGCAAAGCCCTGCGAATCACCCTCGATGGCTGCCAGCCCCTCCTCCCCATTGGCTGCGGTGAGGACCTCACACCCCTCTTTGGTGAGGATCCGGCAGCACCCGTCGCGCATAACGGCTTCATCGTCGATCACGAGAATTTTAGATCCCTGTTCCACCCTTTATCTCCGCCTTCGCGATGCTTACCTCAGTGAGAGAAGGACTTCTACCCTCTTGACCAATTCTTGGGGTTCCACCGGCTTGTCGACGAAGTCATCGGCCTCCGTCTCCAAGCCCATCTCCTGCGTATACCTGCTGGTGGGTATGTTGGCAACTACGGCGGTGAGTAAGAGGATGGGTATGGACCGATATTTCGCGTCGGCCTTCAGCTCCTTGCAAACTGTATACCCATCCTTGTCCGGCATCATCACATCGAGGACGATGAGATCGGGGTTCTCAGTCTTGACCTTTTCCAGTCCCTCAACCCCGCCATAGGCCTTGACTACCGCATAGCCCTTGCTCTCCAGGATGATGGAAACAGCCTCCACCAGATCAGGCTCATCGTCAACTATCAAGATCTTTTTCGCCATTACTCTTCCTCCCTCTTTATATGTTATACCTTCGGCCTCGGAAGCAGGCCAGCTCCCTCCGCAATCTCACGGACCTTCTCTTCCCACTCAATGGCCATGATATGGACGCCCCGCACCCCTTGTATCTCCCGGAGCCGCAGGATCGTCTCGATACAGATCTTTATCCCCTCTGCACTCTGTTTCTCCTTCGGCACCCCCTTGAGCCTTTCAATGACTGCATCGGGCACATCCATGCCGGGCACCTGGTTCTTCATATACTTGCCCATGCCGACGGACTTGAGCGGGGTGACGCCGGCCAAGATAGCAACCCGCTCGTGGAGCCCCATAGCGACCACCTGCCGCATCCACTCTGCAAAGCGCTCCAGGTTAAAGATGCACTGGGTCTGGATAAACTGGGCCCCTGCCGCAACCTTCTTGGCCAGTCTGAGGGCCCTGATCTCAAAGGGGTCGGCAAAGGGGTTGGCAGCTGCCCCGATAAAAAGCTGCGGGGCCTTTGTCAGCTCCTGGTCATTGAGGAATTTTCCCTCATCCCTCATCTTTTTCACCGTCATGATAAGTTGAATGGAATCGATATCATAGACGTTCTTGGCCTGGGGGTGATCGCCGAAGCGCTGATGGTCTCCGGACAGGCAGAGGATATTGTTGATCCCTAAGGCGGCTGCCCCCAGGATGTCGCTCTGGATGGCGATGCGGTTGCGGTCCCTCGTGACCATCTGGAGGATGGGGTCAAACCCCATCTCCTTGAGGATAAGACAGGAGGCGAAGCTCGACATCCTGACCACGGAGGTCTGGCAGTCGGTGATGTTCGCCGCATCCACGACCCCCTCCAAGAGCTTTCCCTTTTCGCGGATGACATCGGGATCGGCCCCGCGGGGAGGGCCGCACTCCGAGGTAACGGCGAATTCACCCTGCCCCAGGACCTTCTCCAAGCGGCTCGCCGTCTTCATTGCTTCAAATCCTCCCTGACAATCTTTCTCTGTCCCCCATCTCTGCTCGTTGACCAATCCTTAAGGGGGAAGAGCTCCACAAACCTGGCCTCAAACTCCCCCAGGGCCTTGAGGCGGTCGATGATGAGCTGCCAGCCGCATTCCATCTCGGTGCTCACCTCGCACTTACCTTTTGAAGAACCGCCGCACGGGCCGTTAAACAGGCTCTTGGAACAGCGGGTGACGGGGCAGATCCCGCCGGTGAGGTGCAGGATACAGGTACCGCATCCCTGACACCGCTCGCTCCAGACCCCCTGCTCGAGGGACCCACCCATAAAAGAGGTATTGAGACCAGGCAAGGCGGGGATTGTCTTGTAGTGCTCGGCCATATACTGGACCCCCACCCCGCAGGCAATGGAGAGGACGGCCTGGTAGTCCCCGGCAAAGCCCCTGATCTGTTCCACATACTCCGGGTCGCACTGTCGCTCCAAGGTCACCTCCCGGATCTCTAGCTCCCTGCCTGCGGTCTTTCTCGCCATCCTGAGGGCTGAGGCGAGGAGCTGGACCTCCTTCTCACCGCCGGCTGCGCAGACGGCAACGCATGCCTTGCACCCAGCCAGGATGATCTTATCGTATCGATCGGTCATCGCCACAATATCCTCTAGGGGTTTAGCCACTGCAACGATCACTGCTTCTTCTCCTCTCCTTGTCCCTCGACAAATTCCTTTCCCTTCCCGGTCTTGACCGGGCTCGGGCCCAAGGCCCTGATCCGTTCCGTCATCTCCTGGGCGATCTCCACGAATCTCCCCCCCATGGCCGCTGAGAGATTATACATCTGAATCCTCTCGGGGTTGATACCCAGGGCGGCGAGAATCCGCTTCACATGCCCCACCCGCTTCTTGGCCCGCAAATTCCCCCTGAGAAAGTGACATTCACCTTCCAGGCAGCCCGCCACATAGATCCCGTCCACCCCCTGTTCAAAGGCCTTGAGGAGGTGGACGTCATCGACCCTGCCGGTACAGGGGACCCTGATGATCTTGACATTCGTAGGATAACTCCTTCTCATCGAACCTGCCAGGTCCGCCGCGCTATAGGCTCAGTGCTCACAGCACATGGCCAAAATCTGGGGTTCAAACGCTGCCATCAGTACCTCCTGCGGCCACAAGGGCGCTCACCTGCGCGATAATCTGCTGGTCGCGATAGTGCTGCAGCTCAATCGCCTTCTGCGGGCATTCTGCCGCGCACGACCCGCAGCCATGACACTGAGCGGGATCGATCTCAGAAACCCCCTCTTCGTTGATACGGGGGACGCCATAGGGACACGCCCTGATGCAGATGAGACAGGCAGCGCATTTTTCCGCATCGGCCCGGGCCACGACGCCTCCCACCCCCAACTCGTCCTTGGAAAGAATGGTGCAGGCCCTCGCCACCGCTGCGGCGGCCTGCGAAATGCTCTCCTCTATCAGTTTGGGGGAGTGGGCCAATCCGCACAGGTACACACCTTCGGTGGCGAAGTCCACCGGACGCAGCTTCATATGGGCCTCGAGGAAAAATCCCTCCATGGTCCGCGGAACCTTGAACAGGGCGGCCAGTTCCTCGTTCTCCCGAGGGATAACGCCCGCGCTGAGCACCAGCAGGTCAGCCTCAAGGCTCAATTCCCCTCCCAGGTGCATATCTCTCGTGCGCACGTGCACCCCCGCATCAGTGGCCTCCACACGAGGGGGCTCCTCGGGCCGGTAGGGGGTGAACAGAACCCCCCGCTCCCTGGCGCGGGTATAGTAGTGCTCCAGGAGGCCATAGGTCCTGATATCCCGATAGAGCATATGGACTTCAATTTCCGGGTTCATTGCCTTGAGCTTCAAGGCGTTCTTGATGGCCACGGAACAGCAGATGCGGCTGCAATAGGGCCTCTCCGGCGTCCGGGAGCCGACGCACTGGATCATCACGACGCGCCGCAGGGCAGCGGGATCCACCTCTCCGCTGGCCACCCGCTCCTCCAGCTCCCGCTGGGTGAGCACGCGGGGGTCTTGGCCGTAGAGATACTCCCGGGGTTTGTACTCCTCCCCCCCCGTGGCCATGATGGTGATCCCATGCTCCAACTTCCGGTAGGTCATGGTGGGGCCTATCATGATTCCCGTGACGAAATTTCCGACGATCCCCGCATGGTCTACCACCTCGGCATTGGTGATCACCTGGATAGCATCATGCTCCGTCACCTGTGTGATCAACTCCTGCAGATATTCGCGGGGGTCATCTCCGCTCAAGGTGTAGGAGAGGTGGCGCAGTTCCCCGCCCAACTCCGCCTCCTTTTCCACCAAAAATACCTCAAACCCCTGCTTGGCCAGCCCCAGGGCCGCCCTCATCCCGGCCAACCCTCCGCCGATCACCAGCCCCCTCTTTCTGACGGGAAGGCGCTGCATCTGTAACGGTTGCAGCAAGCTGGCGTTGGCCGCGGCCATCCTCACCAAGTCCTTGGCCTTTTCGGTGGCCTCCTTGGGATGGTGCATGTGGACCCAGGAACATTGATCGCGGATGTTGGCCATCCCGAAGAGATAGGGGTTGAGTCCTTCCTCCCGCAACGTCTGGCGAAAGAGAGGCTCATGGGTCCGGGGAGAACAGGAGGCAACGACGACCCGGTTAAGCCCCTCCTCCCGTATCACCTTTCTGATCCGCTCTTGGGTGTCCTGGGAACAGGTGAAGAGGTTGTCCTCGGCATAGACCACATGGGGGAGGGTCTTGACGTACTCCCGTACCGCTGGCACATCCACCACCGCCCCGATGTTGACCCCGCAGTGACAGACAAAGACCCCGATCCTCGGTTCCTCGTCGCTCATATCTCGTTCCGGGGGATATTCCTCTTTCTTGAGGAGAGTGCCCCTGCTCGAGGCGATGGGCTCCATCGCGAAGGCCGCAGCCCCGCTGGCCTGGGCCACGGTCTCGGGTATGTCCTTGGGACCCTGAAAGGCGCCGCTGACGTAGATCCCTTCTCGAGACGTGGACACCGGCGCCGTGGGAACCGTCGCGCAGAACCCGTTTGGTTCCAGCGCAACCCCCAGCTTCGCGGCCAGCTCACGGGACCCCTCGGAGGGCCTCAATCCCACCGAGAGGACCACCATATGAAACGCTTCGCTCTTCAACGCCCCACCCTCATCCACGTAGGTGATCCACAGGTCTTTGCTGAAGGGGTCCTCCGTCACCTTGGAGACCATGGAGCGGATGTACCTGATCCCCTGCTCCTGCCGAGCCCGCTCGTAGTAGGCGTCAAACCCCTTGCCAAAGGCCCGAATATCTATGTAAAAGATGGTGGGCTCGATGATCGCGATATGCTCTTTGGCAATGATGGCTTCTTTGGTGGCATACATACAGCAGACCGAAGAGCAGTAGTCGTGTTCATGGTTCCGGGAGCCGACACACTGGATGAAGGCGATCTTCTGCGGTATATCACCATCCGAGGGACGCATCACCGTGCTGTTAAAGGGGCCGGTGGCGCTCAGCATCCGTTCGAACTCGATGCTCGTCACCACATTGGCATAACGGCCGTAGCCATATTCCCCTTTCTCATGCGGATCATACTCATCGAAGCCGGGGGCGAGAATCACCGAGCCTACCTCAAGCTCCATGATGGTATCCTGCTGGGAGTAATCGATGGCCTCGGGCTCACATACCTCCTGACAGATTCCGCAACCGAGACACTGACGGCAGTTGAGGCACCGCCGGGCCTCGGTGATTGCCTCTTTCTCGGTGAATCCCCGCTCCACCTCCCGAAAGGTCCTGGACCGCTCCACGACTGCAAGCGGGGCGCCCCGTTGACGCCCCTCATAGGGGATCCCCGGCGGCACATCCTCGACGACAAGCCGATCCGCTTGTTCCCTCCCCGCTGCGAGGTCCATGCCCCGGAGAAAGCGGTGGATGGAGATGGCCGCCCGTTGCCCGCCGGCGATGGCCTCAATGGCGATCCCCGGCCCGGTCTCTGCATCACCCCCGGCAAAGACCCCCGGGAGCGTTGTGGCGCCGGTAAGGGGGTTAACCTGGATGGTTCCCCTCGGGGTGACCCCGATCTCCTCCTCGGCAGGGTCAAAGGGCACAACGACCTCCTGCCCTATGGCAGGGATGAGCATATCGACCGGTGCCGTAAACTCAGTGCCCTCGGCGGAAACGGGTCTTCTGCGGCCCGTGGCATCCGCCTCCCCCAGCTTCATCCTGATCAACTCCAGTCCCGCAACCCGCCCGTTCGCAACCACGACCCGTGTGGGGGCCGTCAAGAAACGGATCTCCACCCCTTCTTCCAGGGCGGCCTCTATCTCCTCGGCACTGGCAGGCATCTCCCGCCTGGTACGGCGATAAAAAATGGTCACCTTTTCGGCCCCCAGCCTGAGGGCACAGCGGGCTGCATCGATGGCCACATTTCCTCCCCCGATGACCGCCACTGTTGAGGGCACCTTCACCTCTCGGCCAAGATGGAGATCCCGCAAGAAGTCCACCCCCGGATATACCCCCTGGGCGTCCTCTCCAGGGACCCCGAGTTTCATGCCCTGATGGGCTCCCATACCGAGAAAGACGGCCTTATACCCCATCTCCCCCAGGAGGTCGGAAAAAGGGAAATCCTCTCCGACGCGAGTATTGGTCCGAATCTCCACGCCGAGATCGAGGACGGCCTGAAGCTCCAGGTCCAGGACATCTCGTGGGAGGCGATATTCAGGGATGCCGACTCGCAGCATGCCTCCCAACGAGGGGAGGGCCTCGAAGATTGTCACCCCATATCCCCGCCGGGCCAGGTCAAGGGCACACGTCAACCCTGCGGGCCCACCCCCGACCACGGCCACCTTTTCCTGATACTGAGGCTCAGGCGGATTCGGGGAAAGGCCCTTGCCGTGCTGCACCTCCCAATCGGCCACAAACCTCTTCAAGACACAGATGGAAAGGGGCTCATCGACCTTTGTTCCCCGCAAACACCCCTCCTCGCAGGGATGAGGACAGATCCTACCGATGATCCCCGGAAAGGGGAGTTTTTCCCTGATGATCTCCAGTGATTGGGTAAACTCGCCGGCAGCGATGGCCCCCACATATTCCCTGACATCGAGATGCACGGGGCACCGGGCAGTACAGGGGGCGTCCTTCCTGTCGATCACATGCGTTGAGGGGACGGCCTGGGGGTACTTGATAAAGATGGCCTTGCGGCTGGTCAGCCCCTCGTTGTATTCACTGCATACCTCTAACGGACAATACTGATGGCATATAGCACAGCCGGTACACTTCGACGGGTCCACCCGCTTGGGACGGCGCAGAATGGTGGCCCTAAAGGCCCCAGCCTCTCCCTCCAGTCGCAGCAGCTCGGCATAGGTGATGAGCTCGATGTTGGGGTTGCGCCCCACCTCTACCAGCTTGGGTGACAAAATACACATCGCACAGTCATTGGTGGGAAAGGTCTTGTCCAGCTGGGACATGGCTCCTCCGATGTTGGGGGAGCGCTCCAGCAGATAGACCTTGAAGCCGGCCTCGACGAGGTCAAGGGAGGCCTGCATGCCGCCGATGCCACCCCCTACCACCAGCACGGCCCCTATCTTCTCTCCGGCCTTCATCCCTTGCCCCCCGGTGAGAGGGCGATGTAGGTGGGCGTGTGCTCCTCGATATGATGGAGGGCCACCCGGTTACGCCTGCGCAACTCCACGATGTGTGTCAGGACCTCCGGGGGGGCGAGCCCGACCGCCTTGGCTAGTTTCTTAACGGACGCGGGGCCCTTTCGCAGGGCCTTGAGGATACGGGCGCGCTGGGCCTCCATCTGTACGATCTTTCCGAAAGAGAGCTCTATCTGACGGGACGAATAGTGCTCATGATATACGTTTCCCTTAGCCGTTAAGACTTCTTCTTTTTCCAAAAGCCGTGTGAGCCTATCGGCCAGTTCCGGATCCTGAGACCGGATGACCTTCATCTCATTGTTCCAGTGTTTCTGTGCCATTGCTCCCTTCACGACAACAGGGCGTGTCTCTTTAAGACCCCCGTGGGGTCGATAAACTTCTTGCGCCAATGGCTGCCCCTCAGATGGCACCCGAGGGCAACCCCGAGAAGATCGGTGAGATACAAGACGGGCACGGAAATATTTTCGTCTTTATGCTTGAACGCAAAAATATCCACATTCGCCTGGCACAGGGGGCAGGTGGTTATCATCGCCTCGGCCCCCACATCCCTGGCTGCCCGGAGGATATTCCGGCAGAGCCCTTGGGTCAGCCCCTCTTCACTCAGGCCCAAACTCCCCCCGCAGCAGTCCATCTTGGCTGACCAGGGCAGCGGCTCCGCCCCCAATGCCGCGAGGATCCGGTCCATAGAGTGGGGGTCTTCGCAATCGTCGAAAGAAGGGATCCTCATGGTCCTGGTGAGCCAACACCCATAGTACGCCACGACCCGCATCCCATCGAGCCTCCGCACGACGTGCCCACTGATCTCGGGGATGCCTATCTCGTTTACGAGCACATCCAGTATATTCTTTACCTCTACGGTCCCCCGGTAGTGCAGGGGATGTATGACGTCGTTGACTCTGCGGGAGAGGTCTTCATCCCCCTTTATCCGCTCTGAGGCCAGCAACAGCCGGGAGAAACAGGCGGAGCACGGTGCAAGGAGTTCGCTCAACCCTGCCTGTTCGGCCAGCGCAAGGGTCCGCGCGGGCAACGCCAGAGCAAGAAGGTCATTGGTGGCATGGGCCGAGCTGGCCCCGCAGCAGATCCAATCCTCTACCTCCTCCAGAACAACCCCCAGTCTCTCAAAGGCCGCGTGAATAGATGAATTATAGTCCTGGGCCGAGGAGAGCAGGGCGCATCCGGGATAATATCCTATCTTCTTCATTTTTCTGTGTCCTCTTCGAGGCGCACAAAGGTCTCGCGCACCCCTTTGATGTCCTCAACCTTGTGGGGCAGCAGGGCGATCTTTCCCTTGAGAAACATGGCCAGCCCAAGGGGGACATTCTTCATCAGCCCCCCTGCTTTGGCCTCATATTTCGCCAGGAGCTTCGCCTCATAGACGCGACCGTATTCCCGTATGGAGGCCAAAAAGAGCTGATGAAAGAGGACAACCCGTTCCCGCTTGGGTGGAATCCCTTGCTTCAGGGCCAGCTCCCGCAGGGCATCCATGACATGGGCGACGTGGATATCATTGGGGCACCGTATACTGCAGGTATAGCAGCTGACACATACCCAGATGGTCTCGGAATGCAGCAGTTCCTCTCCCCTCCCCAGTTGGGCCATACGGATAACCTGGCTCGGAAGGATATCCATGGCTTGGGCCATAGGACACCCCGTGCTGCACTTCAGACATTGATAGCAGCGAAAAACGTCCTCGCCGCTTTCCTCTTTGAGCCAGCGCGCGAATCCTGCTTCCTGGCCCGCCTCATCCCTCCGGCTGCCCTTTTTCATCCTCCCCTTCCTTGGTTCATCTCCGGGGTAAAGACCACTTTCCTCTTCGGAGGAAGCAGCTATCCAGCCCCGGTTAGAGGCCTGCTGCATCCAGGAGGCGGGGAACTTGATCCTCCCACCCCATCGCAATGATGCTCACCCCCTGGCATATACCTCTCAGCCCCTTGATGATCTCTGATGCTATATCGACAGAGGCCGCAATTTTATCCGGGGCCTTCATCAACTGTTCAATTATCCCTTCGGGGATCGCAACCCCCGAGACGTGTTTATTTATGTAGCTGGCCATGCCAGCTGACTTCAGCACCATAAGCCCCGCGATAACGGGTACTCCAAAAGTCCGCGCCTTCTGCATGAAGGCCTCGAATTGTGCAAGATCATATACCGAGGTCGTGATGAAAAACTCCACCCCGAGACGGATCTTTTTTTCCATCTCCTTCATCTCCAGGTCGAGGACATGGCCTTGAGCGCTGGCATCGAGCTTCGCACCAACGCAAAAATGGGGAGACCCTTCCAGATCGCCACCGCTCATATCATATCCCGTGCGGAGCTTCTTTATTGCCTCCAAAAGCTCCAGGAGATCTATGTCGAAGACCGCCTTGGCCGCCGGATGATCTCCCAGTTTGGGATCATCACCCGCAACCGCCATCATATTCTCAATGCCCAGGTGATAGGCACCGAGCAGCTCCGCCTGTATCGCCAGCCGGTTTTGATGGGCACAAGAGATCTCACAGATCGTCTCGTACCCCTTTTTATGGAGATATTGACACGCCGCCCAGGAACTCATGCGCATGATCCCACCTTGCAGGGAAGGCACCGAGATGGCCGCCACTCTTCCCTTGAGGGGGATTAATCGCTCCTCAAACCCCTTAACAGCGACGCCCTTGGGAGGTAAGACCTCCGCTACCGTTAAAAACTCGCCACTCCCCAGCTGCTCACGCCACCCCATGGAAACCTCCTTCTCGTGAGTCACAATAAGCCCCCACTCTAAGCAATTCTGAGATAAGACACAAGAATTTTTTCTTTGTGTATTGTTTCTGCTTATTCAGATGCCGCCTCCTCATCTTCTACCGGCAGCAGGACCCGGAAGGTCGTGCCGCTGCCCAGCACGGTATCGACCTCGATATCCCCCTTGTGTTCCTTCACGATGCCGTACGACATAGAGAGTCCCAGGCCTGTCCCTTCACCAACCCTTTTGGTGGTGAAAAAGGGATCGAAGATCCTCGGCAGGATATCTTCGGGTATGCCGCCACCGGTGTCCGTGAACTCGATGACGACTTTATTGCCATTTCCTGAAAGGAACGTCTTTATCGTCAGGGCCCCTCGTGCGTGCATGGCATCGGCCGCATTGATCATGATGTTCAGAAAGACCTGCTTTAATTGGCCGGCGTTACCCAACAGGGGGGGGAGGGAGGGGGCAAGCTCCTTGATGATCTCGATGTTGTGGAAGGTGGCCTGGTTCTCTAAAAAGTGGAGGCCATCGGTTATGGCCCTGTTGACATCGATTAGTTCCTTTTTAGGACCGCTCTGGCGGGCGAATTCGAGGAGGCTCTTTACTATCTCCTGACACCGCGTCGCTTCCTGCACAATCCGCCCGAGGTCTTCCCGCTGTGCGTCATCAGGTGCAAGCCCTTCCAGCAAGAGGCACGCGTATATGAGGATACCACCCAACGGATTGTTGATCTCATGGGCAACCCCGGCTGCCATTTCACCCAAGGACCTCAGCTTCTCTAGCTGAATAAGTTGGAGATGAGTCTCCTGCAGTTTCTGTTCCATGACGATCCGAGGACGCAGGTCGGTAAAGATCCCCACAGACGCCATCTCCTCGCCACCCTGATAGACGATGGCAGCCGAGAGGTGTATGGGGATCTCCTTGCCCCCTTTGTGCACCATCTTAAACTCCGAACCCGTCAACCTGCCGATCCCCCCATAGTCAGGGCTGCGCAGTCTCTGCATCACCTCTTTGGCCACGCCCGGCGGATAAATCTGCGTGATGTGTATCCTCCCCAACACCTCTTCTGCCCTATAGCCACTCAGCTCCTCAGCCGCCCTGTTAAAGACGATGATATTCCCCTTGATGTCGGTAGCAATAATGGCATAGGGAGAGCTCTCGATGAGTCGCTTCCTGAAGTCATTGGTCTCCCTGAGCTCCCGTTCCAGCTGCTTGCGTTGGGTGATGTCGATGTTTACCCCTTCGTATCCGAGAACATTCCCTGCGCTGTCGCGGATGGCATAGGCGGAGAGGAGCACCGTGATCTTCCCCCCATCCTTTCTCTTAAACTCCACCTCCCACTCTCTGACAGAGCCATCCCGCTCCATCTTCGCTTGGAAGATCCTGCGCTCCTCGGGGATCACATAGAGATCTTTGGTGATATCTATTTGTAAGAGCTCCTCCTTGGTCTCATAGCCGAGCATATCCAAGAGGGTCTGGTTACAATCGATGAATTTGCCTTCCGGCGTGCTGATGAAGAGTCCCTCACCAACCTGCTCGAAGAGCTCCCGGTACCGCTTCTCCGAGACCCTGAGCCTCTCTTCAAATCGCTTGCGCTCCGTGATGTCGGTGAGGTAGGCACACCCCTTGACCGCACCCTCTCCCCCGTCTGCCAGGGCCAAACAGAGGTAGATATCCCTCTGCTCCCCCCGGGCAGTCGTAATCTCTACCTCCTGACACAGCTTATCCCCAGGGCCCTTGAGCTGCTTGAGGACCTCCTCTACCCCGTGACCCAAGATCGAGATGATATCCCTTCCCAAAAGCTCTTCTGGAGGATAGCCGGTAAGTATAGTGGCCATCTGGTTGGTGAAGGCAATCGAGCGATCTTCGTCGAAGACGAGGATCCCGTCATTGCTCATCTGTACCAGGGCTCGGGTGTAACGGTCTTGTTCTTTTTCTGGAGAGGGTAGCGGGGGTGAGACCGACTTGCGGGTGCGGGGTTTCATCTCACATCCATTGTAAAACAATTCGTATCGCCGCGCAACCAAGCCTTCAGCAGATCCGGGGAAACTGCCCACCCCCTCGGGCTTCTCCCTATCCCGTCTTTTGGGGCAACAGTACGGTAACGGTGGTCCCCTTACCCTCCTCGCTCTCCACGGAGATGGAACCGAGATGGGCCTCTACAATACCCTTGACGATGGAGAGGCCTAATCCCGTCCCCACAATCCCCCGCGTCTTCTCCGACTTGACCCGCGAGAACTTGTCGAAGATCCGGGGCAGGTCCTCTTGGGAGATGCCGATGCCGGTATCCTGCACCACCGTCTTGACATAATCGCCGTCAGAACACACCTCTATCAGTACCTTACCTCCTGCCGGCGTATATTTTATGGCGTTGCTCAACAAATTGGTGAAGACCCTTTCCAGATTATCCCTGTCCCCCAAGACAGAGGGAAGAGAGGAATGAAACTCGGTAGCAAGGGATATCTCCTTGGTCCGGGCCTCTCCCTCCATGAGTTCTACCACCGCGCGTACCACCTCCTCTACTTGTAGGGGTTCCTTGCACTGCATGGCCACGCCAGCTTCTATCTTGGATATCTCCAGGAGGTCAGTGATGAGATCGAGGAGTCCCTTGGAGCGCTTCTTGGCCCTCGAGAGGAGGTATCTCTGCTTTTCAGTGGTATCACCGGCCACGCCATCCAAGATCAGGTTTATGTTCTGCCCGATGGCCGAGATGGGGGAACGGAGCTCATGGGAGACCATGGCGATAAAATTCCCCTTCATGCGGTCAAGTTCCAAGAGATAAGTCATATCCTCCAAGACCGTTACCGTCCCGAGCACCTCTGCCTCTTCACTCTTGACTGCCGCGGTGTGGGCCCTGATGAAGGAATCTTCCATCTGGAATTCTTGAGAGATGGTGGTCACCTCAGGGTTCTTTGGTGACACCACCCCCTGCACGGCCTCCATGAGTTTCTCATCTCCCACTGCCTCACTCAGGGTTTTCTCCAGGCACGCCTTGCTCTCGATGCTCAGCAACCGGCTTGCAGCCGGGTTGGTGAGGACGATCCGCCCCTCTCTATCCGTCACCACGATTCCATAAGCCATAGAGTTAATGATGGTCCTTACCTTACTCTTCTCTGTGGCCACATCCCTGAGGCTGCGTGCTGCCTCTGCCCGTAACTGTTCGGCCTCCAGCTCCAGCTGCCGCTTTTCCAGGGCCCGATTGACTACCACGCAGAGCTGATCCGGTGTGAAGGGTTTGGCTATGAAGTCATAAGCCCCTTTCTTCATGGCCTCGACAGCTGAGTCGATGGTAGCGTAACCGGTGATAACAACGACCAGGAGGGCGGGGTTGACCTCCCTGGCAGCCTCCAACACCGCCATCCCGTCCATCCCCGGCATCTTGAGGTCCAGGAGCACCACGGCAAAACCCCCCGGGCCCCCCTTGATGGCTGCCAGCCCCTCCTCCCCATTGGCTGCGGTCATAACCTCACATCCGTCCGAAGCGAGGATCCGGCGGCAGCTGTCACGTATGACAGCCTCATCATCGATCACCAGGATTTTGTTGAGCTTACCCACGGCTCTCTGCGCCCTTCAAGGATCTGCGGTCCCCTACTCCTGCCCCTAAATTTTTAAGTCTAAGGAAAGCAGCCGGAGGTGGCCCTTTGGCCAGATGTCACTCCCGCTCTTCAATATAGAAATAAGAATGTCGCGATCCCGAAACGGGAAAAGTGACACATTCGGATATTTTTATGCCGCCGAAGGTGACCCTTTGGTCAAAGGTGGCCCTTTGGCCAGATGGGATGTCGCTCTTCCCGCTATGGTAGCGGAATCACAATGCGACCTCCTACCATTCGGATAGTTCTATTGATGGGGTGTATCGGAATGCTACAGACTGCATTATTTCGAGATAAGGACCTCTATCCGCCTGACCAGTTCCCCAGGTTCCACCGGTTTGTCGATGTAGTCATTCGCCTCCGTATCCTTCCCCATCTGGTGTGTGTACTTGCTGGTAGGTATATTCGAGACAACGGCGGTGAGCAAGAGAATGGGGATAGAGCGATACTTCTTGTCGGCCTTCAGCTCCTTGCAAACTGTATAGCCATCCTTGTCCGGCATCATCACATCGAGGACGATGAGATCGGGGTTCTCGGTCTTGGCCTTTTTCAGTCCCTCAACCCCACCATAGGCTGCAGCTACTGCATAGCCCTTGCTCTCCAGGATGGTGGAAACGGCCTCCACCAGATCGGGGTCGTCGTCAACTATCAAGATCTTTCTCGCCATTGCTCCTCCCCCTCGTTTTTATTTTTTATGCCTTCGGCCTCGGAAGCAGGCCAGCTCCCTCCGCTATCTCACTGACCTTTTCCTCCCACTCGATGGCCATGAGGTGAATGCCATGCACCCCCTCGATCTCCCGCAGCTGTGCGATCTGTTCCACACAGATCTTTATCCCCTCTTGGGCCGGTTCTTTCGCCTTGACCATCCTCTCGATGATGGCATCGGGGATGGTGATCCCTGCTACATTCTTGGCCATATACCGGGCCATACCGCCAGACTTAAGCGGTGTTACCCCCGCCAGGATATGCAGCTTTTCATGGAGCCCCCGGTCCCTCACCATCCGCATCCATTCTTTAAACCGATCCATGTCGTAGATGCATTGGGTCTGGATGAAATCGGCCCCTGCCCTGGCCTTTTTCGCCAGCCGGACCACCCGGAACTCAAACGGGTCGGCGAACGGGTTGGCCGCTGCCCCGATAAAGAGTTTAATTTCACCTTCGATCTTCTCCTCCCCCCCGAGCAATTTCCCTTCATCCCTCATGGTCTTCACACACTGGATCAACTGTATGGAGTCGATATCAAAGACATTGGTCGCGTCCTTCTGGTTGCCGAAATTTTGGTGGTCGCCGCTCAGGCAGAGCATATTCTTGATCCCCAGGGCCGTGGCCCCAAAGATATCGCTCTGGATGGCAATACGATTCCTGTCACGGGTGACCATCTGCATCACCGGCTCCAGCCCCATCTGAATCAAGATTGCGCTGGTGGCAATGCTCGACATCCGGACGATAGAGGTCTGATTATCGGTGACGTTGACGGCGTCTACCTTACCTCGTAGGTATTCGGCCTTCCGCTTTATCACCGCTACGTCATTGCCCTTGGGAGGGCCAAGTTCGCCGGTGAGGGCAAATTCTCCCTTTCCCAGTAGCTTCTCTAAATTGCTGCCGGACTTCATAGCAATAGATCCTCCCGTTTCACCTTTCTCGGGCCGCCGCTGAGACTCGGCTTCCAGCTTTTGGCTGGTACGATCTCCTCTAATAACTCTACCTGTCCCCGCGCCTTAAGTCTGTCATAGATGAGCTGCCAGGCGCAATCGACCTCTGGATTAATCTCACACTTTCCCCCCTGCGAACCTCCGCACGGGCCGTTGAAGAGTCGTTTGGCACATCGGGCAATGGGACATATCCCTCCTGTAAGGTGTAAGATGCACTGCCCGCATCCAGCACACCGTTCCGCCCAGATACCCGCTCCGAGATTAGCGCCATAAAACTCGGTGTTGAGGGCAGGCAGTACGATCGTATTCTCCCCGGCCACCTCTGCCACAAATTGCACCCCTACCCCGCACGCCATGGAGATGACGGCATCAGCCTTACGGATTTTATCAAGGCAGGGGTCAATGTACTCCCTATCGCACTGTCGCTGCACGGTAGCTTCTTCTATCTCCTGACTTCTTCCTTCTTTCTTATTCAGCATTCGCAACTGGGAAGTAAGTACCTCCACCTCTTTCTCCCCACCCGCCATGCAGACGCTCACACACGTGCCGCATCCCAAGATCAGCAGCCGTTTATAGGGCGCCACCATGGCCTTGATTTCAGCCAAGGGCTTCCTCTCACCAACAATCATGCTACAGCCTCCTTTTGCTTGGGCTCCCTCTTCCTCAGGGGGCTGGGACCCAGCTCCTTTGCGCGTTTCGTCATCTCTTCCACGGCAGCGGTGAACTTCGTGGCATCGGAAGCCCCCATATTGAACATCTCCAACCGCTCGGGTTCTAATCCGACCTCTGCCAATAATCTCTTCGCGTAACCGATCCTCTTTTTAGCCCTTAGATTTCCTTCCAGGAAATGGCATTCTCCCTCTTCTCACCCAGCCACAAAGATGGCATCGGCCCCTGCCTCAAAAGCCCGAAGCACGTGGATGACATCCATCTTTCCGGTACACTGAATCTTTATGATCCGTACGTTAGGCGGGTACTCCAGCCTCATCGAACCAGCCAGGTCAGCTGCAGAGTATGCGCAATACTCACAACAAAACGCGGCGATTTTCGGCTCAAAGGTCTCCATATCCTAACCTCCTCTAACAAGTGCATCAAACAAGGTATCACATTTAGCCACTATCTGCTCATCCCTGTAATGCTGGACCTCAATGGCCTTTCGCGGACAGGCCGAGGCACAGATCCCGCACCCCTGACACGCAGCTGCCTCTATCGCAGCTACTCCCTCCTCATTGATACACGGTACATGGTAAGGACAGAGCCGCACGCAGGTAAGACAGGCCACACAGCGTTTCTCATCAACCACTGAGACAACGCCGCTGATAGCGAGCTGCCTCTGCGAAAGGATCGTTGCCGCCCGCGAAGCAGCCCCCTGTGCCTGAGAGACGGTCTCAGGGATCAGCTTGGGAGCATGGGACAATCCACACAGGAAGATTCCGGCATTGAAGAAATCGAGGGGACGCAACTTCATATGGGCCTCCAAGAAGAACCCATCGGCCGTCAGGGGGAGCTTCATGCGAGATGCCAGTTCCTCCATATCCTGCCGCGGCCTGATCCCCGCACTTAAAACA
>Ga0214473_10004042_pt1 | contig 17654 bp, 15 predicted proteins | sample RVTome_7_FD_203509 | JGI IMG/M metagenome (GOLD analysis project Ga0214473, IMG submission 203509) | Soil microbial communities from uranium-contaminated site in the Upper Colorado River Basin, Wyoming, United States - RVT98D197 | ecosystem: Environmental > Terrestrial > Soil > Contaminated >... | reverse complement strand
AGCACCATGTCCCCATCATCGGACTCGTCGAAAACATGGTCGACTTCGCCTGCCCCCATTGTGAAAAAACTCTATCCCCCTTCGGTGAGGGTGGTGGAGAGAAGGTGGCTGATGATCTGAACATACCCTTTCTGGGCAGGATACCAATCGACCCCGCGGTGGCTGCGTGCGGCGATAGGGGAGAACCCTTCATCACCTCCCTTCCCCAATCAAAGATTGCCGGCACTGTGCGCGAAATCGGCCAGAGATGCCGGGCCTTGATGGAACAACGGGGCCGGCTCACCCTGGTAACCCAGCTCGTATACAAGGATTGAAGGCTCGACGAAAGCCTCACACTCGCTTCTGTAAGGCTTCTTCCATATACTTATCGAGGGAATGCATTGGCTAAACCTTCGGCGGCATGACGGATATGTGACCCACAAATCTCGCCTCGGCGGGAAAAATCAATAATCCCTCCCTCACCCCCCTTTAGAAAACCGAAGGTGACCCTTTGGTCAGGGGGGATGGCCGGAGGTGGCCCTTTGGCCAGGGGATTTGAAACCTATTTCCCAGGCAAAATTGAGATAGTTCAGGGGGAGCGTTTCACTAAAACCCTCAGACTCTGAAGTCTTACAAACAAATAATTCGTTCCGGAGGTGATCATGGATAGTATGGAAGCAATCAAGGGGAGACGGTCGGTGAGATCGTATAAGTCTGATCCCATCCCCGAAGAGAAGCTGCGCAAGGTATTGGAGGCCATTCAATGGGCGCCCTCCTGGGCCAATACCCAGTGCTGGGAGGTCATCGTGGTCAAAGAGCAGGGGACCAAAAAGCAGTTGGCCGAGACCTTGCCGCCCGGCAACCCCTCCCGTGAGGCAATCGTACAGGCCCCCATCACGCTGGCCGTAATCGGCATCAAGGGAAGGGCGGGGTTCTACAAGGGAGCGGCTGCTACCGACAAGGGTGACTGGTATATGTTCGATACAGGGTTGGCCACCCAGAACCTCTGCCTAGCTGCCCACGCCCAAGGGCTCGGCACCGTGATCGTCGGCCTGTTCGACGCCGTCAAGGCGGGAAAGGTCCTGCAGGTGCCCGAGGACAAGGCCGTAGTGATCATCACCCCCCTCGGCCTCCCGGAGAAGGTCCCCTCTCCCCCGAAGAGGAAAGAGATAGACGAATTCGTCTATCACGAAATATATGGGAAGCGTTGAGGGTGCCGGAGCCGAAGCCGAAGGTGACCCCTTGGCCAGTGGCCCTTTGGCCAAAAGAACCGAAGCGCTTCTGTCCTCTGTGCGGCGGGAAATTGGAGCGCATCTCCCGGGAAGGCCGGATGCGGCTCTACTGCAGGCAGTGTGACAGGATCCTCTATGAAAACCCCCTGCCGGCGACTGCCGCTGTCGTCCTCGAGAATAAGCAGCACCTCCTCCTGGTCAAGAGGGCAATGGAACCGGCGAGGGGCGAATGGTGCCTCCCCGGCGGCTTTGTGGAGCTGGACGAGACCCCGGAACAAGGGGTTCTTCGCGAGCTCCATGAGGAAACCGGTTTGGAAGGCAAGGTGAATCACTTGATAGGCGTGATCCCAGAGGAGAGCCCTCTTTACGGCCCCCTCATCATCATCGGCTATCAGGTAGCGCCCCAGGGGGGAAGGCTGAAGGCAGGAGATGACGCCGCAGAGGTTAGCTACTTCCCCTTGCGCCGCCTCCCACACATAGCCTTCGACTCCCACCAAGCAATTATCGATGCCATTGCGCGGAGAACAAGATGAAGTATACCTACGGCCCTGTCCCCTCGCGGCGTCTCGGGCTTTCCCTGGGTGTTGATCTGGTCCCGAAGAAGATCTGCACCTATGATTGTATCTACTGCCAGATCGGCAGGCCTACGCTCCAGACTATTGAGCGCAAGGAATACGTGCCTGCCAGTTCCATCCTCCGTGATGTCAAGCAATCCCTGCGACAATGGGGCGAAAAGCTAGACTATATCGCCATCTCCGGCTCAGGGGAGCCGTGCCTCAACACCGCCATCGAAAAGGTCATCCAGGGGATAAAAAAGCTGACAACGACCCCCGTGGCCGTCATCACCAACAGCTCCCTGCTCCATCTGAAGGAAGTGCGTCAGGCTCTGCTTTTGGCCGATGTAATCATGCCCTCCCTAGACGCCGTCACCCCCTCCGTCTTTCAAACCATCAACAGGCCCCTCCCCTCTCTAGAGATCGACCAGATCATCCAGGGGCTGGCTGCATTTCGCAAGGAATATAAAGGCCAGATCTGGCTGGAGATTCTACTCTGCCGCGGGATCAACGACTCAAAAGAAGAGATCGAGAGGATGCAAAAGGCCATCCATATTATCAGACCGGATAAGGTCCAGCTCAACACCGTGGTGCGGCCGGGTGTGGAGGATTATGCCGCTGCACTTGCTCCTGGTCGCATGGAGGAGATAAAGAAGGCTTTGGGCGCGGATGCGGAGATTATCGCGGAGTTTGCCGGGGATAGACATCGTATGCCTTCGGAGGCAGTAGAGGAGCAAGTGATCCGCATCATCCAGCGTAGGCCCGAGACCCCTGACGACCTTGCCAAGGCCCTCGGCCTCCACGACCTTGAGATAGTAAAGATGCTGGATAAGCTTGCCAAGGAGGGAAAGGTAACCTACCGGGTCTTCAATCAGCGCGTCTACTACGAGGCAGCTAAGAAGGCCGACTAATCCGGCTCCTGGTGAGCTTTATGTTAGACACGACGGTCGTGGTAAGGGGTCGGGCCGAGACAACTATAAAAAAGGGGACGGTGAAGCTCCCCCGCCCCCTTTAAGACTCTTCGCATGTTTTTCTGCTACGCTTTTTCCGACTTCTCTGCGTCTTCGGGCTGCGAACCCCTCTTTTTAAAGAATGCCGACATCATTTCCTTTATGCCGCCGCAGCACGTCATCATCCGTTCTGCCATCGCCTTTTTTTCTTCTTCGGTCATCTCTTTCCCAGGCATGCACGGGCACAGAGCCGCCATGTGCTCTCCGCAGTCCATCATTTTTTTCTTGTCTTCCTCCGATGACCAAAGGATCACTGGCCAAAGGGCCACCTTCGGCTTCGGCATGCCTTTCATAAATTGTTCCATCATTGAGCTAAACATCTTTTTCATTTTTTCCTCCTTTTTTTATCTACCTGGTCACGATGTTATTGATTCAGGCTTGATGCCAGAAACTTTTATACTCACCACCGAGCCGGCGACTTCTCCCGCTTGTTCCGGCTTTATCTCCAGCTTTTTAATGATCTCTTTCGCCGTCGGATCGGAAATTATAAGCTCTGCAGGAAAAGCGGTTTCTCCCATTATCTTGACATCCTGAAACCCTGCCTCTCGTACGGCCTTCAAGTATTCGTCCTTCAACATCGCGCCTGAAACGCAACCGATATAGGCCTCAATGGAGTTCTTAATAAAATCGGGCAGTTCCTTGAGCAGGACGATATCTGAGACCATCAGCCTCCCTCCTGTTCGCAGCACTCTGAAGGCCTCTGCAAATACCCCCTTTTTGTCCGGGGAAAGATTGATCACGCAGTTTGAGATCACCGCATCGACAGAATTATCGGCAACCGGCAGATGTTCAATCTCGCCGAGCCTGAACTCTACATTCGAATAATTGCCCTTCCTGGCATTCTCCCTTGCCTTTTCCAGCATCTCCGGTGTCATATCAACGCCGATGACCTTTCCGCTGTCGCCTACCCTGCCGGCAGCCAGAAAACAATCAAATCCCGCACCTGCGCCCAGGTCAAGCACGGTCTCTCCCTGCTTCAAGGATGCAAGGGCGACGGGATTGCCGCACCCCAATCCCAGGTTTGCCCCCTCGGGCACAGCCTTCAGCTCCGCATCCGTGTAGCCTATCTTTTGACTGATATCTTGTATCAACTCGCTTCCGCCACAGCACGATTGTGCAGGAGTGCAACAGGAGCTACCCTGCTTTACAACCTTGGCATATCCTTCTCTGACGGACTTTCTTATGTCTTCATTACCCATTTCCCATCACCTCCCAGATTATTTGGCGGCATCCGTTGCCGCCATCTCCTGCATGAGGGGGCCGAGCAGCCCTTTTACCATGTCGCCGAACTCACCGGCCTTAATCAAAATAAAACAGCACACCTTGCCCTCCTTTTCCCACGTGGCAAGGGCCAATTTGTCCCCTGCATGGATACCCGCCCTATCCCGCATCTCCTTGGGAAGCACCATCTGCCCGCGCTCATCCACGCTTATTAAGGCCTCAACCTTACAGCAGGCCATTGCCCCACCGGCCGGTTCACAACATGATGGTTTTACAAACTTTTTAGCCATTCCTCCACCTCCTTCAAATTTTCCTGATATATCAGATTGTACTGATAAATATAGCCAATCAGAAATAGTTTGTCAAGTCTCTTTTTTAAAAAAAAGACCTTTAATCAGGGCATGCCCCCTACTGGCCATATAAACAAAAAAGCAAGATTTGCAACAAAAAAAGCAAAAATCGGCAAGAAGTCACGTCTCAATCGGCATATCGTGGAATACAACTGGTCAAAAATAATGAATTAAGAACCCACTTAAGGAGAAAAAAGGAGGATACTGGTATGGGTTTTGTAAAGACAATGCAAGAGCTCATGGCCAATGCCAGGGCAACCGCAGACTTTTATGACGCGGAGATGCTTGCCGTCTTCTGGGAGACCAAGCCGGAGATCGTTGCCAGGCTGCTGCCACCGCCGCTGGAACCGGCGGAATATCCGATTGCCATGGCCTTTGTCGCGAACTATCCGAGAACCAATTTCGATGTCACCTATCATGAGAGCGCCCTGTTTCTAAATGCTATCTATCAAGGGGAAGAAGGGAAGTATTGCCTGGCCATGCCGGTGACCAACGACATGGCCATGGCTGGCGGCAGGGAGTTCTATGGCTTTCCCAAGAAAATGGCCGATATTCATTTAAAAAAGGACAAAGTTATTGTCAGCGGATGGACCGAACGCCACGGGGTTCGCTTCATGGAGATCCGCGCCAAGCTCACCGGCAAGTTCAACAATGCAGAGGCAGAAAAAAAGCTCGTAGGTCGCTCCGAGCCGGCTGCGGATGGCTCTATTAAGGGAATCTCATATCTCTATCGTCCCTTCCCGACCCCTCAGGCAGAACTCTTGGATTATAACCCCTGGCTCATAAAACAGGAAACAGTGTTAAGACCGAAAGAGATACAGTTCGGCGAGGCGGAGATCGTCCTCAAGCATTCTGACTACGACCCCTGGGCCGAGGTAGAGGTGGTAAAGATACTGGGTGCCGTTTACACGGTGGGAGACAATTCCATGCTGCGGGCAAAAGCGGTTGTCGGCGTCGATCCCATGCAATTTGCGCCCTATGCCTTTTTAAGATGGGATATGAAGTAAAGCCCAAAGGACCGTATCGATGACGCATCCAGATATCGATTTCAAGATAAGCAATGAGACCCAAGCCATGCTGCGTGAGGTGAATAAATTCAGCATGGAAGTGATGAGGCCGGCAGGGATAGCGTTGGACAAGCTTCCTAATCCTGAAGATGTGATTGCCCCGGGTTCTGTCCTGTGGGATGTTGTTAAGGGCTACCGGCAGCTTGACCTCCACCTGCTCAGGATGCCCGAGAGCGTGGGAGGTATGGCGGAACACCTCGATCCTATGGCAGCCATTCTTATTGGAGAACAACTCGGCTATGCGGACGCCGGCCTAGCCATCAGCATGGGGGTCTCGGCCATGCCCTTCAATTATGCCGCCCTCTTCCCGACCCCCGAGATGCAGCAGCTCGCCCGGGATTTCTGCCAGGACAAAGAAGGAAAGATGATCGGCTGTTGGGCGATAACGGAGCCTGATCACGGCACGGACTGGAGCCTCGGCGGAGACAAGCCGCAATGCGGCCCTTCGGTCAAGGCGGTGTTGAAAGGTGACGAATATATCGTGAACGGCGAAAAGTCGGACTGGGTCTCCAACGGAACGATCGCCACCCATGCGGTCCTGCATGTCGGGCTCGACCCGTCCCGTGGCATGCGGGGCCAGGGCCTGGCCGTCATTCCCCTGGACCTTCCCGGCATCTCAAGGGGAAAGCCGCTCGATAAGATGGGCCAGCGGCCCTTGAACCAGGGATCGATCATCTTTCAGGATGCCAGGATCCCAAAGCAGTACATGGTTATCCCTGACCCGGAGTTTATCAATGCGACAGGCGGACAAGGATTGGCAGCTGTCAACGGCGGCATGGCCGTTGTCTTTGCTGGCCTGGCCAGGGCGGCATACGATGAAGCCTTCAGGTATGCGAAGGAAAGGATACAAGGCGGGGTACCGATATTCGAACATCAGACTATTAAATTGAAACTGATGCGGATGTTTGCGCTGGCAGAGGCAGCCAGGGCGAACATGCGCCGGATGGCCTTGTATAATCTGCAAAATCCCTTTTCACCTGCGGTAGCCCATGCGGTGGCGGCCAAATGTTTTTCAACCGAGGCGGCCACAACGATTGCCAGCGAGGCCATACAGATCTTCGGCGGGTACGGGCTGGCAAAGGAATACCCCATCGAAAAGATGTTCCGCGATGCCCGGGCAAGCATGATCGAGGATGGCGTCAACGACGCCCTGGCGATAAGGGCTGCAGAGTATCTTTAAGTAAACAATCCCGCCAAGGGCGGGACTTTAGGGGTCGAGGATGCAAGGATTCGAGGGTTCTAGTGAAGACCATTCAAATGACCAAAGGGTCGCCTTCGGCTCCGGCATGTTTGTAGAATCCTCCCACTTTGCGGCCCCCTACCATTTTATTTTGATCGATGGGGTGTCGCAAAGTGACAGATCCCGCTTCCGTAAATCCATATTGCGGGGCGGGACTGACCCCTTGAACCCTTTTGAAAAAGATCGAAGGCTGCGACTATCGCATGGACCACCATGCGGTCTTAAGAGGAACGGAGCGTATTGTATTATACATACAACGGTCTGATCGGCAGGCAGAGATCCAGGATCTGATGTTTCAAGGGATGCGCGGCAGGATCGTTACGATAGATTTCATAGGCGGGACGATCATCCGGTTGATAGTCGCTCGTTGCCAGCCAGTTCAAAATCATGCTCATCCATGCCTCATCATGACCATTGGCCGCAATCTCGCAGCGATGAACTGCAAATTTTCCTCCCGGGAGTGATTGAACGTTGACCCATTTGTCGGCCTTTATCGATTCGGGCACGGTGATGCACGCATCATAGATCAATTTATCTCCCGGTGTTACGTCGGGATTACCCCAGATGACCCCCATCGCCAGCGTTTCTTTATTCATGAGCCCCCTATCGCCCGCCCATTGAAACAATCTCGTAAAAATCTCGCGGGTCGTTTCCCAGTTGGCGGAGCGTCCCCTCCGCCGCACATAGGCCACGCGGCGGGGAGGCATCTCAGCTACCCTCACCTCCATCTCCGTTCGTCTATCCAATATATCCTCGATTGATAGATGACGTTGGGTGCGGTAATGATTGAGGAGATCTGTTGCCTCTGCCGGCAGTTCTTGACCTTCATCCTTTTTAAAATTTCTCATCTTGAATTTCCAGCTCTCCCAATTGAAGTGCTCCCGCACCAGCGAAGGGGTAGATCCGTAGTACGACTTAAAGCATCTAGCAAAATTTTGCGAGCTGGAAAATCCGCACTCCAGGGCAATATCGGTAATGGATTTGTATTTATCCATTATAAGCTTATGCACTGCTCGCTCCAGACGGACACGCCTGACAAATTCATTCACCGTCTCACCGACCAGGGCCCGGAATACGCGATGGAAATGATACCTGGAGAAACAGGCGATCTCGGCGAGCTTCGTCAGATTCAGATCTTCCGCATAGTGATTTTGAATGTAGTCTATGACGCGATTCAAGCGAAGCAGATATTCATGCTTCAATATCTCTGCATAAGACGTGGGCATGACGTTGAAACTTCTAATCCTTCCCGCAGCCGCAGCCGAAGGTGGCCCTTTAGCCAATTTTCGGTTTACTGATCCGCGTTACTTATTCCTTGTAAAAAAATTCGTTGTCGTTCGATTCTATTTGCCGAATCGGTCTAACTATTTGATATGCAAAGAGAATGAAATTATAAAATAACGAAAAGGTGCCTTGTTGTCAAGCACGAGTTTTGTGATGCGTTTAAGTATTGACAAGCCCTAGACAAATAGGCAATGAATAAGTTGCAGGCAGATAACGAAGCCAGAGGAAGAAAGACTATGATCAAGGTGACCTGTTTCGGAGCTGCCGGGACGGTAACGGGCTCCAACTATCTTGTCGAGACCTCACGGGGCGCAAAGGTGCTCGTGGATTGCGGGCTTTTCCAGGGTGGCAAAGAAACAGAAAGCCACAATTGGGAGGATTGGGGATATGAACCGAAGGAAATCAAAAACCTTATCCTGACGCATGCCCATGTCGACCACAGCGGGAGAATCCCCAAACTGGTAAAGGACGGCTTTCGCGGCAGGATCATCACCTCGCCTCCGACCGCCGAGCTCTGCGAGGTAATGCTGCTTGATTCCGCCCACGTGCAGGAGATGGAAGCGGAGTGGCAGACCCGGAAAGGCCGGCGGCGAGGCAAAAAAACAATACAACCACTCTATACGACGGCGGACGCCGAGGAGAGCCTACAGTATTTAGCTCCCATAGAGTGCGATGAGATCATCGCTGTTGAGCCGGGCATCAAGGTCCGGCTTCGAGAAGCAGGACATATCCTCGGATCCTCCGTTGCGGAGCTCTGGGTCGAGGACGGCGGCCGTGAGACGAAGATCGTCTTTTCCGGCGATTTAGGTAGACACGACCAGCCCATCGTGAAGGACCCCTTTGAAATCATTGAGGCGGATTATCTTTTCATCGAGTCAACCTATGGCAACCGCCTGCACCGCACGTTCGAGGAAAGCAAGGAGGAACTGCTTGAGGCGATTCGGCACGCCGTTTCTCATAACGAGAAAGTGATCATACCGGCCTTCGCCCTCGAGAGGACCCAGGAAATTCTCTACCTGCTCGGGGAATTCTCCCGTTCGGGCAAGCTCCCCGATATCCCCGTTTACCTGGACAGTCCCCTTGCTATCAAGGCTACAAAGATCTTTCGGAAGAATAAGAAATACTATGACGCTGCTGCCCGAGTAATAGTGGAACAGGGCTTTGATCCATTCTCCATGCCCAATCTCAAACTTGCGCCGACTGTTGAGGAATCTATCAAGATCAACAAGCAGCAGGGATCAGCGATTATTATCTCGGCCAACGGCATGTGCACCGCCGGCCGGATCAAGCATCACTTGAAACACAATTTGGGACGTCCCGGGGCAAGCATCATCATCGTGGGATTCCAGGGCCGGGGGACGACGGGCCGGCAGATCGTAGATGGCGCAAAGACAGTTACCATCTTCGGGGAGAAGGTCCCCGTGAAGGCGAAAGTATACACCATCGGCGGATTCTCTGCCCATGCCGATCAGGCAGATCTCCTGACCTGGGTCGGTCATTTTGCAAAAAAGTCGAGGCCGCGCTGCTTCGTCATCCACGGCGAGTCGACAGCCAGCGAGGCGCTGGCAGCAGCGATTAAGGAACGATTCGGACTTGATGTCTACGTGCCGCACCTTCGCGAGGTGCTCACCCTTGCGCCGCCCGGAGCCGAAGCCGAAGCCGAAGGTAGCCCTTTGGCCAGTGGCCCTTTGGCCAGTTAAGGTGTCTTTCTTGCGTTCCTAGGTCAGCCGAAGCCGAAGGTGGCCCTTTGGCCAGTGGCTCTTCTTTAGCCAGTGGCCCTTGGCCACAAATATCCTTTGGCCAGCTTTTTATAGGCGCTGATCTGGTGATCCTGCCAGGTCTTATCCCTCCGCAGTTCCCGAGCCATCAGTTCGGCAACCTTAGGCGCCATCTCCATACTGGCCTTGGCATCCAGCAGCAGGGCGCGCGTGCGCCGGGAGAGAAAATCTTCGATTGTTCGCGCCATCTCGTGACGGACAGCCCATAGTACCTCGCCGGCCACCGTTGTCATGGCAGGATGAAGCTGTTTGCCATATGCCTTGTCTTCACGGATGAGGTCTTGCAGGGCAGAAGCGTCTGATCCATAGATGGCAAACATCCCGAATTCCTCGGGGTTGTTATGGAACCCGTGGATGTGCAACTCCTTGGTAACCGACGGTTTGTCCTCCAGCTGCGCGACAGACGCAGCGCGGTCGATGGTATCCTCCGCCATCTTGCGGTAGGTAGTCCATTTGCCGCCTGTAATAGTCACCAGACCGCTTGGTGAAACCTGGAGACTATGCTCGCGGGAAATTGCCGCCGTCTTTTCCTCACCTCCGGAACTGACCAGGGGCCTCAGCCCGGCAAAGGCACTGAGCACGTCATCAGGGGTCGGATCTTTGGTCAGGTAGCGGCCCGTATGATCGAGCAAAAATGCGATTTCCTGCGGAAGGGGGATGGGCTCCAGAACTGTATCATCTACCGACATGTCGGTTGTTCCTACGACGACGCGATTATGCCATGGTATAGCAAAAAGGACGCGCTTATCTGCAGTGCGGGGTATCATGATGGCGCAGTCGCCGGGCAAGAACGACTTATCCAGCACGATATGTGAACCTTGGCTGGGCCTGATCATTGCCCGTGCTTGGGGGTCATCCATCTTGCGTACGGCATCGGCAAACACCCCGGTTGCATTGATGACGACCTTGGCCTTCAGTTCATATTCATTGCCCGTCTCCTCGTCTTGCGCTATGACACCTCTCGTATGGTCTCGATCCTTGATGAGAGAGGTAACCTTCATATAGTTGAGTATCGTTGCTCCCTGTTCGGCAGCGGTCTCCGCCATATTGATCGCCAGGCGCGTATCGTCAAACTGGCCATCGTGATATCTCACCCCCCCGCGCAGTCCTTTTGCCTCCACGGTGGGGATCTGCCGGAGCGTATCTTTTTTGGATACCATTTTTGAAGAGCCGAATCCGTACTTCCCTGCAAGGGCATCATACAGTTTGAGGCCGACGCCATAGTACGGACCCTCCCACCAGCCATAGAGAGGTACGATAAAGGAAAGATCACTCACCAGGTGGGGGGCATTTCTGAGAAGCAGACCCCGTTCCTTCAGGGCCTCAAGGACGAGGGAGATGTTTCCCTGTTGGAGATAGCGTACACCCCCGTGGATCAGTTTTGTGCTGCGGCTCGATGTTCCCTGCGCAAAGTCCTTCTGCTCCACAAGAAGCGTCCGGTAGCCTCGGGAGGCTGCATCGATGGCGCACCCCAAGCCAGTCGCTCCCCCTCCGATGATGATACAATCCCATACCTGAGAGGAGTCCTTAGTCCGTGCGAGCATGTGGTCGCGGTTCATTAAGTAACCTACCTTTCTGCTTTCTTCTTATTAATTTTTTTCTTCGGCACTTGCGTCAGGTCGTCTCCGAGCCTAGTCTTTAACCAGTGGGCGTGATTAGTCGCTATGCCATCCGCACCGCATGCAAAGAGCCTGCGCGCCTCGCCAGGATCATCGACGGTCCAGACATAGAGTTTCATCCCAGCAGCCTTGACCCGAGCGATGAACTTCTCATCTATCTTCTTGCTCGCCTCTATATCCAGCCCATCAAGACCTGTTCGACGACCATGGGCAATGAGCCCTTCCCCAGGATTGCCTTTTGCAGCAAGCTTCTTCTCATCCTTTATCGAGCAGACCCAGTATACGTGATATCTGGGAAGGGCTTTCTTTAGGATTTCCATAGTATGCAAATCCGTGCCGATGAGCACTACCTGATCGGGCGAGCAGGACGATTTTTTCAGAACGCGGTTGAGCTCCGCCAGGATGCCGGCAGCGACCTTGATTTCCACAAACAGCTTCTTTCCCGCGGGAACGGTAGCAAACACCTCCTCCAGCGTTGGTATCCGTTCCTTTGCCCAGCTTTTGCCCTTGAATCTGCCGACATCCATCTCCTTGAGCTGTTCCAGTGTCAGCTTGGCTACCTCCCCATAGCGATGGGCAGTTCTCAAGGTGTTGTCGTCGTGGATCACGACGATGCTGCCGTCCTTGGTCAGGTGTACATCGATCTCTACCGCATCGTCATTCCTCTCCCACGCCAGGCAAACAGCAGCCAAGGTATTTTCCGGCGCATCATGCGACTCCCCGCGATGGGCAATTATCAAGGCCCTGTTGGATTTCATTACCGATTCTTCGCAAGCATTACTTTATTAATTCATACATCCTGCATCGAGGTTTGTCAATTGGTGAATCCGTAGTTATGATCTTGAAAAACCTTACTCTATTTACTACGATTGTTTATCTTTGATCTTAAGTTACAATAATGGTAAGGTCATTATGATCTGCTTCGTGATTGCAACCACTGTGCCGGAAAGGAGGAAGAACCATGGCCAACTATGTGGGAGCTCTGGATCAGGGTACGACCAGCACCCGCTTTATCATTTTTAATAATCGCGGACAAGTCGTCAGTGCTGATCAGAAAGAACATAGACAGATATTCCCGAAACCAGGCTGGGTGGAACATGACCCTCTGGAAATCTGGCAGAATGCGCAGGAGGTGATCCGCGGCGCACTAGCAAAGGGAAAGATCGCCGGATCGGAACTGGCTGCCATCGGCATTACCAATCAGCGGGAAACCACCGTACTCTGGGACAAAAATACGGGCAGGCCCTTCACTAACGCCATCGTCTGGCAGTGCACCCGCACCCATGATATATGTAATGAGCTTTCCAAAGAAGGGGGTCAAGACAGGTTCCGGGCAAAGACCGGCCTGCCCATCGCCACCTATTTCTCCGGGCCGAAGATCAAATGGATCTTGGACAATGTCCCGGAAACTCGTAAGGCGGTGCATAAAGGGGATGCCCTTTTCGGTACTATGGATACGTGGGTCATCTGGTGGCTCACCGGCGGACCGAAAGGCGGTGCCCATGTCACCGATGTAACCAATGCCAGCCGCACCATGCTCATGAATCTGCACACGCTGCAATGGGATCGTGACATCCTGGAGATCATGGGGATCCCGCGACACATCCTGCCTGAAATCGTCCCCTCAAGTGATCAAAACCCGTGGGGCGTAACACCAAATGACGGGCCTGTCAATGCCCGCATCCCGGTCTGTGGGGCTGTGGGGGACCAGCAGGCAGCCCTGGTAGGGCAAACCTGCTATGAAATAGGGGAAGCGAAGAGCACGTACGGCACCGGATGTTTTCTCCTGCTCAATACCGGCACCAAACCGACTCCATCAACGCATGGTCTGATCACGACCGTGGCCTACCAGGAAAGCGGCCAGCCCGCTGTCTACTGCCTCGAAGGCTCTATCGCCATTGCCGGTGCCCTGGTGCAGTGGGTGCGGGACAATCTGGGGTTGATAAAAGAGTCGCGGGAGATTGAGGGCTTGGCTCTAACCGTTGAGGATAACGGCGGTATCTATTTTGTTCCCGCCTTTTCCGGGCTTTTTGCCCCCTACTGGCGCTCGGATGCCCGCGGGGCGATCGTCGGTCTGACCCGCTACGTCAACAAGGGTCACCTCGCGCGGGCGGTCTTGGAGGCCAACGCCTATCAGACCCGAGACATCGTCGAGGCCATGAACCAGGACTCCGGCGTTAAGCTCAGCAAACTCAAGGTGGACGGGGGCATGGTCTATAACAACCTGCTCATGCAGTTTCTGGCAGACACGCTGAACGTACCGGTCATCCGGCCCAAGGTTACGGAAACCACCGCCCTGGGGGCAGCTTATGCAGCCGGCCTGGCAGTCGGGTTTTGGTCCGATCTTCAGCAGTTGTGTGAAAACTGGGCCGAGGACTATACCTGGAACCCGTCCATGGCTTCGGAGATCAGGGAAAAGGGTTATCGGGACTGGAAAAAGGCCGTGAAGAGGACCCTCAACTGGGTCGATGAGCCCGGGTCTTGAGCACTCGTCGTCGAACAATCCATTGGCTACAGAGCCACTTTAGGCATGATGGAGCGTCATCCACGAACGCTGAAAATCTCTTTTCTGACCCTCTCCCCCTAAAATTATGAGGGGGAGTAGGGAAAGGGTGAGGGGGCACCTGACCGAAATTTTTATATCACCCCTCACCTTTATCCTCTCCCCTTGAGGGGAGAGGAATATACTGAAGGCTTATTTTCTGCGCAATACCCATATCCCCGTGTTATGTCTAACGTAATGGTGTTGAAATTAATCATTGACATCGAGACCTAATTTATATATACATACTAGGCAGCCAGAGGTTCCTTATCATAATCATATTCCATATCCGCGTGAGAGGGAATAATGAAAAGCCCTGAGAGAAAAGGAGCGCATGAGCGATCGTTTCTATGAGGGCTTTTTTATGTTCTAGGTCCTCCATAATGCCTCGATTAAAAAGGTGTTTCAAGACTCAAATCCCAAGATGACACAGGCTTTGATGGGACAAAATCTCCCCGAAGACTGGGGGAGAAGCCCCCCTCAATCAAAGGAAGGAGAAGCTTTTCTAGGTTTCCGCATAAACTACCATTTATTTAAAAGGAGGCAGGTATGAAGAAAAAGAAAAAAGCCACGAGAAAGAAAAAGAATCTGTTACTTCTTGCATTGGTTGTAGCCTTAATCCTCATCCTGGGTGGAGGGCTCTTAGCCCACTTCATCCAGACCAGCGGCGGTGTGGCAATTCGAGATCTACGATTTATGGGTATTGACAGCAGACTGATGAGTGCGCTGCTCTATGTGCCGAAAGGGGCAACGAAAGCCGCGCCTGCACCGGGCATTGTGGCGATGCATGGCTACATGAACTCGCGCGAGACCCAGGACGGCTTTGCCATCGAATTTGCCAGACGCGGCTACGTCGTCCTGGCGCCCGACATGATCGGGCACGCCTATAGTGAACCCGCCGCATCAACGGGAAACTTTTTTGCCAGTGGTTGCGGAGGCAAACCTGCCCTGGACTATCTGCGCTCCCTGGATTTTGTCGATAAAGCAAACATCGGCCTGGAAGGACATTCCATGGGTGGTTGGGGATTGGTAACCACTGCTAATGCGAACCAGAATAACTATCGCTCATTAGTCCTGGAGGGCTCTTCCACCGGAACATACTGCCCACCGGGAACCCCCACCTTCCCGCGCAACCTGCTGGTCGTCTGGGACAAATACGATGAGTTCTCCAAACTCATGTGGGGAACCCCCATCGCAAGTGATGCCCCCAAAGGGGACAAGATGAAGGCAGTCTTTGGCACCACCGAGCCCGTAGAGGTGGGCAAGCTCTATGGCTCCATCGAGAAGGGCACTGCGAGAAAGCTGCTTATGCCGAAGATGGAGCATCCTTATTTGCATTTCTCCACCGAGGCCATCGGCGCTGCCGTTGCCTGGATGCAGGCCACCCTGAAAGGCGGCAAAGATATACCGACCTCGAACCAGATCTGGTATTGGAAGGAGATCGGCACGCTGATCGCCATGATCGGCATGGTCCTCTTTCTCCTCGTCATTGGCAGCTATCTGCTGAAGACCAATTACTTCAAGGGATTGAACGAGGCACCGGCGCCTGCGAAGGCGGCAACCGGTTGGGGCTGGTGGATTGGGGTAGTGATAACCATCATACTTCCGATTCCTGTCTATCTGTGGGTCTGGAGCTTTAACGGCAAAGGCATTGCGAAGGGCAGCTGGCTATTGCCGCAAGAGATCACGACGACCGTCATGTTTTGGGCCGTGGTGGTCGCAGCAATCTCTCTGGTCCTGCTCCTCCTGTGGCATGTCCTGGCGAATCGCAAAAAAGGAGGCTCTTTTGCCGCGTATGGTTTCACCTGGAAAGGCAAGGGGCTACAGCTGGGCAAGGTAGGGAAATCATTCTTGCTGGCGGTTATCGCCGTCTTTGCAGCCTATCTCACCTTGGCCTTCTCCGCCTTGGCATTCACGACCGATTACCGCATTTGGGTATTTGCCATCAAACCGATGTCGGTCTTTCAATTCGGGATATTCCTGAGATACCTCATTCCCTTCGCCTTCTATTTCGTGATCATCGGCATGGTGATCCATGGCGAGCTGCGGCGCAATTCCAGCGCCTGGGCGCAGACGGTGGTGAACATCCTGCTCTTGATCGGCGGCTATATCTTGTTCTTCCTGTTCCAATACATCCCCCTCTTTGCCGGCAAGACGATGCCGCTTGCCGATGCCCATTTACCAACCGTCCTGCTGTTCCAGTACATCCCCATCTTTATTATCGTGGGACTGGTCTCGACCTACTTCTACCGCAAGACAGGCCATATATTTGTGGGGTCGTTTATCAACGCCCTGCTGATAACCTGGGTCGTGGTGGCGGGTCAGGTGGTCCACTATCACCTCTAGCAGAGGGAAGATAGGGGATCATTACATGTTGCAAAGGGGTGCGGGTGCTCAAGCACCTGCACCCCTTTTTGAGGGCAACAATCGCTCTGTGTCTCTAGTCATTTTGTCGTCTTGTCTTTTTCGCCTTTTCCATCAAATCCACCAAGGTCTCCATCTTCGGCCTTGGTGGGGTGAATATGCTGTCCAATTCCTCCTCGGAATACTGCTCATCCAAAAACGCCTCGATGTCCATCTGCCCCTGCCAGCAGCCGACGATAAATCGGCAGGGGAGCATGTTGTTCTCAAAACGGCAGAACCTGAAATTGACCTCGCCGCCCACCCGGGGGCATCTCATTGCCTTGTCGTCGTACTGCTCGCTCACTCTGTTTCCCCTCCGTCGTAGCATGCATACATAAGCTGCCACCCAGGAAAACCTTGATACCCAGCCTATTACTTGGGGATCTCGGGCAACTCAGCCAGGGCCTTCTTTATCTCCTTATCCGGTAAAGCAAAATCCTGGAGCTTGCCTGATAGATAGGCATCATAGGCGGACAAATCAAAGTGTCCGTGCCCGCTGAGGGCTATCAGGATTGTCTTTGCTTCACCGGATTTCTTGCACTTAAGGGCCTCATCAATGGCGACCCGCAGGGCGTGGCAAGGCTCGGGACCAGCGATGATGCCCTCGGTGCGGGCGAACTTCACACCTGCCTCAAAGATGGCGGTTTGATGCACCGCTACCGCCTCAATCAGGCCTAAATCATAGAGCTTGCTGATAATGGGCGCCATCCCATGATAGCGCAAACCTCCTGCGTGTATAGGGGCCGGCACAAAGGAATGGCCCAAGGTGTGCATCTTGGCGATGGGCGCCATGCCGGCTGTATCACCGAAATCATAGGCATAGACCCCCCGCGTCATGGTCGGACAGCTTGCTGGCTCAACACAGACAATCCGCAAATCCTTTTTCTTACCGCTGAATTTATCCCTGATCCAGGGGAGAAATTGCCCGGCAAAGTTCGAGCCGCCGCCGACGCATCCTACGATGATATCGGGGTAGGCTTCTGCCATTTCCATCTGTTTCCTGGTCTCCTCCCCAATAATGGTCTGATGGAGCAGGACATGATTGAGCACGCTGCCCAGGGAATAGTGCGTATCATCGCGACCCATGGCATCCTCAACCGCCTCGCTGATAGCCAGCCCCAGGCTGCCGGGGCAGTCAGGCCATTTTTCCAGCATGGTTCTGCCCGCATTAGTATCCTTGCTGGGGCTGGGGACACACTTGGCTCCCCATGTTTCCATCAGGATCCTGCGATAGGGTTTTTGGTCATAACTGATTCTGACCATATAGACCTTTAATTCGATGTCAAAGAAGGCGCACCCCATTGCCAAGGCGCTCCCCCACTGACCGGCGCCGGTCTCCGTCGTGATCCGCTTGATGCCTTCTTTTTTGTTGTAA
>Ga0214473_10004041_pt1 | contig 17655 bp, 21 predicted proteins | sample RVTome_7_FD_203509 | JGI IMG/M metagenome (GOLD analysis project Ga0214473, IMG submission 203509) | Soil microbial communities from uranium-contaminated site in the Upper Colorado River Basin, Wyoming, United States - RVT98D197 | ecosystem: Environmental > Terrestrial > Soil > Contaminated >... | reverse complement strand
TCGGGCCGCTCGTCGCGGTCCACCTTCACGCAGACGAAGTGCTCGTTGAGCCAGGCGGCGAGGTCCGAATCCTCGTACGACTCGCCGTCCATGACGTGGCACCAGTGGCACCACACCGCGCCGACGTCGAGGAGGATTGGCATGTCGGCGGCGCGGGCGGCGGCGAAGGCCTCCTCCCCCCAGGGGTTCCAGTGGACCGGCTGGTGCGCGGCGGACGTCAGGTAGGCGGACTGCTCGGCCCCGAGGCGGTTCACGCGAGGACCTTTCGCGCGACGCGCTCGACCAGCTCCCGCTCCTCGCTCATGCCGGCGCCGAGGGGCACAGGTCCGCCACGGGACAGATCTCGCACTTCGGCTTCCGCGCGTCGCAGATCTCGCGGCCGTGGTGGATCAGCGTGTGCGAGAATTGCGTCCACTCCGCGCGCGGCACGATCGCCATCAGGTCCTGCTCGATCCTGACCGGGTCGTCCTGCTTGGAGAGGCGCAGCCGGCCCGCGATCCGCGCGACGTGCGTGTCCACGACGACGCCCTCGTTCTTCCCGAACGCGGTGCCGAGGACGACGTTCGCCGTCTTGCGCCCGACGCCGGGCAGGGCGGTCAGCGCTTCCATCGTGTCCGGCACCGTTCCTCCGTGCCGCTCCACCAGCGCCTGCGCCATGCCGAGGATGCTCTTCGTCTTGGTGCGGAAGAAGCCGGTGCTCCTGATCTCCTGCTCGAAGACCGCGGGGTCCGCCGCCGCGTAGTCTCCGGCCGTGCGGTACTTCCTGAACAGCTCCCTGGTCACCATGTTGACTCGCACGTCGGTGCACTGCGCCGACAGGATCGTGGCGACGAGGAGCTGCAACGGGTCCTGGTGGGCGAGCGCGCACTGCGCTTCGGGGAACCGGGCGAAGAGCCGTTCGATGATCGTCCCGATCCGTTGTGTTGCCGGCGGGAAAGCGCGCCGCTTCGGCGCGCCCCGCGCCGCCTTCGCCCGCGGCTTCGTGCTTCTTCCCGTGTGCGACATGATCCAGCGATCCCTCCGGAGTGGCGCTGATCGGAGATTCTAACTGCCAGCGGGGTCCCATGCGAACCGGCGCGGCGCGCCGGGCTCGGGCGGATCAGCTTGCTGTTTCGCTCACCGCGAGCGCGGTGAGCGCGAGCGCGACCAGCTCGTACTCGCTCACCACCGACAACAGCCGCGCCCGGTCGCCACCGGGCAGCACGCTCGCGAACGGCGCAGAGCCGTCCGCGCGTGCCGCCGGTGCCGGTGCGGGCAGGGGGAGGTCGGCCTCGATCGTCGTGAACCCGTCGCGGTCCGCCCGCATGCCCACGACGGCCAGCACCCGCGCGCGATCCGGCGCGGCGATCAGGAACACGCCGTCGAGCGGCTCGTGCGGCGCGCCTGCCTCGGGCTCGGCCCAGACCAGCCGCTCGGGAAGCTGCGCGTAGCATACTGCGGCGGGGGGCGTCCGCGCCGCGAGCGGCGCGGGTGCGGCGAGCGCGGCGCGCAGCGGCGCCTCGGCCGGCCGGGCGAGCGGCCAGTCGCGCTCCCACGCCACGAACAGCATGTGGAGCAGCGCTCCGTAGGCGTTCACCGTCTCGGGCAGCGCGTCCGCGGGCATCAGGTCGCGCAACATCTGGCCCGCCGCGGCGTTGAGCAGGAAGGCGTCGCGGTCGAGGGGGTCGGCCTTCGCCTGCGCCAGCGCCTCGGCGATGCCGGTGAAGCGGTTCTCGCCGATCGCCTCGATCAAGTCGGGCCACGGCAGGGGACGTGTCACACTCACGAGTCCCTCGGCAGGAACGCATCGAGCTCGCGCACGAACTTCTCCGTCTCCTCGGCATACAGCGCATGGCCCGAGTCCTCGAAGACCACGAGCCGTGGGTGCGGCAGGAGCGCGGCAAGCGCCTCCGACGCGGCGAGTGGCACGGGATCGTACCGCCCGTGCAGGATCAGCGTCTCGGCGCGGGCTGTGCGCACGCGCTCGCGCAGGTCTGTGCCGCGCAGACTTTCCCAGACGGCGTGCTGCGCGCGCGAGTTGACGCGGAAGGGCGTCAGGTTCGTCGCCCGGGATGGGTCCTTGAAGTAGCCCGCGACGGACAGCTCGAACGCGCGGTGCCGGAAAGCGTCGGGATCGCGCTTGCGCAGCCCGGAGGCCGAGAGCGCGGCGCGCTCTCGGGCGATCTCGGGCGCCGCCTGGCGGCGCTCGAACTCCGCAACGTACGCCTCGCGAGCCTCGGGGTACGTCGGGGCGGGAGCCACGAGCGCGAGCCGCGCGACGAGATCCGGGTGTTCCACCGCGCAAAGCAGCGCGAGCAGCCCGCCCCAGGAGAAACCGAGGAGGGTGACGGGCTGCGTTGCATGGGCGCGGACGACCGCCTCGAGATCCGCGACGTGGGCGCGCCAATGGAGCGGCGCTTCGCGCGGGGTGACGGACTCGCCGCCGCCGCGCTGATCGTAGTAGAGCAGGGTGCGGCCGGCAGCGAGGCGGTCGAAGTGCGGCCGGAGGTAGTCGTGCGAGGCGCCGGGCCCGCCGTGCAGCGTAGGGATCACCGGGCCGCCCGCGCCGACCCAGCGCGCAAACAGCTGGATGCCGGGCGCGCCGGTTGCGATGCGCCCGGTCCGCTCGGTCATCGGCGATCGGTCAGTTCGCCGGCCGGCCGCCCAGCGTCACCGTGACGCTCAGCGCCTGTTCGCCGCGCCGGTAACGCACCTCCACTCGGTCGCCGGCCTGGTAGGACATCAGCGCGTTCTGGAAGTCCTGGAGATTGGCGATCGTGTGGGTGCCGAGCCCGATGAGGATGTCGCCGGCGCGCAGCCCCGCCGAGTCGGCCGGGCTGCCGGTGCGCACGCCGGTGAGGCGGACGCCGCCGGGCTCGTCGGCCATGTCGGGAATGGTGCCGAGCAACGGGCGCGGGCGGCCGCTCGCGCTGGCCACGGGCGGCGCGGGGGGCGGCGCATCCACGAAGGTGAGCGGCGCGGCGCGCCGCGCGAGGCGCTGCGTGAGATCGAACGCGAAGTCGGCGACCTGCGCTACGCCGTCGGCGTTGATGCGATCGGCGTCGTCGCTCGGCCGGTGATAGTCCTCGTGCAGGTCGGTGAAGAAGTGGAGCACCGGCCGCTTCTTAGCGAAGAACGAGACCTGGTCGGACGGGCCCCAGCCGTCGCCCGAGGCGTGCATGTCGAAGTGCGCCCCCGCGTTCACCGAGTCGAGCAGCGCGGTCCACTCGGTGGCCGTGCTCGAGCCTTTGATCAGCAGCCTGCCGTTCCGCAGGCGGCCCACCATGTCGAAGTTGAGGTAGGCGTACGTCGAGTCCGTCGGCACCGCCGGGTGATCTGCGTACCAGGCCGAGCCGAGGGTGCCTTCTTCCTCGCCGCTGAACAAGACGAACACGACTGTGCGCGCCGGGCGCGGGCGTGCGCGGGAGAGGAGGCGCGCCAGCTCGAGCACCGCGGCGGTGCCCGAGGCGTTGTCGTCGGCGCCGTTGTGGATCTGGCCCGAGTCGGGCGCGAGCGAGCCGAACCGGCCGGTGCCGAGGTGGTCGAAGTGCGCGCCGAGGACGATCGCCTGGCCGGCGAGGCGGCGGTCGGCGCCCGGGAGGATCGCCACGACGTTTTCGGTGGCGCGCCCCGCCACCCCGGCCGCCCGCGTGCCCGTGCTGTTGCCGACGGTCCAGTGCTGGAGGTACGTGCCGCCGTCGCCCGCCGGGCGCAGGCGAAGCCGGCGCAGCTCGCGCGCGAGGTAGGCCGCGGCAGAGTCGTTGCCCGGCTCGCCGGTCTTGCGGCCCGCGAGCGCATCCGAGGCCAGGTAGCGGATGTCCTCCGCGATGTGCTGCGCGCGCGGGGAGCTGGCGGTCTGGGCCCGCAGGCCGGCGGCGCCGGCGAGACTAAGCACTAGCAGAAATGGGGTCGTCTTCATGGCTCTAAAAGTAAGGCGACGCGTGACCGAACGGGACTTGGAGGGGTCTGGCAGGGCATGAGACGCTGGTTGCCCATCCTTGCTGTGGCCCTCCTCGGTTGCCACGAGCATCGGTTCCTCGGGCCAAACGTCCCAAACCCGAACACCGGTGGCCTGCCGCAGGGGACCGACCTTCGGCTCGTCATCGGGCAGCGGGTGATGGCCAACGAGATCCTCTCCGTCAGTTTCCACGACGTGAGCGAAGACTCGCGTTGCCCCACGGACGTGGTCTGCGTGTGGGCGGGCAACGCCGCGGTGCGACTCAGTGCCGCGCTGGGTGACGGCCCCGACATCCCGTTCACGCTCGACACGACGATCGCGCCGCGGGATACGGTCTTCGGGCCGTACCGGATCTTCCTGCTCGCGCTGGAGCCGGAGCCGGTCAGCTACCGGCCCGTTGGGCGCGACGAGTACCTCCTCACGCTGCGCGTCGCCACGCTGCCCGACTGACTCGCCATCCCGCCCAAGGCCCGCGACCGAGCGGCTGGCAGCCGCGCGGCGCCCAGCATATCATCCGCACCATGCATCCACGCATTCAGACCCCCGAGGAAGCGAGGCCTTCGTGCGTTCCCGGTTTCTGATCGCCGGCGCGGCCGGCGTCGTTGCGCTCGCGGCGGCCTCGGCACAGCAGCCGAAGCCGGCCCTGCAGTCGCGCAGGGGGCTGCTGCCGCCGCAGGCGCAGTCGCCGGCGCTGGTCGTCTACAAGAGCCCCACCTGAGGTTGCTGCGCCGCGTGGATCGAGCACGTGCGCGGCGCAGGCTTCCAGGTGGAAGCCAGGAACGTGAACGACGACTCCCTCACCGCGGTGATGCACGCGAGCGGCGTGCCCGACTCGCTCGGCTCGTGCCACACGGCGCAGATCGGCGGCTACGTCATCGAAGGGCACGTGCCGGCCGAGACGATCCGGCGGCTGCTGCGCGAGCGGCCGCGGGACGTAGCCGGCCTCGCGGTGCCCGGGATGCCGGCGGGCTCGCCGGGGATGGACACGGGGGGCCAGCGCGGGCACTACGACGTGATCGCGTTCGGCCGCGACGGCCGCACGCGCGTCTACGAACGCCACTGATCGCCGTCGTAGCCCGCTGGACTAGTGGAACGTCCCTTTGCCGTCAGCGCGGCCTTTCACGGCGCCAGCCGGCATTCGGGACAACCGCGCAGCTCGCGTGCGTTGCTGCGCCACGCTGCCAGGCTCGCGGCCGTGAATACTGCCGCCGGCACCCACCACAGCCGGCGCGCCGTCCGGCTGGAGCTGCGCCGCAGCGTGCGCGACAACAACGCCACGCCGGCCAGGGCCACGGCGTCCGCCCCGACCAGGTAGGCCGGATGCTGCGGATCGAAAAACAGCGCCGCCAGCGGGTTGCTTTCCCTGCAAAGCCCGGGGTTGCGGCACGCCAGCGTCGAGGCGACGTCGAGGCCGGAGGCGAGGCCGACCACCGCTACCGTCGCGATGTCGGCCACGTGCTGCGCACGCGCCGGCTTCGCCAGGGCGAGCGATCCGAGCACCAGCACGAGGGCCCCGCGTAGAAAGAAGCCGCTAAAGCGCTTCACGCACCGGCTCCAGGGCTTCCCTGAGGCGGCGAAGCGCCGCGCCGCGGTCTGACGGGCGAGGTGGTGAACCAGCCCGACGTGGCGCTCCAGCAGGTGAGTCCGCGCCGCGGGCTGCGCCTCACCCGGTAGCGCGCCCAAAGCGCCGCCATCTCAGTTTTGCCGCAATTAGTCTGCATCATCGGCCTCCGCTGGGGGGCTGCCGAGGTCTGGCAGCACCCTGCACAAGGGCAATCGGCGTGCCCGCACCCACCAAGCTCACAGCAGGCTCTCATTCTGTTGACGGGATTCGACTTGCGCGATTGTGGCCCGGGCGACGTGGCAGCGATCTTGCTGCGGAGAATTTTGACAGTGTCAGGAAAGACGGCGGTGGCGCGGAGGTGGCGGGGTATCAGCAAGCCAGAGCCAGGCGTTGTTCCACTCCTGCTCCAAGTTGTTCTCTGTGACGGGATGGCGGCTCGGGTGGGCGGTGGGCAACCGGGAGCTGATCGCGGCGCGCCCCAAGGTCAAGTGGTGCGTGGACACCGGAGCCCTGCACGCCATCCAGCGGGCCGGTGCCGACGTTCTCGACCGGGCGGAATCGCTGGTGCGGTTCGCGGTGGAGCGCTTCCGCGCCCGCATCAGAAGCGCGAGCACCCGGCGCGACTGACGCCGGTAGGCCTCGGTGGTCGCGCCCGACGCGGGATGCCCCAGAGCGGCGGCGGGGCTACGAGCTGGTGGCGGCCCACCGCCATCGCGCGCGGAGCGCGCTCGAGATCCCGGCGGATGTTCACCCAATCGGCGGCGTACGGAGGCCGGTCGCCGCTCACGCGCCAGTAGAGATCGCCGAGGGTGAGGTAGCGGGCGGGAACGCGCCGGGCGGGGTGCAGGATGCTGTCGTACACCGCGCGCTCAGCCACGACTGCGCGAGCAGCCAATCGATGCGCTGCGCCGCTCCGAGCCGCGTCGTGTCGATCGAGCGCAGCTCGCCGAGCTGCGCGCTCGCGCGCTCGGCGGCGCGCTGCTCGGCTGCCTCCTCGAAGCCGGCGAGCAGGGTACGGCGCCCGTACGGCATGGACTGGCTCTGGGAAGCGGCGCGTGTAACTTGTGCGTCGTGATCGAAATCATCCAGGCGGACATCACCACGCTCGCGGTGGACGCGATCGTGAACGCGGCAAACGAGGCGCTGCGCGGCGGCGGCGGCGTGGACGGCGCGATTCACCGCGCCGCCGGCCCCGAGCTGCTCCACGAGTGCAGGAAGTACTCTTCCTGCCCGCCGGGCGAGGCGGTGGTGACGCACGGCTACCGGTTGCCGGCGCGGTTCGTCATCCACACAGTGGGCCCGGTCTGGCATGGCGGCACGCGCGGCGAAGCGCATCTGCTCGAGCGGGCCTACCGCAGCACATTCCTGCTGGCCATCGTGCAGGGGACGATTCGCTCGATCGCCTTCCCGGCTATCTCGACCGGCGTGTACGGCTACCCCAAGCGGGACGCGGCCGGCATCGCGCTGCGGGTGATGCGCGAGTTCGCATCGCGGTTCGACCGCGTCGTCGCCTGCCTGTTCGACGCGGAGAGCGTCGCGATCTACCGCGAAACCCTGAGCGCATGAAACGCGGGCGTTCCCGCGGCTCATCGCCCACCGCCGGGAGCTGACCATGTTCATCGGGCACTTCGCCGTGGGGTTCGCCTCGAAGCGCTGGGCGCCTCGTACATCGCTCGCCACGCTGATGCTGGCGCCACTGCTGGCTGACGTGCTGTGGCCGGTGCTGGTGCTCGCCGGCGTGGAGAAGGTGCGGATTGTGCCGGGGTTCACCGCGATGAACGCGCTGGCGCTGGACGACTTCCCCTGGTCGCACAGCCTGCTGATGGACCTGGTGTGGGCGGCGCTCCTGGGCGCGCTGGTGGCGCGCGGCGCGGGAGGGCGGCGGGCCGGCGTGGTGGTGGGCATCGGCGTGGTGAGCCACTGGGTGCTGGACTGGATCACCCATGCGCCCGACATGCCGCTGTGGCCCGGCGGGCCGGAATTCGGCCTGGCGCTGTGGAACTCCGTGCCGGGCACGATGATCGTCGAGAGCCTGATGTTCGCGGTTGGGGTCTGGCTCTATCTTGGCGCCACGCGGGCCACGGACCGCATGGGCGCCGTGGCACTGTGGGCGCTGGTGGCGCTCCTGGTGATCAGCTACGCGGCGCAGCCGTTCATGGGCACGCCGCCCAGCGTGCGGGCGGTGGTGGTTAGCGGCCTCATCTTTGAGGCGGTGAGCCTGGCGTGGTTGTGGTGGCTGGACCGGCACCGCCGCCCGTCGGCCCTGGCGCATGGCCCCGTGCTGTGACGGCGTCGGCAGCCGACAAGGCGAACCTCGGTCGCCGCCGGCGTTCCGTGATGGCCGTAGGTGTAGCGGGTAACGCCCAGGCCGGGCTGCCATTCCATGACGGCATGATCCGGGAGGCTGCGGTAGCTGAGTTCAAACCGTTGGCCTACGCTCTGCCCGCAGTTGCGCGGAGGCCGTACGAAGGCCTCGGGCCGCACCGCGGAGACTGCCCAGCCGTAGAGTGCGTCATCGCGGGGAGGATTCTGGCCAAACAGCTGGCCGTCATGGAGCGGCAGGTCGAGCAGCAGCTCGGCCTGCTGGAAGAGAGAGTCGCTCCAGTGGGCATACGCACTCTGCGCAGCGGTGTCGCTCGGGAGCTCGAGCACGAACAGCTGCAACCCGCGGCAGGCGAGCAGCGAAAGCCTGGGACGTGTGCTCGGTTCGTACCATGCCAGCTGACCGACGAACCCGCGCACCAGGGCGATGCGGGCACTACCAGCGTCTCGGGCGGCAACAATCGTCATCGTCCAGGAGACGGCAACTGAGTCCGCGTGCGCCCCGCCGCCACTGCTCCAGAGGGCGGAGCCCGCATAGCTCCAAGCCCAGCCTGGCCGCAGCATGGCGGCAGCACACGAGTCACGAGGCGCGACTGGGATGAGCGACATCAGCATGACCAGGTGGATCATCCATGCACCAGCGTGCCACCTAACGTCGTGCCGCTCAGCCGCGACCGGCGCTGCTGATCTGCTTCAAATGACTTCGGCGCGTCCGCGCCGCTCGTCGGCCGCAGCGGTATGTTAGGCGTCACCCGCGATGCGCGCTAGATGGTCGTCGGACGTGTGGCTGTGAAGAGCACTGCCTTCACGCCGTAGGCCTCTGCCGAGTTTTGGGTCGCGGCTTTTCTGAACCTGAAGTGCGGTACGACTACCGAGCGAACCTGCCTGAACCCAGACTCCTCAAGTAGCCTGAACATCTCTCCTTCCAGGAGAGCACCTCCAATTCAGCTGGCCCACAGCTTGGGGTCGTTTACGATCGACTGCGACAGCTGCTTCGCGCTGACGATGTCCGTGATGGAAAGACGTCCGCCAGGCTTGAGCACCCGGAACAGTTCTTCAATCACCTTCCGCTTTCTGAAGGATAGGTTGACCACGCCGTTAGAGATCACGACGTCCACGGACCTATCGGGCACGGGGATGTCTTCCATCCGACCTTGATGGCATTCCATTCTTGATCCGGAGGCCGCTGCATGTGCCTGCGCCTTCAAGCACATCGATGGGTTGAGATCCACGCCGATCACGTTTCCTGAAGCGCCCGCACCCCACGAGGCAATGATCGCGTCGAGCCCCGCGCCGCTCCCCAAGTCCAGGACGGTTTCGCCTGGCTGGATCGCACTCCGTAGGTGCGGGTTGCCTACGCCGGCAAAGGAGGCCACGGCCCCGGCCGGGGCACGATCGAGCCACGCGGGGTCATACTCGAACAGTTCGGCAGCCTCGCGACCGTGGAAGAAATGGAACTCTCCCTCTGGATTGTCTGCCACGTCTTGATACATACGGATGATCTCGTCCTTCAGGACCGCTTCCAGCGACTCTTGCGCTGCGACCGCGTCCGTCATGGCGATTCCTCCCCGTGCTTGGGTCAAGATGCTCGACACCGCGACCTAACGGACTGGGGTTGAGCTGCGATGCGCCCGCCGGCACTGAGTCACTGGACGGCGGGTGACGGATGCCATTCCCACCTTCATTGTACTACGAACTCCCGGGAGGCGCGAACGCGCATGCGTGAGCGCCGACCGCCCGCCCTGAACATACGGCGCGCAAGGAATGGACGCGTGCGCGCTATCTGTTGCGGTAAGTCGTACGGGAGGTGGATTCCTGAAGTGTCCGCTCAGCGTCCGCGCAGAAAACTCAGGATGTCACGCGGCGCTCATGTCGTCCACCTACTGCACGCGCATGGTGATGGCCGGATCGATCCGCGAGGCGCGCAGCGCCGGAATCCAGCACGCGCCGAGCCCGATCGCCGCCATCATCGCGGTCACGCCGATGAACGTGGCCGGATCGTGCGGCTCGACACCGAAGAGCAGCTCGCGAATGACGCGGGCGGCGACGAAGGCGCCGGCGACGCCGAGCACCAGGCCGATCGCCAGCAGCACGCCCCCCTCTCCCAGGATCATCCGCTGCACCCGGCCGCTGTCGGCCCCGAGGCTCATGCGGATGCCGATCTCGGTGGTACGCGCGCCCACCGAAAACGCCAGGACACCGGCGATCCCCACGGCCGCGATGATCACCGCCAGGATGCCGAACGACGAGACGAGCGCGGCGTTGAGACGCCGGGGCGCGACGCTCTGATCCTTGATCTGCGCCACGGTCAGCACGTTCTCGATGGGCGATTCCGGCGCCATGCGCCGGACGATGCGCGTCGCCGTCGCCGCCAGGTCCGACGCGTCGCTCTCGGCGCGGATCACCAGCCCGCCGAGTATCGCCAGCTCCTGCGCGAAGGGCGCGAACACCACGGCCCGGGGCTCGGCGTCGAGCCCGCCATCCTGCGTATTGCCGACGACGCCGACGATGGTGCGCAACTCGCCGCTGATGGGGGTGAATCGCAGCACGTCGCCGGTGAACGCGATCCGCTTGCCGAGCGGGTCCTCGCCGGGGAAGAACGTCTCGGCGAGCGTCTGGTTGACGATCGCGACGCGTCCGGAGCCGGGCCGGTCGGTCGGGGCGAACTCGCGCCCCTTGAGCAGCGGAATGCCCGCGGCGCGAAAGTACTCGGGGCTCGCGCTGCGCAGGTCCGCGTGCGGCGTCGCTTCGCCCGGGGCGGGTGGCCTGCCTTCCGCGGTGACGTCGAATGCGAGCATCGAGGTCCGGAGCGGCATGGTGGAACCCACCCCCACCTCGATGACACCGGGGAGGGCGAGCAACTCGAGCCGCATGCGTTCATAGAGCTGCTTGGTCGCGCCGTCGGACGTGAAGTCCATCCGGGTGAAGTCGAAGAGCGGCACCGGCAGTGTGAGCACGTCCTCGGTCACGAGCCCGGTTTCCACCTCGGAGAGCTGCATCATGGTGCGGGTGAGCAGTCCGGCGCCGGCGAGCAGCACCACCGACACCGCCACCTGCGCCACGACGAGCCCGCGCTGCAGCAGCCGGCTCCCGAGGCTTCCGTTCACCCGGTGTCCGCCGCCGGCGATCCACGAGGCGAACGCGCCCTCCCGCGGCAGCGACGCCACGAAGGAGAGGAGCAGCGCCACGAGGACCGAGAGCGCGAGCGCGAAGCCCAGGACCCAGGCGTCGAGACGGATCTCGCCGGCACGCGGCGAGTACCGCTCGGCGAAAGCGACGAGCAGCCCGATGCCGGACGTCGCGATTACGACGCCTAACGCTGCGCCGAGGAATGCCAGCACCAGGTTCTCGACCAGCAGGAGCCGCCGCAGCCGCGCCACGCCGGCGCCGAGCGCCGCGCGCACCACCAGCTCGTGCTCCCGGCGCACGCCGCGCATGAGCGTCAGGTTGGCGACGTTGGCGGCGGAGATGATCAGGACGAACGCGGCCGCGCCCATGAGCAGCCACAGCGTCAGCCGCGCGCGCTCGCCCAGCACCGCTTTGAATTGGGTGACCGCGAGGCGATGATGGGAAACCGGGTCGTACGCGGCACGGTGCTGGCTCTGCATGCGCGCGAAGGCGGCGGCGACCTCGGCGCGTGCCTGCTCCAGCGTCGCGCCGGGGGCGAGCCGGGCGACGATCTCGGTCATCCGGTGGGTGCGGTCCAGCACCATCAGCGCGCTCAGGTGGTGGTCGCTGATCACCATGTTGAGAAACGCATCCACGCGATCCGGGAAGTACGGCGCGGGCTGGACGACCCCGATCACCGTCGCCGACTTGCTGCCCAGCCGCACCTGCCGGCCGACGATGCCGGAATCGCCGCCGAAATGCCGCATCCAGAACTCGTGGGTCAGCACCATCACCGGCGGGACGCCGGTCCCGTCGTCGCCCGGATGCGTGAGCCTGCCGAGCACCGGCGCGAGCCCCATGATCTCGAAGTAGTTGCCGGTCACGAGGCCGACCTCGATGCGGACGGCGCCGTCGGTGCCGTGCAGGGTGGCGAACCAGGGAGAGTATTCCGCGATGCCGGCCAGCGACGGGGCGCCGGCGCGGAGATCGCCGACTTCCGGCACGGAAAACTGGATGTTGCCCCGTCCCGGTCCGTCAATCGAGTGCCTGAGGTAGACCAGCCGGTCGCCGCCCTTGTGGGGTAGGGGCCTCAGGAGCACGCCGCGGACGACGCTGAAAATCGCCGTGTTGGCGCCGATGCCGAGACCCAGGGTGATGACGACCACGGTGGCGAACCCGGGGCTGCGCCTGAGCGCGCGCACGGCGTACCTGACGTCGGCCGCCACGCTTTCGATCAACGGCAGTCCGCGCTGCTCCCGGACCGCCTCGGCGGCCTGGGTAAGGCCTCCGGACGCCAGCAGTGCCTGCCGGCGCGCCTCGGCCGGATCCATGCCGCGCCGGATGTACTCGTCCGTCTCCATGTCGAGGTGTGCCTGAAGCTCGGCGCGGAGATCGTCGTCCGCGCGGCGTCCGGTGAAGAGGCCGGCGATGCGGGCCAACGCGGCGCGAAGGTGTCTCATGGTGCCTCCCGCCGCGGCGCGAGAAAGGCGGCGATAAGATCTGCGGTCCGGTGCCATTCACGGGCTTCGCGCGCCAGCTGCCTGCGCCCCGCGGCGGTGAGCGAATAGTACTTCGCGCGACGGTTGTTCTCGGACTGGCGCCACTCCGCTGTGGCGAAACCCTCTTGTTCGAGCTTGAGGAGCGCGGGGTACAGCGTGCCATAGTTGAGCGTGAGCCGGTTCTTGCTCGTCTCCTCGATGCGGCGAGCGATGCCGTAGCCGTGAAGCGGCCCGAGTACCTCGAGGGTCCTGAGGATCATCAGGGCGAGCGTGCCCTGCTTCACGTCCAGCTTCTCCGCCATGGTCCGTCCTATGGGATGACCATATGAGCTTAATACCGGGACTTGGGTCCCGCAATGGACTGGTTCCGTCCTATGGCATGCCCATACGGGTCGGCCGGGCGCCCGGTTTCGCGCGGGCTTGGCGCGCCCGGTGCCTGCGCCCCGCCGCGGTGAGGTCCGGATCGCGCGATGGAACGGTCGGGCCCGCGGAATCAGTTCGCCGTGGGTCCGTCCGTCTGGAGCAGCCACCGGGCGGCCGGCCACCATTCGATTGGCTCGGCGATTCCCGTCGGTGGTGGCGCGCCGTCGAGCGTCACCAGCAGCGCCCGCGCGCGTGGGTGCTGCTGCATCACGCTTCGGAGCGACCCCGCCTCCGGCCCGAGGAGACGATGGTGCCGTTGGTCCGATTCAGGATGTAGACGGACACCGCGGCTATCAGTACCAGCAGTACAGGCAGGCCGACGATGAGCGACACCGCGCCGATGAGCAGCTTCCTGATACTCATGATGTCAGCCCCCGGGCGGCCGATTCCGCATCCCGCCGCGCCGCCAGCTCGACGTCCACCGCCTCGCCTACCGACCGCGCTTCCGCGATTGACCCCGTCAGGTCGTCCGGATTGCCCAGACCGGCCCGCAGGCGCAACAGGTCAAGCCGCAGGCTCTCCAGCGCGGCCACGGCGGCTCCCAGGCGGCGTTCGGTGGCGGCGCGCGCAGCCTCGAGCTCTTCGATCAGCCTCGCCCGGCGAGGATGGTCTCCCGGCGCCCCGGCTTCCGCGAGCCCTTTGTGCAACGCATCACGCCGCACCCGGAGCGCGGCGGCCGCCCGCTCCAGGCTGCGGATCACTTCCTGCACATCGCCCAGCCGAGCCCGCTGGTCCTTCGGCAGTTGCTCGAACAGCTCGCCCGCGGCGCGGCCCAGCAGGACCTCCGTCGGTGCCGACTCCGGGGCCGGCACAGCCCGGGCTTTCTTCAGTCCGATGCCGGCGAGCTTGAAGAACCAGCGGCCGAGTGGCCCTCCCCAAAGCTTGCGCAGGAAGCCCGCATTCTCGGGAGTCCCACGCGTGAGCGTGGCGACGGTGCGCTTGGGCGCGATGGCCAATCCCAGGAAGAACGCTTCCGCGCAGCTCGAGCCCAGCAGGTAGATGAGTATCGCCAGCCCCTCCAGGCTGACGCCCCAGCGGACCAGCTCCGACGCGGTCCCGGTGAACGCGACCACCAGCGGCAGGGCCACGGCCGTTGCCAGGAAGATGGCGCGGGCCCAGATACTGGAGAACCGGTCTGCCAGGTGCGTCGCCCGGGCGACCTCGTACTCGATGTTCGCGTCGCGTGCGGTACCGAGCGCCGCCGCCGCCTCGGCCACGTCGTGGTGATCCAGCCCCGCCCGCACCACCCCGCGTGCCACCAGGAGAGGATGGATGAGGACCAGGGGCGTTACGGAGACGAGCATGACCAGCAGCACGATCCCGCCGATCGAATCCGCCACGCCGGACGCGCCCAGGCCCATCCACGCTCCGGCGAGCAGGGCCACCTGGGCCGCGCCGTTCTTGGCGGCGCCGAAGAACTCCCGCACGCTCGGCGCGATCTCCCGCCGCATGAGCTGCGCCTCGGCGATCGCCTCGGCCAGCGCCTCACCGGACGGGTAGCGGGCGGCGGGATCCTTGGCCAGGCAGCGGTCCACCGCCTCCGCCAGCCGCGTGGGAACCACGCCAGTGACCGTCCGAATCGGAGGGGCCGGCTCGGCCAGGTGCATCGCCATCAACGCCGCCGGGTTCCGCGAATCGAACGGCAACCGGCCGGTCAGCGCGAAGAACGCGGTGACGCCGAGCGAATACAGGTCCGACCGGCCATCGATGACCGATTCGGCGCTGGCCTGTTCGGGGCTCATGTACGCCAGCGTTCCCAGGATGTCGCCCTGTCGGCTCATCGTTGCGGTGCTGCTGACCCTGGCGATGCCGAAGTCGCTGACCAGGGCTCGACCACTTCCCTTGTCAATCAGGATGTTGTCAGGCTTGATGTCGCGGTGGATCACTCCGCGGCTGTGCGCATAGGCCAGGGCCCAGGCCACCTCCTGGACCAGCCGGGCGGCGTCAGCGGGCTTCAGCGGGCCGGCGCGGCGCACGCGCTCGCCCAACGACTCACCCTCGACGAACGCCATCACGAAGTAGACCAGGCCGTCGCGTTCCTCGACGAGATGGATCGGAACGATATGCGGGTGCGAGAGGCCGGCGGCGGTTCGCGCCTCGCGCAGGAAGCGTTCGCGGTACTCCGGAATACCGGTGTATCGGGGCGGCAGCAGCTTGACGGCCACCAGACGGTCCAGGGCCACGTCCCGTGCCAGGTATACGATGGCCATGCCGCCCCGCCCGATTTCGCGTTCGAGCGAGTAGCGGCCGGCGAGTGCCCGTTGAAGCTGGTCGACGACCTCCGGACCGGCGCCCCGCGCCGTCCCTCCGGCGTCATCTCCGGTCGGTGACTCCAGGAACCCACCCGCGTCGGCGTGGGCCGCGAGCAGCGACTCCACCTCGGCGTGGAGCTGCCGGTCGCCGCGACAGGTGGCGGCGAGATAACCGCTGCGAGCGGACTCGGGCTGGTCCAAGGCGTCGTGAAACAGCTGCTTGATCAGCTGCTGGCGTGCCGTGTCCATCATGCCCTCCCGGGGTTCAGCGCCCGGGGTCACGAAGGGCATCGTAGAGCCAGGCTCGCGCGAATGCCCATTCCCGTTTCACGGTGCGCTCGGACAGACCCGTCGCCTGGGCGGTCTCCTCGACGCTCAGCCCAGCGTAGAACCTCAGCCGGACCACGTCGGCCGCCCCGGGGTCCTCTTTCTCCAAGCGCCGAAACGCGTCGTCGAGGGCCAGGAGTTGGTCCACGTCCTCGTCGCTCCCGAGGTCCACGGCACCCAGGTCGACCCGCACCCGTTTACCGCCGCGCTTCCCCCGGCCTCGCTTCCGGGCATGCTCTATGAGAATGCGGCGCATCGCCTCGGCGGCGGCCCGGAAGAAATGCCGGCGGTCGTTCCAGGGCGGTTGTACGCCACCCAGGAGGCGCAGGTATGCCTCGTGAACCAGCGCTGTGGCCTGCAGCGTGTGATCGGGGCGTTCGTGACGGAGTTGTGCCCTGGCCAGCGCGCGGAGCTCGTCGTAGACCAGGGGGAGGAGGCGTTCCATCGCGGCCTGCCGGCTCGCTCCCCTCATGCCGGCCAGGATCTCGGTGACGTCGTTCATGGGTACGGGAACGTGTCCGCAGTCGGCGGGAGGCGGAAGGGTCGGGTGCCGCGCAGCTGGACAGCGTCGCGGCCGATGGCTCCCGCTTGACAGAAGGCGGGACTCACTTTACCGTGCAAAGTACTTGCCAGCGAAGGCACGTCCGGCGGGGGAGGCTGTCATGAAGCTGTCACTGATGAAGCAGCCGAGCGCCTTTCTGCCGGTGGCGATGTCCGTCGCTGCGCTTGCCGTGGTGCTGGGTCACATCGCGATGTTCGGGGTCGCTCGGGAGGCCGACGAAGGGACCGCCGCGCATGTGTGGCAGTTGCTGATGGCCGCCCAGCTGCCGATCGTGGCGTTCTTCGCGATCAAGTGGCTGCCGCGGGCTCCGGGACAGGCGCTGCCCGTGCTGGCGTTGCAGGTCGCGGCGGCGCTCGCGGCACTCCTGCCCGTCTTCGTTCTCGGCCTTTAGCTGCTCAGCGCGAGACACCTAACGGCGTGCCGTTCTGCTGCGCCGCATATCATGGTAGGCGCCCATGGCGAAGCACATGGGCGCTCTCCACCAGAGTCTGCGGCGTCTGCAGCCGGCGGTAGAAGGTCCAAGTGCACAGGGAGGTCGTAATGAAGAAGTGGCTGAGACGCATCCGCGGCGCAATCGGGATGGGCCTGACCTGGGCAGCAGCATGGTTCGGCGCGGGCCTCATCCTCCTGCTCGTCGTCGGTTTCGGCGCTGCCGACGTCCCGTTTCCCCTCTTCTTTGGCCTGCTCGGCTTTCTTGCCGGCGTCACCTTCTCCGGGGTCCTCGGGGTAATCGAGGGCCGTCGCAGGTTGGATCAGATGTCGCTTGCGCGCTTTGCAGGGTGGGGCGGCGTGGGCGGCCTTCTGCTGTCCGGGATCTTCGTGTTGGCCGTGGCCCTTGGAGGGGAGACACTGTGGGGAGAGATCCTGGTGTTGGGTCCCGTGTTCGCACTGGCGGGTGCGGCCTCCGCTGCTGGTTCGCTGGCCGTGGCCAGAATGGCGGAGGACCGAGAATTGCCCGACCCCGGTGCGGATCCGGCCGGGGCGGGGCTTACCGAAGACGAGAGGCGGGAACTGCTCCGAAGCGCTGACTGACGTGTCCACGTGGCTCCAGTCCGCAGCCTCGGAGGACTTTGCTCCGCCAGTTGTGGGCGGTTGGCCCGAGCGATGCCTAACTTGAAATGGACCTGCGGACGGCCCGCCCGCCCCACAGGGCAACCACCAACCACGTTACTCTCCGCGCCCTAATCCGGTAACCCTGCCGGCCCGGGGAGCCCTGCCAGAGGGTCTGCGGGGCTCTCCACTCCCCTCCCACCCCGGTTCAGCACAGGGGTGTAGATCATGGTCGGGGCCGAAATGCGGGAGCCGCAGATTGGCCCGCAAGGAATGCAGGACTTTCGTCTTCTGCTGCACACGAACCCCAGCGGGCAGACAGTTCCCCCAGTTTCAACGGCGCTAACCCCTCCGGATAATCGGCTGGAATGAAGATGCGGGTCCGGAACGCAGTCCGAGCCCGCACCCTACTCCCAAGTGCCTAAGACCTAAGACCCAAGACCTAAGACCTCCTACCTGTCCCTGTTCCCTCCCGGCGTCCGGTTCTCGTACGGCGGCCGGCGCGGCGGCGTGAACGGCCGCTCGGTCAGCTGGCGCAGCGCCTCCTGGATCCCGCGCTCGAGCTGCGGGTCGGTGCCGCGCGCGAGCTGCGTGGGGTCGTCCACCACCGC
>Ga0214473_10004040_pt1 | contig 17657 bp, 11 predicted proteins | sample RVTome_7_FD_203509 | JGI IMG/M metagenome (GOLD analysis project Ga0214473, IMG submission 203509) | Soil microbial communities from uranium-contaminated site in the Upper Colorado River Basin, Wyoming, United States - RVT98D197 | ecosystem: Environmental > Terrestrial > Soil > Contaminated >... | reverse complement strand
CGTCGGACCCGAGGCGATCGTCCCCAGGTCGTCGCCGACGACGTCGGAGAGGACGAGCGTCACCACGGCCGCCGGGAAGGCCGTCTTGGCCAGGCGCCCGCCCTTGACGGCGGAGAGGTGTTTCCGCACGACGTTGAGCTCGTCGGTGGTCGCCCCCGCGCGGAGCAGGTCGTCGGTCAGGCGCCGCTTCTTCTCGAGCGTGACCCCATCGGCGGGGAGCGTGAGGAGCGACGAACCGCCGCCCGAAATGCAGACAAAAACGAGATCCCGCTCCCCCGCTTTCCCGGCGATCTCGAGGGCCCGCCGGGCGGCCTCGACACTCCGAGCGTCCGGCACCGGATGGGAGGCTTCGATGGTTTCGAGCTTGGGAACCGGCTTCACGCCCGGCCCGGGGACGACCACGAGTCCCGAGGTCAGCCGCTCGCCGAGGATATCGGCGAGCGCGACGGACATGGCCCCGGCGGCCTTGCCGAAAGCGACGAGGAAAATCTTCTCGAAGCCGGCCAAATCGAATGTCGTCCCTTTGATCCGGACCAGGTTGTCCTCGCGGACGACGCTCTCCCGGACGAGGCGCTCCGGCTCGACCGCCGCGATGGCAGCCCGCCAGATGGCCTCCGCGTCATTCAGGAAGCCGCCTTCGGCCTGTGTGTTTTCGCTCATGTGACTACTATAACCTAATCCCGGGGGTCTCCGCCAGCCAGCCCCCTTGTACTCCGGGGCTAGCCCTGAGCTTCGGCGAACGGGTCAGCCCCTTAGAATCCGGGGCTAACCCTGAGCCGCGCTTCTCATCCCCCTTGAAGGGCGGTGCTTAGCGGCGGCGAACGGGTCACCGCCTCCGCAGTGGAAATCCTTGACAGGACCGGGGCCGGGCTTCCCACCGGCTTTGCAGTGCCGGTGCTGGAAACCGGCAGTCCCGGCCTTGACAGGGACGGGGCCGCGAAATACCATGGTCACATCCATGGGAAAAACAGGTAAAACCGTTAAGGGAGGATGACCATGAGCCCTGAGATCAACGACCTCTACGAAAAGTACGCGCGCGGCGCGATGGACCGCCGCGAATTCCTCGGGAAGCTGGCCGCGCTCGCGGGCGGAACGGCCGCCGCGGCGGCTCTCCTGCCGGGCCTCGAAAGCGGCGGGACCGCGAGCCAGATCGTCCCGAAGGACGACCCGCGCCTCGAAACGGGATACATCGAGTATCCGGGGGCAACGGGCAAGGTCCGCGCCTACTCGGCCCGGCCGAAGGGCGCCGACAAGCTCTCCGGCGTTATCGTCATCCACGAGAACAGGGGCCTCAACCCCCACACCGAAGATATCGCCCGCCGGGTGGCCCTCGAGGGATTCCTGGCCATCGCCCCGGACGCCCTGACGCCCTTCGGCGGAACGCCGCAAAATCCTGACGAGGCCCGGCCCCTGTTCCAAAAGCTCGACCGCGAAGCGAACATCAAGAACTTCGTCGCCGCCGTCGAGTACCTCAAGACCCAGCCCCAGGCGACAGGCAAGGTCGGGTGCATGGGCTTCTGCTGGGGCGGGGGAACGACGAACCAAGTGGCCGTCAACGCTCCCGACCTGGCCGCGGCCGTCCCCTTCTACGGCAGCCAGCCCGCGCCCGAGGACGTCCCGAAAATCAAGGCGGCGATGCTCATCCACTACGCGGGAGACGACGAGCGGATCAACGCGGGCATCCCCGCCTTCGAGGAAGCCCTCAAGAAGGCCGGCGTCGAGTACAATATTTACATGTACGAGGGCGCCGGGCACGCCTTCATGAACGACACCGGGACGCGGTATCACAAGGAAGCGGCCGAGCTCGCCTGGCGGCGCACGGTCGCCTTCCTCAAGGAAAAACTCAAGGCTTAGGGTTTTGCCGGCGCCATTCGGCGGCCACCTCGACGACGAACGGCCGGACGCGGCTGAAAAACTTCTTGTAGCCCGCGCATAGATAATTCAGCCCCGGCTCGCCGTCCGGCGCGTGCATGAACCGATTCTTCGGGCACTCGCCGTTGCACATCACCCGGACGTCGCAGGCCCGGCAGACGCGCGGCAGCTTTTCCAGCTTGGCCAGCCCGAATGCTTTCTGGGCCGGGCTATCGACAAGGTCGACGAGCGGTGTCGAGCGGATATTCCCGACACGGTGTTCAGCGTCCACGAAATGATCGCAGGCGTAGAAGTCTCCGTTTCGCTCGACGACGGGGATGTCGCCGCAGACCGGCCGGAAAATGCAGAGCGAATGCTCCTGGCCGAACGCCGTCCGGGCCGCCTCCTCGACGATCTGGATCTTGATGCGCCCGATATCGCGGTCCACCCACTCGCCGAAGACGGCGCAAAGAAAGTCGCCCCAGGCTTCGGGCGGCACGGTGTCGGGGCTGACGCCGCCCGGCGCGTCCGGCCGCGGCTCGACGAGTGGAAGGAAGGTCACGGAGGAGGCACCGATCCCCTTGAAAAAGCCGTAGACCTCAGTGGGCTGCCCGACGTTATTCGCGCTCACGACGCAGAGGATGTCGGTGGGGACGCCGTGGCGGCGCAGGAGATCGTAGCCTCGCATCGTTTCATCGAAGGTGGACCGCCCGTCCCGGGTGAGGCGATTCCTGTCGTGAAGCTCCTGCGGCCCGTCGAGGCTGAGCCCGACGGCGAAACCCTCGACGGCGAGAAACCGGCCCCACTCCTCGTCGAGGAGGGTGCCGTTGGTCTGCATGCCGTTAACGACCGTGCGCCCGGCGGGGCGATGCGTGCGTTGGATCTCGACGATCTTGCGGAAGTAGTCGACACCCAGGACGGTCGGCTCGCCGCCGTGCCAGGAGAAGCGGATGATCTCGTCGGGCGAGGCGGCGATGTGTTGGACGATGTACTCCTCGAGGAGGTCTTGGGGCATGCGGGCCGGCCCGCTCTCGGGACCGGACGGGCCTTTTCCGAGGTAGTAGCAGTAGCGGCAGGCCAGGTTGCAGGCGGCGCCGGCCGGCTTGGCGAAAACCTGGAACCCGCGGGAGGCGATAGTCATGGAACATTTTTCCGGCCCGAGTATAGGGGAAGGCGAGCGGCCGGTCAAGAAAGAGCGGCTGCCTCGGAACCCCGCTCACGGAAGGGCTTTGGCGGAGAGCGGCGATACGCTACAATAGACCAGAGAACATGGACTTGACGAAACTCCCGCGCCCGCTCCCACTCCCGCTCACCGCGGTGCTCCTCATAGCGGGCGCCCTTCTCGCCGGGGCGGCCATCCGGCCGTCCGGACCGTTTCCCGGCCAATCCTCCGCCGCCGCATCGAACTCGCCTTCCGCAACGCCCCCGTCGTCCCAGAGCGTCTCGGACTTCGAGCAGAGGCTCAGCCGCATCAACGGGCAGATCAAGGACCTCAAGGCCCGGATCGAGGCCGAGGCCCGGAAGGAGTCGTCGGTCCTGTCGTCGCTGGCCAGGGTCAACCTCAACAAGAGCCTCGTCCAGAAGGAGCTGGCCGCCCAGAACGTCGAGCTCGAGCGGGCCCGGGCCGATCTGGCCGCGATCCAGGCGGACATCCGGACGATCCGCTCGAACCTCGACCGGGAGCGCGAGTCGATCGAAAAAACCCTGGTGACTCTCTACAAGTTCGGCCGGCTCGACTTCTTCCAGTTCCTGCTCCAGGCGCGGGACATCGAAACCTACGCCTCCGAGAGCAAGAACTTGACCATCCTCGCCCGTCGCCAAGAGGACGTCGTTTCCGGATTCCTCCGCTCCCTCGACGAGCAGCGCGCAGCCGAGACCGCCCTCGACAGCAAGCAGAGGGACCTCGCCGGGATGGTCCGGGCCGCCAACCTCAAGAAGCAGGAGCTCGAGACCGAGGCCCGCAAGTACGCCGCCTTGGTCCGGGAGACACGGAAGAACAAGGACACTTTCAAGAAGACCCTCGAGGAGCTCTCCGCGAGCGCCGACGAGCTCCAGACGATGATGAACAAGATCATCAGCCAGGAGTGGATCCTCCCCGCGGCCTTCGTCCCCCTCTACGAACGGTGGGGCCGGCTCCCCTGGCCCCTGGAGGGGAAGGTCGTCACGAACTTCGGTTTCGAGCGCCACCCCGACTTCCGGACGGTCGTCATGAACAAGGGCGTCGAGATCAGCCCGGCGAAGGACAAGTCGCTCATTCTGTCCGTCCACACGGGCAAGGTCGTCTACGCGGACTACTTCCAGGGCTACGGGAACCTCATCATCGTCGACCACGGCATGACCTATTACTCGCTCTACGGGCACTGCGCGGAGTTCCTGGTCGTCGTCGGGGACATGGTCCGGGCCGGACAGCCCGTGGCCATGGTCGGGGACACGGGCTCCCTCAAGGGAGAATGCCTCTACTTCGAGATCCGCTACAAGACCAAGGCCCTCGATCCCTTGCAATGGCTCAAGCGAAGGTGATAGAATGCATTTCCGTTCAGCCATGAAAGTCCCGAGATACCGCTGGTTCCTGTTTGTGGCCTTCCTGGCCGCGGCCCTGTTCTTCGTCTTCCAGATGCGGTTCCTCCCGGGCGGCTTCAAGACGGCGGCGCCCAAGGGCTTCGAGCTCCTCGACTCGCTCATGCGGTTCATCCGGAACGACTACCTCGAGGAAAGGGACCCCGTCCAAACGGCCGAGGGTGCCTACCGCGGCCTGGTCAACTCCCTAGATCCCCTCTCCGCCTACCTCAACAAGGACCTCGCGGCAAAATACCTTGCCAGGACCGGCAAGGAAACGGACCCGGGGGTCGTCATCCTGAAGCGCTATGCCTCCTTCCCTCAGGTCGTGAGCGTCGTCGAGGGATCGCCGGCCGAAAAGATCGGCATCAAGCTCGGCGACCTTTTGAGCGCCGTCGAGGGGCGGAACAGCCTGAGCATGAGCCTGGCCGAGGCGAGGCTCATGCTCGAGGGAACGGACGAACAGCCGGTCAAAATCCGCGTCCTGCGGGGCAACGAAACCATCGACCTGGACGTGCCGCGGGCCCTTCTCTTCCCGAAGCCGTTCACGTTCGTCCGGGCCGCCGGGAAGCCCGCGATCCTGCGCATCCACCGCTTCGCCCCGTCCCTCGACTCCGACCTCCGGCGGGAGGTCCTGCCCGCCCTCAAGAACCCGAAAACAGCCCTTGTCGTCGACCTCAGGAACTGCCAGGACGGCGAACTCGAAGAGGCCCGAAAATTCGTCAACCTGTTCGTCAAGGCGGCGGACGCGGGGCACTTCGAGAACCGGGGCGGCGCCAAGCAGGCCGTCGCCTGCCCGGCCGAACCCGAGCTGGGGACTCTCCCGCTCACGGTCTGGGTCAACGCCGGGACGGCCGGACCGGCCGAGTTCGCCGCGGGCGTCCTCCAGGAGGTCCGCAAGGTCAAGGTTGTCGGGTTCCCGACGCCCGGACTGGTCGGGCGGACGGAATTCTTCTCCCTGAAGGACGAGAGCGCGATCCTGCTCACCTCGGGCATTTTCTCCCTGCCTTCGGGCCGGAAACTCTGGGACGAAGGGGTCCGCCCTGACGTCTCCATCCCGGTCGACAAGCTCGACGAAAAATCCTATCTCGAGAAAACCATCCCTCTCCTGCCCAAGCTCTGACGGATGAGGAAGAGGCTCCCGCCCAAAGGCCGCCAACCCTGGCCGGCGTTTTATCTGGTCACGGCTGTCCTCGCCGCGACGGCGGTCGTTTCGTTCCTCCTGCTGGACTACGTCAACCTGCGGAAGGGAGAGCCGTCGTACATCTTCGCCGTCAGGGTTAAGGCGCCGGCCGTCGTCCCCGCGGAAAAGCCGGCGCCGAAGCCGGTGGAAAAGCCCGTGGAGAAACCCGTCACGAGGCCATTCGAAGAGGTCCTCGCCGCGAGCTTGGCGGCCGCGGGAATCTCGGAGGACGCGGTCCTCCTGCTCAAGGGGCCGAAGGGACGGCCCCTCTTCGAGGTCGAGATCCCGGCCGAGCTCTACACCTCGGTCGAGCCGGTCCTCGAAAAAACCTTGAAGGCTGAAGCCGTCCGCGTCCTCGACAAGAAGAGGACCCCCGGCGAGGACAAGACGGAGATCCTCTGGGCCGTGAGAAGGAAAGCGAAGGAGGATGCTGGAATATCTTTCATCCTGCCGGCCGAACCGCCGGCCATCGTCGCCGAGAAGGAACCGCCCGCTAAGAAGGCCTTCCGGGGCCAGGTGGCCCTGATCATAGACGACATGGGTAACAGCCTCGAGGCGCTCGACGCGCTCATCGGCCTGGGTCAGCATGTGACCGTGTCCGTCCTTCCTTATAGCTTGCATGCCGCCGAAACGGCCCGGGCCGCCCACGAGAACGGCCTCGAGGTCCTCCTCCACCTGCCGCTCGAATCCTTCAACAATCACGAGATCATGGCCAACACGGAAGGGATGATCCTGGCCGGCATGACCGAGCCCGATATCGTCCGGTCGTTCGAGGCGAGCTACGAGCGCGTGCCCTTCGCCGCGGGGGCGAACAACCACATGGGCTCGCGGTTCACGGCCGAGCGCGACCTGATGCGGACGATCCTCCGGCCGCTCAAGATGAAGGGCCTCTTTTTCGTCGACAGTCGGACGACCTCGAAAACCGTCGCACTCGACGAGGCCCGGAAGATGGGCATCCCGTCGACGGAGCGCGACGTCTTCCTCGACGCCGACGAGGACCGGGGCCGGATCCGCGGCCGGCTCATCGAGCTTTTCCAGAAAGCCCGGAAGAAGGGCCGGGCCGTCGGCATCTGCCACCCGTTCCCGGAGACCCTGGCCGTCCTCAAGTCGAGTTTCTTTCTCCTCGATTCATACGGCCTTGAAGCCGTCCCGGTCTCCCGGCTGGTCAAATAACCATCCACTCTCAAGAAACGCGGGAATTGACTCTTGTTTTCCGAGTTGATATCCTCAATCCAACCGGAATGAGGGAGCCATGACGAACACCTGTCCCCGCTGTCGAACGGACAATCCTGAGACGCAACGGTTCTGCGGCGAATGCGGCACCACGCTCGAAGAGCGGAAATCCCCGATTGTCTCCGCGCCGGATGTCACGGAAACCCTCCAAACACCCATCCGCGAACTTGATACAGGCACGACCCTGGCCGGCCGCTACCAGGTGATCGAGGAGCTGGGCCACGGCGGCATGGGTCGCGTCTACAAGGTCTTCGACACAGATATCAAAGAGAAAATCGCTCTCAAGCTGTTGCGGCCCGAGCTCGTTTTGGACAAAGATACCGTCGAGCGTTTCTCCAACGAGCTCAAGCTCGCCCGGAAGATCAGCCACCGGAACGTCTGCCGGATGTTCGACCTGGGCAAATCCGAGGGCACGACCTTTATCACCATGGAGTTCGTGCCGGGTGAGGACCTGAAGAAGCTCGTGCGGAAGACGGGCCAGCTTGGGGTCGGGCGAGCCCTATCGATCGCCAAGCAAGTGTGCGAGGGGCTGGCCGAGGCCCATCATCTCGGGGTCGTCCACCGCGACCTGAAACCCCAGAACATCATGGTCGATGAGGACGGGAACGCCCGGATCATGGACTTCGGGATCGCCCGGTCGCTCCGGGGGAAGGGGATCACGGGCCCCGGGGTGATGATCGGGACGCCGGAGTACATGTCGCCGGAGCAGATCGAGGGCAAAGAGGTCGACGAGCGTTCCGACATTTACTCGCTCGGGGTCGTGCTTTTCGAGATGGTGACGGCTCGGGTGCCGTTCGAGGGGGATACGCCGTTCACGATCGGCGTAAAGCACAAGAGCGAGAAGCCGCGGAATCCGCGCGAGCTCAATTCCCACGTGCCCGAGGAGTTGAGCCAAGCGATTTTACGCTGCCTGGAGAAGGACAAGGAACGGCGATATCAGACGGCCGAGGAGCTGCGGTCGGCTTTAGAGGAAGTCGAACAGGGGCTTCCGACAACCGAGCGCATGGTCGCTCACCAAAAGTCTTTCACCTCTCGAGAAATCACCGTTAAATTCAATTTAAGAAAACTCGCCTTCCCCTTATTAGCCCTCATCGTGCTTGCCGGCGCGGCCGTCATTATCTGGAAATTCATCCCTCACAAAGGAGTGCCCGCCGGGCCAAAAATCGAGAACTCGATCGCCGTGATCAGCTTTAAAAACCAGAGCGGCGACCCGGCTTATGATTATTTACAGGAGGCCATCCCCAACCTTCTGATCACGAACCTGGAAAACACCGGTCTATTTTACGTGATCACCTGGGAACGAATGCAGGACATCATCAAACAATTGGGCGTCAAGCAAGCGCGGCTGATCGACAGTGACCTCGGCTTCGAGCTCTGCCGGCGGGAAGGGATCAAAGCGATCGCCATCGGCAGCTTCACCAAGGCGGGGGATATCTTTCGCACCGATGTCAAAATCCTCGACGCCGAAACCAAGCGGCTCCTCAACAGCGCCAATATCAAGGGGACGGGAGTCAATAGCATTCTCGATAGCCAGATCGATGCCCTCAGCAGAGAAATGTCCCTCGGCCTGGGAGCCGAGAAGGCCAAGGTCGAAGCGGCCCGATTGAATATCAGGGATATCACCACTCAATCTCTCCCTGCCTATGATTTTTTCCTCAAGGGAAAAGAAGCTTACAACCTGCTTTACTGGGAGGATGCGAAAAAAAATATGGGGCTGGCCCTGGAGATCGACCCGACCTTCGCCATGGCCTACGTGTACCTGGCCTGGGCCAACCACAACGTGGGTGACGCTAAAGCCAGAAACGAGACGATCGAGAAGGCGATGGCTTTTTCGAATAGGACATCCCAAAAAGACAGGCTTTATCTTGAAGCTGGCTATGCCTTATTCATCAAGCAGGATCTTGAAAAACATTACGTGCTCCTCAAAGAGTTGATCCAAAAATATCCCGACGAGAAATGGGCTTTTCATTACTTGGGCGACTTTCTATGGGTTCATAGATCGGATTTGTCCGGGGCGCGCGATCAGTTTAAAAAATGGCTGGAGCTGGATCCGCAGGATGCCAACGCGATCAATCATCTCATCAATGCAAGCATCATGATGAGCGATTTCAAGCAGGCGGCAGATTACATCAAGAAACATGACGCTGTCGCTCCCCCCGAGGCCTATAACTTATTTTTGCAGGCGCAAATGTATCAGAAGATGGGGCAACTGGACAAGGCCATTGCTAAGAACAAGGAAGCTCTCGCGATCAAGCCCGATTTCCACAGTGCCATCGAAGCCCTCCCCAGACTCTACGCGTTGAAGGAAGAATACGAAGAGTCCATGAGGTGGGCAAACGAATTGGTAGCCCAAGCTTCCACCCCCGCGCGGAAAATGGTGGCCTATCGGGTTAGGGGCGGCAGGCTTTTCTGGCTCGGAAGGTTCAAGGCCGCCGTCAACGATTTTGAGATGTCAGAGGGATTGGCGGAAGAAATCGAAAATTGGTCTTTGAAAGCAATTGCCGTGGAGTGGAAAGGTTTGGCTTATGTTGCGCTAGACGATCGCGAGCTCAGCCGGAAGTGCTTTGAGAATTCCGTTAAGATAGCCGAGGAGCACTTTCCCAAGAAGGTTCCCCTCAGTAAGGCCTATGCGGCATGGTGGATGGGCAATCTTGCCATAAAACAGGGCAGGATCGACCAAGCGAATGCAGGGCTCTCCGAAATAAAATCGTTCCTGCCAAATGTCGTCGAAGACTGGAAGACCTATGCGAATCTATGGCAAGACCTGCTGCAAGGCGAGGTGTTGTTGGCGCAAGGGGCTTTGGACGCGGCTCTTTCCGTCAGCCAAAAAGCGTGTCGGCCGGGATCTCCATTTCAGGATGATTCCATGTATTACATGGACCTGTTGGCCAGGGTTTATGCTAAAAGAGGAGAGGTCGCCAAAGCTATCTCGGAATACGAACGACTACTCAAGCAAGATCTTTCAGCCGATGTGACTCATCTTGTCCATCCCCTCTACTATTACCGCCTGGGCCTTTTGTATGAGAGAGCGGGAGAGGTTATAAAGGCCAACGCTCAATACGGGAAATTCCTCGACATCTGGAAGGACGCCGACCCGGGCCAGGCCGAGGTCGATGACGCGAAGACCCGCTTGAAGGCGCTCCTTTAAATCCTGCCCGTCCGGACTCCGGTTGAATAATTCCCCCCCGTCCGTTATCATACAAGAGAGAGAGAGGAGAAGCCGCATGAAGAGATACGCGCTTTCCATCGTTATCCTCGGCGTCCTGACGCTCGTCGTCCTGCCCGGGTGCAAGATCATGTCCAGCGAGGACCTGAAAAACTCGGTCGAGGTCGTGGACTACACGTCTACCTGGGTCTCCAAGTACTACCAGCCCTGGCCGCCCCGGCTCATCCTCGTCCCCCAGATCTCCTTCCGCATCAAAAATGTCGGGCCCAAACCGCTGAACTACGTGAATTTCAACGCCGTCTTCAACTTCAAGGACGACCCGGAGAATTTCGGCGACGCCTTCATGGCCGCGATCCGCGGCAAGGCCGTGCCGCCGGGCGAGTTGAGCCCGGTCATCACCCTGAGGAGCAACCTCGGCGTCGACGGAAAAAACCTGGCCGGCATCCGCGACAACCCGGCCTGGAAACAGGCGGAGGTCAGGCTTTTCGCCATATCCAAGGGGTCATCGCCCGTCCGTCTCGGCGTCTTCGACGTCTCTCGCGACATCGACTTCAAGGAACCGGAGCCCGTCGGGCCGAAACCGGGAGAGGTCAAGAAGTAGGCGCGGGCGAGACATGAGCGCGCTCGTCCCCTGCAAAATCTTCCTGACCCGGGGCCAGGGCCGGCACAACGAAAAGCTCGTCAGCTTCGAAATGGCCCTGCGCGAAGCGGGGATCGCCCCCTTCAACCTCGTCCGCGTGTCGAGCATCTATCCGCCGCGCTGCCGCTTCGTCTCGAAAGAAACGGGCCTCAAGCTCCTCGAGCCAGGCCAGATCCTCTTCGTCGTTCTCAGCGAAAACGCCACGAACGAGCCCCGGGGCCTGATCTCGGCGTCCATCGGCATGGCCGTGCCCGACGACTCGTCGCGCTACGGCTACCTCGCCGAACACTCCGATTCCGGGAAGTCCGAGAAAGAGACCGGCCGGCACACGGAGTACCTCGCCGCCGAGATGCTGGCGACGAAACTCGGGGAAAAGCTCCGGAAGCCGGACGGGGGGAAACCCACCAAAGCGTTCAAGATCTCGAACGGCCTGTCCCTCCGAACCCGGAGCGTCACCCAGACGGCGACGGGAGAGGCGGGATTGTGGACGACGGCCCTGGCTGCCGCCGTGCTCATCCTCGAGCCGTAACTTGGGCGGCGTTTTTCTGAATAGCCCAAGTTAGCGCTCGAGCGGGTCGGGCTTGAGGATCCTGACGTAGCTCCGTTCCCGGAGGGTCTTGATGTATGCGCCTTCCTTCTCGGCGCGCTTCCCGTTGTAGATCTTCTCCTCGACCTCTTTCCGGGCGTCCTCGAACGGGCGCAGGTGGCTGTCCTTCTTTTCCACGAGGTTGATAAGGTACCAGCCGTTCTTGTTGTTGACCCAGACGCCCACTTCGCCGGTCTTGAGCTTTTCGACGGCCGATTCGAGCGACTTGTCGAGCTCGCCGGCCTTGAAGGTCCCCAGGTCGCCCTTGGACTCCTTCATCGGCGGGTCGGAGAGCTCCCCGGCCACGTCGGCGAAGGCGGCGCCGGATTTGAGCTTGGCGTCGACCGCGGCCTTGAGGGCCTCGCATTCCTCGGGCGTGCGGCCCTCGGAGGCGAGATAGACGGCCAGGAGCTTGTATTCTGTGGGCGTCGTGAACTCGGCCGGGTTTTTCTTGTAGTACTGGACGACCTCGGAGTCCTCGAGGACGATGGCCCTCTCCACCTCGGTGTAGATGACGGCCATCCTCATCATGCCCTCCTCGTACTGCTTGAACCAGGTCTCGTAGGTCATGCCCTGCTGCTCGATGGCCCGGCGGAGATCGGCGTCGGAGGTCATGTTGTTGTCCGTCTTAATCTGCTCAATCCTCGCCTTGACCTGGTCGCTGACGTTCAGGTTCAGCTCCCGGGCCTTCTGGAGGAGGAGGAGTTCGGTGATCATGGCATTGAGGAGTTCCTTCTTGATCGTCGCGTACTGCTTGTCGTATTCCTCCTGGGGCATCTGAGCGGCTCGGAGCTGGGCCACGGTCTGGTCGAATTGCGTCCGGTAATCCGAAAGGGTGATGATGTCGTCATTGACGACGGCCACGATCTCCTCGACGACTTCCTGCCCGCCGCCGAAGACGGCCGCCGAACCGAGCATGCCGGCCAAAACCAAACCGATGATGATCTTTTTCATTCGCCCAACCTCTGATAGGTGAAGAATAGGTTCTCGGAGAGGACCTGCCAGCTCAGGGTGTCCTTGAGCCCCCCGAGGTGGGCGGCCAGGACGTCCTTCATTTTCTGGGCCATGATCCGTTTCTGGATCTCCGGGGCCGCCTCGCTCTCGGTCTGGAGGGCGGGGGGGAACTTCCGGTCCAGCCGGAAGATGTGGAAGCCGTAGGCCGATTCGACGACCCGGCTGGTCCTCCCCTCGTCCAGAGCGAAGATGACCCTTTCCATGTCCGCGGGAAGATCGCCCGGCTGGAAGACGCCCATGACCCCCCTTTTGGAGGACTCCGGGCCCAGCGACTCTTCCAGGGCGATCGTGCGGAATTCCGGCTCGCCGGTCCGTTCGAGCCTGCGGAGGACGGAAACGGCCTTCTCCTCGGTGTCCACGAGGATCTGGCTGACCTGGGCCCGCTCCTGGAGCAGGAAGTCCTTCTTGTGCTGCTCGTAGTATGCGAGGACCTCGCCGCCGTCGACCCGGGTGTCGCGGACGACGAGGAAGGTGTATTTCTCGACGAGGAGCCGGTCGAAGGCCCCTTCGGGCGCCGCGGCCGCGGCGGACCCGGATCCGCCTTCCGGGACCGCTTCGATGGCGAGCCGGGCGACGTATTCCTTCTTTTCGTCTTCGGACAGGGAGATGCCCCGCTCACGCGCCGCTTCGAGCAGGATCTTCTCGTCGACGAACCTGTCGAAGAGCCGGCTCAGGGACTCGGCCGGCAGGCCCTTGGCGCCGCCGCTTGTCGCCTCGAGGTAGGCGCGGAAATCGGCGTTGACGAATTCGCTCTTCTCGACCCGCAGGACCGGACGGCCCCTGAGCTTGTTCTCGACGAGGCTGGCAACGCGGGAGACCGGCCCTTGACCTTCCTCGCGCCCGCATGCGGCGGCGAGGAGGAGGCCGAGGATCGGCAGGACGGCCAAGAGCGCCGCCGGCGCCCGCCGCGTCTTCCGGGATCCGTTATATCCGCACATCTTATTTAATAACAACTCATTGTATTCTATTTGGATAACTCCATCAAGACCCCGACCGTTTCATCGAGGAGGGCCCGTTCGCTCGTCCCGCGTAAAGAGAGCGACATGACCCCTTCGGGGGAGAGCGACCCCGAATGCCTCTTGAGGAGGGGCGTCACCCGGGACCAGTCGACGGGCGTCTGCGGCCGGAACCGGAACACGACCCGGTATTCGCTCCGGTCGATGGAACGGATCCGCAGCCGCTTGGCCAGGTGCTTGAGGGCGCCGTAGCGGAGGAGGTTCTCGATCGGATCCGGCAGAGGCCCGAAGCGGTCGCGGACCTCCTCGCGGATGCGCTCGATATCGGCCAGGTCCTCGATCGAAGCGAGGCGCTTGTAGAGGTTGAGCCGGAGGTTGACCTGGGGCAGGTAATCCTCGGGAACACGGATATCGACCTTGAGGTGGATCTCGGGGTTTTCCTCCTCGACCGGTTCGCCCTTGAGCTCGCGGATGGCCTGGTCGAGCAGCTGCATGTAGTACTCGAAACCGACGGCCTCCATCGTCCCGTGCTGGCGGTGGCCGAGGAGGTTCCCGGCGCCGCGGATCTCCAGGTCGCGGGCGGCGAGGCGGAAGCCCGAGCCGAGTTCGCTGAATTCCTTAAGGGCCTTGAGCCGCTCCCGGGCCAGGTGCGTCAGCTCGAGGTAGGGCGGGACGAGGAAGTAGGAGTAGGCCTGGCGCGACGACCGGCCGACGCGGCCGCGGATCTGGTAGAGCTGGGCCAGACCGTAAAGGTCGGCCCGGTCGACGATCAGGGTGTTGACGAGCGGGATGTCGATGCCGTTCTCGACGATCGTCGTCGAGACGAGGACGTCGTATTTCCGTTCGACGAAATCGAGCATCCGTTTTTCGAGGGCCGCCCCGCCTATTCGGCCGTGGACGACGGCGACCCGGGCCTGGGGGACGAGCTTGACGATGAGCTCGGCGACCTTGTCGATGTCCTCGATCCGGTTGTGGATGAAATAGACTTGGCCCCCGCGGCCGATCTCCTGCCGGACGGCCGAGGCGATGAGCTTGGCGTTGAACGGCGTCACGACGGTGTGGACGGCCAGCCGGTCGCGCGGCGGCGTCTCGATCAGGCTGATATCGCGCAGGCCCGAAAGCGACATATTCAGCGTCCGGGGGATGGGCGTCGCCGTCAGTGTCAGGACGTCGATCGTTGCCTTGAACTGCTTGATCCTCTCCTTGTGGCCGACGCCGAAACGCTGCTCCTCGTCGATGACGAGCAGGCCGAGGTCCTTGAATCCGACGTCCTTCGACAGGAGCCGGTGCGTGCCGATGAGGATGTCGACGAAGCCCTTCCCGCAGTCCTCGACGACGGCCTTCTGCTCCCGGCCGCTCTGCAGGCGGGTCAGGGCCTCGATGCGGACCGGGAAGAGGACCATCCGGTCGCGGAAGGTCTTGAGGTGCTGGCTGGCCAGGACGGTCGTCGGGCAGAGGACGGCGGCCTGCTTGCCGTCCATGACCGCCTTGAAGGCCGCCCGCATGGCCACCTCCGTCTTCCCATAACCGACGTCGCCGCAGAGAAGCCGGTCCATCGACCGCTCCGCTTCCATGTCGTTGCAGATCTCGCGGATGGAGCGGAGCTGGTCCTCGGTCTCCTCGTATTCGAAGGTCTTGCCGAACTCCTCCTCCCAATCCCCTCCCGGCGAGAACGGATGCCCTTTCATGGCCCGGCGCCGGGCGTAGAGCTCGACGAGCTCCTTGGCCACGGCCTCGACGGCTCTCTTGGCCCGGGTCCGCGTTTTCTCCCAGGTGTTGGTGCCCAGCTTGTCGAGCGGCGGCAGTTCGGGACCGGCCTTGGAGAATTTCTGGACGAGGTTGAGGTCCTCGACAGGCACGAGCAGCTTGTCCCCGTCCCGGTAATGGAGCTCGATGAACTCCCGGCCCTTGCCCTCGACCTCGAGCCTCTGCAGGCCGCGGAAGACGCCGATGCCGTAATCGGTGTGGACGACATAATCGCCGGCCTGGAGGTCCTGGAACTGGGAGAAGAAGGTGCGCCGGGAGGCGCGGTTGACGATGACCTTTTCCTCGGTGAAGATGTTCTTTTCGGCGAAGAAATTCAGCTTCTCCTTCGGATAGCTGAAACCTCCCGGCAGGGCGCCGAGGAGGAGAGCGACCTCGGAGCGGGGCGGGACGGCGAGCGGCGACTCGGTTTCGAGGACGGGGATCTCGCTCTCCCGGAGCAGGGTGGCCAGGCGCTGGCGCGTCCCCGTATTAGAAAGATAGATGTAACAGAGGTCGCGCTCTGCCTGGAGTTTCTTCAGGTATTGGAGAAAGAACGGGATCTTGTTGTCGAAACGAGGCACGGGCTGAAAGGAGAAGGAAAAGACCTTTTTCCGGGCCGGGGCGCCGAGTTCCTCGAAGCGCACGGCCTCCTTGCGGACCCGCTGGAGGAGCCGCGGCGGGAAGATCTCCTCCGGCGGGAGGGCGAAGACGCCGTCGGCGAGGAGGTCGGCGTACTGGCCGCGGAGCTCCTCGACGAGCGCGCCCCACTCGCAGTCGACGGCCTCGGGATCGTCGACGACGAAGACCGGGTCGCGGAGATAATCCGTGACCGGCGCGAAGCGGTCGCCGAGGAGGAGGGCCAGAGCGGCGAAGCTGGGCCCGAAATCGCCGCGTTCGACGGCGGCGATCTTCGCCTCGAGGTCGCGGCCGGCGCCTTTGGCCCGCTTCCGGGCCGCCGCGACCCAGCGGTCCAGAAATTCGGGGGACGCCGCAAATTCCCGGAGTCCCGGGATCGTCAGCCGTTCGATCTTTTTCAGGGACCGCTGGCTGGAGATGTCGAACTCGCGGAGGGAGACGACCCGCGAGCCGTCGAACTCTACCCGAAAGGGGTTGATCTCCCAGGGCGAGAAGACGTCGACGATGCCGCCGCGCCAGGCGTATTCGCCGGGCGAGGCGATGAGATCCTCCTTGGTGTAGCCGTAGCGGGCTAGGGTTTCGAGCAGGGCGTCGTGGTCGGCCTCGGCGCCGGCTTCGAGGCTCAGGAAAAGCCCGGCCAGGTCCTCCGGGGCGGGAACGGGCTTGAGCAGGCCGCCGAGGTTGGTGACGATGACGGACGGCGGCGTGGCCAAGAGCCGGTGGAAAAGCTTCATCCTCGAGGACGCCGTATCGAGGGCCGGCGGGACTTCGAAGTATGGATTATCGGCGAGCGCGGGGAGGGTGGCCAGCCCGGCGTCGGGCGCCAGCTGGGACAGGAAAAAACGGCATTCCTGCGCGACCGGGGCCAGGGGGGCGGATTCGGCCCGGATGAAGACGACGGGCTTTCCGGTCGTCCGGGCCAGGCAGGCCAGGACATAGGCCTTGGCCGGCTCGATGACGCCGTGGACCGCAAGCGGCCGGTCGCCCGAAGCGACGGCGCGGACGAGGGCGCCGAACTCGTCCGTGCGGAACAGGAAATCGAGACTCACCGGCTTATTCTAACGATGGACCGGCACGTGGTCAATCCGGGTGGCACGGACGGGTTCACGCATGCTCGATCGAAGTATTCCCCGAGATCTCCGAGCTCGTCGTGGCCAGGTCGCGGACGGAGAGCTTGTGGACGCTGTCGTTCCCGGTGAGACGAGCGAAGTCCCGGAGCTCCTCGATCGAGACCCGCAGGAAATTCGCCAGCCAGCGGGCCGATTCGTCGACGTTGAGCCGGGCCCGAAGGCCCGGGTCCTGGGTGGCGATGCCCACGGGACAGCGGCCGCTGTCGCAGATCCGGTACTGTTGACACCCGATGGCCATCAGGGCCGCGGTGCCGATGGCCACGACGTCCGCGCCGAGCGCCAGGGCCTTGGCGAAGTCGGACGAGACGCGAAGGCCCCCCGTGATGATGAGCGTCACGCCCTTGATCCCTCTCCCGTCGAGATATTTCCGAGCGCGGTGGAGGGCGTAGATCGTGGGAATGGAAGTCGCGTCCTTGATGAACTTGACGGCGGCGCCCGTCGCCCCGGCCCGGCCGTCGATGGTGATGAAGTCCGGCCCGGCGTAGAGGGCGAACTCGAGGTCGGCCTCGACGTGGCCGGCGGCGAACTTGACCCCGACCGGACGGCCCCCCGAAAGGCTGCGGAGCTCGGCGACCTTGCGCTTGAGGTCGTCGCGCGTGGCGATGTCGGGAAACCGCGACGGGCTGATAATGTCCGCGCCCTCCGGGAAGCCGCGGACGGCGGCGATCTCGGCCGTCACCTTGCCTCCCGGCAGGTGCCCGCCCATCCCCGGCTTCGCCGACTGGCCGAACTTGATCTCGACGGCGTCGACGCGCCCGAGGTTCTCCTCGGTGATGCTGTATCGGTTGGGGACGTATTCAAGGATGTAGCTGTGGGCCATCCCGAGGGCCTCGGCCAGGATGCCCCCCTCCCCCGAGCACATGGCCGTGCCCACCGCCCCGCTGCCCAGGGCCAGGGCGATCTGGGCCTCTTTCGACAACGCCCCGAACGACATGTGGCTGATGATGATGGGCGTGCCGA
>Ga0214473_10004038_pt1 | contig 17658 bp, 14 predicted proteins | sample RVTome_7_FD_203509 | JGI IMG/M metagenome (GOLD analysis project Ga0214473, IMG submission 203509) | Soil microbial communities from uranium-contaminated site in the Upper Colorado River Basin, Wyoming, United States - RVT98D197 | ecosystem: Environmental > Terrestrial > Soil > Contaminated >... | reverse complement strand
GCTCCGCCGGCGATGGGTGAGATCGACTTCGAGGGCCCTGGCCAGTGGGGCCGGCTCGTCCGCTCGACGAACGGCGGACGCACCGAGGTGTACGAGCTCGACTTCGGCGGCGGGCACAAGGTCGTGACGTTCGTGGTCTGGGCGGACGGACCGAGGGGCAACCGGTAGCGCACGTCACCGGGCCATCCGCTCCCAGATCGCCGCGGCCACCGGGGTGAGCGGAACCACGTCGGCAAGCAGGTGCTCGACGTCGAAGCTGATACCGCCGCGGGTTCCTTCCTGTTCCCTACAGAACCCGGAGCGCGGCTCGGGGTTCCAGCGCGGCGGTCTGGAGCCGGGATAGGATGACGGCCGTTCCGTGGGGAGGCTGGCCTGGTCTTCTTCGCCGCCCTCGCGCTCTGCGCCCTGCTCACAGCGCGACTCGTCTATCGCTACGACCTCTACGAGCACGAGCCTGTCCCCCTGCTCGGCGTCGCCGTCGCGCTCGGAGCAGGCGCCATGTGGGTCGCCGGACTCGTCGAGGCCGAGACCCTCACAGGCAGCAGCGATGTGGGTCGGTTCGGCATCGCGGCGGTGGCTGCAGGCGCCGAGGAGCTCCTGAAGCTACTCGTCGTGGTCGCGGTGTCGCGTCTCGCGCGGCGGGAATTCGACGATCCGATGGACGGGGTCGTCTACGGCTCGATGGCAGGCCCCGGCGCGGCGCTGGAAGGTGTTATTGTCCGTCGTCGCATGAGAGGGAGACGAGTGAGGCTCGAGCGCGCCCTTTCCGACGCCCTGGTCCGGTTTCTCAACCGGGAGGTCACGAACTACCAGCGCCGGATCCCCAACAACCTCGAGAACCTGAAGAAGCACATCCGCCAGGGCGACGTACTGCTCGTCGAAGGCAAGACCCGGATCGCCCAGATCATCAAGTACGTGACGCAGAGCTGCTGGTCGCACTCCACCATCTACGTCGGCGACCGGGTGATCCGGGAGGATCATCCCCTGCGCGACCACTATCAGCAGCGCTTTGGTGAAGAGGCGCGCGACCTCGTCGTGGAAGCCGACCTGGCCTCGGGGGTGTCCGCCGCGCCGCTCGGCAAGTACACGGAATACAACATCCGGGTCTGCCGTCCCTACTGCGTCAGCGACGACCATCTCATGCGCGTCGTCGACGAGGTCGTGTCGCACCTCGGCGACCGTTACGACCGGCGCCAGCTCCTCGATCTCGGGCGATACCTCACGCCATTCCATCTGTTGCCCGCGCGCTGGCGGCGCAAGGCCTTCTTCTCCGGGGAGAGCGACTCGCGCGCGGTGATCTGCTCGAGCCTGATCGCGCAGGCCTTCCACGGCGTGCGCTATCCGATCCTGCCGGTGCTTCCCTCGAGCGTGCGCCAGGAGCAGGAGGAGGGACTCTTCCCCTGGGGGACCCGCATGCGCAGGGTGCATCCCCGGCTCGTCTTGCCGCGCGACTTCGATCTCTCCCCGTACTTCCGCATCGTGAAGTTCAACACGGTCGAGGAGGGGCCGATCGATTACCAGGCGATCGAGTGGCTGGAGCCCCTGGCGGCAGCCGCGTCCTCGCGCAGCAGGCGTAGCTCCTCCAACTGAGCAGCCTTTCGCTCGATCGTGTCAGAGCCGCTCCATCCGGCTCCAGAGCTGTTCGACCTGATGTGACCTCCGTCACCTAGAGGGAGGTGGAGGGCAGCCGAGAATGGGCGATCCCGCGACGCCGACCACGCAGAGGTGCCGGATGCCCAACTTCGGCCGCATCATCAGCCTGGCCTACTTGCGCATTCTCGAGCGCCCCCCCGATCCGGGGGGCCTCGAGAACTACAACCGGCTCATGAATCAGGGCCTGACCGAGGCGATGATGCGCGAGGCCTTGCTTCGCAGCCCGGAGTACGCGTCCAAGAATCCCGACGGAGCAGGGACCACCGGCCGGGCCCCTTCGCGGGGCGGCAGACGCGAGGCGCGCCGGAAGCAGGTCTCGCGCAGGCGATAGTCATGCCGAGCTTCGCCAGGGTGATTCGCGAGGCCTACGCCGAGGTCCTCGCCCGCGAGCCGGATCCGGCCGGCCTCGCCGACTACGACCGCTCGATGAACCAGGGCCTGAGCGAAGCAGGCTTGCGCGAGCTGCTGCTGCGCAGCCGCGAGTTCGCCCTTCGGTTTCCCGACGCCCAACTCGCCTCGCGGCTCGGCCTCAACGTGCACGTCCCCGACGACACGATCCTCGACCACGTCGCGCGCGACCTGGGGATCGGGTGGATCCGGGTCGACTTCGACTGGTACCGGATCCAGCCCGAGCCGGCCCGCTTCGATTGGGAGCCGCTCGATCGGGTGATCGACCAGTCTGCGCGGTTCGGCTTGGAGGTCCTGGCGACACTCGCCTATACCCCGGCCTGGGCCTCTTCCCACCCCGCGAGTCCCTCGATCAGCGATCCGCCGGCCGACCCCCGGTTCTGGACGGACATCGTCCGCGTCGCTCTCGAGAGGTTCAGGGGTCGGGTGCGCCACTGGCAGTTCTGGAACGAGCCGAACATCCGCGAGTTCTGGAACGGGACAATGGTCCAGTATCGGACCGGTATCCTGGAGCCGGCGGCGGAGGTCGCGCGGTCGGTCGACCCGTCCCTCCGGATTGTCGCCCCCGGTCTCGCCAACCTCCGGGACTGGCGCGAGTGGTTCCGGGAGACGATGAACGCACGAGACTCGATCGACATCGTCAACCACCACAACTACGCCGACTCGGGACGTGACGCGATTGCCGACCTGGAACGGGACCGTTTCCTGCGACCGTCTCTGCGGACGCTCCTCCGGGAGGAGGGGGTCGAGGACAGGCCGTTCTGGCTCACCGAGACCGGCCGTCGCTCGGACGCGGGCAATCAGCGCGAGTACTACGAGGACGTCTTCGTCGTACTCCAGGAGAAGGCCTGGGTGAACCGCGTCTTCTTCTTTCACTACACGGACGGCCCCGGCCAGGGCGACGGCGGCTTCGGAATCGTCGCGGAGGACCTCACGCCGAAGCCGGCGTACCACGCCCTCCGGGCGGTGGTGCGCGCCGCGTCGGCCGACCTCCCCCCGGGCTTCAGCCGATCGCCGAGCCCGCGGTAGAGGTCCTCGTCGCAGCGATCCTCCGCCGTCCGACCTCCCGCTCCAGCTCGACGAGCGTCCCCTCCCACTCGGCTCGCGAGTGGCCGCCGCGCCAGTACATGAACATGGTCCCGAGGCGGTGCGCCTCGCGAACCTGGGCGAGCACTTCGTCGGGGGTCAGCGGGCTGTACTCGTTGACGAGGATAGGCTTGCTTCCGGCGGGCTGGGCCTGGCCGATGTGGCGCGTGACGTAGTCGAGCCTCCGCTCGAGGTCGGGGTCGCCGGTGTTCGTGGCCACCAGGCGATCGGAAAAGCCGCGCTGGCGAAGCTCGTCCTTCACGATGTCGTAGACGCCAACCTCCCATTCGACCGAGAAGCCCTTGAAGCCCTCGTTGCCGACTTGGAACAGCACGTTATCGAAGCCGCCCAGCTCGGCGACGGCCTTCCGGACCCATCTCTCGTGGATGGGCTGAGGCGTGCGGTCGAAGATGGCGAGGCCGCCGGCCTCGACCCCCTGGATGTTGTTCCGGGCCGACCAGGGATCGTGCTCGGGCAGGTCGGACTCGCCATGCTGGCGCACCCAGCGGTCGATGAGGTCGAACTCCACGTAGATGCCGAGCGTGCGCGCCCGCCCGGCGATGGCCCGACAACGCTCCCAGAACTGGGCATTGAACCGCTCGAGATCGACGCGGCCGTCGCTCGCGGTGAAGTAGCCCACGTAGATCGCGTCCTCCTCGCCGGCCTCGGTGAAGGGGCCAAGCCGGCAGTGCGTGTAGTTCTGTCTTCGCCGGGCGAAGAGGTCGAGGACGTCCAGGTTTACGAGCGGCCAGCCGTTCTCCTTGGCCTCCTCGCAACAGACGATGGCCCCCTGCAGCTCCACCCGCACCCCCCGCGGATCGACGAACTGGTTGCCTTCCACGTGCAGCGCCAGTTCTCCCGACGCGGGCTGGGACGGGAAGCGCTCGGCGTACTCGGGGCTGCGCACCAGCCCCTCGCGGACCTGATCGAGGGTCAGCCCTTCGTTCAGGACGCGGTTGTGGTGGTCGAGTCCTCCCGGATCGGGCAGCCGGCGGAGGATCTCGAGATAGGCGTCGCGGACGACGTGGCGGAAGTCGGGCATGGCGGTCAGCCTCGCCGCTTGCCGGCCGCCTTCTTGCGGGCACCACCTCCCCGCGCGGCTCGCCCGCGCGCCGCGGAGGGGAAGCGCTCCGCATACTCCGGGCTCCGCAACAGGACCTCGTGGAGCTGCGCCTCCGTGAGCCCCGAGTTCATGGCTGCGTCGAAACTCGTGAAGCCGCCGGGATCGGGGTTACGCAGCAGGATGCGGTTGTACGCCAGGGTGATGACGTGGCGGAAATCCGGCATCGTCGCCCCCTTTCGTTTTCGTCGGTGCCCCCATCTGATGGTAGCGCTGGAAGCCGACGCTGAGCTCGTGAGCTGGTTCACTTTGCGGGCGACCTCGCAGCGGCTCGGAAGCGCCCCGGACGCGGTCGATCAGAGGCCGGCCTTTCGCTCCCAGAGAGCCGCGGCCGCCACGCGGGCGCGAGACAGGACTTGCGCCTCGTCCACGGTCGTGATGCGCCGGTCGCGCAGGACGAAGCGTCCGGCCACCATCGTGGAGCGGACGTGGCCGCGGTCGAGGCCGAAGAGCAGGTGGCCAGTCAGGTTCTCCGCGGTCAGGGGAGTCGGCGGCCGGTAGTCGAGGACCACGAGGTCGGCGGGTGTGGCAGGCTCCAGCCTTCCGAGCGCCAGGCCGAAGAACGAGCTGGCCAGCCGATGCCCGCCGACCAGCAGCTCGAACGCGGCGGCGAGCGCGTCCTCGCGCCCCGTGTCGCGCATCCTCAGGAACGCGGCCCGGGTCTCGGCCAGCATGTCCTGGTCCAGACCGTCCGTACCCAGCGCCGCCCGGCGAAAAGCGATCGTCCGCGCGTGCCCCACGGCGTTGTTCATGTTCGAGCGCGGGCAATGGACGAGCCACGCCCCGTCCGCCTGCGCATCGTGCAGCTCCGGCTCGGACAGGTGGACTCCGTGCACCAGCAGCGTCCGGTCGCTGAGGAGGCTGTGGCGCCTCAAGCGCTCGACGAGGCCGCATTCGTGGCGCACGCGGCAGTGCTCGATGTCGGCGCGGTCCTCGGCCACGTGGACGTGGAGGCTCGAATTGGCGTCCTGGATCGCGGCCGAGAGGCGGTCGAGGCTTTCGTTCGACAGCGTGAAGCTGGCGTGGGCCCCCAGCATGCCCAGAGTGAGCTCGGTCGGCCCGCTTGCGAGGAAGCCCCGGTTCTCGGCGATCCCGGCGTCACGCCCCTCGAGGCCGTTGCGGTCGGTCGTCTCGTAGCACAGCACCGAGCGCAGCCCCAGCTCCTCGACCGCTCGCCGCAGCGTGGCGAGCGATCCCCGGATGAACGAGGGCGAGGCGTGGTGGTCGAAGAGCAGCGTCGTCCCGGAGCGCGCGGCCTCGATCGCGCCGACCAGGCCCGAGAGGTACACCGATTCCTCGTCGAGCGCCCGGTCCAGCCGCCACCAGACCTTCTCGAGGATCTCGACGAAGCTCTTCGGCGGCTCCGCCGGTCCCGGCATCCCGCGCGCGAGGGCGCTGTAGAGGTGCGTGTGCGCGTTGACGAGGCCGGGGAGGACGAGCGCGCCCTCCGCCTCGATGACCTCCTCGCCCATGGCCGGAGCCAGCTTGGCCGCTCGTTCGACGACGACCGGGCCCTCGATCCGCAGGCAGGCCCGCTCCACGCTCGGCGGGTCGAGGGTCGCGACGGTCGCGTCCTTGAGCAGCATGAAGGTCTCAGCCGAGCGGATGCTCCCGCAGGTGCTCGTCGAGCGCGGCGTCGTCCGGCGGGAGGCTCACCGGCTCGCCGGCGGCGCGCAGCGCGGAGCGGACGTCCTTGAGCCCGCTGCCCGTGAGCACCGCGAGCGCCGACGCGCGGCGGCTCACGATCCCTTCGGCCGCCGCCTGCCGCAGGCCGGCCAGGGCCGCGGCCGCGGCCGGCTCGCCGAAGAGGCCCGCGCGTCGTCCCGTCTCGCGCTGCGCGTCGAGGATCGCCGCGTCGGGCACCGCCACGAAAGCCCCTCGCGACTCGCGCACGCGGGCGAGGGCCTTGCGCCAGTTGCGCGGGTGGCCGACGCAGATGCTGTCGGCGAGCGTCTCGGCCGGGCCGGGCACGAGGTCGCGGCCCGTGGCGAAGGCGTCGACCAGGGGCCGCGCGCCCTCAGCCTGCACGCCGAGGAGGCGGGGCAGCCGCGGGATGAAGCCCAGGGCCTTCATCTCGACGAGCCCCTTCCCGATGCCCGCGATCGTGCAGCCGTCGCCGACCGACACCGCCACCCAGTCCGGCACCTCGTCGCCGCACTGCTCGGCGATCTCCAGGCCGCCGGTCTTCTTCCCCTCGACGAGCGACGGGTTCACGGCGGCGTTGCGGTTGTACCAGCCGTAGCGCTCGCACGCGCGCTGGCACATCTCCCACGTCGCGTCGTAGCTGCCGCGCACGCGGATCACGCGGGCGCCGAAGATCATGAGCTGCGCCAGCTTGGGCTCGGGCGCGAACTCGGGGACGAAGATGACGCAGGGAAGGCGGACGCTCGCCGCGGCACCGGCCAACGACGTCGCCGCGTTTCCGGTCGAGGCGCAGGCCACGACCGTCGCGCGGCGGGCGAGGGCGCGCGCCACGCCGACGGCGCTCGCGCGGTCCTTGAAGGACGCCGTAGGGTTCCGGCCCTCGTCCTTGACGAGCAGCTTCCTCACACCCGCCCACTCCGCGAGGCGAGGCGTGTCGAGGATCGGCGTCCAGCCGGGCTCGAGAGCGGGACGCCGCGCGCCCGACGGCACCGGCAGCAGCTCCTCGTAGCGCCAGGCGTTCAGTGGTCGCGCCCGGAGCGCCCGGGGAGTGAGCGTGCGCCGGGCGCGCGCCAGATCGAACTCGATCTCGAGCACACCCTCGGGGCCGCACGCCGCGCACGGCCCGTCGAGGCCTCGCGCGTACCGCTCGCCGCACTTCACGCAGCGAAGGCCGCTCACGCAGCCGGGGAAGCTCAAGCGCGGCGCTCCCGGATCCGGCGGTCGATTTCGTGCGCGCGCTCCTGCTGGGCCACCCACCAGGCCGGGTCCTCCTGGGCGCGCAGCTCCGCCACGGTCTTCCCCTGCTGCTCCACCCAGGTGAAGTACTTCTGGTTGTGCCAGCGCCGGCGCACCTCGGGGGTGCCCTCGAGCAGCCAGCCGGTTCGCCGCGAGCGGAAGATCTCGATCCGGGGCCGGACCTTCTCTCCATCCATCCTCCCCTGCTCGGCGTCGAGGCGCCTCAGCACGGAGGGGTAGCGGTCGAAACCGTCGGTCGCCACCGTCACGACCGCCTGGCGCGGCCCGAGGCCGTAGTGATCGGCCGTGCGGATCGCGGCGAGCACGTTGCAGACCCCGCTGATGCCGAAGAACCCGACCCAGCTCCGCGCGAGCTCCGCCTCGACTCCCTCGGCCTCGAGCGCCGCCCCACCCTCCTGCAGCAGCTGCAGCCCCTCCAGGCACTCGAGGTCGTCCACGCACACCAGCAGGTCCGTGGCCCACACGTTGTGGATCCAGGTCACGTGCTTGTCGCCGATTCCCTCGATGCGGTGGGCGCCGAATCCCACGCTGTGGAGCGTCGGGCACTGCATCGGCTCGACGGCGACGATCCGGAGCCCGGGGTTTCGCGGCCGCAGGCCCTCGCCCGCGGCGATCGTGCCCGCCGAGCCCATCGCCGACACGAACGCGGCCGCGTCGAGGCCGAGCGAGTCGACCACCTCCTGCGCCGCGTGCGCCGTGCAGTGGAAGTGGAAGCGGTAGTTGCCCATCTGCTCGAACTGGTTGAGGATCCGGTTCACGGGATCGGCGCGCAGCTCGCGGACCTTGTCGTAGATCTCCTTGACGTTCGACTCGCTGCCCGGGGTCGCGATCACGTCGGCCCCGTAGCCACGGATCTTCTCGAAGCGCTCGGCGCTCATCTCCTCGGGCAGCACCACGCGCGAGCGGTAGCCCATGCGGGGGCCGACCCAGGCTCCGCCGATCCCGAAGTTCCCGGTCGAGGGGAAGACGAGCGTGTGCTCACCCGGCGCGCACGCGCCGTCGAGCTGCTTCTCGACCAGGATCGAGTAGGCGGGTCCGACCTTGTGCGAGCCCGTCGGGAAGCGACGGCCGGACAGGACGACGATCGGGGCACGGACGCCGGTCAGCGCCTCGGGCAGGACGGTGAACGGTACCGCACCGTCGGCTTTCCACGAGAGGTTCCAGAGGTTCCGCGGGTCGAGCGGACGCTGGCGGGCGTCCGTGGCCATCGCCCGGGTCGCGGGCTCGACGAGCCCGGGATCCCGCATCTCGGCGAAAGTCGGCCCGAAGATCACGGGCCTGAGCATGACCACGCGGGGCGCCGGATACAAGATGCGGGCGTATCATCGAGGCGTGCCCGTTCGCTTCACGCTCAACGGCGAGGGCCGAACGATCGAGCCTGCCTCCGGGGAGTCGCTGCTCGACGCGCTCCGCGAGCGGTGCGGGATCGCGTCGATCAAGGACGGCTGCCAGCCCCAGGGGCAGTGCGGCTGCTGCCTGGCGCTCGTCGACGGCCGCCCGCTCGTCACCTGCGCCTTCGAGGCGGAGCGCGCGGAGGGTCGCGACGTGCTGACCCTCGAGGGCCTCTCCCCCCGCGAGCGCGAGGTCGCCTCGCGGGCCTTTGCAGCGGCCGGAGGCGTGCAGTGCGGCTTCTGCATCCCCGGGGTCGCGATCCGGGCCAAGCACCTCCTCGACCGGAGGCCGGACCCGAGCCGCGACGAGATCGCCCGCGCGATCGACGGCCACCTCTGCCGCTGCACCGGCTACGTGCACATCCTCGAGGCGGTGGAGCTGATGGCGAAGGCCTGGCGCGGCGGCGAGCTGCCGGTGCCCGTCGCAGACGGCGGAGTCGGCAAGCCGCTTGTCCGCTACGGCGCCGTCGGTCAGGCGCTCGGCGAGCGGCCCTTCGTGGCCGACATGCAGCGGCCGGGGCTTCTTCACGGCGCGCTCGTGCTCTCGGCGCACGCCCGGGCCCGGGTCCTGAGCATCGACACGACGAAGGCCGCGGAGCTCCCCGGAGTCCGGGCCGTGGTGACCGCCGCGGACGTGCCCGGCGAGCGCTGGTACGGGCTGCTCCAGGACGACTGGCCCGGTTTCGTGGCCGAGGGCGAGGAGGTGCGCTGCGTCGGCGACGTCCTCGCCGCCGTGGCGGCCGAGGACGCGCGCACCGCGCGCGAGGCCGCCGCGCGGGTCGCGGTCGAGTACCAGCCGCTGCCGCCGCTCCTCGATCCCGAGGCGGCGCTCGCCCCGGGCGCGCCCCGGGTCAACCCGAAGCACCCGAACCTGCTCTCGCGCTCGCTGATCCGCAGCGGCGACGCGGCGCGGGCGCTCGCCGCGAGCGCGCACGTGGTGAGCGGCACCTGGCGCACACAGCGGATCGAGCATCTCTTCCTCGAGCCGGAGGCGGCGCTCGCGGAGTCGCTGCCGGACGGCCGGCTGGCCCTCTACACCCAGGGCCAGGGCGTCTTCGACGACCGCCGGCAGGTGGCGCGCTTCCTCGACGTGCCGGAGGAGCAGGTCCGCGTGGAGCTCGTGCCGAGCGGCGGCGCCTTCGGCGGCAAGGAGGACATGTCGGTCCAGGCGCAGACGGCGCTCCTCGCGCGCGTCACCGGCCGGCCCGTCAAGCTGGTGCTGTCGCGCGAGGAGTCCGTCTGCATGCACCCCAAGCGCCACCCGATCCGGCTCGACTACACGGTGGGCTGCGACGACGCGGGACGGCTCACCGCCGTCGTGGCGCGCATGATCGGCGACTCGGGCGCCTACGCGTCCGTCGGCGGCAAAGTGCTCGAGCGCGCGGCGGGCCACGCGTGCGGCCCGTACCGGGTTGGTGCGGTGGACGTCGAGGCGCTCGCGGTCTACACGAACAACCCGCCGTGCGGGGCCATGCGCGGCTTCGGCGTGCCGCAGGCGGCCTTCGCCATCGAGGGCTGCCTCGACCTGCTGGCGAAGAAGGTCGGCCTCGACGGCTGGGAGATCCGCAGCCGCAACGTCGTCGCCGTGGGAGACGCCGTCACCACCGGCCAGCTGCTCGAGAAGTCGGTCGGCATCCGCAAGACGCTGGATGCGGTGAAGGACGTCTACTACGAGGCACGCCGCGCGGGAAAGGCAGTCGGGATCGCGTGCGGGCTCAAGAACTCAGGCATCGGCAACGGCGTCGCCGAGTGGGGCAAGTGTCGCCTCGTCGTGGAGGCTGACGGGACCGTCTCGCTCTACAACGGCTACACCGAGATGGGCCAGGGGCTCATGACCGTGCTCGTGCAGTTCGCGGTCGAGGTCACCGGCCTAAGGGCCGCGCTCTTCCATCCGAAGGTGGACTCGACCTTCGCCCTCGGCTGCGGGCAGACGACCGGCTCCCGAGCGACGCTCTTCGGCGGGCGCGCGGTGACGAGCGCATCGGCCAAGCTGCGGGCCGACCTCGACACGGGCCTGACACTGGCCGACCTCGTCGGACGGATCTACGCGGCCGACGAGGTGGTGGACGACACCACGGCACTCGGCGCGGACGTGCCGAAAATCAAGACCCACACGTCCTACGGCTTCGCGACGCAGGTCGTGATCCTGGACGCGGTCGGGCGCGTCGAGCGCGTGGTAGCCGCGCACGACGTGGGCCGCATCGTGAACCCGGTGCTGTGCCGAGGACAGATCGAGGGCTCGGTCCACATGGGGCTCGGCTACGCGCTCACCGAGGAGCTGCCCTGCGAGAACGGCATGCCCGTGACCTCGAGCCTGCGCGAGATCGGCGTGCTGCGCGCCCGCGACATGCCGAAGACCGAGGTGATCCTGGTCGAAGAGCCCGAGCCGGAGGGCCCGTTCGGCGCGAAGGGCGTGGGCGAGATCGGCCTCGTGCCCACGGCGGCGGCGGTGGCCGGTGCGCTCGAGGCCTTCGACGGCGTCCGCCGGACGACGCTGCCGATGAAGGACTCGCCGGCCGCCCGGGCCATGAGCGTCGGCCGCATCCGCCGCCCGCGCGGCGACTGGCACTAGCCCCGCCAAACCCGCAAGCCGCGAGAGCGGGTAGACTCTGCGGATGAAAAAGCTCTCGTTCGTCGCGGCAGTGGTGTGCTCCTGCGGTCTGGCCATGGCATCCGATCGCGACTGGCCGGGCCTGCGTGGCCCGCGCCACGACGGCGGCGCCCCCGGAAAGCTCGAGGCGAGCGAAGGCGCGACGTTCGCGGTGGCCTGGCGCGCGGCGCTCGGACCTGGCTACTCCTCGGTCGCCGTGGCGGACGGTCGGGCCGTGACGCTGCTTTCCGACGGCCAGAGCGACGTCGCGGTGGCGTTCGACTCGCGCACCGGCCGCGAGCTGTGGCGCAGCGTGATCGCGCCCACCCTGCGCGGCAAGGACGGCTCTTTCGACGGGCCGATCGCGACGCCAGCGCTCGCGGGGGGCCGGATCTTCGGCCTCGGGCCGCGCGGCCACCTGGTCGCACTCGACGCCGCCAGCGGTCGCCAGCTGTGGAAGGTGGATCTCGCGAGCCGCGAAGGCGCCCCGGCCCCCTTCTACGGCTTCAGCGCCTCTCCGCTCGTGGCCGGCGGGGTGCTCGTGGTGCCGCTGGGCGCGAAGGACGGTGGCGCGCTTGCCGGGTTCGAGCTCGCGAGCGGCGCCAGGCGCTGGCGCCTCGGCGACGACGCCGTCGCCTATCAGTCGCCGGTCGTCGTGAGCGCTGGCGGGCGCGAGCTGGTGGTCGCGGTCGGCGACAAGAAGGTCTTCGGGATCGACCCCAAGAGCGGGCGAATCCTCTTCGAGCACGCTCACGGCGGCGAACAGCACCCGATGGCGGCCGAGAGCATCGTGCCCGTCCCGGCGGGGGAGGGTCGGCTGTTCCTGAAGCACCGACAGGACGTCTCCACGATGCTGCGTCTCGTACCCGGGGACGGCGGGAGGATCGGCGTCGAGACACTGTGGACGGCGCCCGTGCTGCGGGCGACGTACGTCGTGCCCGTCTACCACAATGGCTTCCTTTACGGCATGAGCGGTCGCGTCACGCTCACCTGCGTGGACGCCGCCACTGGAGCGCTGCGCTGGCGCTCGCGCGAGCCGGGCGACGGCTTCCCGCTGATGGTGGGCGACGACCTCGTCGTTCTCACGAAGGAGCGGATGCTGCACGTCGCCAAAGCTAGCCCCGAGGGCTGGACCGAGCGAGCGCGGCTCGAGCTCTTCCGTGACGTCGTGTGGTCGCCCCCGGGCTTCGGGGACGACGCCGTCTTCGCGCGTAGCCAGGGCGAGATCGCGCGCGTCGAGTGGCGCCAGGCGGAGAAAGCGAGCGTCGCGCCGAGCGCGCCCGTCCCCGCGTCCAAGCACTTCGCGCGCTTCCTGGACGAGCTTCGCACCGCGCCGGACAAGCCCGTGGCTGTCGACCGCTTTCTCGCCTCGATCCCCCCCGGCCCGCTCGTCGAGTGGCCCGACCGGGTCGCCTTCCTGTATCGCGGCGCGGCGACCGACGCCGGCATCGCCGGCGACATGAACGGCGACCGCCGCGAGGACCCGATGTGGCGCGTGAGCGGAACCGACCTCTTCTGGTACGAGACCAGGCTCGAGCCCGACGCCCGCATCAACTACCACTTCGTGCGCGATTTCGAGGAGCGCTTTCCCGATCCCCGCAACCCCTGGCGCGTCCCCGCGCCGCAGTTCGGCAACGTGCTCGGTCCGATGCCGAAGGAGCAGTCGTCGCTCGCGATGCCGGGCTGGCAGGCGCCCGATCACCTCGGCGAGGTCGAGGCGTCGCGGCGCGGCCGGCTGGAGGACCACGTGGTCCACGGCACGTCGCGCCCGGGCGCGAAGATTGCTCTGAAGCTGTATCTTCCCGCCGGCTATGACCAGGGCCAGGAGCGCCTGCCCGTGGCGCTCGTCATGGACGGCGATGCCGCCCGCGAGATGGGTCTCATGACCCGCAGCCTCGACAACCTCATTCCTCACCGCATTGCGCCGGTGCTCGTGGCGTTCCTGGGGCGTCCCGAGTGGGGCGAGAAGCCGCCCTCGGACGACGAGAGCGACGAGGCCCTGGCGGATCTTCTCGCGAAGAACGTGGTCGGCTTCCTGGACGGGCACTACCGGACCGACCCCGCGCGCGAGCGTCGCGCCGTGATCGGGACGAGCCTCGGCGGCTATACCGGAGCCTCGCTCGTCTTCCGCCGTCCAGGCGTGTTCGGAGCCCTGGGCCTGCAATCGCTGGTGATGCTCGACACCGACGACGAGCTCCTCAGGAAACAGGTGCCCACGGCGGCGGCGGCGCCGCTCAGCGTCTATCTCGACTGGGGACGCTACGACCGGCGCGCCACCCGGGAGGCGTGGGACATGGGTGCGGCGAACGCCCGTTTCGCGGCGTTCTTGCGCGAGCGGGGCTACCGGCCCGCGGGCGGCGAAGTGCCCGAGGGTTCCGGCTGGGCCGGCTGGCGCAACCGTACCGACCGCGTGTTCGGAACGCTGTTTCCCCCACGACCGCGGCCCGCGTCCGCGGAGGTGGCCTCGCGTTGAGCGAAGGGTCAGGACAATCGGCGTGACGCTAGCTAGCCCCCTGGCCTGGCGCAACTCCGTCTGGACGGAGTTCGAGAACGGGCAGTGGGTGTAGCATCCGCCGAGTGCTTCTCAGGAGTCGTCTCGGCGCGATCTTCTGGCTCGCGTCCTCTCTGATCGCGGCGGCCACGACGTACGCCGCGCCGACGCCCAACCGTCCGAACATCGTCCTGATCGTGGTCGACGATCTCCGCTTCGACGACCTCGGGGCCGCGGGGCATCCCTTCGTCGAGACCCCGAACATCGATCGCCTGGCGCGGGAAGGTGCGCGCTTCCTGAATGCCTTCGCGACCACGCCCCTGTGTTCGCCCAGCCGCGCCAGCATCCTGACCGGACTCTACGCGCACCGCCACGGCATCGTCGACAACACCGACCGAAGCGCCGCGAGCCACGCGCTCGCGACGTTTCCGCGGGGGTTGCAGCGGGCCGGCTACGAGACGGCCTTCATCGGCAAGTGGCACATGGGCAACGACGAGACGCGGCGCCCGGGTTTCGACTACTGGGTGGCGATGAAGGGCCAGGGGCAGGCCACCAATCCCCTGCTGAACGAGAACGGAACGAGCGCCATCGTCCGCGGCTATGTCAGCGATATCTTCACGGAGCGCGCGCTCGAGTTCCTCGGCGCCCGTCGAGAACGGCCCTTCTTCCTGCAGCTGGCCCACAAGGCGCTTCACCCCGACATCCTCCAGCGCGACGACGGAAGCACCGTTCCGATCGGGGAAGGAGGGTTCGTTCCCGCCGAGCGCCACAGAACGCTTTACTCTCGAGACGCGCTGCCGCGCCGCGGCAACTACGCCCTCCCGCCGCGCGGCAAGCCGGCCCTCGAGCGGCGCATCGGCAACTTGCCACTGCTAGGCGCTTCGACGGTCACCGGCGACGACACGATCCGAGACCGCCTGCGCATGCTCGCCGCCGTGGACGAGGGGCTTGGGCAGGTCCTGGAGGCCCTGGCGAAGAAGGGCATCCTGGACGACACGCTGATCGTGCTGACCGGAGACAACGGCTATTTCTACGGCGAGCATGGCCTCAGCGAGGAGCGGCGACTCGCCTACGAGGAGTCGATCCGCCTCCCGCTGCTCGTGCGCTATCCGCGTCTCGTGAAGGCGGGGTCGAAGCCGGCGCAGATGGCGCTCACGATCGACTTGGCGCCGACGCTGCTCGAGCTCGGCGGAGTCGCGCCGGAGCGCACGCTCGACGGACGCTCGCTGGTTCCGGTCTTGCGTGGCCTCGCACGCGAGTGGCGAACGTCCTTCCTGGTCGAGTACTGGAGCGACACGGTCTTCCCACGAATCGAGCGCATGGGCTACGACGCCGTTCGCACCGAGCGCCACAAGTACATCCGCTACCGGGAGCTCGAAGGGATGGACGAGCTCTACGATCTGGAGCGGGATCCGTACGAGCTCGAGAATCTCATCCACTCCCCAGGACTCGTGGGCGTTCGGGAGGCGCTCGCCGCCGAGCTGGGCCGCCTTCTGCCACGGCCCCGGTGACAGGCCGGCAGGCCGTCGCCGCCGGCTCGAGGCTCACTTCGCCGGGCCAACGCAGATCAGGTGGTCGTCGGTACGGATGAAGATCTGCCCGCGCGAGAGAGCCGGGGTCGCCACGCTGCGCTCGCCGATGGCGTTCCGGCTCAGCACGCGTGGCTCGCGGCCGGCCCCCAGCACGATCGTCTCACCGGTTTCGCTGACCATGTAGACGCGGCCCTCCGCCCCGACTGGCGAGGCGGTGAAGATCCCGTCAATGCGCTCCTGCCAGACCTTCTCGCCGCTCCTGGGATCCACGCAGGTGACGATGCCCGCGTCGTTGGCCATATAGACGAGGCCGTCGTAGTAGAGCAGGGAGGAGACGTAGGGCGCGCCGGTGGGCACGCTCCAACGCACGTGGGTCTTCGAGACGTCGCCGCGGCCTCCGGTGCGCACCGCGAGGTATGGCCCGCTGCGGTAGCCACGGCTCAGGTAGAGCACCCCGTCGTCGTAGGCCGGCACCGGCACCGCGAAGCGGTGATTCTCGCCGGTCCACCACAGGAGCTCGCCGGTCTTCGGGTCGTACGCGTCGATGCGCGTCGTCGAGTTGACGACCATCTCGTCGCCCTTCGGCCCCCGCACGATCGTCGGCGTGCTGTACGAGACCGACCCCTTCGGGCGCTCGACCTTCCACCGCTCTTTACCAGTCGCCTTGTCGAGCGCGAGCAGGTACGAGCCCGGGTCGTGGTCGCACAGCAGGATCACGAGGTCTTCGTAGAGCGCGGGCGAGCTGCCGTGACCCCAGTTGACCTGGAAGGGCGCATACTCGCGGCCCAGGTGCCGCTGCCAGGCGAGTGTCCCGTCGAGGCGGAGCGCCACCAGCTGGCCGTTCCCGAACCAGGCGTACACGTGGCGGCCGTCGGTCACGGGGCTCGGGCTCGCCAGGTTGTGCTTCTGATGCACCTCGGGCAGCTCGCCCTCGGCGGCGAGCCGGTACTGCCACAGACGCCGGCCGTCCTGGCGCGCGAACGCTTCGACCAGGAACTCGACCTTCGAGCTGTCGCCTTCCGCGGACGAGCCGGCGCCAAGCGGTTTCTCGGCCTTCGCTTCCTCGCCGCGCGCGAGCGTCGGGTGGTTGCCGGGCTTGAGCCGGGCGCGGCCCGACTGCGACGTCACGAAGACCCGGTCGCCCCACACGATCGGCGACGAGATGCCGAGCCCCCCGAGACGCGCCTTCCAGGCGACAGCCTCGGCGCTCCAGCGCGTGGGGAAGCCCTTGTCCGTCGAGACGCCGTTGCCGTTCGGCCCGCGCCACTGCGGCCAGTCCTCGGCGCGGCCCGCGCCCGCGGCGGCCGTGAGCAAGAGAGTAGAAGCGACGAGCGCGCGCATACACCACCTCCCGCCTGGAACCCTGCCGCCATTCTGGCACGGCTGGAACTAGAGCTCGTCCCAAGGGCCGGCCATCTACGCACGTAAGCAAGTTTCGCTTCACGTAAGCGTATCGCCAGACCCGTGCTGATTCTGGGCCCGTATTCCGCATAGGAGCACACGGCATGGACCTTGCTCGTTCACACGCCCTTCTATGACAACTGCGATCCGAGAGACCAGAAGAGCACCCAGCCCTCCGAACCGTCCGTGGACATTCGCGGAAAAAGAAGGCCATCACTTCCAGATGTTCGACCCCGCACCGGATCGGTCCGCAAGCTGGCCAAGACGACGATTCCCTTCGGTCAACTTTCCGACGACGACGATCGCGACGAGTGCAACCTACGAACAGCAATCGAGGCCCGGTAAGCGTACTTGGCGATAAGGAGGAGGACATGCGGAAGCTTCGAATTCGTGCGAGCCTGGTGGCCGGCTTGGCCATCGCGTCCCTCGTCTATGCGGCGTCCTGGGTTGGGGCCGACAACGAGCGTCACCGGCTCAAGGCGCGGCTGCATGGGTTCAACGAGGTGCCGGCCGTCTCCAGCGCGGGCAGCGGCGAGTTCACGGCCAGGATCCGTGGGGATGCCGTCGACTGGGAGCTGAGCTACGAGGGACTGGAGGGCACCTCAACCTTGGCCGCCCACATCCACCTGGGCCAGAGGGACGTCAACGGCGGCGTCTCCGTCTTCTTCTGCGGTGGCCCCACCACGCCAGCCTGCACCCCGGGCTCCGGCAGCTTCAGTGGCACCTTCACCGCCACCGACGTGATCGGCCCGGTGGGCCAGGGCATCGCTGCGGGGGAGCTTTCGGAGCTGATCGCGGCGATTCGCGCCGGCCGGACCTACGCCAACGTGCATACCGACAAGCATCCGGGCGGCGAGATCCGCGGGCAGGTCCGCAACGACCGTGACGACGACTGAGCCGACGAGGGCGCAGAGGAAATAGAGCACGGAGGGCACGGAGGCAGCAAAGGCCGTTGAGGGCTTCTTGTTGTCCTCCGTGTTCCGGCCCTCAGTGAGAAGACGCCGCCGCTCACGGCGGGGATCACGAAGACCGAGGCCCCGTCCGTGAGTGGCGTCGCGAGCCCGCCCGTCTCGCGGATGTCGGTC
>Ga0214473_10004037_pt1 | contig 17658 bp, 14 predicted proteins | sample RVTome_7_FD_203509 | JGI IMG/M metagenome (GOLD analysis project Ga0214473, IMG submission 203509) | Soil microbial communities from uranium-contaminated site in the Upper Colorado River Basin, Wyoming, United States - RVT98D197 | ecosystem: Environmental > Terrestrial > Soil > Contaminated >... | reverse complement strand
ATGACCGGAGGTGTCGCAGGATACGCCGCGATTTCTGCCCGCGTACGCGTGAAGTACTCCAGATTGCTGGGGGCCTCGGAAATGCGCTTGCTGGCGGAAGCAGCGGATCTTGGCTCCCTGTTGGATGGCCTTAAACGCACGGCGTATGGCCCCGTGATCGAGAGTCTTAAGCAACGTAATTCGACTTTGCCTTCTGTCATTGCTGCGCTAAGATCTTATTTGGCGGCGGAGGCCCGCAGCGTGATCCGGGCGGCACCCGGACCGTCACGCCCCGTGCTCGTCCAGCTGCATCGGCGCCACGAGGTGAACAACCTTAAGGCCGTGCTCCGGGGGATAGCCGCCGGCAAGCCGCCTGAAGGCGAGGGATTGCTCTGGGACCGCATACAATTGCTGCTGTTTCCGTTTGGCGAGTCCACCGTGATTCCGGCCGAGGGAATGATCGAGGCCGGAAATATCGTGGCTGCGGTCGAGCTCCTTCGGGGGACTCCGTATCACGAGGTGCTCTCGTTTGCCCTGAAGCGCTACAGTGCTGAGCAGAGCCTCTTTCCGGTGGAAGTTGCGCTGGACCTGGGTTACTGGCGCAGGTTGTGGCAGGAGGCCCGCAAGTTGGCGGGCGAAGACCAGACCCAGGCGATTCGAGTGATCGGCTCTCTGGTGGATGCGAACAACCTGATGTGGGCGATCCGCTATCGCGTGTACAAGCACCTTTCTGAAGAAGAACTGATCAACTACACCCTGCCATTCGGCCGGCGGATCCACGACGAAGACATTCGGGCAATCGCCGCAGGTGGTGACATCGGATCGATCGTGGCGCGTCTTTATCCCGAACTTCACGACGTGGGTGAGTTGGTTGAGGAACCGCGCAGCGGCCTCCCGCGACTGGAGATCGAACTCAAGCGTACCGTTGCGAGGCGCTGCATGGCAGCTTTCCTGGGCAATCCTTTCCACATCGGGCTGCCGCTGGCCTACATGATCCTGCATGAACTCGAGATCCAGGACCTGATCGTGCTGTTGGAGGCCAAGTCCAGCGGGGCGGCGGCCGAGGAATTTCAGCCATACCTGCTCATGGGCTCGGGAGTTCCGGCCTAGCGGGCCATCCCGGCTGTTGCAGTCAACAGCCGGTGCCGTCCTGATCCAAGTCCCCGGGAGAGCACATGTTTTTTCCCAAGGCGATGTCCGAGATCGAACTTGTCGTGCCTGCCAAGGATGTCCTAACGGTCACGAGGATCCTGAGTGGGCATCGTGTCTTCCATCAGGTGGACGGCGCGGCTGCCGTGGCTGGACAGGATCATGCGAGTGAAGCCACCTGGCCGGACAGAGCCACAAGCTATGCCGTATTGGAGCGCCGAATCCAGGTCCTGATGCAGAGCCTGCGTCTCGACGACGCATCTGTCGAGGCGGTCGAGATCCAGGATTTAGCGGATTCGGCGGCATCTCACGCCCTTCTGGATCAAGTTGAAAAGGATGTCAAGGCGGCGGCGGAGCAGGCGGCAAATGCGACCAGGGACCTGGAGCGGCTTCGAAGCCATCGCCAGCAGCTGGAGACTGTGGCCGACATTGACTTGAACGTCAGCGCGCTGCGCCAGTCGCGCTTTCTGTTCTCCATGTTGGGCATGATGCCAGCCGCCAATGTGGAACGCCTGCAGACCAGCCTGGCGCGGGTACCTCACCTGGTCCTGACCATGCGCGACGATGCGCACAAGCCAATCGTCTGGATGGCGGGAACGCAGAGCAAGCGGGACGTCCTGGAGCGCGCAGCCCGCAGCGCGTACTTTGAGGCACTGAGCCTGCCAGTGGAGTATGACGGTACACCGCGCGAAGTCATCGGTTGGCTGGACAGGGCCATCGCCGACACCGAGGGCCAGTTGGAGACGGCCGAGCGGAGCTTAGGTGCGCTTTCGCATAAGCACGCGGACCAACTCCTCCAGCTGGCGTGGGAGATCCACGCCAGCAGAACCTTGACTGATGCCATCGTCCGCTTCGGGCGGCTCCGGCACACATACGTCATGGTAGGGTGGGTACCGACGGATGCCTTGCCCGATCTCATCCGGAAGATCCGGCAGGCGTCAAAGGAAACCATGCTGGAAACCGTCCCAACTAGTCGTGCGGGCGATAGGAAGCATGTCCCGGTGGCGCTGCAGTCTTCCAAGCTGCTGCGGCCATTCCAAATGCTCGTTACCACGTATGCCAGGCCCCGATATGGGGAGGTCGACCCCACATGGCTGATCGCGCTGACTTTTCCGCTGCTGTTCGGGGCCATGTTCGGCGACGTGGGTCACGGGCTGTTGCTTGCGGCCTTGGGCATCCTGCTGTCGAGCACCAGGGTGAAAGCTCTTCGCAGCCTGGCGAGCTTGGGGGGGCTCATAACCATCTGCGGCCTGGTCGCGGCCGTCTTCGGCTTCCTATACGGGAGCATCTTCGGCTTCGAGCATGTCCTGCACGCGGTGTGGCTGCAGCCGGGCGAGGATCCCTTGACCATCCTGATCGTCGCCATCGGCGGCGGCGTAGTGCTGCTCTCGATAGGTTTTCTCATCGGCATCTACAACGGAATTGTTGCCCGCGACTGGGCACACCTGCTCTTCGGGCACGGCGGCATCTCCGCGGCTGTGCTCTACTGGTCACTGCTCGGCCTGGCAGCCTCCTCCGCCGGGCTGCTCCCCGTTCCCGCCCGGCTCTTCGGGATCCTCGCCGTTCTTGCTGGTCTCGCGATCATGTTCTCGGGGATACTGATTCGCCTGGTGGAGGGCGACCGGCCCTTGGTCGAAGGAGGCATGGGTACGTATGCCATCCAGGCACCCATGGAGCTTTTTGAAACCGTCATCAGCTTCCTCAGCAATAGCTTGTCCTACGTGCGCGTCGGCGCATTCGCGATTGCTCACGTGGTGCTAAGCTCGGTCGTGTTCTTGTTGGCCGAGCTTGTCAGTCCCGGCCATGGGATCGGCTACTGGAGTATCGTCGCCATTGGCAACATCGGCATCGTTATATATGAGGGGCTTATCGTTGGGATCCAGGCCATGCGGCTGTCGTACTACGAGTTCTTCAGCAAGTTCTTCACGGGCGGCGGCATGCGTTTTGAACCGCTGACTTTGCTTTCGCAGAAGGATGCCTGAGGGTGGCAAGCGCCCCAGGCCGACCAGGGGAATCACCCGAAGCCATGGAATCGAGACTACTAAGGAAAGTGAGGCATGATGTTGATGGTTGTCGTATTGATCGGATTACTGCCTGTTGCGCCCGCGGTGATCTACTTCTTCCACCAGCGAAGAAGCCAGCCGAGCGAAGCTGCCCGGACTCTCGTCTACGGGCTGAACGGCTTCAACGCCTTGGTAGGCCTGATGGCGGCGGGTGTTGGCTTGGTGTGGCTCTTCTCCCCGGGGGCGGCCGCCGCGGCCGGTCTGCAACAGTCCACCGCGGCTGACCCGTACGCCACGCTTGCTGCCGCGATCTCCACGGGACTTGCCTGCGTTGGTGCAGGCATCGCCGTGGCCGGATCAGGTGCGGCAGCAGTCGGAGCCATCGCAGAAAAGCCCGAGTCCTTCGGCCGATCATTGATTTTCGTCGGTCTGTCCGAGGGTATTGCCATCTACGGCCTGCTGATCTCATTCCTGGTTCTGCCGCGGTAGGAGCGGAATGCGGATCTGGGTCGTGGGGCATTCGGAGGCAGTTCTCGGTTTTGCGCTGGCTGGAGTGGGCGGTCGCCCGGTGCGCACAGAGGCCGAGGCGAATTCCGCTTTGGATGAGGCAATGCGAATGCCAGACACGGGGATCGTTCTCGTCACCAAGGATGTTGCTCGTCTGATCCAGCCCAGGATGGACGAGCTCAAGCTGCGCAGCACTCTCCCCCTGATCGTGGAAATCCCTTCCCCGGAGGGCGTGTTTCCGGGCGAGCCGTCGCTGGGCGAGCTGGTTCTGCGCGCAATTGGAATAAGGCTGTGACCTACACCGGCATGGGAACGCATGCAGCCGTCATGAAAGGACCGGGTGCGGGCTGATGGGAACTGTTGAAGGGAACATTGAAGCGCTGTCGCAGGCGATCTTGAGCGAGGCACGGGCGGAGACGGAGGAGCTCAGGAGTCGCGCCCATTCGCAATCAGCCTCCATTCGCCAACGCGCGCAAGGCGAAGCGGATCGTGAGCGAAGCACCATTCTGGATCGAGCCAATCAGGAAGCGCGCCGTTTGCGAAGTCAGGCGACCGCCACGGCCCAACTCAAAGCCCGGGCCCTCGAGCTTGAACATCGTGAGCAGCTGCTGACCCGGGTGTTCAGCAGGGCCGCGGAGCAGCTGAGCGCGGTGGCTCAGCGTAGTGACTACGATACGATTGCGATACAACTGGTGCGCGAGGCGCTCTCTCAGCTGCAAGTGAAGTCCGCAGAGCTGGTGGTCGACAAAGCAACCCAGAAGACGCTGTCGAAGGTGGTCGTGGATGAAATCTCAAGAGACACGGGTATCCAGTTGACGATCGGCCGGCCGCTGGAAGGTGGCACTGGCGTAATTGCGCGGAGCGCCAACGGCCGTCTGCAGTTCGACAATACCCTCGAGACACGGCTGGCCCGGATTCGGGCCGCGATCCGCTCTGAGGTCTATCGGGTCTTGATGGGAGAAGCCGGATGATCGAGCGAGTAGGGACGGTAACCTGGATCAACGGGCCCGTGATCCGGGCTCGCGGGTCGCGCCATGTGACGATGCTCGAGCTGGTCGAAGTGGGCGAGGAACACCTCGTCGGTGAGATCATCGGACTCGACGGCGACATCATGACTGCGCAAGTCTATGAGGAAACTTCCGGCATGCGGCCCGGCGCACCCGTCTTCGGGACAGGACTGCCCCTCTCGGTTGAATTGGGACCGGGCCTACTGAAGAGCATTTTCGACGGCGTGCAGCGTCCACTGCCGGTCATCGAGATGCGCACCGGATCCTTTATCGGCAGAGGTGTGCGACTCACGCCCTTGTATAGGAAGGATCGATGGAAATTCTCGCCTTCGGCCAAGGCCGGAGATTCTGTGACCGGCGGCGCGGTTCTCGGATCCGTGCCGGAGACCGAGTCCCTCGAACACCGCATCATGGTCCCACCTGACGTTTCAGGAATACTAACCTGGATCGCGCCACCCGGCGACTACACGCTGGAGCAGCCAATTGCGCGCCTGAAGGCCGGGGCGCATGAGCGCGAGCTGACCATGCTGCAACGCTGGCCCGTACGGCGGGCCCGCCCATACAAGAGGCGCCTGGGACAGAGCACTCCGCTCATCACGGGCCAACGCGTTCTGGATACGTTCTTCCCGGTCGCGAAGGGCGGCGCGGCCGGCATACCCGGCCCATTTGGCTCAGGTAAGACGGTAACACAACACAGCATTGCGAAATGGGCGGATGCGCAGATCATCGTGTATATCGGCTGCGGCGAGCGCGGCAACGAGATGACGGAGGTGTTGCAGGAGTTCCCGCATCTCACCGACCCCCGGACGGGGCGTCCCTTGATGGAACGCACAGTCCTGATTGCCAATACTTCGAACATGCCGGTCGCGGCCCGCGAAGCTAGTATCTATACCGGCATCACGATCGCGGAATACTACCGTGACATGGGATACGATGTCGCCCTGATGGCCGACTCGACCTCACGCTGGGCCGAGGCCCTGCGCGAGGTCTCCGGACGCCTTGAAGAGATGCCCGCCGAGGAAGGCTACCCTGCATACCTTGCCGGACGATTGGCCGAGTTCTACGAACGGGCAGGCCGCGTCGAAACTCTGGGTGGGGGCGCAGGCTCCGTAAGCGTTGTCGGTGCTGTCTCGCCGCCCGGCGGCGACTTTTCGGAACCGGTCACCCAGCACACCAAGCGATTCATCCGTTGTTTCTGGGCCCTGGACAAGTCCCTCGCTTCGGCGCGCCACTTCCCGTCCATCAATTGGCTTGATAGCTACAGCGAGTACCTGGAGGATGTGGCTGGCTGGTGGCGCAAAGAGGTCGGCGTGGACTGGCTTGAGATGCGCAATCGCGCAATGGAGATCCTCAGCGAGGAAGACCGGCTTTCGCAAATCGTTAAGCTTGTCGGACCGGATGCACTCCCGGATGAACAACGGTTGATCCTGGAGACCGCCCGGCTCCTGCGGGAGGGCTTCCTGCAGCAGAATGCGATGGATCCGGTGGATGCATTCTCGACCGTGCAGAAGCAGATCCGCATGCTGGAGATGATCCTGCATTTCCACGAACGCGCGTTGAAGATCGTGAAACGCGGCGCCTCGATCTCCGTCATCCACGAGCTGCCAGCCGTTGACACGCTCATTCGCATGAAGAATCTCGTGCCCAACGAGGAGCTTGAGAAGATGGACGAGATCCGCGGAGCGGTGGACGAGCAAATGGCACGGCTGGAGATGGAGTACAAATGACCGATACGCTGCTGTATGGCGGCCAGGAGGTCATCGGTGTCGCCCGCATCGAGGGTCCGATCATCTTCGTGGAGGGCACCACAAACGTCGGTTATGACGAAGTGGTCGAGATCCGCGACGCGCAAGGCCGCCTGAGACGGGGCCGAGTCCTGGAGGTTGGGGAAGGCACGGCCGTGGTGCAGGTTTTTGCGGGTTCAACGGGACTCTCGATTGATGGCACCAGCGTTCGCTTCCTCGGAGAGACTCTGAAGATCCCGGTTTCGGAGGAGATGCTCGGCCGCGTCTTTGACGGCTTGGGAGTACCGCTGGATGGCGGACCACAGCCCCTCGCAGACCGCGTTGCGGACGTAAACGGGCAGCCCATCAATCCCACCGCCAGGGTCTACCCGTCCGAGTACATCCAAACCGGCATTTCTGCCATCGATGGCATGAACACATTGCTGCGCGGACAGAAGCTGCCGATTTTCTCGGGTGCCGGTATGCCTCACGATCAAATCGCAGCCCAGATCGTCCGCCAGGCCACTTTGGGAACGACCGCTGGAGAGGAGCCGTCCGGATCGGAACAGTTCGCCATCGTTTTTGCTGCCATGGGGGTGAAGCACGACGTGGCGGACTTCTTCCGGCAGTCGTTCTCGGATAGCGGGGCTCTCACCCGCGTGGCAATGTTCCTGAACTTGGCTGATGACCCTCCTGTTGAAAGGCTCGTTACGCCGCGTGCAGCTCTGACCCTCGCCGAGTATCTTGCGTACGAGCGCAAGATGCACGTGTTGGTGATCTTGACGGACATGACCAACTATTGTGAGGCCCTGCGACAGATCTCGAATGTCCGCGGCGAAGTACCGAGCCGCAAGGGCTACCCCGGCTACCTGTATAGCGATCTTGCGTCATTATACGAAAGGACTGGCCGCATCAGGACGAGCGAGGGTTCCATCACTCAGATCCCGATTCTCACGATGCCCAGCGACGACATCACACACCCCGTGCCGGATCTCACGGGCTACATCACGGAGGGCCAGATCACGCTCGGGAGGGAACTGGACCACCAGGGCATCTACCCGCCCATAACGGTCTTGCCCAGTCTCTCGCGCCTGATGAAGGATGGCATCGGCGGTCCCAGTCAATCGCGCATGATGGACCACGGCATCGGTAAGGATCGCACGCGCGCCGACCATCCGCATCTTGCTGCCCAGATGTATGCGGCGTACGCGCACATGCAGGACGTTCGTGCTCTCGCCTCGGTCATCGGCGAAGAGGAACTCGGCGCCGTGGACCGGAAGTACTTGCAGTTTGGACGCGCCTTCGAGCGGGAGTTCATAAACCAGGCGCCAGCCGAGAATCGGACTATCGAGCGCACCCTGGACATTGGCTGGAAGCTGCTGTCCGTGCTCCCGCGCGATGAGCTGACCCGTGTCAGTCGCGAGGAAATCCAGCAGTACTACAAGGGCGAAGATGCCGGCAATTAGCGTCGCCCCGACCCGGACCAATTTGATCCGGGTCAAGAAAGACCTCAAATTCGCGCGCGAGGGCTACGAGATCCTGGATCGCAAACGCGAGGTCCTGACAACCGAGCTCGTGCGGGTCGCGCACGAGGCTGAGGCGGTCCAGAAGGAGGTCTGGACGCTGCTCCAGACCGCGTATGTGGCCCTCAGGAAGGCACGGCTCACTCTTGGTAGCGATCGGGTTGAGTGGGCTGCCTTGGCCGCCAACAAGACGGTCGACGTTCACCTCAAGTTCCGCGGGACCATGGGCGTGGCACTCCCGGTGATCGAGGCGACCGGCTCTCCGCATGAGATGCTCTACAGCCTCGGCGATACCAACGCCGCGCTGGATGAGGCAAGCGCCGCCTTCCGCGAGGTCCTTTTACGCGTGCCGCAGCTCTCAATGCTCGAGACTGCCGTTTGGCGTCTGGCGGGTGAGCTGCGCAAGACGCAGCGCCGGGTAAACGCCCTGCAGCACATCTTCATACCGAATTACGAAGCCACGGTTGCGTTCATCTTGAGCTCACTGGAGGAACGCGAGCGGGAGGAGATTTTCAGGCTCAAGTGGCTAAAAACGAAGCTAACCAAGGCGGCCTCTGCCGCACCCAAGTCTGACCGGCCACCAGCCGTCGTCTCTGAGGTTGCAGCCTGGAACGGCTGACCCCTGTTGACAGGGCCCGCGTTCGGGGCAACCGAGGCAATCGCCTACTCGGGGACAACTCCCCCGCGGGGATCCGCCTCCGAGTTGTCGTCGGAAGCGCCATTGCGGGGCACTGGGGTGAGATACGCGTGCAAAAGGAGATGAAATGAGAATCGGCGTGTTGGGAAGTGGAGCCGTTGGGCAGACGATCGGATCGAAGCTGGTGCAGCTCGGACACGAGGTCATGATGGGGTCGCGGGACGCAGCCAATCCGGTCGCGATCACCTGGGCCAAGAAGGAAGGACCGCGCGCCTCGTTCGGCACCTTTGCCAATGCGGCTGCATTCGCCGAGGTTCTCTTCAATTGCACCCTGGGATCGGCATCCATGGAGGCTCTTAGCCAGGCCGGCGCAGAGAATCTCGACAGCAAGATCTTGATTGATACTTCGAATCCGCTTGACTACTCGACCGACGTCTGGACATTGACTGTCTGCAATACAGATTCACTGGGCGAGCAGATCCAGCGCACCTTCCCCAAGACCCGCGTGGTCAAGAGCCTCAACACGATGAACTGCAACGTCATGGTGGATCCTGGTAAGCTGGCGGAGCGCACGGACGTGTTTGTAAGTGGGAATGACACCGAAGCCAAGGCGGTCGTCATCTCGATCCTACGTGACTGGCTCGGATGGAAATCCGTCATCGATCTTGGCGATATCACGACCTCTCGCGGTGTGGAGATGTTCGTAGTCATGTGGCAGAGCCTCCGGACGTGGACATCCTCGCACCGCTTCAATATCAAGGTAGTCACCTAACAAATTGCCGCCCCAATTCGACGATAAGGGGTTTTGGCGATAGAATCGGCAGAACCCTTTTGTGCTTTGTGCAGCATGGAAAAGCCACATATCGCCCTGCCGCGCCTCCTGGCGCAGATCCCGACGGGACTAGTGCTGTCCCAGGTTCCGGAGGTGTGGATATCCGGAATCGCGATTGACAGTCGGCGGGTGCGGCCGGGTCAGCTCTTTGTTGCCCTGCGCGGCGCCACAACAGACGGTCATGGATATACCGCGGACGCCGTCGCCAGGGGGGCAGCAGCCGTAGTGGGGGAGGCAGCGCCAGTGTATGCGGGCATCCCGTATGTCCAGTTGAGCGACTCGCGCAGGGCGCTCAGTTGGATTGCGGCGGCCTTCCACAGCTGGCCAGGACGCGCTCTCACAGTGGTCGGCGTTACAGGCACAGACGGGAAGACCACGACTGCGAACCTGATCCACCGAATCTTGCTAGAAGCAGGAATCAGAGCCGGCCTGATTTCCACCGTCAACGCGATTATCGGAGATCGGCAGTTGGACACAGGATTTCACGTCACGACGCCAGACGCCCACGATGTGCAGCAGTATCTTGGCAACATGGTGGAATCCGGCTTGACGCATGTCATCCTCGAAACTACATCGCATGGGTGGGCGCAGCATCGAGTGGATGCGTGCGAGTTCGACCTCGGTGTGATCACCAACATCACGCACGAGCACCTGGATCAACACGGATCCTACGAAGAGTATCGCGCCGCGAAAGCCAGGCTGTTCACGAGCTTGGCCAGCACATCATCGAAGCCACAGGGAAATCCGCGGCTTGCGGTCCTTAACCACGATGACCGATCGTTCGACTACTTGGACCGCGCTGTCACTGTGAACAAGATAAGCTATGGCATCGGCGTTGGAGCCGACGTCCAGGCCATCCAGATCGAGCAGACGCCTGGTCGGACGACATTTCGGGCCGAGGGGCAGCGCTTGTCTATCGCCATATCGACGCCTTTGCTGGGTCTATACAACGTCTCGAATTGTCTGGCGGCGGTCTGCGCTAGCGTCGTGGGCCTGGGCGTCTCGCCGGAGACTGCGGCTCGGGGGATTGCCGGGCTGCGCGGGGTACCGGGGCGTATGGAACGCATCGATATGGGCCAGGATTTTACGGCGCTCGTCGACTTCGCACATACGCCCAATGCGCTAAGGGCGGCGCTGCAGGCCGCGCGGCAGCTGCTGGTTCTCTCACGATCTGAGGGCCGGGTGATTGCGGTCTTCGGCTCGGCTGGCCTGCGGGATCGCGAGAAACGCCGGATGATGGCTGAGGTCTCGGCGGAGCTCGCCGATCTGACCGTGCTGACGGCGGAGGACCCGCGGACCGAATCTCTAGACGGAATTCTGGAAGAAATGGCCGATGGCGTCATGGCGCGAGGTGGTCGCGAGCATCAGAACTTCTGGCGTATTCCGGATCGCGGTGACGCCATCATGTTTGCCGTTGGCCATGCCAGGGCAGGCGATATCGTGTTGGCTTGCGGGAAAGGCCACGAGCAGTCCATGTGCTTTGGCAACGCGGAACATGACTGGGATGACCGAATTGCCCTGCGAGCGGCTCTGGCCGAACGGCTGGGCGTGCCTGGACCGGTCATGCCATATCTTCCCACGCGCGATAGGGCGGAGACGGAATGGCTGCGCTGAACTCCGGCGGCCCGATCGTCCTCGAGGGGCGGTTCGCCCGCCTCGAGCCTCTGGACAAGCGCCATGTCCCGGGCCTGGCGGCAATCGGCGTAGACGAATCGATCTGGCGCCACATGCCGTATGGAGAAATCCGCGGGGAGGGCGATCTTCGGCATTGGGTCGAGGGGATCCTGGCCCTGGCAGCCCAGGGGACGGATATCCCATTCGCGGTCATCCACATGGCCTCAGGACGCGTTGCCGGTGCCACGCGATACATGGAGCTGAGGCATGCACACCGAGGAGTGGAGATCGGGGGTACATGGTACGGAGCCGAATTCCGTAGGACTGCGGTCAACACCGAATGCAAGTACCTGCTCCTCAAGTACGCGTTTGAGGAGATGGGATGTATTCGGGTGCAATTCAAGACCGATCTGCGGAACGAACGGTCCCAGCAGGCGATTGAGCGCATCGGCGCGGTCAAGGAGGGGATCCTCCGGAATCATATGATTCTTCCAGACGGCACCCTTCGACATTCGGTTTACTACAGTGTGCTTGACTCGGAGTGGCCCAGTATCAAAGCCAGGCTGAAACACAAACTGAGCGGCTAGATGGCTGTGACTTCATCGGGTTCGAAGAACTCGACAGCCTGTTGACCGGGCCCCGCGGACGCTCCGGCGCGAATCAATCTGAGTGCGTAGCGGGCCATGCTGGATAAGGATGGGCAACTGAGGCTGATGCACGGATCACGTCCCAGCTTCGAGCCCTGTCCTTGCAGGGGAGCACCGTCCGAGAAGCAGAAGGCCTGACGTGCTCGCGGCGCCGATTGCGAGGCCCCCCAGCCAGATGGCCCGGCCGCCGATGGTGTCGTTCAGGAGCCCGCCAATTAGTGGGGCCATAGTCCTCGCAACCCCCCAGGACAACCAGTAGATGCTCATATAGCGGCCGCGCAGATCGGCTGGGGCGTGATCCGCCACGTACTTGCTCGCGGTGGGTACCAGGATCAACTCGCCCATGGTCAGGATCACCATGCTCAGCCAGAATCCCCAGAACCCAGTCATGAGAGCCACGCTTCCGGTCCCGCATGCGTATATAAGCATGCCGACTGCCGTCACGCGAAGTGCCCGGAAGCGGCGGGTGAAGTCCGTGACAGGGAACTGCAGGAATACGCACATCAGGGCGTTTGTTGTCGGGATCCAGCCGTACAAGCTTTCGGGTAGACCAAAATTGGATTTGGCATAGATCGGCAACAATATCCACAGCATAGTCGGCGCGATTAATCCCAAACCAATGATGGATGTGAATCCCAGGTAGGATCTATCGCGAATCACGCGCCCGTAGCCCGTGCCCCCATCGAAGGGAGCTGGCCCTCTTGGGGCAGATGTGTGTCGACCCGGCGACTTGACCAGGGTCTCTCGCGCGAGGATGAATAGCAGCAAGCTATAGGCAAGAAACCCAGAAGTGGCCGCGTAGAATGCCAGGTGGTAAGACCGTGAAGCCAGGAAGCCCCCGACTGCCGGCCCCAATGCAAAGGCTGCATTGACGGCGATCCGACTGATCGCGTAGGCGTTCGTCCTGCGCTCAGACGGAATTAGGTCCGCCAGCATTGCATCTGCCCCCACCTGGTAGAGCGGCATGGCGAATCCGATTACGATCATCAATACCAGGAATTCGTGGTAGGTTGCCGCGCTCATCAGGAAGAAATACGCCAGACCATGGACCGTCAAGCTGATGTTCATGACGGTCTTGCGGCCGATCTTGTCTGCCATCGTGCCGGCGATCAGCGAGGCAAGGATGCCGGTCCCGGCATTCACCGAGATGAGAGGCGCGACCACACTTAGAGGTAAATCCAGCCGATTGGTCGCGTAGATGAGCAGGAACGGCCAGATCATGCTGCCACCGGCGGTGCTCAAGATAACGCCGGTGATCATCAGCCAGAATTGGCGCGGATACTGCCTGAACGTGGCCGCCAGCCTTCCTTCGTTCATCCCGAACCTTGGGTTTCGTTGTCTGCAAGAAAAGAACTTGCCGCACGACCGGTGCGGCAAGTTCGCTCTCGGCCTTGGCCTAGCGCCGACGATCTCCGCGGCCTCGATCCCTATCCCGGCCACGACCGTTACCGCCCCGCGGCGCGCCTCCGCCTGGCCTGCGCTGATCTTTTTCTCGCGCCTCGTCAGCGGTCCATCCCTCGAGCACGGCCTGGCGGGAGAGCCTGATCTTGCCTTGGGGATCAATGTCGGTGACCATGACAGTTATCTCGTCGCCCATGCCCACGACGTCTTCGACCTTGTTGACCCGCTCCGTATCGAGCTGCGAGATATGGACCAGCCCGTCCACCCCTGGAAGGATCTCAACGAACACTCCGAAGTCAGCAATGCGAACGACCTTACCAGTGTAGATATTTCCGATCACGGCTGAGTCGCCGAGGGCTTCGACTCGTTCCTGGGCAGCCTTTGCACCCACCCCATCAGTCGAGGCAATATAGACGGTCCCGTCTTCCTGGACGTCGATCTTGACGCCGGTCTCCTCCTGGAGGGCACGGATGTTCTTTCCGCCAGGGCCGATGAGCGCGCCGATCTTGTCGATCGGGATCTTTACCGTGATGATGCGCGGTGCGTGCGGCTTCAACTCGCTTCGGGGAGCAGAGATCACGGCGAGCATCTTGTCCATGATGGCGGCGCGAGCCTCTTTTGCTTGCCCGAGGGCTTCGGTCATCATCTTGGTGCTGAGGCCGGAGATCTTGATGTCCATTTGCAGGGCGGTGATGCCCTGTGCCGTCCCGGCCACCTTGAAGTCCATATCGCCGAGGTGATCCTCAGTTCCCTGGATGTCGGTGAGGATTCTGTATCTGCCGGTGGCATCCGAGACAAGCCCCATGGCAACACCGGCGACGGGCGCCTTGATCGGAACGCCTGCATCCATTAGGGCCAGCGTGGAGCCGCAGACGGAGGCCATGGATGTTGATCCGTTGGACGACAGCGCCTCGGAGACCACGCGAATCGTGTATGGGAAGGTCTCTTCGGAGGGGATGACGGGCTCAAGGGCACGCTCGGCGAGCGCCCCGTGACCCACCTCGCGGCGGCTTTGTCCTCGCAGAGGCTTAGTCTCGCCGGTCGAGTATGGAGGGAAGTTGTAGTGATGCAGATAGCGCTTGGTGTCAGTTGGTGTGAGAGTATCCAGCTTCTGGGCCTCGCCCAAGGTGCCCAGAGTGGCCAGTGACAGGACTTGGGTTTCGCCCCGGGTGAATAGCGCCGAGCCGTGGGCCCGCGGCGAGGTTCCGATCTCGCACCAGATCGGGCGAATATCAGTCGGAGCGCGGCCGTCGGGCCGCTTCCCCGCGTCCAGAATGCGCTCCCGGACGATACGATGCTCCGCCTCCTCGAACGCGGATTTCACCGACTGCTCTTGTGGATAGCTGGATCGATCGGCGCCGTTCGGAACCGTGCACATCTCGGCGACCAGGGCCTTGAGCAGGGCATCCATGCCGGAGTAAAACTCGATCTTGCTGAGCGGCTTGTCCAGCAGGCTGTTCATTGTCTCGGAGACGTGCTCTAGCACCTTCTGTTGCAGTGTAGCGTCTGCCAGTGCTATGGTTGGCTCGCGTTTGGCCTTGCCGATCTCCGCCGCCATTTTGAGCTGGGTTTCTATCAGTGGCTGCAGTGACTTGTGGCCGAACTCGAGTGCCTCGGCCATCACATCCTCTGGAACCTCGTTGGCGCCGCACTCAACCATGAGGATGGCATCACGCGTACCTGCCAGGCGCAGATCCAGATCTGAAGCATCCATCTCCGCAAACGTGGGATTGACCACGAATTTGCCGTCGATCCGACCAACACGGACGGCGCCAACCGGCCCGCCCCAGGGAATGTCAGAGATCATGATGGCAGCCGAGGCTGCGTTGATGGCCAGGATGTCGAGAGGGTTCTCCGCGTCCGCTGAAAGGGAGAACATGATGACCTGCACCTCGTTCCGCATCCCGTGCTGAAAGAGCGGTCGCAGCGGCCGATCGGTCAGGCGCGCAGTCAGGATCGCATCGGTTGAGGGACGCCCCTCTCGTCGAAAGAAGGAGCCGGGAATCTTACCGCCCGCATAGAGTCGCTCCTCGTAGTCCACGGAAAGCGGAAAGAAGTCGATGCCCTCCCGCACACCACCCATGGTAGCAGCAGCGAAGATGATGGCATCGTCAATGCCCACCGTGACGGCGCCGCCGGCCTGGCCGGCCAACTTGCCGGTCTCGAAGGCGACCGTGCGCGTACCCACAGTGGACGTGTAGCGTTTTGATTCTGGATTCATTCTGGTGTCTCCGTGGGCAATGTCGGCTCAGGGCACCCGCGAAAAGCGGTCCGTTGTTCGCGGCTCGAACGGCACGGACTCGCGATCGCGATGTCGGCTAGCGGTGGTTGAGCCAACCCTGCTCTCTAATTCCGCCTGGTCAGGGACTGAAGAGTGGGGGCAACCGCGTTGCCGGCACTGTTCAATTCCTGACGGGCGGTTTGTATTCGGCGCCGGCTTGGATGCCGATCGTCGAGGCTGAAACAAAAGAGCAGATGGTGGGCCCATCTACTCCGGTTTCCTCGTCCTACTTACTTGTGCCTTAAGCTCAGGCTCTCGGTGATGCCCAAATACCGGGGGTAGTCCGCCCGTCGCAGGTAAGCCAACATTCTGCGCCGGTGCCCAACGAGCTTGAGCAGTCCTCGCCTGCACGATTCATCGTGCTTATTGTTGCGCAAGTGCTCCGTCAATTGCTGGATCCGCGCTGTGATGATGGCGACTTGTACCTCAGGCGAGCCGGTATCGGTCTCGTGACGATGATAATCCCTTATGAACTTGGCCTTTGTTTCTTTCGGAAGTGGCATGACGTATGCGTCCTTCTTCAGTTTCTATGCAGGTCTCCATGCCCACAGCGTTGACCGCAGGACAGGACCAGTCACGACCCAGAAGTATACCAGAAAACTTGTGTCGGGCTTTGGGTCGGGCCGCATGTGATTAGTCTGCAGCGGAGGCACTATCCAGGCCGAGAACAACGCCGCTCCGAGCCGGAATGCGCAGACTGAGCATCGGACCGGGCCGGACTTCGGCAAGGCCAGAAAGGATCTTGGGAGCAGCATCCGGGCGGATGGGAACTTCCAGCTCGACTTCCCGGATGTCCTCGCTGGCATTGAGTACGGTTACCGTGACCTCGCCAGTGAGAGATCGTCGGAAAGCGTATACCCCGTCCCTGGAACAGAGCCGGCGGAAGTCACCCCACCTCAACCCTTGGCGAGAATGCCGAACATGGATCAGGTTCCGCGTCAGACCATGCAGCTCGTGGTTCCAGGCGTCTGCTGACCATGCGAACGGCTGGCGGCAGTCAGGATCCTGCCCTCCAGCAAGGCCGATCTCATCGCCGTAGAAGATGCATGGTGCACCCGGATACGTCAACAGAAACGTTAGGGCCAGTCGCAGGCTGGCGAGATCTCCGCGGGCACACGTAAGAAAGCGCGGAGTGTCGTGGCTGTCCAGCGGATTCAATTGGACTCGGGTAACCTGGGGCGAATAAAGCCCCAGGCACCAATCTATTCGGTCCGCGAACGCGCCTGCGTCCAGGGGTCGCACCTCACCCTCGAATCCGGCCGTTCTTGAGGTTTGCTCGAGGTCAAGGTGATTGCCGGCAAAGAAACCGATGCAGGCAGCGGTCACTGGGTAGTTCATGCTGGCATCGAATTGATCACCCTGCAGCCAACGCCGGGCATCGTGCCAGATCTCTCCGACGACATAGCAGTCGGCATTGGCCGAGCGAACCCTTCGCCTGAATTCCTGCCAGAACGAGTCATCGTCGATCTCGCCCGGCACATCCAGGCGCCAGCCATCGATTCCGAACTTGATCCAGTGCTCGGCGACATCGAATATGAAGTCACGCACCGCTGGAGTAGCGGTGTTGAATTTTGGCAGGGCGGGGAGATTCCACCAACCCTGGTAACCGATGGCCTGGATGCTTCCGTCGCGCCGGATCGCCAGCCGTTCCTCGGGAGAGGGATATGCGCCCCACTGCTTTCGCCCGGCGAGGCGATCGGCGTCAAAGTGGAACCAGTCCACGTACGGCGAGGCGCCGCCATTCTCCAGGGTGTGATGGAATTGCCAAAAACCGCGACTTGCATGGTTGAAGACGCCGTCCAGGATAACTCGAATGCCGCGTACGTGCGCCGCATCTAGCAGCTCGCGCAGGGCCTGATTGCCGCCCAGCAGTGGATCGACCCTATAGTAGTCATATGTGTGGTATCGGTGGTTCGAGGCCGAGGCAAATACGGGCGTGAAGTACAGGGCGTTGATCCCCAGGTCCTGGAGGTAGTCAAGGTGCTCGATCACCCCGTACAGATCGCCGCCCTTGAAGCCGTGAAGCGTGGGTGGCGAATCCCAGGCCTCCAGTTTCAGGCCCGCTTTGGGCACCCGGGGGGACCGCGCAAATCGATCAGGAAAAATTTGGTAGAAGACGGAATCAGTCACCCACTTCGGAGTATCCATGCAGATGCCTCATTGGTTGCAGAACAGAGAGTAGCCCATGCGCACAGGAGGCCCTGGGCACCTGCGACTTCACACAGGGCCGCTGGTCCTAGACGGCCTGATTCGCCTGGTCAGTTCTTTGCTGGGCGGCGCAATTGCGGCTAAGCCCGCACGGAGTGCAATCAACCGTTTCCGGGAACGCGCAAACCGGTGCGAATTGCCACGTC
>Ga0214473_10004036_pt1 | contig 17659 bp, 18 predicted proteins | sample RVTome_7_FD_203509 | JGI IMG/M metagenome (GOLD analysis project Ga0214473, IMG submission 203509) | Soil microbial communities from uranium-contaminated site in the Upper Colorado River Basin, Wyoming, United States - RVT98D197 | ecosystem: Environmental > Terrestrial > Soil > Contaminated >... | reverse complement strand
TAGGAGAACGAAAAAGGGCGTGGCCACGGTCTGGACAATGGCGACCAACTTTGCGCCGAAGGAATTTATAGAGTTATAGACCTGAGAAGATCATCTCCCCGTATGATTCGGACCCGGCCATAGCGCGCCAGATTAAGCAGGTGCGGGTCTCCGCTCACAATTATTTTCACACCGGCTGATAAGGCGCAGGCAAGGAATTTGTCGTCATCGGGGTCCTTGCAAATACCGCTCACGTTATGGGTTACTTCGACCACTTCGAAAAACGGCAGGACTTCCTCCTCTATAATGGCCCTGATCTCATCTTTAGTGAGCCGGAATTTGGGATATTCGAGGACGCTCCTGAATTCCCGGAAAGTATCTTTTGAGAGCACGGGTATTATTTTGCCGTTTTTCCACAGGTCAGCTATTTTTGAAAGCTCCCCCCTGAAAAGCAGGGCGGATACAAGGACGTTCGTGTCGAGGACGACCCTCGCTATTTCTTTTTCTTTCTTGCCCACTTGACCGCCCCGGGGACCTCGGAGGGCTTAAGCCCCAGTTTTTCCATCTTGTCCCTGATGGCTTCAATCGGGGCGGCAGAGGTGATCTTTACGGGGCTCAATATGATCTTCCGGCCTTCCACCCTGATATCGAAATATTCCGTTTCCGGGAAATGCTCCACAATCCCCTTTGGCAGGGTGAGCTGGTTCTTGGAAGTCTTCTTCGCCAACATTTTCCTTACCTCCTTACAGTAAGGATACCTTATTGTAAGGGTCATATGCAAGGACGCGTCGCGGTAGCGCGACAGGCCCTCACCCAGCCTCTCCCCTTTAAACGAAGGGAATAAAATCCCGAAAAGCCGGGGCTATCCGGGCAAGGGTATTCTAAATCCTAAGAGAGTGACGGGGTCAAGATGACGCAGGTCACCATTTTCAGGTCATTATAATTTGGGCGAAAGCATTGCCCCCGCCCGAGGCGGTCTGTTAAAATTGTGCGGGGTTTGGAATGAGATTACAAAAAAAATTCTTTGGACCCTACATTCAAGCGGCAAGTGCAACAGCAGCCCACTTCGAGGCTTTTTGTAGGCCAGGCATTTTCTGGGCCTGTTGTTAATCAATGATTCGACCTTGCCACCTGCCCGTCCGTTATTTTACTGAAGTCCGTTCCTTTGGGGAAATACCACCTCACGAGGCCGTTAACGTGCTCGTTTGTGCCCCTCTGCCATGAAGCATAAGGGCGCGCGAAATAGCACCTTGTCCCGATGGCATTAGTGATGTCCCTGTGCCGTGCGTTCTCAGTACCCTTGTCTAAAGTCAATGTCCTTCTGGCCTTTTCAGGTTTATTACCGAATCGCCTGTTCCCTTGCCGGTATCACAAGCTCGATTTGCGTCTCTTTGCCGTCGGTTATGGTTGCGGGGACACAACCGCTCGCACTGCCATCCTTGGAGGCCTTAATGAACCAGAAACTTGTCAATACGCTGAGTCTGGGGAAGGAAAGCAGGACTATCCCGTCCTTGCCGGTTTTCATGTCGAATGTGTCGCGGACCTCGCGCCGCCCTGCTGTATTGAAGTTTCCCACAAAACTTATGACCGCACCTTCAACTGGTTTTCCTTTAGGGTTAAGAGCACGCACTCTGATTGCCGTGCCGTCTGTAACAGGCTGAAATGAGTTTGATACCCAGTACCGTATGAGCGCGATGTCGTGCGGACCTATCCTCGGGGGCAGGTCGATGGGCTCAAGCATTCCCAGCCAGGCCTTTATGTAAAGCACCCCTTGCGTGAGATAGCTCCTCATCTTGATCGGCTCGTTTCTCCCCGGCGGCATATCGGCTGGCCGTTTCCAGGGCATGGGCAGGCCCCATCTGAATCTTAACCTGAGGCCCTCCTCGACAAAACGCGGCGGAGTTTCCCAGTCGTAGTAGTCTCTTTCGATCTTGTGCACGAGGGCGCTGCGCTCCGGATGGCCAATCCATATCCGGCGTTGCTTGTGCTCAGAATACCGGTAAGGCCAGCAGCACTGACCATCTCGAAGGATCTCGCCTTGCATTTTCACATGAGGCCCTTCGGCATAAACCAGTTCGTGATAGCTGTAAAAAGGGTTTTCGAAGTCTTTTGGGTCAATGAGCCCCATCTCGAATTCCCTCAATTCATCCACGTACATTGTGTTCCCCCTCATATGGCAATTCTTGCATACCCGGGTATGGAAAATCGGGTGGATGTCGTCCGCCCATGTCACCCCCGGAAGCTTTCCTTCCCGGACGAGATAGGGCGATGCCATTTCATGGTCACGTTTCTCTGACGCCAGGGCGATGCTGAAAAAGAAGGCGGCACATACAAACAACAATGAAAACAAAGCCGTATTTGCAGGTCCTTTATATTTCACCTTGATTCTCTCTGATAGGCTCTTTTTTAAAAACTATCAAAAGCGTGCTTCAGGTCAAGAAGTCTTTTTTCATCACAGCAAAAATAATTCCATATTATGGACTTAAACCGGAAGATTTTAAGGATGGGCCGATACCCACACCAATAAATAGAGTCGTTGAACAAATATTTGAAGGCTGTAAGTTATATTTACGCGAAAAATATAAAAGCTAAAATTCTTCATGATTTCCCCCTCTTCCTCCCCGGCATGACCCACCCGAAGAGCAGAAATTCCAGCACCATCCTGACCTTGTCGAAGAGGGAGTATTTGGAGCGGACCACCTTGTCTTTCTCGCGTGTATTCTCCATGTAGTCGGACAAAAGTTCCTTTGCCCGCTCAAACTGGTCATCGCGCACCATAATGGTTTTCTTATTGAAGAGCCGTATGGAAAGGCCCACTTCCATAGAGCCGAACATGTCGTTTGCAACAAAGTACTCTATACCTTCCGCATCGAGGATGCTTCTAAGCAAGGCGAGTTCGGGCTCATTCTGAGGCGAATAAAGCTCAATCATCTATTTGTAATATACACAATCCTCTACGGCTTTTTCTCCTTCCGGTTGGTTGTTAATAAAACCTGCCTGAATTAAACTATCGCAATATTTCGATACAAAAACAGCAATTTCGGGAGGGTGGAATGCAGGAGCGCAGAATCGAAAACCGTGAAGACATGCCCATCTCCGTCGAATATGCCTATACGCACGGCGAGAGGGTCCAGAAGTTGAGTTGCTTCGCCATAAACGTCAGCAAGAAAGGCCTCAGCTTCTTTGTCCCCGACCCTCTCGAGAAAGGCACCCAAATCCAGGTCCGTTCGGATTTCCACGGGAAAAAGCTGAGGAAAGGCTCCGTGAAATGGGTGAAGCATGTGATGGCCCATACCTGGCGGGTAGGGATCGAACTGGAATAGCGCTCCGGGCGGAGCCCGCTTTACAATAAAACAGGGCGCTTTTTTTCGGAACGGGAGCTAAAGCTCCCTTGGGCAGCGCCCCTACGAAGCCCCTAAATATCTCTCCGTGACTTTATCCTCGTACTCCTCCAGATAAACCGGCCTTTTAAGAAGGATGCTCAAGCGGGCGAGTTTGAAATCAAGCTCCCTCAGTTTGGCGAGCTTTTTCCTGTCGTCATCCAAGGTGTTCATGAGTTCTTTAAGCGAAAGTATCTCTTTGCGGAGCTCCACCTCCGGAGGGGCGAAGCCTGCGTTTTTAAGTACTTTGTAAGCCAGGCGGAGGTCTTCGGGGACAAAGGAGTCGTCATCGAGGAGAAGGGGGGCGCCCGCCCCCGGGAGGTTCTCGAACTCCCCCGCCCTCATGGCCTCTTCTATCTTCCTCTCGGCTATCTTACGGAGTATGTCCACTGAAGAGAATTATAACTTACTAAGGTGTTCATAAGTAAGATGTGAGATCAAACATATTGTAGCCGCAACCTTCATTGCACTTATGAACTGCGCTATATAAACGCAGGCTAAAGCCTGCGGCTACATTATTCGGACAGGCTCTTGGTAATGTGAAATTCAATAGTTTAAATGTTGCGCTTTATTCGCTTGTCATTGCGGCTTGTCCGCAATCCTTCCGGGTTGTCCGCAATCAAAGAAAGATTCCCGACAAGCGGGAATGACAAAAGCACCTTAACCCCCCTCGCCCCCCTTAAATTAAGGGGGGAATTTAAGAAATATTTTAAGCAAACCGGGTTGAAGGGGGGTTACTTCTTACTCTTAATTACAGTATCTGCTCGGGCGGGACGCCCTCTTCCGCTTCACCGTCCCCTTTTTCGAGGCGCTCCTTTTCTTTATGATAAGCCTCCTTGCCGGCCTCGACGGCGGACTTTAGCATGCTCCGCCTCTCGGTGACGATCTCCTTGCCCTTGTGGACGCTGCTTGAGACCTTTTCTTTCACGTCCCCGGCGTAGTTCTGTACGCGGCATTTCACGTCTTCGGCAATGTCCTTAATGTCCTGCCGCGTCTCCTTTCCCGACTTAGGGGCTAAAAGCATGGCCGCAACTGCCCCTACTATTCCTCCCAGGAGAAAGCTCACGAGCGCATTCGATCCACGTTCCTCAGTCCTCATTTGAGCCCCCTTTTTTAAAGAGATTATCCTTGAGGACGCCAAGGGCCGTCTGTATGCCGGCCCTGAAGCCCCCTATGTTCGCCTTTATCTTCACATTCGCGTCGGTGATGATGTCGGCAAGCTCCCCGACCTGGTCTCCTATCTGGCCCACCGCACTTGTGACCTGGCGGACGTCCCGGGTCATCCCGTTTATCTCGTCCGTGATCTCCTTTACATTTTTGAGTGTCGCCTGAAGCTCCTCAATGGCGGGAATGACCGCCTCTTCCGTCCTCTGGAGGAACTTGTTTGTCTCTCTCAGAGACCTTCGGAGCTCGAAGAGGACATATATGAGGACGGCAATCGCCGCCGAGGAGACTATGAGGAGGATTATGATGAAGACGTCTTTCGTACTCAAACCTTTTCCCTTTCCGAAAAATGCGCCCTTTCCCTCTTGCAGCGTTATAGGCCGTTGCCGGCACAGCCTGCCCACGGGCCGGCCCGCCTATGTACTTACCTTATAACACAGGGGGCGGGCGTAGTCAAGAACGACTTCGATAAAAGGCCGCCCCCGAAAACGAGAAAGTTCTTGAAAAAAAAGAAAAAATCAGTCCCGGCCCCTCAGAAGGAGAAGGGCATGATACCTGTCCCGGTGAATAAGGACGGGCTTTAGCTCGGGGGGCATTTTGTCTATATAAGGGGCGGGCGCAAGCAGCAAAAAGTTCCCCTTCCCGGCCCCCCTTTTAAGGGATGCGTCGTCCCAGACCGGCGTGCCCCGGGGGAGATAAAAATAATTGGAGAGCCTGTACTCGTTAACCCCTCCGGCGAGCGGTCCGGGCGCCCACTGGACGAGGGGGATTTTAGTTCGCGCCGCATCCTTTGCGAGAAAGGCGAAGGTCTCTCTGTAATCGGGGCTTTCCTTTCCGAGTTCCGCGGCCAGGTGGAGGGTGTGGAACTTCGGTGGATTTATGGGGACAGGGACCGTCCATAAGAAGACGAGGAAGACCGGCGCGGCATAGAGGGCGAACTTGCGCATAAAAGAATTGATTTTCTTAAAACGCACAATGCCGTGGGCCGCCGTCATGGCGAGCATTGGCGTAAGCGGGATTAGATAACGCGCGGCCTTGCCGGTAGATAGTTGAAGGACGAAGCCCATAAGAAAACCCCCCGTGAGGATGAACCGGGGATGGGGATTTTTCCTTTCCCTCCAGAGCACCACAACCCCGACAAGAAGAAAGATGAGCCAGGGCTGGTAGAGAAGGAACTCTTTAAGATACATGAGCTTGTCCGTGCCCACGTCGAAACCCTGGGCGGCCTTTTCGAATGTCTCTCTTATAAAGATATTTCTCATATACCCGGGAGACCTCGCCTCGAACATCAAGAGCCAGAGTGCCGGGACGGAAAACCCGAAAAGGGCGCCGCCGTAAAGATGGGGCCACCAGAGCCATTCCCTGACGCGCCCGCTGCCGAGCGCGTAAATAAAAAACCATAAGGGGAGGAGAAAGGCAAAAGACATTTTGGCCATATAAGCGAGGATAAAGGAGAGGCCGAGGAGATACGGGCCCGATTTCTTTTTTTCGCTTATAAGGGAAAAGGAGTAGAGCCCCATGAGCAGGGCGAAGACGAGAAGGCTTTCGGGCCGCACGGTTGTAAAATCCCTCACGAGCCACCTTGTCGTGGCAAATGAAAAAGCCGAAAAGAATGCGATATCCCTCTCTTTGAACCATTTAAGGGCAACAAGATAAATAAGAAAAACATCCGCCGTGGCAAAAATAAGCGCGGGAAGCTTTGCCGCGTAAAAGCCCACCCCCAGGAGCTTGAAAAAGCCCGCCACAAGCCAGAAGAAAAGGGGCGGCTTGTTCTGATAGGGGATATCGATTATGCGCGGGTCGAGCCAGTGGCCGCCCTCTGCCATGCCTTTGGCGATAACGGCATAGCTAAGGGCGTCCGCCCTCAGGTCCCCGTTCCAGGCCCTCACCCAGAAGACGAGGAGGACCCAGAACGAGAGTAAGAGCAGGTCTTTTTTTCTTTCGCTCATAACGGGACGGGACCGGCCTAAATTTTAGGGCAAAAAGAGTGAAAGTAAAACGGAAAAGTTCGCCGGGCTTCAAAACAGGCCCCCAATGCGCTAAATTTTTACCAATGAACGGAAAGGCCGTGGTGCTCAGGGAATACTTCGTCCTCCTTGTGTACTCTCTCGCCCTGGACCTCCCCTTTATTCATGTAAGGGAATTTCAGGGCGAGGAGGCTAAAAGGGTGATTATAGCCCGGGAGATGCTTGAGAGCGGGGATTTTGCCGTGCCGAGGAGCGGCGGCAGTGTATATCTGAAAAAGCCTCCTCTTTTTAATTGGGTGCTGGCCGGGCTCTTCAGGCGTAAAGTCCCGCTCCTCGTGCTCCTTGTGCTTGCGATAAAACTTTTCTGGGCGTCTTTTTATTTCCCCTATCACAGCAAAAACCACAGCCATTACAGGGACGCGGCACGCGCTATCAACAGCCTTATTCCGGCGGGCGTGCCCATCTATGACATGGGGGCCGAAAAGGACCCGCTCGTTTTCTATCTTGAAAGGGATGTGAGGCCCATCAACCAAAGGGACGTCTTGAATCTGGAAAACGGCTGCATAGTTTATATGCGGAAAAAGGATGCCGAAAAGGTGCGCCTGAAAGGGTTTGAGACCATATTCGAGTTGAATGTAAGGCGCACGCCCATCGTATTTTTAAGGCGTTCCTATTGATGTTTTTCAGGCCGGTTCTTTAAAATTCCTTATGCCTCTTGAAATTAAAGGCAGTGTGGAAAAGGTCACGTTCCATAACCCGGAAACCCAGTACGCGATTTTAAGGATTAAAACCGCCGAGGACGAGGAACTCGTCACGGTATGCGGGAATTTCATCTCCGTTTCGGAAGGGGAATACCTCCTCGTGGAGGGCGAATGGGTAACGCACCCCAAATACGGGCGGCAGGTGAAGGCAAGCTCCTATCAAAAGCTCCCCCTTCCGACCCGCGAGGCGGTGGAGCGCTATCTGGCCTCGGGGGTGATAAAAGGGATAGGCCCGCGAAGGGCCAGGCAGATAGTGGAGAAGTTCGGCGACAGGGCGATGGAGATACTCGAAAAAGAGCCCGAGAGGCTGGCCGAGATACACGGGATAGGGAAGAGAAAGATACCCGAGATAAAGAAATCCATGGAGGGGCAGAGGGAGCTGAAAGAGGTGATGCTTGCGCTCCAGAGCTACGAGATAAGCCCGGCTTACGCCATGAAGATATACAGAGAATACGGAAAAAGCTCGTATGAGGTCGTAAAGGAAGACCCCTACAGGCTCGCCGAGGACATACAGGGGATCGGGTTCCTTACGGCCGATAAAATTGCGCAGAAGACCGGCATCCCCAAGGACTCCCCCAAGAGAGCTGCAGCGGGCCTTATTTATTTATTGGAAAAGATGGCCGAAGAGGGAAATGTATTCTGCCCTTATAATGAGCTTCTCTCACGGGCGGAAAAAGAGCTCACAATAGGAAAAGAACCCCTTTTAAAAGGGTTTGCCTCTCTCTTTGAGCGCGGAAGGATCGCGCTTGAACATATGCCCGGGAATGGGGACAAAGCCGTTTACTTGAGGGGGTTGTACGAGGCCGAATGTGACACGGCTCACAGTATTAAAAAACTTTTGGGAGTAAAACATGAGGCGCAGCAGCGGTTTGGGGAGATAGAGGAAGAGGACCTCTTATGGTCGCAAAAGGAGCTTCGCATCAAGCTTTCCGAAAAGCAGCTTGAGGCCGTAAAGAGGGCCCTCGGGGAAAAGGTCTTCATAATAACCGGCGGCCCCGGGGTGGGAAAGACCACCATAGTAAAGGCCATCCTCGGGATATCGAAGGAAAAGCTCAAAAGAGAGAAGGTCCTCCTTGCGGCGCCGACCGGCAGGGCCGCAAAGAGGCTTTCCGAGCTTACCGGAGAGGAGGCAAAGACCATCCACCGCCTCCTCGAATACAGCCCGAGGGAAGAAGGTTTCAGGAGAAACGAGCTTAACCCGCTCGATGCCGACCTTGTCATAGTGGACGAGGCCTCGATGATAGACATAGCCCTCATGAGCCGCCTCTTGAAGGCGGTCCCGGAAGGGGCCGGGCTCATCCTCGTGGGGGACATGAACCAGCTCGCCTCCGTGGGGCCGGGAAATGTCCTCGGGGACATGATCGAGTCGGGCGTCATCCCGACGGGCAGGCTTGACGAGATATTCAGGCAGTCCGCGGAAAGCCTTATTACGGTCAACGCCCATAAGATAAACAGGGGCGAGATGCCCTATTCGAAGAACGACAATTCCGATTTTTACTTCATAGAGAAAAACGAACCCGAAAGCGCTCTAAAGAAGATAATCGAGCTTTGCACAAAACCCCTCCCCGCCCGTTTCCGGATAAAAGACCCCCTGAACGACATCCAGGTGCTCTCGCCCATGCACAAGGGGGTTTTGGGAGTGGCAAACCTGAACCGGGTCCTGCAGGAAATTCTCAATAAAAGGGAGCACAAGGCAGGCCACAACATAAAAGCCGGCGCTCATTTAAAACCCGGAGATAAAGTGATGCAGGTGAGGAACAATTACGATAAAGACATCTATAACGGGGATACGGGCGTGATAAAAGAGATGAAGGAGGGCGAGGTCACGGTGGACTTCGACGGGAGGGAGATAAGATACGAGCCCTTCGAGACCGGAGAGCTTCAACTGAGCTACGCGGCCTCGGTCCACAAGGCGCAGGGGAGCGAGTACCCTGCCGTGATAATGCCCCTTGTGACCGAGCACTTCATGCTCCTCCAGCGGAACCTCCTCTATACGGCCGTAACGAGGGCAAAGAGGCTCATGGTGCTCGTGGGCACGAGGAAAGCCCTTGCAATCGCGGTAAAAAACTCAAAGATAGAGAAGAGATACACGGCCCTCAGGGAACGCCTCACGGGAGCCCTATCCTGCTGATACATGTTATATTAAGTAGTTATGGTACAGATATTCCTTAAGAAGATTTTCGGGACAAAAAACGAGCGCGAAATAAAGCGCCTGATCCCGGCGGTGGAGCGCATAAACGCGTTTGAGCCCAAAATTTCCGCCCTTGGGGATGCGGACCTAAGGGCGAAAACGGACGAGTTCAGGCGGAGGCTCGAAAACGGGGACACGCTCGATGACATCCTCCCCGAGGCCTTTGCGGTGGTGCGGGAGGCATCGAGGCGCACGCTCGGCTTGAGGCACTTCGACGTCCAGCTCCTTGGGGGCATGGTCCTCCACGAGGGAAAGATCGCCGAGATGAAAACGGGCGAGGGCAAAACTCTCGTTGCCACCCTGCCCGTCTATCTGAACGCCCTTACTGGGAGGGGCGTCCACGTGGTCACGGTGAACGATTATCTCGCCCGGAGGGACGCCCGCTGGATGGAGCCCATCTATAATTTCCTCGGCATGAAGGTGGGCGTGATACTCCACGGGCTTACCGATGAGGAGCGGCAGGAAGCCTACAATTTCGACATCACCTACGGGCAGAACAACGAGTTCGGCTTCGACTATCTCAGGGACAACATGAAATACGACATAGCCAACTATGTCCAGCGCGAACTTAATTACGCCATCGTGGACGAGGTGGACAGCATCCTCGTAGACGAGGCGCGCACGCCTCTTATAATATCGGGCCCTTCGGAAGAGTCCACGGACAAGTATTACAAGATAAACAGGATCGTACCATCCCTCAATCATGAAACGGATTTCACGATAGACGAGAAGGCCAAGAGCGCCATCCTCACGGAAGAGGGAAACAGCAAGGTCGAGCGCCTTATCGGGCTCGGCAACCTTTACGACCCCGCCAACATCGAGATAGTCCACCATGTGCTCCAGGCCCTCCGCGCCCACCATCTGTTCAAGAGGGACGTGGATTACGTGGTCAAGGACGGCGAGGTCGTCATAGTGGACGAGTTCACGGGGAGGCTCATGCCCGGCAGGAGGTGGTCGGACGGCCTGCACCAGGCGATAGAGGCGAGGGAGGGCGTAAAGATAGAGAGCGAGAACCAGACGCTGGCCACCATAACCTTCCAGAACTATTTCAGGATGTACGAAAAGCTTGCCGGCATGACGGGAACGGCGGACACCGAGGCCCCGGAATTCGCGAAGATTTATAACCTGGATGTCCTGGTGGTACCCACCCACAAGCCGATGATAAGAGACGACAAGCCGGACCTCATCTACAAGAACGAAAAGGCCAAGTTCAACGCCATCGTGAACGAGATAGAGGGGCTGAATAAAAAGGGCCAGCCCATACTCGTTGGCACGATCTCGATAGAAAAGTCCGAGGTCTTAAGCCACTTGCTCAGGAAGAAGGGGATAGCTCACTCGGTCTTGAACGCCAAGTACCACGAGCGCGAGGCCGAGATAATAGCCCAGGCCGGCAGGAACGGGGCCGTGACTATTGCGACGAACATGGCCGGCAGGGGGACGGATATAGTGCTGGGCGGGAACCCGGCAGGCCTTGCCGGCGAATTGCTCGCCGGGAAGGATGACCCCGCCCCGGAAGAAAAAGAGGCCGCGAAGAAAAAAGCGGAAGAGGCCTGCAAGGAGGACAGGGAGAAGGTCATCGCCGCGGACGGCCTTTTTATCCTCGGCACCGAGCGCCATGAGGCCAGGCGCATAGACAACCAGCTCCGGGGGCGCTCGGGCAGGCAGGGGGACCCAGGCGCGTCCCGTTTTTATCTTTCGCTCGAGGACGACCTCATGAGGATATTCGGCTCCGAAAAGATACACGGCATTATGGAGAGGCTCGGGATGGAGGAAGAGGTGCCCATCGAAAACAAGCTCGTGACAAAAGCAGTGGAAAACGCCCAGAAGCGGGTCGAGGCCCACAACTTCGATATAAGAAAGCACCTCCTCGAATACGACGACGTGATGAACAAGCAGCGCGTGGAGATTTACGGCTTCAGGCGCGAAATCCTTTCCGGAGAAAACCTCAAAGAGCGCATATTCGGCTTCCTCGAGGACGCCGTACATGAACTCCTTTACATATACTGCCCCGAAGACAAGGACAGGGAGGAGTGGAACTTCAAGGGGCTCAAGGACGCCGTTTACGGCATGTTCGGGGCGAGCCCCGCTATAAATCCCGTGATAGGGCCCGCCGGGACCGATGCCCTGAAGGAGGACCTCATCTCCGCATTGAAGGCCCATTATGATGTTAGAGAAAAAGAGATCGGGCCGGAACTCCTGCGCCATATAGAGAAGGTGATCCTCCTGCAGGTCGTCGATTCCCAGTGGAAAGACCACCTCTTTGCGATGGACCACCTGAGGGAAGGGATAGGGCTCAGGGGTTACGGGCAGAGGGACCCCCTCACCGAATACAAGAAAGAGGCCTTCACGATGTTCGAGGAGATGACGGGCAGGATAAACACCGAGGTCCTCTCCCGGCTCTTTAAGGTGCAGATAAGGACCGAGAACGAGGTCCAGAGGGCGGAGCGGAAACAGAGGCTCATCTACAACAGGGGAGACGAGGCCGAGCAGCCCGTGAGAAGGGAAAAGAAGGTGGGCCGCAACGAGCCTTGCCCATGCGGCAGCGGAAGGAAGTACAAAAAATGCTGCGGCGCTAATGCATAAAGTCCTGTTTGTCGGAGAGGACCCGGGTTCGTTCTCCACGAGCCTTACGGCGAGGGGATATAAGATCTCCCCGGTGGAGTTCGAAAACCTGGAAAAGGTCATTCAGGGCCTTCAGGAACCCCCGGTCATAGTGCTTGGCGAGATCACCGGAGGGGAGGCGGAGGTCACGAGGCTCTTCACCTCCTGGCCCCGCATCCCCAAGATCATAATCCACCCCGAAAAAAACACGCGGCTTGCGCACTGGCTCAAGGAGCCCCTCACTTATGGCTTGAGTGACGCCACCGGGGATGAATTCAAGGACCTCCTCGAGCGGATGGAAACGGAGAAAAAGGTCTTCGAGGAAAACCTTCGTTTGAGGGACGAGAACGAGGGACTGCAAAAAGAGATCAGGTTCTTTGAGGACCTGAGCCGCGCCATAACCTCCTCGGACGAGAAGGATGTGCTCCTCCTACTCCTCAATAAGATAAAGGAGCGCACCGGGGCCGAGACCTGCACTATATACCTTGTGGACGAAGAGACGGGGGACCTCGTGCTGGAAAGGACTGCCGGGTCCCTGAGGAGCTCCCTCCGGGTGGCGGCAAAGGCGGGGGAGAGCCTCGCCGGATGGGTCCAGAGGGAGGGGAAACCCGTCCTCATAATGGACCTGTACAAGGACACCCGGTTTTCCCAGAAGCTGGAGAGGGAGATCCGCCACAAGGTGCGCACGCTCATCTCGGTCCCCATAAGGAGCAAGGACAGGATGCTGGGCGTCCTCGAGCTCATAAACAAAGAGGACGACTCGGGGTTCGCCCCGGAGGACTTCGCCAATGTAATCCGGTTCATAGACCACGTGGCCCTCGTTATAGAGCGGGCCATCCTGTACGAGAAGATGCAGGAGCTGGTCATAACCGACGACTTGACGAAGCTCTTCAACACCCGCTACATGACCCGCACGATCGATAGCGAGGTCTCGAGGAGCAACCGCTACAAAAGCTCCGTGAGCCTCATCTTCATGGACATAGATTTCTTCAAGAACGTAAACGACAATTTCGGCCACCTCGTAGGGAGCAAGATACTCGTGGAGATGGCCCAGCTCCTTATAAGGCACCTGAGGGACGTCGACATAGTGGCGCGCTACGGCGGGGACGAATTCGTGATAATCCTGCCCCAGACCCCGCCCGGGCGCGCGGTGAAGACCGCCGAGAGGATAAGGCAGGTCGTGGAAAATTACACCTTCCTCCGGAAAGAGGGCTTGAACCTGAAGCTCACGGCGAGTTTCGGCGTCGCCTCCTACCCCGAACACGCGCGGAGCAAGGAAGACCTGATAAGGCTGGCCGACGAGGCCATGTACAAGGTGAAGCACCGTACCAGAAACGGCGTGTATGCTATAATGCAAAATGGCTCTTTTTAATTACGCCTCGAAAGAGCTTACCCTGAAGGTCGTTTACTACGGGCCGGGGCTCAGTGGAAAGACCACCAACCTCCAGCACCTCTATTCCGTCTTCGACGAGGAAAAGAAGGGAAAGCTCCTCTCGCTCTCGACGGAATCGGACAGGACGCTGTTTTTCGATTTCCTCCCTGTCGACCTGGGCAGGATAAGGGAGTTCAGGGTGCGCTTCCAGCTCTATACGGTGCCGGGCCAGGTCCGCTACAACGCAACGCGGAAACTCGTCTTGAAGGGGGCCGACGCCGTCGTATTCGTGGCCGACTCCCAGAAGGAGATGAAGGAACAAAACATCGAGAGCCTCGATGGGATGAGGGAGAACCTTCTGGCAAATAACATCAACCCCGACGAGGTCCCGGTCGTATTCCAGTACAACAAGCGGGACCTCCCGAATATAATGACCGTCCTCGAGATGGACGCGGACTTGAACCGGACCGGGCTTCCCGTCATCGAAAGCGAGGCCATAAACGGGACCGGCGTGGAGGAGACCTTCCAGACAGCAACAAAGATACTGATAAAAGATTTCGGGAAGCGCCATAACGTGCAGTTCGAGAAGGCTGTGAGGGAAGAGCCTTATTTTTCAAAGAAAGTCCTTCCTTTCCAGAGGCCATACGCGCCGCCTGCGGAACCCTTCGAAGCGCCCGAAAAAGACAGGCTGGAGACGGCCGCCATCCTTGACTCAACATCATTAAAACCCGAACCATCTAAACCCGAATCATTAAAACCTGAACCATTCAACTTTGATGATCAAATGCCGGCCCCGCCCCCGGAACATAAAGAAGCCATTTCCGGGGAAAAAACCCTCCTGGAAGAGAAAGCGCCTCAAGCGCCTTCGCGTGACGAACTGGCCGGAACAATCGCCTCTATCGAGCGGTTGGGGAGCGAGCTTAAGGAAAACTTCGCGAGGCTTTCGGAATTTCTCGAAAAAGAGAGGAAGACCACCCTCGAGATGTCCCCGGAGCTTTCGCGGGCCCTCTCAAGGCTCACGCGCGAGCTTGAAGCCCTGAAGGACCTTCACGTGAGCAAGGTGTTTTCCGAGGACATGATAATAGACATCCTGAACACCGTGCGCCTCATGAAGGAAGAGCAGGCCCGCATCGTTTCAATCTTCACGGAGAAAACGGGTGCGGAAGAAGGGCCGAAAAAGAGGTTCAGGCTCTTCGGGCTGTTTTAGGACCTATCTTAAAATTGATGTTCTATTCTTTTTGCGTCATTCCGGGCTTGACCCGGAATCCAGCGACTTTTGCTCCACTAAAGGGCTGTTATCTAATCCGAATTAAAGTGTCCCCAGAATTATTCATGTCCCATTTGCTCAGCAGGTACAGCTGCAAGAATTTTAAAAAACCTTTCCGTTTCATAAACCATATGTTCTTGAATATCAGTATTAACCCATTTTGGAATTACTTCCTTTCTCATTCTGGTTACTGAATACTTCATTGGTCTGAAAGTCGGCTTTAATCCATTATAGAAAAGCTGCCAAAGCGCTTCGTGAAATCGATTCAGAAAAATCAATAATTTTTGGATTTCCCGAATATTTGTTCGTGCGAATAGGGCTTCGAGGTCCTCTGGCTTTGATAGCTCTTTATGGGCATATACTTTATGTCTTATTTCGCGATACACACTCTCATAAATTTTCCGGTATTTGTTAATGTATTTCCTTAATCTACGAAAATCTGTTGCAGTTGGAACATAGACATCCTTTATGTAGTCCTGTATCCACTCATCTGCATTTTGTTTACCTGCACGCTTCCGTCCTTCTAAAGCTTCTACTGAGAAAATGACGGATTCCTTTTGTGCCATGCTCAGTAACCTATCAATATTGTGCTTTGAGTTTTGATCGAGAATGCGGCCTAATGTGACGAAAAAAGAAGCTTGCAACGCACTTACATTCGTGTTCCAGAAGAGAGGTGTCTGATTTACAATGTCAAGTGCCTTCCTATTATCACTAAGGACAGCGTTTATCGTTAGGTAGGCATAAAAGAACTGGATGGCCTCTGTAATTTCAATGCTGAATATTTGAAGCTCACGGGTAAATTTAGCCTCTTTAGTTTTCATATTCTTCGTTCAAATAAGCCATAATTTATTAATCAGCAGGCATCTCCTTGAAAGTCAATCCTAATTTATCTCTTGAGACATCGCCGCTGCTATTTCTGTAATAGATAAGTTTTGCCACTCCAGTTTTCGTATCAATCATCATAACTCCTTCATTTTCTGCTTTTCCAAAATTATGTAACTGATATCTTTTCTCGTCTGCTTTTAGGTCGCAGCCAAATAAAAACATAATTGCCAATATAAGCTGAATTAGAATTGCCCTTCTCATTGCATGTTTCATGCTAATATCTCCCTTTAACTAAAATTGAGTGCTTGTCCTCCCAGCCCTAAGGTCAAAAGTGGGTCAGACCTTATTTCTCTTTCCCGCATCAATTAAAAAACCCCAAACGGGGAAGACTAAATGGGGGACAACCCCCCTTTTTCATGTGAGCTAATTCCTCCCCCAAAAATTCCCGGTTGTAATTTACCCCTTTAAAAGCCTTCTTTTCAAGGCAAATCTTTCACGCAACTCTCTCACAGCCGTCTATATAATTCTAAAAATTCTTCCACGGTCATCCCTGCTTTGGCTATCTGGTCCCTGAGAAGGCCCTGTTTTATCGGTTTTCGTCCTTACAACCTTCTCGGGCCTCGGATTATGCAGGCTGCTCATGAAGCCTTTTTGATTTTTCTTTTCTGCGCTGTTACCTGTAAATGCCCCTCAATTGCGTCTTTAATCATCTCAAGTGCTTCCTCCAAAGTATCTCCCTGAGATGCACAGCCTGGGAGGGAAGGACATTCTACCCAATATCCACCGTCCTCGGTATCGGGATGAAGAATGACGGAATATTTCTTCCCCCTGACTGTAACCTCATATTTCCTGTGTTTCTGTAAAGAGACAAGCTCTCCCTTTAAATCTTCAACTATTGCGCCGAGGGCTATCGAAAAAACAATCTGTCCGCTTTTAAGGGCATCTATAATCTGCTTTTTGTCTTTAGTAATCACAAAGAGGGTTTCGCCGTCCGTTAAAAACCTGAGATCGGAAAGCGGCTCTTCCACGTCGGGCATATTCTTTTTAAGATATGTAACGGCTTTCCTTATCTTCTGAAGGCTCAGTCCCTTATCGAGCAATGTCTTCGCAACCCTCAACTGAATAAGGTCTTTGAAGGAGTAAAGCCTTACAGAGCCATAGCCTGAGGCTTCTTTGACCGAGGGTTTTATAAAATGCGTCCTGTCCCAATAATCAACGCGCCTTATACTTAGACCGGCAAGCTTCGATACCGTTTTTGTGTTAAAGTTCATATTTTCACCTCATTTCGTTTATAAATACATTGTTGTATTAAAAACTACTATAAATGTATTTACTTTGTCAAGCGAATGGTAAGAAGCTCCTCCCATTCACGTGAACTAATTTTCCCCAAAATTCCCGGTTGTAATTTACCCCCTTAAAAGCCTTCTTTTCAAGGCAAATCTTTCATTTCATAACCCCCCGCTCCCCCTAAAATAGAAAAAGGGATGCTTCCCTTAACCTCCTCCCCTTTACAAGGGGAGGTCAGGAGGGGTCAGGATTCCCTTAGTTTAAGGGGACAGAGGGGGTTACTTCCTTAAAGGTCTGTCGCGCTCTCGCTCTGCCCCTTTAATCTCCAACGTTTTCCCCCTCGCCTACGTCATGGGAGAGGGGACAGGGGTGAGGGAGTACTTCCTCCCCCTTAGAGTAAGGGGGATTAGAGGGGGTTACTTCTAATCAGGGTGACATAAAACAAGTGTCCTCTGTCATATAGACGCCGTCACCCAAATATATAGTAAGCTCTTGTTATGAGCAAATATGACAAGTACTGGCTTAAAAGAGTAAGGGAAAGCAGGAGAGGGAAGAGGATTCATCGCGCTCTTGTTCAATGTTCAAGCGAGTATGAAAATGGGACGGGGGCGGAACTCTCCGAAGCAAAAGGAGAATCCGCCCAAAAGGCCGAGGGAGAATGAACGGCAAAAAAAAACGCGCGCGTATGCGCGCGGTGGCATATGTATATACGAAAAACAAATTTTGAGAAAGTTTCAGTTCCCCCTCAGGTCATGGAAGCCGAGTTCCCTCGCGGCGGCCTCGATGACCTGCTCGTCTATGAGCCCCGTCCCCGCGCCGAGCCCTTCGAGGAGGGCCATCCCCGCGATGCTGTTTATGACCCTCG
>Ga0214473_10004035_pt1 | contig 17660 bp, 21 predicted proteins | sample RVTome_7_FD_203509 | JGI IMG/M metagenome (GOLD analysis project Ga0214473, IMG submission 203509) | Soil microbial communities from uranium-contaminated site in the Upper Colorado River Basin, Wyoming, United States - RVT98D197 | ecosystem: Environmental > Terrestrial > Soil > Contaminated >... | reverse complement strand
CCCGGGCCCGATCCCGTCCCGGGGGACCCTCAAGAGGGTCCCCCGGACTGCCGACGCTTGGAAGAGACCCTTTCCAGGGGAGACCCGTACGCCCATGACCCGCCGACAGATGCACCGCCGCCTCCGGGCTCGTCTGCGTGATGACGAGCGAGGCTTCACGCTGCTCGAGACGATCATCGCCGTCACGGTGATCTTCGGGTCGATCCTGACGCTCGCATACGCCTCTCTCGCAAGCTTCCGTTACCAGGGCATCGCACGGCAGCGCCAGACGGCGAACGGCGTCGCCGCGCAGGTGATGGAGCAGGTCCGCGGTCTCGCCTACGACACGGTCACCGCGGGGCTCCTGGAGACGGATCTCACCGGCGATCCGAACATCGTCAGTTGCTCGGGCGTGTACCGGTTCTTGTCGTGCAGCGCCGGATCGGACACCGGCTCGGGTGAGGCCATCGTGTCGAGCCCCGGGTTGACGACGACGACCCCGCTCGTGCCGCATCGCTCGACCTCGTCGACCTGGATCGAGGCGAACGGGGTGACGTACGACTGGGCGACCTACGTCACCCGCGACGACGCCGCGACCGAGGCCCCGTATCGCGTGACCGTCGTCATCACCTGGACCAGTGGCGTGACGGCCGGCGTCAGCAGCTCCGTGCGCTTGCAGAGCCTCTTCTGGTCACCCGAAGGGTGCCTGAGCACCACGACGCATCCTTTCGCCGCACCCTGCCAGCCATTCTTCCTCGCCAACGCGACCGTGCCGAACGGAAGCCTGGACGTGGAGGGAACCCTGGGCGGGACGACGTTCAGCAAGTTGAAGATCGCGCTGATGGGGACCTCGACCACCGTGCAGCAGGAGCAGATCTCGAGCGCCGAGGGTTCGGTGCACACCGTGGAGGCCACCGTGACCGACGCGACCACGAGGTCGGCGGGTGGCATCACGGCCACCACCGACGCCGACGGCGACCCCAACACCCTGGCGGCCGCCTACTCCAGGAAGCGATGCGGCACGGAGCTGACGTGCTCGGGCGGCACCCTGACGAGCCCGACCTCGCCGCCCGACAACTACATCCAGATCACGGTGCCGACGACGACCACGGGCGAGAGCGACAGCGCGGTGACGGCCAACGCGGCGTCGCCGTGCCCCCCGGCCGCGATCAGCGCGACCGCCCAGACGGACAGCCAACCCTGCTCGGGAGCGGTGGTGCAGCAGGCGTCGATGATGTCGGGCGTCGCCCACCTCCACGACCTGGTGGTCGATGTGGGGGACGCCGAGATCGTTCGAGCCGCCGCGCAGGTCACGAACTCCGCGAAGGCGTTCGTCGAGCGCGTGAACAACCCCGCACCGGCCGGGAGCGGATGCACGCCCGCCGCGAGCACGGACGGATGCGTGAGTGCGAGTGCGAGCCGCACGTACGGGAACATCCGGCTCGGAGGTCTCCCCGAGGAGATCGAGTGGCGGGCGGGCGACCCCTTCGACAGCGGCAGCTGCCTCGGGTTCTTCGTCTCGCTCGTTTCCTACGCCGACTCGGCGACCGCGGCCGCGGGCGACGGAGCGCCGGCCTCGGTCGCGAACCTCCCTTCGGGGAACCTCCACTACTACGACCAGGCGACGGGGTCGTGCACGTCGGTCGCGCTGAGCTCGGCGGCGATCACCGGGCTCAACACCTCGTATACGACGACCCAGAACGTCGACGGGGTCAACGTGACGGTCACAATCGGCACGGTCGTGGACGGCATGGTCGCGGCCTCCTCGACCGTCAGCGCGACCGGAAGCCCCCAGACGGATGCGTCCGCGCAGGTGATCTCCCCCCGGGTCACGATCACCTACACGATCACGACGCCCGGGCAGACGATCCTGGACGTGACCGAGAGCATCACCCTCGGCACCTTGACCGCCGACGCGACCTACGCGCCGGCTCCTTCGGCGGCGTGACCATCCGCATGCGTTCCGTGCACCCGTCCCACAGGCTCGCGGACGAGCGAGGGACCTCCCTGGTGGAACTGCTGGCCGCGATGGCCATCATGTCGATCGTGGTGGTCGTGCTCGGGACGACCCTCGCGTCGATCCAGCGGGCGGCTATGAAGCAGGACGATCTGGGCCGGATGAACGACCAGGCACGGCTCGCGCTGCAGCAGATCGACCACGAGATGCGCTCGGGCAACGTGCTCTACGACCCGGACCTCGAGAACGGCGCGGACGCCGATGCGATCGTCTCCTGCACCGGATGCGAACCCGGCTACACGATGCGCATCTACACGCAGGCGAACGCCTCCACCCGCACGCTCAGCAGTCCCACCGGGTACGTGTGCGTGCTCTGGCAGATCGACACCGACCAGCGCCTGCTCACGCGCGCATGGCCTCCAGAACAGCCGGAGGACGCAAGCCCGTGGCGCGTCGTGGCGGAAGGGGTCGTGAACCGCGATCTCGGCGCGCCCGCGTTCGCGCTCGACACCGATCCGCTCAAGGGTGGACGCACGATCGACATCGCGTTCTCCGTGAACGCGGACCTCCAGCACCAACCCGACCAGACCATGACCCTGCAGGCCGCGTACACGGGGCGCAACACGTCGTACGGCTACCCCGTGTCCGTGTGCCAGGACACGCCGACCTAGGAGACCTGCCGATGCTTCGACGACTGCACCGTGACGAGCGAGGCGTCGCCATGGTGATGGCGATCCTCGTCGCCTTCGTCGTGCTGACCCTGTCGATCTACATGATCGACCAGGCGGTGCGCAACCAGAACAACGCCGGGTACGACCGGAAGCGGCTCATGGCCGTCAACGCCGCCGAGGCGGGCATCAACTGGTTCTTCAACACCCTGGAGAACACGAACGTCGAGTCGCTGCAGCAGACTGCCTACACGGGGGAGGTCATCTCGGGCCCGAATGCAGTGTCGTTCACGGCGACGCCCACCTACTACGCCGACACGGGAGGCACCGTCGCGTTCAGCGGCGCGCCCACGGCGAGCAACTACCCGAAGTCGATGAAGGTCGTATCGGTCGGCACGGCGAGCGACGGCACCCAGCGCACGATGGAGTCCTTCATGGTGCTCCACCCCGTGTACGGCGGGTTCGAGGGGGCCATGATCGCGAACTCGAACACGACCTTCTCGAACAACTTCACCGTGAACGGCAACAACGGGAACGACGGCGACATCCTCGTGCTGAACGGGGACTTCTCGGCGCCGTCCGGGCTCGAGACGATCAAGGGCAACGTCTACGTGTCTGCCGCGGGAGCCACGGCGTCGATCAGCACCCAGCTGCACGTGTACGGGTCGGTCTGGGCGAACGGAAGCGTGACGATCAACCACCCCCAGGCGCAGGTGGACATCGATGCGAAGTCGACATCTGGCGGGGTCACCGTGAGCAACGGATCCGTGCTCAACAACGCCTACTACTGCACCGGCGGCGCGCCGGCCAACGTCGCGGGCTCCGAGATCCAGACCTGCGATCTGGGCTCACCTCCCTCGACGACGTTCCCACAGGTGAAGTTCGATCAGGCGGCGTGGGAGAGCTCGGGGTACTACGTGAAGACATTCGCCGGGGCCTCCGCCTGCACCGACGCCAGGAGCTACATCCAGGGCAGCGGCGCCTCGGACTATCAGAGTGGAGCCGGCGTGCCGGCTGGCAACACGGGCGTGGTCGTGTGGATCACCGACACGTGCTCGTACACGAGCACGAACAACGCCACCGTCAGCCTGGGCTCGAACCTCGCGATCGTGACCAACGGTGGGATCAACCTCAGCCAGCGCTCCAACTGGAACGGCGTGACCAGCGCGCGCAACCTCTACTTCATCAGCGCCTGGCCCACGGCGGGCTCACCGTCGTGCCCGACGCAGAACGTGACGATCGGGAACAACACCGGCTTCAACAGCCTCGCCCAGGTCTCCGTGTACAGCCCGTGCACGGTCACGATGAACAACAACAACTCGACGTTCTACGGCCAGGTGGTCGGGACCACGCTGTCGGTCGGAAATCTGTTCAGCATGTCGTACCGGCCGGTGCTGATCCCGGGGGCGAAGGTCACGGGGTTCAGCCAGGACATCGCCTACATCCGCGAAGCCAGGAACAGCTGACCTCCACGGTTCGCGGCATCGAGGGGGGTACGCTCCCACGCCGATGAGCGACGCCTGGCTCCGCGCGATCGTCGCGTTCCCGTTCGGGCTCGCGATCGGCAGCTTCATGACGGTCGTGGCCGCTCGCGTCCCGGCGGGGAAGTCGGTGGTGCGGCCACGCTCGAGGTGCCCGTCGTGCGGCGTGGAGATCGCGTCACGCGACAACGTGCCGATCCTGGGCTGGGCGCTGCTTCGAGGCCGGTGCCGGAACTGCGGCGCGCCGATCGGCATTGTGTACCCCTTGCTGGAGCTCGGGACCGCGCTGCTGGTCTCGGGAGCGTTCCTGGCCTTCGAGAGCGTGTGGGTCGCGCTGGCGATCGCCGCGTTCCTAGCGCTCATGCCGGCGATCGCGGCCATCGACATCGCCCACCGGATCATCCCGAACCGGATCATGTACCCGGCGCTGATCGCGTTCCCTCTGTACCTGGTGGCCGCGCGGCTCGCGGACGCACCGGTCGATCTCCTCCGGATGACGATCGGGTTCGTCGTCTACGGCGGCGGGCTGCTCCTGGTTGCCCTGGTCTCCGGCGGGATGGGGATGGGCGACGTGAAGCTCGCCGGTTGGATCGGCATCGTGCTGGGAGCGCTCGGTCTGCGCTATGTGGGCGTCGCCGCCGCCGCGGCGATCGTACTGGGGGGCCTCGGCGCGATCGTCGCGCTCGTCCTCGGGAGCGGACGGAAGTCGGCGATCCCGTTCGGCCCGTACCTGGCCGCCGGGGCGGTGGTCGCGGCGTTCTTCGCCGAGCCGATCGCCGACTGGTACCTCGCAACGTTCCTCGGCTGACGACACCGATCGCGACCGCGCCAGAAATGGTTCGCGCAGGTGTTTGACTCGCGCTGGTTGCTGATGTTTCGTGAGCACGCTCACGAGACAGAAGTGACTCGATGGGCTCAGCGTGACAGATGTGACAGATGTTGAAAGAGACCTTCCCCACTCCGGAGGGCCGCACAGGCGGCCCGGTTCGCCCGGCTCTGCCGGGCGGAGGCGCCCTGTTGACCGTCGCTGAGGTCGCGGGGGTCATGCGCGTTTCGAACATGACCGTCTACCGAATGATCAAAGGCGGCGAGATCGCCGCGGTGCGGGTGGGCCACAACTACCGGATCCGCGAGTCCGAGCTCGAGCGCTACCTCTCCGAGCGGTCCGTCCACGTGGAGGGAGCCTGATGGCGAAGGGGCGCATCGGACTCGACATCGGCTCCACGGCCGTTCGTGCCGCGGAGCTGTCCGGTGGGACTCCGTCAGTCCTGCGCGCGGCGCAGGTGCCCCTGCCCGTCGGTGCGGTCGAGAACGGCGAGGTGCGTGAGCCCGACGCCGTGGCCGAAGCGCTGCGCGAGCTGTGGCAGCGCGGCGGCTTCAAGAGCCGGCAGGTCTGGATGGGTGTCGGGAACCAGCGCGTCGTGGTCCGCGAGATCGCGCTGCCGTACCTGCCCGAGAAGGAGCTCCGCGCATCGCTCGGCTTCCAGGTGCAGGAGTTCATCCCGATGTCGGTGGACGAGGCCGTGCTCGACTACGACCCCCTGGGCGAGTTCGAGCAAGAGGACCGGAAGATGCTTCGGATCCTCCTGGTGGCGGCGCAGCGCGCCATGGTCGACCAGATCGTCGCCGCCGTGCAGGCGGCGAAGCTCGAGCCGATGGGCCTCGACCTGATCCCGTTCGCCCTCGTGCGCGCGATCGGGACGCCCGACGTCGCGATGGATCTCGAGGAGGGCGGCGAGGAAGCCGTGATCGACATCGGCTCGCACGTGACGAACATCGTGGTCCACGCCCGTGGGACCACGCGGTTCGTGCGCATCCTGCCGTCCGGCGGTCGCGACATCACGATCGCGATCGCGCGGGCGGCCGGGGTGGAGGACGACGTCGCCGAGCGTCTCAAGCGCGGCGAAGAGGTCGACGAGATGCCGAGCCCCGACGAGGTCCGCAACGTGGCGCTCCAGCGCGCCGCCGCCTTCGTCGACGAGATCCGCTCATCGCTCGAGTTCTACACGGCGCAGGCCCGTGACGCGCGGATCGGCAAGGTGCTCGTGACGGGCGGCGGCTCCAAGCTGGAGGGGCTGATCGACCTGATGCGCCAGCGGATCCCGGTGCCGGTCGACCCTGGCCGCGTGTTCGCGCAGGTGCCGTCGCAGCTCTCGCTGTCGGAGGCGGCGCTCGACGATGCCGAGCCGGTGCTCGCGACCGCGATCGGGCTCGCGATCCCGGGGAGGGATCGATGAGCCAGGTCAACCTCCTGCCTCCCGAGATCCTCCGGGGTCAGAAGACACGCAAGACGGCCGTGATGGTGTTGGCTGCCGGCGGTGTGCTCGTGGCGCTGATGTTCGCGTTCTACCTCCTGCAGGGCCAGCGGTTGTCGGCGGTCGAGGAGGACATCGCGGCACAGCAAGAGACCAACGCATCGATCCAGACCGAGATCGACGATCTCCAGAAGTTCGAGGAGCTGCAGGTGCGGGCGCAGCAGAAGGAGGAGCTGCTCGCCGGCGCCTACACGGGTGAGATCGCCTTCTCGGGGTTGCTGATGGACGTCTCCAGGGTCATGCATCCCGACGCCTACCTGCAGAGCCTCGCCGCCACGGCGGAGCCACCGTCGCCCGACCAGGCCGACACGGCCACCACCGGCACGTTCTACGGCAGCCTGGCGCTCGCCGGGGAATCGATCGGGGTCGACACGGCGAGCCAGTTCCTCGGCCGGCTCGAGCAGGTCGACGGCTGGGTGAACCCATGGGCCTCATCGGTCGCGCAGGTCGACGCGTTCATCGACTCCTGGTCGTACGCGATCACGGTCGATCTGACCGACGCGGTGGTCACCGAGCGTGGCAAGGGGGTGACCTCGACCGATGGGTAGCCGTCGAGCGCCGTTGCTCGTGGGTGTCGGCGTCGCCGTCCTCGTCATCGGCCTGCTCCTGTTCCTGGTCCTGCCGAAGATGGGGGAGGTCTCCGACGCCAAGACCCGGCTGGACGAGGCCCAGAGCGAGCAGCAGACCCTCGAATCTCGACGGAGCGCCCTGCAGGACGCGAAGGAGCGAGCCCCCGAGGCTCGCGCGACGATCGCCGAGGTCGACCAGCTCATCCCGCCGCTCGCCAACGAGCCCAGCTTGCTGCTCCTGCTGCACAACGCCGCGGCGGCCTCCGGGATGGACGTGGTGTCGTTCGTGCCCTCGCCGGGGCAGTTCGACGAGACGACCGGGTTGTCGATCATCACGGTCGCGCTCTCGGGCACGGGCAACTATTTCGACGTGACGGAGTTCATGTACCGGATCGAGACCCTGCCGCGCGCCGCGAGGGTGACGAGCATCTCGCTCGCACCTGGCGGCGACTCGACCACCGGCTCGACGACGTCGGCGCTGTCCGTCACGGCGACGCTGCAGCTGTTCACCAGCGACACGAGCACCGGTCCGGGCTCCGTCCCCGGTGAGCAAGGCGTCACGGGAGGGGGAGCGTAGCGATGCCGCTCACCGAACGGGACCAGCGCACCCTCAAGATCGGCGGCGCGATCGTCGGCGTCCTGCTGGTGGCGTTCCTGCTGATGAACCTCCTCGGTGGGGGAGACAAGGCACCTCCGGGCGCGGAGTCGACGCGCCCGCCGGCGCCGCCGTCTCCGGACGCCAACGGGAACGGCGACGGCGACGGGGGGCCATCTGCCACCGCGACGCCGAGCGTGTCGCTGTCGCCCGTGGCCGTGTTCACCGGACGCGATCCGTTCTCGGTGCCACCCGGGTTCTCGGTGTCGCCGACCACGACGACGACCTCTCCGACCGGCGGGACGACGTCGCCCACGACGACCTCGACGTCGCCGACGGGCGGCACCACCACCACGACCACGACGACCACGTCCCCTCCCACGCAACCAGGCAACGGATCGAGCACCAACAAGGGCGGGCACGAGGTCGTGCTGCTCAACGTGTTCTCCGTCGCCGGGGTCCCGACGGTCCAGGTCGAGGTCGACGGCACGATCTACGACGTGCGGGCCGGCGAGGAGTTCGGTCCCAACGACCAGTTCGAGGTGCGCTCGATCTCCGGGAACTGCGCCACGTTCCTGTTCGGTGACGAGTCGTTCACCCTGTGCGTCACGCCGCAGAAGTAGCAGGCAGGCGTCGGGGGTCTGGCCCCGGCGACGCGCCCACGGGGGGAGCGGTCGCCGGTCCGCGGGGGCGGTCCTTCGGGACCGCCCCCGCACTGCGTCACGCCGCCGGACGGGCCGCAGGTGGGCTTCCCTATGATGGGGGCCATGTTGCGCCTGCTGACCGCCGGGGAGTCGCACGGGCCGGGCCTCGTGGCCGTGCTCGAGGGGCTACCCGCCGGCGTGCCCGTCTCGCTCGAGGGGATCGCCCGCGAGCTCGCCCGCCGCCGTCACGGCTACGGGCGCGGGGGACGCCAGCGCTTCGAGGCCGACGCGTTCGAGGTGCAGGCGGGTCTGCGCCACGGTCGGACGATCGGCGCTCCCGTCGCCCTCACGATCCCCAACGTCGAGTTCGAGCAGAAGTACAAGGATCTGATGGGGCCGGAGGGCTCGATCGCCGAGGATCAGAAGCTCACCCGGCCGCGGCCCGGTCACGCCGATCTCGTCGGGAGCCTGAAGTACGGGTTCGACGACGTCCGCAACGTGCTCGAACGTGCGAGCGCCCGTGAGACGGCCGCGAGGGTGGCGGTGGGCGCGCTGTGCAAGGCGTTCCTGGGCGAGCTCGGGGTCGACGTGCTCTCGCACGTCGTGCAGGTCGGGAAGGTCAAGGCGACCCGGGTCAAACCACCCGGCCCCTGCGATCTCGCCGCGGTCGACGATTCGCCGGTCCGGTGCGCGGATCCTGAGGTGTCGAAGGCGATGGTCGCCGAGATCGACCGGCTGCGCAGGGCGAAGGACACGGTGGGCGGGGTCTTCGAGGTCCTCGCATACGGGGCGCCGGTGGGGCTTGGATCGTACGTGCACTGGGACCGCAAGCTCGATGCCCGGCTCGCGGCGGCGTTGATGTCGATCCAGTCGGTCAAAGGGGTCGAGATCGGCGACGGCTTCGCGTCCGCCGGTCGTCCCGGCTCGAAGGCCCACGACGAGATCGTGCTCGACCGCGACGGGCGCGTCACCCGCCGCACCGCCCGGGCCGGAGGGATCGAGGGCGGGATGTCGACCGGCCAGCCGATCCGGGTCCGGGCGGCGATGAAGCCCTTCTCGACCGTCCCGAAACCGCTCGCGACGGTGGACCTTGCTACGGGGAAGGCCACCACCGCGATCAAGCAGCGAACCGATGTCTGCGCGGTGCCCGCCGGGGGGGTGGTCGGCGAGGCGGTCGTGGCGTTCGTGCTGGCCGACGCGGTGCTCGAGAAGTTCGGGGGCGATTCCCTCGCCGAGACCCGGAGCAATCTCGAGCGCTACCTGGAGGCGTTGCCGTGATCGTGTACCTGGTGGGGATGCCCGGCTCCGGGAAGTCGACCGTGGGCGCCGAGCTCGCCGGCCGCTACGGCGTGCCGTTCGTGGATCTCGACGTCGAGATCGAACGCGAGGCCGGGATGTCGGTGACCGAGATCTTCGCCGGCCGGGGAGAGTCCGGCTTCCGGGCGCTCGAGGCGCATGCGCTGCTCAAGGCCTCGGTGCAGGACCCGTCGATCGTGGCGTGCGGCGGTGGGGTCGTGCTGGAGCCAGCGAACCGGATCGCCCTTCGCAACACGGGCCTGTGCGTGTACCTCGACGTGCCGCTCGAGCAGCTGAAGACGCGGGTGCACCCCGCCACCGACCGCCCGCTGATACGGGCCGAAGGAGACCTGGAGCGGCTCCTCGAGGCACGCGAGCCGCTGTACCGGGAGTTCGCCGCCCACGTGGTGGACGCGAGCGGGACGCCCGCCGAGGTCGCCGACGCCATCGTGGAGGAGCTGCGTTGGAGCGCGTGACCGTTCCGATCCCGGGGCGGGCCTACGACGTGGTGATCGGCGCCGGCGTGGTCGCCGACGCCGCGACGTATCTGCCCGAACTCGGCAGGGCCGAGCACGCGTTCGTCATCACCGATCAAGCGGTTGCCGACGCCTGGATACCACCGCTCGCGGGGGCGCTCGGGGCGCGAGGTCTCCATCCCGTCGTGCTGTCCGTCCCCTCGGGCGAGGCGGCCAAGACCCTGCAGGTCTACGGCACCCTGCTGCACCAGCTCGCCACCCAGGAGGCTCATCGCGACGACGTCGTGGTGGCCCTCGGCGGCGGGAGCACCGGGGACCTCGCCGGGTTCGTGGCCTCCACGTACATGCGGGGGATGCGCCTCGTGCAGGTCTCCACGACGCTCACCGGTCAGGTCGACGCCGCGATCGGCGGGAAGACCGCGGTGAATCTCCCTGAGGGGAAGAACCTCGTGGGGACCTTCTTCCAGCCGGTCGTCGTCCTGTGCGACACGGGGACGCTCGCGACCCTGTCGGACCGCGATTTCCGGTCGGGCCTCGCCGAGGTCGCGAAGTACGGTTTGACGATCGACCTCGAGTTGCTCGAGGGGCTCGAGCGCGATCCATCGGCGGTGCTCGCGCGCGACCCCGCGGCGCTCGAGCCCCTCGTGGCTCGCTGCGTGACCGCGAAGGCCGCCACGGTCGCCGCGGACGAAACGGATCTCGGCGCCCGGCTCGTGCTGAACTACGGCCACACCCTGGGGCACGCCTTGGAGCGGGTGGACGCGTTCGCCGGCCGTTCGCACGGTGAGGCCATCGCGATCGGGATGGTCTTCGCGGCGCGCCTGGCGGAGGAGCGTGGGGTGTGCGAGCCGGGTCTGAGCGCCCGCACCGCCCGGCTGCTGGCCTCGCTCGGCCTCGAGACCGACGGCGAGCTGCCGCCGGTCCGCGACGTGCTCGCCGCGTTCCGGATGGACAAGAAGTTCCGTGGCGGGGTGCGCTTCGTGTTGCTGGAGAGAGTCGGGCGCCCGGTGGTGGTCGACGACGTCCCCGACCACGAGATGCGAGGTGTCCTGCTCGAGATGGGAGCGACCGCATGAACCTTCTGTACCTGTTCGGTCCGAACCTGGGGGCGCTCGGGCGCCGCGACCCCGACACCTACGGGTCGCGCACGCTGCCGCAGATCATGGAGGAGGTCGTGCACAGGGGTGAGGAGCTGGCGCACGAGGTGACCTGGCGTCAGTCCGACCACGAAGGAGAGCTCGTCGGGTGGCTCCTCGGTGCCGCCGCAGACGGCGCCGATGCCGTGGTGCTCAACCCCGGCGCGCTGACCCACTACTCGTACGCGCTCCGCGACGCCGTCGAGGGGTGCGGGCTGCCGGTGCTCGAGGTGCATATGACGAACATCTACGCGCGCGAGGAGTTCCGCCGAACGTCCGTCATCTCGGACGTGTGCCGGGGGACCATCAGCGGTCTCGGAGCCGGTGGCTATCATCTGGCGTTGGAGGCGATGCCGTGGATCATCAGTTGAGGAGGCGTGCGCTCGGCGCACGCCTCGGCGACCTGGGTGTGGACGCCGTGCTCGTCACGCGTCTCGTGAACGTCCGTTACCTGACCGGGTTCACGGGTTCGAACGCACAGGCCATCGTCTTGGCCGACGACACCGTGTTCCTCACGGACGGGCGATACGTGGAGCAGGCCGGCCGGGAGGTCCCCGACATCGAGCGTCTGAGCTACCACGAGCACTACCGGGATCTCGTCGCGGGCCACGTGGCCTCCGAGGGGCTCGCCCGCCTCGGGTTCGAGGCCGACGATCTGTCGGTGGCCGCGCACGAGAAGCTCGCCGGCCACTTCGACGGCGTCCAGCTCGTGCCGCTTCAGGGCGCGGTTGAGGCGCTGCGTGCCGTCAAGGACGACGATGAGCGTGAGCTGATCCGCCGGGCGCAGGCCGCAACCGACGCGGTCTTCGAAGATCTGCTCGATCTGCTCGCGGTGGGCATGAGCGAGCAGCAGGTCGCCCGAGAGCTGGAGCGGTTGCTGCGGGACGAGGGCGCCGACGGACCGTCGTTCGACTCGATCGTGGCGTTCGGCGAGAACGCCGCCGAGCCCCACCACGAGCCGGCCCACCGGCTCCTCGAAGAAGGCGACGTCGTCAAGCTCGACTTCGGCGGGCTGGTCGAGGGTTACCACGCCGACATGACGAGGACGGTCGCCTTCGGCGCATCCGGCAGCGAGCTGCGGAAGATCCACGATGTGGTCCGCGAGGCGCAACAGGCGGGGATCGACGCCGTCCGTTCCGGTGCGACCGGGGCGACGGTCGACGCCGCATGCCGGGGCGTGATCGACGCCGCCGGATATGGGGATCGGTTCGTCCACGGGACGGGACACGGGGTGGGGCTCGAGATCCACGAGGCCCCCTGGCTCGGACGGGCCAAGGAGCAGCCGCTGCCGGCGGGCGCCGTCGTCACCGTGGAGCCCGGCATCTACGTCCCCGGTCTCGGGGGCGTGCGGATCGAGGACATGGTGGAGGTCACCGACGAGGGCGGTCGGGTGGTCGGGACCTCGACCCGCGATCTGATCGAACTGTGAGCTGCTGAGGAGCCTGTGCCGACGTGAGCGTGTCGACGAACGACTTGAAGAACGGGATCACCCTCGACCTGGACGGCACCTTGTTCCAGGTCATCGAGTTCCAGCACGTGAAGCCCGGCAAGGGTGGGGCGTTCGTGCGGACGAAGCTGCGCAACGTGAAGACGGGTGCCGTGATCGAGCGAACGTTCAACGCCGGCGTCAAGATCGGGCTCGCGATCGTGGAGCGCAAGCAGATGCAGTACCTGTACACCGACGGTCCCGACACGGTGTTCATGGACCTCGACTCGTACGAGCAGATCCACGTGGGGTCCGAGGTGATGGGCGACGCGCCCAAGTACCTCGCGGAAGGCGCCGAGGCGCAGGTCTCGATGCACGAGGGCTCCCCGATCGCGGTGGAGCTTCCCGCCTCGGTGGTGCTCACGATCACCCAGACCGACCCCGGCGCGAAGGGAGATACGCGCACGGGCGCCTCGAAGCCCGCGACCCTCGAGACCGGTGCGGTGGTGAACGTGCCATTGTTCGTCGAGGAGGGCGAGCGGGTCAAGGTGGACACCCGCTCGGGCGACTACATCGAACGTGTGAAGGGCTAGGGGTTGGCAAGCCGCCGCGAGTCCCGGCGGGTCGCGATCGACGTCCTGTACCAGGCCGACATCACCGGCGAGGAGCCGTCGTCCGTCCTCGACGACTGGCGCGGGGCCGGGCGCGACCTGCCCGAGTTCGCCGTCGAGCTCGTCGAGGGCGTCGCCGAACGCCTCCCCGACATCGATCTGCAGCTCGAGGAGCACGCCGAGGGGTGGAGCGTGCACCGAATGGCGGTTCTGGACCGCACGATCCTTCGGGTCGGCGTCTACGAGGTGCGCTGGCGCGACGACGTGCCGACATCGGTCGCGATCAGCGAGGCGGTCGAGGCCGCGAACGAGCTCTCGACCGATGACAGCGGGCGCTTCATCAACGGCGTGCTCGGGAAGATCGCGCGCGAGGAGGCGGGCTGAGGCTTATCCGGGTGAGACCGTGTGCGCATCGTCCTTCGGCTGCGTGTCGTCCGACGTGGCGAATCCGGCCTCTTCCACGAGCGTGACCCACACGGCGTCCACATCGTCGTAACGCTCGGTGTGCGCGAGGAAGTCGCCCGTCGCAGGATCGACGAACACCTCGTGGTCCGCGTCGTAGGCACGGAACCGCAATGCGATCGCCGGGCGTCCGGACGGGTCGGTCTGTCGGACGTCGACCCGCACCATCGGGACGGTCGCGAGCACACGCAACATCGCCGCGCGAAGCGCGGGGGTTGCGTTCAGGTACTGGGTGGAGCCGAGGTAGTCACGCACCGAATTCCAGACCAGACCCTCCTCGAGGGGGACGCCAGGCGCCGGCGTGACGTCGGGGCGTGGCGAGGCCCCGTCGGATGAGGAGCGATCGAGGAGGAAGGCCTCGAGCGCGTCGGGATCGATGGGGAACGCGGACAGGTCACCCTCGTCGGGGAACTCGCCGGGGCCGAACCGCCCGGTGTCGTCGAATCCGTAGCCGTGATTCTCCAGCGCCTCCCGCCTGCCTGAATCGTCGAGCGCCCACCACGCCTCGGCGCGGAGCCTGGTCGTCGCACACCCCGAGTCGGGAGCCAGATCGGTTGGGCAGGCCTCGTAGATCAAGATCCGCTGGTAGGAGTACTCACCCGGGGTCAACCCGCCGGCCGGGCGTGTCGCGACCGGAAGCCCCGTCCCGCCGTCGCGCGTCCCGACGGCCGGGTCGCCGCCCAGCGATCCGACCGCGTTCACGGCGGCAACCAGGAGACCGACGGTGATCGCGACCCCGAGCGCGCCGGCGCGCACACGCCGTCCCCGCTCCCGGCGCTCCCGCCGACGTCGGACGTCCTCCAGGTCGAACCGGGGCTCGGGCGCCCGGCGGCGGGCGCGGTCCAGCAGGTGCGTGGTATCAGGCATCGCGTTCTCCCATCTGCGAAAGGGCCGTACGGCCGCGGGCGGCGAGCACCCGGACGGTCGCAGGCCGGATCCCGAGGGCCCGCCCAGCTTCCTCGGACGTGAGGTCGAGCAGGTCGACAAGGACGAGCGCCGCGCGCTGGCGGGGGGTCAGGGCCCCCAGCGCTCGGAGCACGGCGTCCTGCGTCTCGACGGCCTCGAGGACGTCGGGCGCCGGTTCGTGCCCGACCGCCCTGCGGAGCGCCACCGCGGCGCGTCGCCGACGGTTCCTGAGCAGGTTCATCGCGGTGCGGAACAGGTACGCGGTTGGGTCGTCCGGGGCGCCACGGCGCTCCCAGCGCTCCCATACCCTCACGAACGCGTCCTGGGCGATCTCCTCGGCCTCGTGCCGGTCCCGCGTCACCAGCCACAGTGCCGAGAAGAGATGCTCGCGTTGGGCGAGGAAGAGGTCTTCGAAGGAGGCGGTCGAGGCGACCCGACCCGCCATCGCGACCTGCGTGGCGTGATCCATCGGTGCATGGACACGCGAAGGGCCGCCCGTGTGTACGGACGGCCCGAGGTTCACGCGCTGGACAGGCTCAGGAGGTCTGGTCGCTGGGCGGCTGCTCGATCGGGGTGCCCTGCTGTGCGGACGGCTGCTCGATCGGGGTCGCCTGCTCGGCGGGAGGGGGCGCGGCAGGCGGCGCCGCGGCCTCGGCCGGCTCGTCGGCGGCCCCGCCTTCCTTCAGACCCTTCTTGAACTCGCTCTGCGCCTTGCCGACGTTGCGAGCGAGCTGGGGGAGCTTCGAAGCGCCGAAGATGACGACGACGGCGACGATCGCGACGATAACCCACTCGTTCATGCGCTCAACACCTTCCTGTTGGACATCATCAAGGATACGCCGGGCCGAACGGTAACAGGCACTCGGGTCGTTGCGGCCCCCGGGGCCGGGCGGCTATCCTGCTTCCGACGGTCTTCCCCTTTAAGCCGGTCCCGAGAGGCCGGGAAGGGAGCACGAACATGCGGCACAACCTGCGCGCCTCCCTGCACGCTCGGGGAGGCGTTCCCGTATGAGCGCCAAGGTCATGGAGCCGGACGACGTCCGGCGCGCGCTCACCCGCATCGCCCACGAGATCCTGGAACGGGACAAGGGCGTCGACGACGTCGTCCTCGTCGGGATCGCCGACCGCGGCGACGAGCTCGCCCACCGCCTCGCCCGCGAGATCCAGCGGATCGAGGGGCCCGAGGTGCCCGTGGGGGTGCTCGACATCACCTTCTACCGCGACGACATCGGGTTGCGTGCGGAGGCGCCGGAGGTTCACGAGACGCGGATCGCATTCGACGTGAGCGGGAAGGTGGTGGTGCTCGTCGACGACGTCTTGTTCACCGGCCGGACGATCCGCTCGGCGATGGATGCCTTGATGGACTTCGGGAGGCCACGCAAGATCCAGCTTGCGGTGCTGGTCGATCGCGGGCACCGCGAGCTGCCGATCCGGGCCGACTACGTGGGCAAGAACGTCCCGACGAGCCGCGCCGACGACGTGCGCGTGCTGATCGAGGAGGTAGATGGCGAGGACGCCGTGGTCGTGGAGGGAGCGCGATGAAGGAGCACCTGCTGTCGATGCACGACCTGACCGCCGAGGACGTGACCCGCGTGCTCGACACCGCCGAGTCCTTCCGCGAGGTGGGGTCGCGGGTGATCAAGAAGGTCCCGGCGCTGCGCGGTCGTACCGTCGTGAACTTCTTCCTCGAGAACTCGACCCGCACGCGGATCTCGTTCGAGCTCGCGGCGAAACGGCTATCGGCGGACGTGATCAACTTCACGGCGAGCGGCTCGAGCGTGGCGAAGGGCGAATCTCTGAAGGACACCGCGCTCACGTTGCAGGCGATGGGTGCCGACGCGATCGTGATCCGCCACTCGTCGAGCGGCTCGCCGCTGCAGCTCACGAGGTGGGTCGATGCGCACGTGCTGAACGCCGGTGACGGCACCCACGAGCACCCGACCCAGGGGCTGCTCGACCTCTACACGATGCGCGAGAAGCTCGGACGCCTCGAGGGGCTGCGCGTGGCCATCGTGGGCGACGTCCTGCACTCGCGGGTCGCGCGGTCGCTGTCGTTCGGGCTCGTGAAGATGGGGGCCGAGGTGACGCTGGCGGGCCCGCCCACCTTGATCCCGCCCGACGCCCCGGGCTGGGGCGTCCAGGTGAGCTACGACCTCGACGAGGTGGTCCCGAAGCTCGACGTCTGCTACGTGCTGCGGGTCCAGAAGGAACGCCAGCGCCTCGAGTTCTTCCCGAGCGTGCGCGAGTACGCGCGGCTGTTCGGCCTGTCGCGCGAGCGGGCGTCCATGCTTCCCGAGGGCTCGCTCGTGATGCACCCCGGCCCGATGAACCGGGGCGTCGAGATCGCATCGGACGTGGCCGACCTGCCGCAGTCGGTGATCGAGGAGCAGGTGACGAACGGTATCGCGATCCGCATGGCGCTCCTGTACCTCATGCTCGGCGGCGGGAACCAGGAGGTGGCGTGATGGACGATCGCTACGTCTTCGAGGGGGTTCGGGTCGTGGATCCGGCGGCGGGCGCCGACGATGTGCGCGACGTCATCGTGGCGGCCGGACTGATCGCGGGTCCGGAGGCGGCGGAGGGTGCCGAACGGATCGACGGCCGGGGTCTCGTCCTCGCGCCCGGTCTCGTCGACCTCCATACGCATCTCCGCGAGCCCGGGTACGAGCACAAGGAGACGGTCGAGACGGGGACCCGCGCCGCCGCGGTCGGCGGGTTCACCGCGGTCGCCGCGATGGCGAACACCGACCCGGTGACCGATCACGCCGCGATCGTCCACGAGGTGCGCGACCTCGCGGCTGCTGCGGGGCTTGCCGACGTGTTCCCCGTCGGAGCCATCACGAAGGGCAGGGCGGGAGAGTCGCTCGCCGAGATGGGCGAGATGGTGGAGGCGGGGGTTCGCGTCTTCTCGGACGACGGGGACTGCGTGTCGAACGCGCGCCTGCTCCGCAACGCGCTCGTCTACGCGAAGGCGTTCCCGGTCGAGGTCGTTCTCGCTGACCACGCGGAGGATGCCTCGCTGGTCGAGGGCGGCACCATGCACGAGGGCGCCAACTCGTACGCCCTCGGCCTCGCCGGCCGCCCCGCCGAGGCGGAGGAGGTCGCGGTCGCCCGCGACATCGCCGTCGCGCGCGCGACC